>ERZ1370068.2522-contig-1667_pt1 | contig 86408 bp, 109 predicted proteins | sample MGYA00561227_ERZ1370068 | MGnify/ENA primary metagenome ERZ1370068 (study PRJEB38410, sample SAMEA6850437) | metagenome | study: Metagenomic assessment of the ecological functions of the soil: analysis of the soil microbiota associated with the...
TTACGTATTGCTCGGTGGCACACGCGCATGCGGTGCGGCACTGGCCGCAGGCCGCGCCCCTGCGCAGGTGCAGGTCGATCAGATGCAGCCCGCAATAACTCGCCAATCCGAAGGCCGCCATCACCAAGCCAGCACACCACCAGCCGGTCCCGAGCCGAATACACGGCCTCCAGTAGCTTCTTCGCGCGCCGTCGGCAGCATTCTCGGATGCCGACGCCGCGACCCTGCGGGCGTGATTGGCCGGCAGCGTCGTAGTTGCATGCCCGGAGGAAGCTGCGGCGGCGATCCAACCGCGACGGCAGCCGCGTCCCGGTTGAGGCTCTTGCCAAGGTCGGGGTTGACTCCCAACGCGGCCTGGTGCAGGTAGAAACCTTCAGGCAGACGCCGTGATCGACAGTGCCGCACGACCATACGGGCGCTTACCGACCCGCCACGGCTCGCCCAACGGCATCGGCACCTCGGCACCTCGGATACCCATGTAGCGTTCCAGATCCCGCAACCGGAACCGGTGTCCAGGGTCAGGCATTCGCGCTCCAGCCATCGCAAGTGATCGACCAGCACGGTAAGGTAGGTCCGCTGCGTGCCCGAGCTCATGCTTGCGGAGGAACCGATCTGCCTCCGGATGCTCGGTCCCCTCCGGCCACACGAGCGTCCACGATCGCCGCCCGGTCGCCGCACTGGATCTGCTGGAACTCCGAAGCTTCCGAGCGTCACCGTTGCGCCATACGCCGCCTCCTTGCCCTAACGTGACGGACGCGAACCCGGTTGGAAACAACCACGCGACGGGGCAATGTCACGTAAGACGAACGGCGTGTACAGCTTTAATTGCGGTCGGTAAAATGACGATGAGCAGACGCACATCACACAACAACACGCAGTCCAGGGCGCGGCGAATGTATTGCGCGGCGGTGCCGCGGGATGACCCTCGGGTGGAGCGAAGAATTCCAGCATCGCCAGGTTGAAATCCTTCATCGTGGTGTTGCCGGTCCAGCCCCACCCGGCACACCGGCCACCGCTCATCACCTTCGGCGGTTCAGGGGCCGCGCTCGGCGACCTCGCGCAGATGAAAATCCCTTCCCAAACGCCAGCGCCGACGGTCGTCTTGCCCCAAGGCCCGCAGCGGAGTCGATCGCCACGGCGCCCTTGGCCTTATCACCGTCTTGCAGATTGCTGTCCAGGATGTCCCACAGATCCTCGTGCAGCGCGGCCAACTGCGGGGGGTCTTCAGCGGGCCCAAATTCGCGTTGCCATGTTCCCGGCGGCGAGAGGTTGTAGTCGTTGGCGTGCGGCGTCGCCGAGCGCGCGGATTGCGCTGCGGGTCAAGTGATTCCGGCCGTTGTCGGGCGTCACGGCGTTGACGAACGCCGCCCAGCCCTCTTTGCGGGCCAATGTCAGATTGTCCAGCGTCGGATGGTCAAGGTCGGTGCTGCTACCGGCTGCCCCGGCCACACGTCCTCCAACGCATCGGCGTAAAGTTACCCAGGTTCCCCGGAATCGTCGTCGCCGGTCTCGAGCGTCTGCTCCTCGGAATGGCCCGAGCCGTCCGATTTGACCTCATCCGCGCCGGCCGCCGCCAGTCACGCGGGCCACCGAGCGAGCAACTGCGCCACCTCGGGTTCGTTGCAGACCCGGAAGGTCGCTCAACAGCACGGCCTGATCGCGCGACATACGCAGCGCGATGCGGCGTTCCTTCGCGCGGTGGCGCCCAAACCGAGCTTCCAGCGCATCGAACAGGTCGGCAACCGCGATGGTGTCGTCGGGATAGGATGTACTTGGCCGCAGCCAGCTCTCTGGCGAACGCCAGCGCGTCCTCGCTGAACGGCATCGTTCAGCGACGGTGCGTGCTCCACACACCAATGCGTGGTAGCGCCGAGTGTCGGGAGTCGCGGAAATAGATGCGGGTGAGCGTCGTCGGGATCGACACCTGAAACGGCCAGCGCCCCTTGCCTGTTACCGCCATACGCGACTCGACGTATTGCGATGCCGGTCCAGAATTGCGCCGTCATAGCGGCGGCCACCGATCTCTACACCGTAGTGCTGGATGGTGCGCCACTCGGTCTTGAGGAATTCGTAGGCCAGGTCGGGATCACGGGGCGCTTCGATGCAGCCGGCCGCGCGCCACCCCGTGTTCGAACATCATCGCCGGCGACATCTTCATCGCATGCAGATGCGGGTCGGACAGCCCACTATGGGGTCGGCGGTGATACACCACCGCCACCCACTCGCGGATGATGTCCTCCAACTCATCGAGGAAGAAGAACGCCTCCGATTCCGGTCCACGCCGCGCGAATACACATCCGGGCCCTTGTAGCCCGGCAACACCTGCAGCAGATCCTCACGCAGAGTCTCAAAAACCGCTCCACCGGTCCCTTATCACGGGCCGTCTTCAACCGCGCCGGCTGAACCGAAAATGCCCAGCCGCTCACACACACTCATCAGATGCTCGGACACAAAGATCCTGCCGTGATCGACCACCAGGGTGTCGGGCACGATCGCCGGATGCGCAGCGCCGACGACAGAACCCGTGATGGTGTCGACGTCCATCAGCACCGCGCTGGGAATCCCGTGATCAGGACCACACGGCTTCCTTGGGCCAATTCTGGCCCGGGGTCGCGGCCTAAACGTTTGATACAACACCGTCGCGGCATCGATGGACTTCGTCGACACCGGAGTGACCCGCAACCCGGTCACGCAGCGGGTGCTACCAGTCCAGCGCGACAGTCAGTTCTGGCGCGCACCCACCGCAGCGTGACCGGATCCAACGCGAACACATCCAACCGAGTGCTGTCCATCAGCAAGTACTCGCCCGGCCGTGTCGGCCGAAGCTTCCCATACGCTTCTGTGGGGCGATCGGCGATATCGCGGTTCCGTTTGGTGCTCAACCGAAACGTCGGATGGCGCCGTTCCAACACCGCCAAGACCCGAAACGCGGTCGACCGCGACGGCTGCCGAACAACATCGGCCCCATAGCGGGCGACAACCCGGGCGTTCGTCCTTCTAATGACCATCGTTTCCGACGGGCGTGACAGGTCGGTGTGCTCCACCATCACCTCAAGCGCGGTATCGACCCAGCGCAGGTCCGCCTTGCCCGTCGGATTAGGCGATGGCCCGCGAGATCTGGGCGCTAGCCCGGCGTCACCCTGACGGTGAAAGCGCACAACCCACTTGTTTAGCGCGCGGACAGACATACCCAGCTCCTGCGCCTTCGCCTGGTACCGCGTCATCAAAGGCAACTGGGGATCGAACTGCGTACGCGGCTCACCGGGCGCCGCGAGGAATGAGCTTCCCGATCGGAAGCCCGTCAGAACTTCCCTGACATGTGCGGCGCGTGCTCGCACATAATGAGCCGCTCACGCTCGGTCAGCTCGGCGAGCACCACGGTGGCGGTATCCCACGGATCATCACTTGCTGGGCCCGGCTCGGTGGGGACAACTCGGACACGATCCGATGTGAGCAGGCTCGCGGAGCGGGACATGAACCAGGTGATCAGGGGTTGACCCGCAAGACCACGTTCACCCCGATTGAGCTGCCAGCAGTTCAACCACCTGGGCGGCGTCACCGTCATAGACCAGGCGGGTACCGGCTTGATGCGGACTGCCGCGCTGCTCACCGCGCCGCCCCGGGTGCCAAGATGTAGACGCGCTCAGCGGTCGCGACAGATCGACGTGGAAGTACTGCAGCCACAGCAGGTGCAACAACGTCGACCGCACCAGTGGGCGCGGCCAGCCGGCAAGCCCCTCGGTTGCTGCACCAATGCTGACGTTGTCCAGATCCGCGTTGCGAAGTTCCGAGACCAGCTCTTGTCGGAACTGTTGTGCGCGGCGGAAGCCGGAAAGGAAACGCAGATTATTCAACTCGACCGCCAGTGGCTCACCCCACACCTCATAGCTCCAGCCCCGGCTTTCAATCGCGGCACGAGTCCACGCCAGCGTATCCGCCACGGTCGCCTCGGCGAGTTTGTTCTTCGGCTTTACATCGACGACGAGCGGTCCCGCTTCAGTGATCAGAAGAAAATCGGGAACATGCCTTCGGACAACACCTTTCACAGCAGACTTGAGGCAAGAACGGCTGCTGCAACAATGTGGCGCACAGCGAGGTCGAAGTCGGCATACAGAAGCCGGCACAGCTCTAACCGGGATTCATATATCACCGAACACTGATCCGTCGTAGACCAATACCAGCCCGAATAATGCTTCTGGCCCATGTACCAGCGAAACGTCCGCCAAGGGTAGGCCGTGCCGATGTCACCCAAGCTGGCATCGGCCATGAGTGCGGTCACCACAGGACCACCACGCGACTGGCGGAATTCCACCGTCACGGCATCGACGTCCTGCGAAACATGTGGGACCGGTCCCAAAGGGCCCGAGTTCACCGCTTAATCGTCCCACCCCACCGATGCCGCAACAAGGGTTTGCAGATCCAAAGCCGGCCCGCAGCCAACCCACGTGGCCGAAGGGGCGGCGACTCGCCGGACCACACGCTCAAAAGCATTCGGCAGAAGCATGCTACGGCACCATGACACCACTGGAGCTTGTCACGGTGCCGTGACACCCATGAGGCGGAGGCAGCGCGTGGGCTGCTTGCGCAACACGCCGCCGAGTGGGCGGATCGGGTGTCTCAGCATAAAGTTCAAATTTGAACTTCATTTGAACTCAGCACTGAGAATTTGAACTTAACTTGGGATCCTGCAGCAGTAGTTGAGGAAGGTTTGCCTGTTGCGGAAGGTCACCGCGTCAGACGAGCGGTGGGAGAACCGCTCCGTCTCGATCCGGATCCGCCCGTTGCGCTGCGGTGATGCGGATGTCGGGCTCAATCGATCGAGGCCCGGCGCCGACGCTGACGCTGACCGCCGCACCCTGATACGGGCTACTGGATCGCGTTGTGCACCACCAGAGTTGGCGGGCGCGGCGGCTGAGCCGTAGATCAGCGGTGTTCCAGATCCGCGACGAGGCAGCGGCCATGGCCCAGCGCCGCCGGGTCGTACACCGCGACGATCTCGCCGCTGGCCGAAGCGCGGCGGATGAGCTGACGCACGGCCAGGCGTCGTCGTCTGAGTCGATGACGATGCGGTGTGAAGGTCCAGCCGGGTTGCGCAGCGGCATCAGCATCAGCGCGTCGTCGACCTTGCCGAGCATCACCCGACGGCCGATCGCGATGGCGGTGTCGAGGTCGGCGGTCAATGGTCGCGCCGGCATGCCGTTGATTGCGGTCAGCACCAGGGCGGCAGCGCGACAGCGCCCACCATTGCCGCCCGGTGTAGCGGTTGGAGGATGACCGCAGGTGGCGCTAAGCCGTGGTTGTGCGGTAGTGAACCGCACGGTCGCCGACACGGTGATGCCCTCGCCTTCGGCGCGGCGTAGGTGCAGGGCCAGCAGCGTGTGATCGGAGGCGATCGCCCACCATGTCGCGTCGAGCCGCTCGGGGGTCGGGTCCTGCGCGCTGAGGTAGTAGCTGGTGACGTGGGCCCCGCGGTGGGTGAGGTCCCCTCCAGCCCTCCCGGTACGGGGACTCGATGTCTTCCTTGCTGCCGCCGTGCATGTCCAGGACCGCCTGGCGCATGTCGGCGGCTGCGTCATCGGCTCTGCGCGGCAGCCGTTTTGGCGAAGTGCCCGCGTGATCGCGTCGGGTCGCCGCGGCGACTGCGGCGGCGGTGTCGGTGCGCCACATCAGGCCAGCGGTCGTATCCAGGTGGAGCCGGGTATCCATCCGGATCACCAGCACGGTGGTGGTGTCGCGCCGCGGGCCGATCAGCGAGCAGCGTGGCGTAGAACTGACCGTAGCTGTCGCTGGCGGTGCGGTGCCCTTGGGCGATCACGTCGACGTTCACACCCAGCCCGAAGCGCTGCATCTGCTCGGCAATCACACTGAGCGGCAGCGTGTTCGGCGTCTCCGCGCCCTGCGGACGCAGCAGCGGGGATGTAGGGCCGGCCCCACACGTTGACCATCGTCACCAAGGTGTGCTCGTCGACGCGCACTCCAGCGGTTGTCCGTCGCTGTCGACGTCGACGAACTCAGCGCGTCGACCGCGGTGCTGCTTGTGGCGCAGCCGCCACACTCGCGCCTGACCCCACTGCCAAGGAGGTCAGTCGTTTGACGCGCACCACGAACAGCAGCAGACCACGGCGGCGCCCCCGGCCGCACCGGCCCACCACGGGCCTGCGGTGGCGGCCGAGATCGCCGTCCGAGCACCGCGGTGAGGCTTCGGTCCACACAGCGCTGCGCGCAGACCGGTGCGCGTACCGAATGTGCGGTCCCTCATCGGTTTTGCTTCCTTCGCCAGACAGTCGTGCCCCACAGCACCGCTCCGACAATGACCACCCCGGCCCCGATCTGGGCGGCCAGCACGCGCGCCGGTCAAGGATCCGGTGGCGGTGGCTCTGGCACGGCGACGTGCAGCGGTGCCTCGGTGCGTCCCGGCGCAGCAGGCGCTGCCAAGCGGCGGCACATCCCAGGTCAGCGCTGCCAGCGGGTCGACGACGCCGTAGCCGACGACGTCGTCACGTCCACCGGCCGGGGCGTGCGCGGTCGCGTGTGAGCCGGTGGATGACTGGTGGCCGGCATCTGCGGGAACTTCGCGCGCACCAGGGCAGCCACCCCAGAGACGTAGGCCGCAGCGAACGACGACCCGGCGATCGGTTTGAACTGGTCAGCTCGTCGGCGTCGAGGCGATTGATGGCGCGTTCGCCTGGCGGGTCGATAGTCCAGACGATGTTGTGCGCCGGAGCGCGGCCAGGTCCACTCAGGGGCCGTGCCAGGATGACTTTTGTCCGGTGAGTGGGGTGCCCGCGGCGCTGTCGGTCGCACGGCTACCGCGACCACGTACTGGTCGAACCAGGCGGGCGAGGCGATCGTGGGCGCGGCGATCGTCCCCAGCCGCGGTCCCCAGGCGTTGCCGGGGCGGGTTCTGGGTGCACCCTGCCGGTGCCGGCGTTGCCTGCCGCCAGGCTGATGATGAGCGACGTCACGCGGTCGCCGGCGGCGCCGCGCAGTGCGCTCACGGCTGCGCGTCCTGATCCGGCCGGCTTGCGGGACCGGGATACGCACGACACCAGGGAAATGTTTGATCACCCGGGCGCCGTGGTTGGCGGCATGCACGTCTGCGCTCGGTGCCAAGGAGTTGATGTCAACAGCCCGGCCGAGGCAGGCGTCCTGGTCCTGATCCAGGCGAAGAGCTGTCTATCCGGGCCGTAGTTCTGCGGAAAACTTCCTGGCGAAGCGCCACACGATCACCGCGCGTCAGGGGCGATTGCCGATCAGCGTTGATCCGGGCCGCGCGGCGGCAGCCGAACGGCCGGCTGGGACTTTACCGCTGCCGTTATTTAGGCGGCCCGCGTGGCTGGCGTGGGGTTCCGCCGGCGGCGGCCAGCGTAGCCCCAGGCCGGCCTGGCGTGGCGGCGGCGGTGAGCAAAGTGGTGCGTTGGTGGTCTTGGTGACCGTGATCGGCGGCGGCGGCGGCGGTGGCGGGATCGTGTCTGGGCGCTGGTGAACGGCGGAAGGGGTGGCGGCACACGGCGTGGGATCAAAGGCCGCGCGGGCTTAGATTAGAACTTGATGTTGGGCTCGAGCTGGCGGTGCGTGCTCGTCGAACGATCGGGCTCTTCCATCCTGACGGGCCCGTGCCGCGGTCCCATGTCGTGGAGGCACTTGTGACTTAGCGAGACGATCACCCCCTCGAACTCGCTCCTACCCTCTGCCCAATTAATGATACGGCATCAAGACAGTCTTGATATCGCACTGCCTTAGCATCAAGACCGTCTTGATGGACGGGGTTTGAGGTCTGGCATGGATGGTTACGAGGCGGTGAGTGGCCGCGGTGGAGATTGGCGGTGCCGGTTGGAGGCGATGGGGTCTGCTTGGGGTGCGGCTGAGTCCGGCAGTGATGGATCTGCCCGCCGAGGAGTTGGCGGCGCGGATCGTGCGGCTGGAACACGCTGGCGCGTCTGCGTCCGCCAGTTGGCTATCGGCCTGGGGGTGCGGAGCGATGGCGGGGACCAGGGCTGCCCTTCGGTCGGCAGCGCAAGTCGTGCGGCGTACGCGCGGACCATCGATTTCTGAGAGGCCTGGAGCCGCGGGCCATGTGGCGGCTCTGGCCACGCAGGTTCGCGAGATCGCATCGGACGCATTCGGGCCGTGGTGGGGCGAAACTTCGGCGGCGATCGCCGAGTAGGGAAGTCCGGGTGTCGAGCGCCGGCGGCGAGGCGGTGGTGAGTGTGGTGTGTCGGTCGATCGCCATGGCCGGCTGATGTCCCTGCAGCTGGCGTCCGGGCTCGACGGGCCCGCTTCACCTGCGACGCTCTGGAACGTCTGGATCAATGACACGGTGCGCGCGGTGCAGTGGACTCTCGCAGCGCGGCCCGGGATCGACAGCTGGTGTGTGCATAGGACGATCCGGCAGGGCAAAGTGGGAGGCCCATCAAAGACATTCTGGAAGAATCCGGACCGCCGGATTACGGCTATCGTCTGATGATTGAAAGGCGACGAGCCCTGGGGTGGACGAGAGCGGCGCAGTCGAGGGACGGTTGGCGGCGCATGCCGAGATGGAGAGGCTGACGACCGCCCTTGCCGATGCGCGAGGCGTCGGGCCGTGCCGCCGCGCGGCGACTGATTGAGCTTGGTCGGGGATTCCCGTGGATTGCGAAGCGCGCCTGGGTGTGACCCCGCAGGCGGTCGACGGGTTTGTGAAGTACGGTGACCGCAATCAACGCAACTAGAGGTCGCGACGCTTGCACCGTGGGATTGCGATCGCCGAAACCCCTAGCCGTGCCGCGCTCCCGGGCACTCCCTAGACCGGCTCGCGTCGAAGGCAGGGGAGGGCCAAGCCACCCGATGGCGCGCAGAACATGATATGCGCGACACTGTCTGTGCAGGTGGTGTTATCCATACGAGTGCTCAGCCAATGAGACGTCAAGGTGTCGGCCCGTCGTGAAGCGTAGCGCGGAGATCACGCTCACTGAGCGCGGTGTGTCGCATCGCTCTGGATGTTGCCGGCTCTCCTCGGGCGCTCGACGCGTGTGATCGGGTGAGCTAGGGTGCAGCCGGCCGACAGCGCGCGGCTTGGCGCCTCGCCCCACCGTGCCTATGCGGGCGCAGATCTCGACACTTGAGCACACTGCTGCAGCATATGCGCGCCGAGGGCGAATGCTTCGCCCCGTCATCCATCCCGATACCCTCGGCCTGGTAAGGCGGTTGATTCGAATCGAAGCCGAGGTCCGACGAACTAGGTGACTGGCTCGACGAGTCGCACCGAACTTCGTCGGATAACATCTGCGTCGGCTGAGCTCGAGCTACCCAGAGCCATCCGGGCGGTGGACCCCAGAAGGGTTATCCGCGGTGCCGTCGTGCTACTTGCGCTGGACCGGTTCGCGCCATTGACCCGATCATTCGCTCTACCGCTGCGTTAGTCGGACCCCGCACTGCTTTCGCTGGACGCGATGCATTTGGCCACTGCTCAGGCATCGACGCCCTACCGCCCAGCAAGCCTATGAGGCCAACCTGAAACGCCGACGCGTCCGCGCTCAGCTGGCGACGATCACGACAATCCGTGACGGCGCCGCAAGTTCCTCTCCGCTGACCGTGTTTCCGGAATGCATAGTCGGCGTCGGCCGCAGCCAACTCGGCGCGCATGTCGACTAAGAAGCACGCGCACTTCGGCTTCTCCCATACGGTGCGGCCGGCCACAACGTCTTCCTCGGACTGCGCCAACGACTCCCGAATCCCGAGCACCGACAACCAATACTCCGTCTCGCCCTCACCGCTCACGTTTCCCATTGTGTCGGAGCGATGCCGGCCATCTCCATCTCGGAAACGCTGCGGCGGCGCCGCGGTGGGACGTCGTCCCTGCCCGCGAAATCGCCGCGGCGTCAGCGGACAGCCGAAGACAAACACGGCGAATTCGCGCATCCTACGAACCAATGTGGCTCAGGTGGTGGACTGCGTCCCAAGCATCGGCATACGTTCCAGCCCCCATGCGAGATCACTTACAAAACATGGCGATTCGTCGCTAGGATGTGACGTCGGTCAGGACAGCGCCACTTGTTCGTTCTGAGACTTGCAGGTGGCAGCCAATGCCCACCCGCGACTCGATGCCATCCCCGTCCTAGCCGATGAGCTGGAAGGCCCTCGACTGGGCGACTGATATCAACGCGTCGGCTCGCCGACGATGAGGCTCATCCTCATTCTCCTTGCGAACAAAGGCAGATGAGCAGTTTTCTTGCTACCCGTCAGTCGGAACGCTCGTGGCAGAGTCCTGCGCCGCGCGAAGCACGGTACTCGAAAGCCCTGAAGAGGCTTGAGGCACGAAGGGCTTCATCACGCGCGTCGCCCAGTATCACGAATCAGGGGCCCAGCGATCGCAGTCGCTACCTCCTCAACCATCCAGATGCGCCTCACCTCAAGGCCGGTCCAGATTCAGACCCCCGGTCCGCAGGCGGGACGGGCGGGCCTCGCCCTGAGACCGGGGGTCCACGATCTGAACCCCCCGGGGGTCCGACGTCCGGACGCCTTGAATCCTCCAGAAGAATCCCCATCCGAACTGTCGTGCTTGCTGCGATCCATGCCAGAGCCTCGGCGGCTCAGCGGCCGAGGAAGCGACGAAGCTCTCGCCGGCAATTAAGCGCGCTGGGCTCGCGGGACGGACCGCTTGCCAGAGTATCTCATGGCTCACCTGTCACGAAGTCAGAGAGTGCGGTACCCCGCCGCGGTCATGCACGGCGCCTTGCTGAGCTCCCAACGCCACCGAGCACGTCGTTCCGACGTGGCATGCCTTGGTGCGGCGAGTGCGAGAGACGATCAGTCGCGGACCATCACCATCACACTGCCCGACGGAACCGAGGCGGCGGCATTCTGCCCCGCTGCAGTCCTCAAATGCGGCCACGCTCGGTCGACCGGAACGTATCCGATTTCAGCTCAATAGGGGTGAAACAATTGGAGAACAAAGTCTTTGACCAACTACCACTGCTGCTTGCTGTCCCCGGGCTGCGGCCATCACTCGGAATCAGTCGCGCATCTGCCTATCGGCTGGTGGCCACAGGCGAGCTGCCGTCGCGGCGACTCGGCGGCCGCGTCTACGTCGTCACCGCTGCGCTGCGCGAACTCGTTGCCGCATAAGTGATCGATTCGCCTGCGCGCGCCAGCTGAACTCGCGAGTGGTGCGCGAGAGCCAACCCGACCTGCTAGCGGGTGGAACAAACATGATCGCGGCCCAGACCATCCACGGGTCGTCCGTTGTCGCCTGGAGGAACTGAACTAACGTGGGTGTCGACATCATTGCGGTTCCGGATGAGCCGCCTGCCTCAGCAGACCAAGCGCACACGGCGTGCCGAGCCGATCACCAAAAGGACAGCGAAGAACGGCTCGATCACATACGAGTTCCGTGCCGATGTAGGCCACAAGCCGGATGGCACTCGGGATCGGCGACGGTTTACCTACCGAACTCTGTCTCGAGGCGCGGCGCGAATATCGTCGCATTACAAGCGAAGTCGCTACAGGCACCTACACCCGGAAATCTGCGATCACCGTCGCTGAGGCTTGTGACGAGTGGCTGGCCGGCCGCCGCGGGATCCGCCGCGTGACATTGCAGGGCTACACCCACTGACCTCAAGCCAGTGCGTCGCTACCTGGGCGGAAAGAAACTCCAACAGCTAACCAAAGCCGACGGCGACGAGTTGGGTGGAGTGGATGCTGACCGAAGGACGCACCTCGCCAAAGCGATACCGTCCCGGCAGCCTGGCGGCCCGCGTAGTCGAGCTGATCGAACGTCACCCTGAGGGCATCGCCGCGGCTACGATCGCAGCCGCCTTCCCTGAGGATGATGTTCACACCTGCCTGTCGGGTCTACTCAGAGCGAGTCGCGTCACTAGACTCCGCCGAGCCGTCTACGCACTCAACGAACTCGCCGAGGCCGAAGTCCCCGCACGTGGCGTCAAGCCAGTTACGGTGCGTTCCACACTGACTACCTTCGGAATGGTCATTCAATCGCTTCGTCGATCAGGGTGCTCTGCCCCGCAACGTCATTGCACTCGTCGAGCGCCCCGCCGACGCGATCATCGACGAAACCTCCGGAACCTCCAAATCGTGGACGCTCGCCGAGGTCGAACGCTTCCGCGATTCGGTGCGCCACGACCGGTTGTACGCCTGCTGGCTGCTCAGCTGTTATGGATTGCGTCGCTCCGAAGTACTCGGCCTGCGGTGGTCGGCGCTGGACGGAGACACCCTGTTGATTCGCCGCGGTCGGGTCACTGTCGGCAAGGAATCCGATGAGGGCATGCCGAAGTCTCGGCGAAGCCGCCGCGACCTCCCACTGCCCGCAGAGCTGTCCAGCGCGCTGAATGAGTTCAAGACCCGCCAACAAGCCGAAGCAGCAGGCTTTCGGCACGCGCTGGTCCGATGACCGTCTGATCGCGGTACGCGAGGACGGCTCCCCCATCCGCCATGAGTGGTACTCCGACGAATTCCAACGCCTGCGTCAGCAAGCCAGCCTGCGCCGCATCCACCTCAAGGGCCTCCGTAATACCAGCGTGCAGCCTTATGCTTGGCCGTGCGGCATGCCGGTGCACGTCGTCGCGGCCTGGCACGGCCACGATCCGGCGGTGTCGCTGTCGATCTACTCCCACGCCCAGCGCGATGACCTGCGTGCCGCCGGCGCCGCACTGTTCACCTAGGGCATCCGGCCCACTCACGGCCGCTTGGGACACTGGCTGGCCCACTGCCACACATCAGCAAGGAACTCTAGCAACATAAAACCCGCTCCGACACTGGTCAGAGCGGGTTTCGTGTCGTCGGGCTGACAGGATTTGAACCTGCGACCACTTGACCCCCAGTCAAGTGCGCTACCAAACTGCGCCACAGCCCGCGGTGCCGCCGGGATCGCCGGTAGCAGGTCGAAAGCCTACCGCAGACCGACGCCCGCGCCCTAAATGGTTACCAGCCGATACAGCCCGATGGCGCCGACCATCACGATCGCGGCTCGCAGCGCGTTCGGCGACAGCCGCCGTCCGTAGTGCGCACCGAGGAACCGCCGATCGAGCGAACCCACTGCGATCAATCCCGCCGCCTGCCAGCTGATCCGGTCGAATGCGACGACGCGTGTACGCCACCGCCGCCACGATGTTCACCAGCAGCGACAGCAGGTTCTTCGCGGCGTTCATCCGCTGCATGTCCTCCGGCAACAGTGCACTCATCGCCGCGATCAGCATGATGCCCTGCGCCGCCGTGAAGTACCCGCCGTAGATCCCGATCACGAACGTGCCGAACACAAGCGCCGCCATCTGGCGTCCGCTCACATGTTCCGGGGGCCGGCCGGATTCCTCAGCGCGCCGCCGCGCCCACTCCTGGATCCGTGGACCAACTACCACCAGGCCCAACGCCAGGACCAGCAGGACCGGCACAACCTTTCGAACACCGCCTCCGGCAGGTGCAGCAGCAGCCACGACCCCAGACCCGCGCCGATCAACGACGCCGGGATCTGCCAGCGCAGCCGGTCCCATTGGCCGCGCAGCTCGCGCCGATATCCCCACGTGCCCGACACGCCGCCGGCTACCAGGCCGACCGCATTCGACATCGTCGCCGTCACCGGCGGATAACCCAGCGCCACCAAAGTCGGGAACGTGATCAGGGTGCCCGAGCCGACGACGGCGTTGATCGCTCCCGCCCCAACGCCCGCCAGGGCGATCAAGATCATGTGGGAAACGGGCATTTGGCTAACCCTATCGAGACTTCGCTCCGGTGCCGAAATGTCGCTCAGCGAGACTTCGCTCCGCGCTTTTCCCGCACCCTCACGTTGATCCGGATCGGGCTGCCCTCGAACCCGAACGTCTCGCGTAACCGCCGCTCAAGGAACCGCCGGTAGCCGGCCTCCAGGAAACCTGTGGTGAACAACACGAATGTCGGCGGCCGCGCGGTCGCCTGCGTGGCGAACAGGATCCGCGGCTGCTTACCGCCGCGCACCGGCGGCGGCGTCGCGCGGCCACGACCTCCTTGAAGAACGTGTTCAGCCGCCCCGTCGAGATCCGGGTGTCCCACGACTCGAGCGACGTCTCCAGCGCGGGCACCAGCTTCTGCACCGCCCGGCCGGTCTTCGCCGAGATGTTGACCCGCGGCGCCCACTGCAACTGCGCCAGCTCGCGCTCGATCTCGCGGTCCAGCAGGTAGCGCCGGTCCTCGTCGACCAGGTCCCACTTGTTGAACGCCAGCACCAGCGCCCGGCCCGCCTCGATCACCATCGACAGCACCCGCTGGTCCTGCTCGGTCAACGGCTGCGACGCGTCGATCAGCACGATCGACCACCTCGGCGGCATCGATCGCGCCGTGCGTGCGCACCGACGCGTAGAACTCGTGCCCGCTGGCCTGCCCGACCTTGCGGCGCAGTCCCGCGGTGTCCACGAAACGCCAGATCTTGCCGTCCATTTCGATCAGCGAGTCGACCGGATCGACGGTCGTGCCCGCGACGTCGTGCACCACCGACCGCTCGTCGCCGGCCAGCCGGTTCAGCAGCGAGCTCTTGCCGACGTTCGGCTTGCCCACCAACGCAACTCGTCGCGGGCCCCCACCGCCCGACGCCATCTCGGACACCGCGGGCAGCGCATCGATCACCGCGTCCAGCAGATCGGCCACCCCGCGGCCGTGCATCGCGCTGATCGGGTGCGGCTCGCCCAGCCCCAGCGACCACAGCTCGGCGGCGTCGGCCTCGCCGCGTTCGTTGTCAACCTTGTTGGCCGCCAAGAACACTGGCTTGCCCGACCGCTGCAACAGCCGCGCCGCCGCCTCGTCGGCCGTCGTCGCCCCCACCGTCGCGTCGACCACGAAGACGATCGCGTCCGCGGTGCGCATCGCCACCGACGCCTGCTCGGCCACCAACTGCTGCAGGCCCTTTGCGTCCGGCTCCCAGCCGCCGGTGTCCTGCACGACGAACCGCCGCCCCGACCACAGCGCGTCGTACGACACCCGGTCGCGGGTCACACCCGGCACGTCCTGCACCACCGCCTCGCGACGGCCCAGGATCCGGTTCACCAACGTCGACTTGCCGACGTTCGGGCGACCCACGACAGCCACCACCGGTGGCGGCGCCGCGGCTTCCTCGATCGCCTCGGCGACCTCTTCCGCGCCGAGCTCCCAATCGCTTTCGTCGGCCCAGGTGCCGTCGTCACTCATCGCACGCGCCCCGGCATGCTGCTTCACGAGTTCCAGCAGATGCGCAACCACCTCGAGGCTCGGTCATATCGCTGGTGTCGACCACCAACGCATCGTCGGCCGCCCGCAACGGCGACACCGTTCGCGTCGAGTCCAGATGATCCCGGCGCTTGACGTCGGCCAGCACGGCCTCGTAGTCGTCGCCCAGCCCGGACGCGATGTTCTGGTCGTTGCGCCGCCGCGCGCGTTCCTCGGCCGACGCGGTCAGGAAGATCTTCACGTCGGCGTCGGGCAGCACCACGGTGCCGATGTCTCGGCCCTCGACCACGACGCTGCCCTGGCCCGCCGCCAGCTCGCGCTGCAATCTGCACCAAGCCGGGTCCGCACGGCGGGCACCGCCGATACCGCCGACACCGCCTTGGTCACTTCGTCGCCGCGGATCTCAGCCGAAACATCTTCTCCGGCAAGGTAAGAGCGATCCTCGTCGGGGTCGTACCCGACGGCGAGGTCGACGTCCGCGGCGGCCGCGCCGACAGCATCGATGTCGTCAGGATCGATCCCGGCCCGCAGCACCGCCAGTGTCACGATCCGGTACATCGCGCCGGTGTCCAGATAGCGTGCGTCCAATGACCGGGCCAAACCTCGTGACACCGAGGACTTTCCGGTGCCCGCGGGTCCGTCGACCGCGATCACCAGCGAGGAGCTCACAGGCCCACCGCCTTGTACAACTCCCCGACCTCCTTGCGGCTCAACACCCGGATGCTGCCGGGCCGCTGGTCGCCGAGCGCCACCGAGCCGATGTCGGTGCGCACCAACTCCTGCACCGGATATCCGACCGCCGCCAGCAGCCGCCGCACGATCCGCTTGCGGCCCTCGTGCAGCGTCACCCGCACCAGCGTCTTGCCCGGCACCGCGTCGACCAATGCGAAATCGTCGACGTGCGCGGGCCCGTCGTCCAGTTCGACGCCGGCGCGCAGCTTGCGGCCCAGCCCGCGCGGCACCGAGCCCGCGACCGTCGCCAGATACGTCTTGGGCACCTCGAACGACGGATGCATCAACCGGTGCGCCAGCTCGCCGTCGTTGGTCAGCAGCATCAGCCCTTCGGTGTCGGCGTCGAGCCGCCCGACGTGAAACAGCTTCTTGTTGCCCCGCACTCGATGCTCGACCAGGTCGCCGATGCACGGCCGGCCGCGGTCGTCGGACATCGTCGAATGCATCCCGCGCGGCTTGTTGATCGCCAGATGCACCAGCGTGTCGTCGACCGTCATCCGCGCCCCGTCGACGCGGATCACCGACACGTCCGGGTCCACGCGCGTGCCCAGCTCGGTGACCACCCTGTCGTCGACCTCGACCCGGCCGTCGAGGATCATCTTCTCGGCGACGCGACGCGACGCAATTCCGGCCTGCGACAACACTTTCTGCAGACGCACGCCCTCGGAGTCCGCCATCTCACTCCTGGTCCACGTCGAACGACATCGGCACCTCGGCCGCGGGCGCACCGCTGAGCTTCATGAAACGTGGCTCTTCGCCGAGGGATTCGCTCAGGTCGTCGATGACGTCGACGTCGGGCAGCAGCGGCGCGATGTCAGGCAGGTCGGTCAGCGACGTCAAGCCCAGCCGTTCCAGGAACAGCTCGGTCGTCGCGAACGTCACCGCACCGGTGTCGGGATCGGTGCCGGCCTCGGTGATCAGCCCGCGTGCCAGCAGCGTGCGCATCACCGCGTCCACGTTCACGCCGCGCACCGCGCTCACCCGCGCCCGCGTCACCGGCTGCCGGTACGCCACCACCGCGCAGCGTCTCCAGCGCCGCGCGGGTCAGCTTGGACCGGGCGCCGTCGAGCAGCAGCCGCTCCACGTACGGCGCGAACCGCGCCCGGGTGTACATCCGCCAGCCGCCGCCGGCTTCGCGCAGATCGATGCCGCTGTCGCGGGCCGTGAGCTCTTCGGCCATCAGCTGCAGCTTGGCCGCCACCCGGTACGCCGGCTGCTCGGTCGCGACGGCGAGCTGCTCCACCGTCACCGGGGTGTCCACCACCAGCAGCAGCGCCTCGAGCGCCGCGCCGAGTTCGGAATCCTCCAGCTCCGGGGCGGTCGCGACGTCGATGCCCAGGTCGAGATCCGTGGGAAACTCCGCGGGAATGTCGTCAGTCATCAGCGTCTTCTACTTCCACCGCATCCTCGGTTGCCAGGTGTTCGTTGGTTGGCCGATCTCCGGTCCACGAAACCTGGAGCACACCAAGCGGTTCTGATTGATCGAATGCTACCGCCCGCGCCCGATACAGTTCGAGCAGCGCCAGGAACCGGCCCGACGATCTCGATCGGCGCCTCGCAGTCGGCGACCAGCTCGGAGAACGTCGCCCACTGCCCCATCCCGCGGCGCTCCAGCACGGCCAGCAGCTTGCTCGGCCTGCTCGGGCACCGACACCATCACCTGGTGCAGGTGCTCGGTGGCCACCGTCGGCACCGGCCGCGGCGTGAACGCGGCCGCGGCGATCTGCGCGAAGCTCTCGGCGTCGACGCCCAGCATCACCTCTGGCAGCAGATCTTCGTAGCGCTGTCTCCAGCGCCACCGACCGCGGATAGCTGCGCAGCGCCGCGGCCTCGAGCTCGGCGAACATCTCCGCGACGTGCTTGAACGCCCGGTACTGCAGCAGCCGTGCGAACAGCAGGTCGCGGACCTCCGAGCAGCGCGAGGTCCTCCTCGTCGTGCACTTCGCCGGCGGGCAGCAGCCGGCGCGGCCTTGAGGTCCAGCAGCGTGGCCGCGACGACGAGGAACGCGGTCGTCTCCTCGAGCTCCATCTGCGGGCCGATCGCCTTGGTGTACGCGATGAAGTCGTCGGTCACCTGATGCAGCGCCACCTCGGTGACGTCGAGGCGGTGCGCGAAGATCAGCTGCAGCAGCAGATCGAACGGTCCCTCGAAATTGCTCAGCCGGACCTGGAAGCCGCTCTGCTGGGTCTGCTCCGCCGGCTGCGTCTCGACGTCGTTCACGCGCCGAACCGGTCGATGACCTCGCGCGCCAACGACCGATATGCCTCGGCCCCACCGGATTTCGGCGCCCACGTGGTGATCGGCTCGCCGGCGACGCTGGTCTCGGGAAGCGCACCGTGTCGGGTGATGACGGTGTCGAACACCAGGTCGCCGAACCTCTCCATGACCCGGGCCATCACTTCGCGGGAGTTGACGGTGCGGGGGTCGTATCGGGTGACCAGGATGCCGCTGATCGACAGCTTCGGGTTCAGCCGGTCGTGCACCTTGTCGACGGTGTCCGTCAGCAGCGCGCAGGCCGCGCAGCGAGAAGTACTCGCACTCGGTCGGGATGATCACGCCGTCGGCTGCATGCCAGCCCGTTCACGGTGAGCAGGCCCAGCGACGGCTGGCAGTCGATCAGCACATAGTCGTAGCGGTCGAGCACCGGATGCAGCGAGCGGGCCAGCGACTGCTCGCGGCCTACCTCGTTGACCAGCTGAATCTCGGCAGCCGACAGGTCGATGTTGCTGGGCACCAGGTCCATGCCCGGGACGCGGGTGTGGATCAGCACGTCGTCGATCGACACCCGCGGCTCGATCAGCAGGTTGTGCACCGTGTGATCGAGTTCGTAGTGCGGCACCCCGAGCCCTGCCGACAGCGCGCCCTGCGGATCGAGGTCCACCAGCAGCACCCGCCGACCGTACTCGGCCAGGCTGGCGCCCAGATTGATGGTCGACGTCGTCTTTCCGACGCCGCCCTTCTGGTTGCACATCGCGATGACCTTGGCCGGGCCGTGCACAGTTCTTCGGCTTGGGCTCGGGAATGGTCCGCGGTGGGCGGCCCGTCAGACCCGAGTTCGGCGCTGCCCCGTCGTCGGTCATGCCCGACCGTCGCTGGTCAGGCACCACACAGGCATTCCGAACATCCGGGCAAGTTTAACGGGAGGTGACTGCCTGGTCTGGCAGACCCGCGGGCAACGTGGAACCCAATCGACCTGGCCGTCCGAATAGGCTGGCGACCATGAGCCTGAAGCAGCGGGTGCCGTTCCTGCGCTGGTCGTTCTGGCGGCTGGCGATCGGGGCTCGCAACATCACCAAGACCGGCCAGATCGGCGACGGACGAGAGGCAGCCGCTGCCGACTACGTGGTGGCCAACGCACGCCAGGGCGACATCGACGACGTGATCGCCAAGGTGGACCAGTTCGCGTACGAGAAGTCGTTCTTGATCAACGTCGGGGACGAGAAGGGCGAGCTGCTCGACGCCGCCGTCCGCCGCGCCAACCCCGGCCTGGCGCTGGAGCTGGGCACCTACTGCGGCTACGGCTCGCTGCGGATCGCCCGCGCCGCTCCGTCGGCGAAGGTGTTCTCCGTCGAGCTCGTCGGCTGCCAACGCCGAAGTGGCGCGGCGCATTTGGGCGCACGCCGGCGTCGACGACCGGGTCACCTGTGTGGTCGGCACGCATCGGCGACGGCGGCCGGACACTCGATGCGCTGGCGACCGAACACGGCTTCGGCGCCGGGAAGCTCGACCTGCTGTTCATCGACCACGACAAGGGCGCCTACCTGCCCGATCTGCAGAGCATCCTCGACCGCGGCTGGCTGCACCGCGAGTCGATCGTGGTCGCCGACAACATCCTGATTCCCGGCGTCGCCGAAGTACCGCGAATACATGAACCAGCAGCAGGGCAAGCTCGTTCGACACCGTCGAGCACAAGACGCACTGCGAGTATCAGACGCTGGTTCCCGATGTCGTGCTGGAGTCGGAGTACCTAGCCGGCTGACAACTCGCGGGCGATCCGCTTCGCCATGCGCTTGGACTGCTTGGCCATATAACCGATGAGCGACGGCCGGACGTCGTAGCCGATGAACCGCAGCCCTTCCGGCAGCGGGCCGCACTCACCGACGATGACGGGCTTACCCTTCGCGTCCAGCACGCCGAGGTGGCCGACCAGCGGTTCCAGACCACGTACGTAGCCGGTGGCCAGAATGACGGCGTGCGGATCCAGCCGCGATCCGTCCACGAGGACGACCTTGTCGCGATCGAAGGACGTCAACGGTCGCGACCACCTCGATCGACCCATCCCTGATCGCGTCGATGACATCCATGTCGACCAGCGACGGCACCTGCTCGAGCCGTTTCACGCGCCAGAACACGCCCTCTTCCGGGATCGGCAGCCCGAACTCGCTGAGGTCGCCGAGATTCGCGCGCCGCGCCCGTCCGGCCGATCGCGTCGGCGACGCGGACGGGGCAGGCGGTACATCGGCAGAGAGACCAGGTCGCCCGGCAGGCCGCCGGGAAGCGACCGCAGCATGATGTTCGGCGGAGTGCGGACCGCCAGCCAGACCTTGGCCGGCACCGCCCGTCGCGAGGTCGTGTGCGATCTCCATCCCGGACGAGCCGGAGCCGACCACCAGCACGTTCCTGCCCTGATACGGGCGCGGGTTTGCGGTACGCCGACGAGTGCAGCAGCTCGCCGGTGAAGCCGTCCGCACCCGGCCATTCGGGAATGCGCGCGTGTGTGCTGGTTTCCGTTGGCGACCACGACCTGGCGCGCATCGATGTCGCCGGTCGAGGTTTCCAGTCGCCAACTGGTCGCCTGCCGGTCGATGCGGGTGACTTCGGTAGCCCAGCCGCAGCTCGATCCCGCTTTCACGGGCGTGGCGGTCGAGGTGGGCGACGACGTCGTCGCGGGTCGGGAACATCGGCGTCCCCTTCGGGTACGGCCGGTTCGGCAGATGCGAGAACGGCCTGCCGGTGTTCAGCTTCAGCCGGTCGTAGCGGCCTCGCCACGACGACCCCACGTGGTCGGCCCGGTCGATCAACAGTGGCCGACAGCCCGCGGTCACGCAGGCTGAGCGCCACCGAGACACCCGCCGGACCTGCTCCGATTACGGCAATGTCGGTCATATCCTGTCCCAACGATCGACGGCGCGCGACCGTTCAGCGCGCCCGCGGATGTGCGCCGGCCCAGACCTCGCGCAGCGCGTGCACGGTGACCATGGTGTAGATCTGCGTGGTCGTCACCGACGCGTGGCCGAGCAGCTCCTGCACCACGCGGACGTCGGCGCCGCCGTCGAGCAGATGGGTGGCGAACGAGTGGCGCAACACGTGCGGCGACACCGCGGCAGTGATGCCTGCCCGTTCGGCGGCGTCCTGCAGCACCTGCCACGCGCTCTGCCGCGACAGCCGGCCGCCGCGGGCGTTGAGGAAGATCGCGGGCGTGCCCCGGCCGCGGCGGGCCAGGTCGGGACGGCCACGCACCAGGTAAGCGTCGAGCGCGCTGACCGCCGGCCTGACCGATCGGCACCAGCCGCTGCTTGCCGCCCTTGCCGCGCAGCAGCACCGACCGGGCGTGGGTGTCGATGTCGTCGACGTCGAGCCCGACCGCCTCGGAGATCCGCGCGCCGGTCGAATACAGCAGCTCCAGCAGCGCGCGGTTGCGCAGGGTCAGCGGACCGTCGGCGTCGCTGTCGCCGCCGGCGCCGTCCAGCAGGGCCAGCACCTCGTCGATGGTCAGGCTCTTGGGCAGCCGCCGGCTCGGAGTCGGCGGCTTGACCGCCCGCGCGACGTCGACGCTCGGTGAGCCCCTCGGACGGCCGCGAAGCGGTGCAATCCCCGCACGGCGACCACCGCGCGGGCCGCCGACACCGCCGACAGCGGCGTGGTTCTCGTGTCGGGATCGCCGCGGCGCAGCGACGACCAGGAAGTCGCTGACGTCGGTTTCGGTGACCTTGGCCAGATCGTCGATGCCGCGCTCGGTCAGGTGCTCGGCGTAGCGGCGCAGATCGCGGCGATACGAACTCAACGTGTTGGCGGCCACGCCGCGCTCGATGGTCAGGTGGTCGAGGTAGCCCTGCAGCTGGTCATCCAGGGCGGACTCGGAAGGTGGTCATCAGTGTCGGCCCTTCCGGCGGGCGAACGCGTTCGGCCTGTCGATCCACGGCGCGTCGACGGGCCGCAACGTGACGACGGGTCGCTCGACGGTGTGCGCGGCCAGAATCCCGCCCACCGCAATGGAATTCGACGATCTCGCCGCCGAGCACCATACGCATGGCCTCGTCGAGCGGAAACCACCGCACGCGTCAGGTCGGCCTCCTCGTCATGGGCGTCGGGCCTGCCGACGTCGGTCAGCCCGGTCGCGCAGGTACACCCGCACACTTCGTCGCTGAAACCGGGCGCCGAGATCGAGGTCGACGAGGACTCGCCACTCGGCCGCGGCGAGCCCGGCCTCTTCCTTGAGTTCGCGGGCGGCGGTGATGTGCGGCGGTTCACCGCCGAGGTCCAGCAGCCCTGCCGGCAGCTCCCACAGCCGCCGGCCCAGCGGATGGCGGTACTGGTAGACCAGCACGACGTTGTTGTCGTCGTCGCAGCGCCAGGACGGCCACCGCGCCGTAGTGCTCGACCACTTCGCGGCGCGCGATGTTGCCGTGCGGCATCCGGACCTCGTCGGCGCGCAGCGCGAAAATCTTTCCGACGTAGAGGGTTTCGCGAGAGACCGTCTCGAACTCGTGTTCAGCCACGGGCCGCGGGTTCTTGCAGCAGCTGCGCCACGTTGTCGTGGATGCTCGACACCGTTCGCGTCGCTGCTCGGGAATGTCCATGCCCGGCAATCGTTCTTCGGCCTTGTAGTCCAGCGCACGCGCCGATGAACGCGACGAACAGCGGATGCGGCCGGGTGGGCCGGCTCTTCAGCTCCGGGTGCGCCTGGGTGCCGACGATGAACGGATGGACATCGGCGGCGTACTCGACGAATTCCACCAGATGCCCGTCCGGGCGAGGTGCCGGAGAACCGTCAGCCCGCTTTCGGCGATGCGGTCGCGGTATTCGTTGTTCACCTCGTAACGGTGGCGGTGCCGCTCGGATACCTCGGTGGCCTGATATGCCTGCGCCACAATCGAACCCGGCTCCAGCACGGCCGGATAGGCGCCGAGTCGCATGGTGCCGCCGAGGTCCGCCTCGCCGGCGACCGCGTCGCGTTGGTCGGCCATCGTGGAGATCACCGGGTCCGGCGTGTTCGGATCGAACTCCGCGGAGTTGGCCTCGGTGAGCCCGACCGAGCGGGCCGCCTCGATGACGATGCACTGCAACCCGAGGCACAGCCCGAGAACCGGCAAGCCCCGCTTGCGGGCGTACGGAGATCGGCGCCGATCTTGCCCTCGATGCCGCGAATGCCGAAGCCGCCGGGGATCAGCACGCCGTGCACGTCGCTCAGCGCGGCGGCGGCGCCGCTTTCGGTTTCGCAGTCGTCGGAGGCCACCCAGCGCATCTCGACCTTGGCACGGTGCTTGAAGCCGCCGGCCCGTAGCGCCTCGGCCACCGACAGATAGGCGTCGGAGAGGTCAATGTACTTGCCCACCAAGGCGATCCGCACCGTCTCCTGCGGGTCGTGCACGCGCTGAAGGAGGTCGTTCCACTGGGTCCAGTCGACGTCGCGGAACGGCAGATTCAGCCGGCGCACCACGTAGGCGTCGAGCTCCTCACGGTGCAGCACCTTGGGAATGTCGTAGATCGACGGCGCGTCGGGCGTGGAGATCACGCCGTCGATGTCGACGTCGCACATCAGCGCGATCTTGTTCTTCAGCGGTTCGGGCACGTCGCGATCGCAGCGCAGGATCAGCGCGTCCGGGTGATACCGATGCTGCGCAGCGCCGCCACCGAGTGCTGCGTGGGCTTGGTCTTGAGTTCACCCGAGGGCGCCAGGTACGGGCACCAGCGAGCAGTGCAGGAAGAAGCAGTTCTCCCGGCCGACCTCGTGGCGGACCTGCCGCGCGGCTTCGAGGAAGGGCAGCGACTCGATATCGCCCACCGTGCCGCCGATTTCGGTGATCACCACGTCGGGCCGGTTGCCCGTCGGCGTCGGGCTGCGGCCATCGCCAGGATGCGGCTCTTGATCTCGTCGGTGATGTGCGGGATGACCTGAACGGTGTCGCCGAGGTACTCGCCGCGACGCTCCTTGGCGATCACCGACGAATACACCTGTCCCGTGGTGACATTGGCCGAACCGGACAGGTTGCGGTCGAGGAAGCGCTCGTAGTGCCCGACGTCGAGGTCGGTCTCGGCGCCGTCCTCGGTGACGAACACCTCGCCGTGCTGGAACGGGTTCATGGTGCCGGGGTCGACGTTGAGGTACGGGTCGAGCTTCTGCATCGTCACCTGCAAGCCCCGCGCCGTCAGCAACTGGCCGAGGCTGGACGCGGTCAGGCCCTTACCGAGTGAGGAAACCACGCCGCCGGTTACGAAGAGGTGCTTGGTGGCGGTTTGCGGGTGCTTGCGTAACGCTGGCAAGAGCAACCTCCGTGACGACGGGCAGGGCTTACTTTTCTAGGCTGAGTCCTAGCTTGGGGCCTGCCGACCCACGGAACCCCACCTTAACACCGACGCCGACAAGCCGTCGCTGACACGCCACGGTGGGGCACTCCGCTGCAGGCTGGGGCCCCACCCGTTGCGCGGGACTATTGCGGCAGCGTTACCGATGACGCGCCCTGGCCGACGCCGTACTGACCGGGCCGCCCGCCGTTGATCAGGTCGCTCAGCGCCAGCACCGTGGTGATCCGGCCGGACTCGGCGTCGACGTCGTCGACAGTGCTGACCGCAGCCGCTCAGGCCGGCGTCGGACCTGGTCACGGCCACCGCGGCGGTGCCGGATGCGGAGCCGTCGCGGCCCGCGACGACGGTGCCCGAGCCGTGCGGGGCGAGGCCTGCCGCGAACCGGGCGACGGTCGCACCCTGGTTGCCTGCGCCGTCGCTCAATCCCCGCCGGTGACGATCAGCGCGGTGTTGGCGGCGCCGATGCGCTGGGTGCCGTACGTCACAAAGCCGGTGTCGCGCAGCGCCGCGAGCACGGTGTCGCGCTGGGCGTCGTCGACCACCTGAACCTTCGGATCCTTGTTGATCAGCAGGGCGATTCCCAACAGGTCGCCGGCCTGCGATCCCTGATCCACCGACGTGGTGCTCAGCTGCGCCCCGGCGGGCACGATCGGCGAGTTCACCACCGACAGCAGCTTCTCCGCGGAGTTGGCGTCCACGAACTCCTGGGTCAACGCCACCGTCCCGGTGACCGTGCCACCGGCCTGCCCCACCATCCGAGACAGCGCGTCGACGTCGTCGTCATTGGCGTCGGGGTGCGGAACACCACGACCGACTTGCCCGCCAGCGCGTCATGCAGGATTCGCGGCGACATCTGCGCATCGAATTCACCTGCGGCGTTGAGCTTTTCGTTCAGCGCGTTCTTGTCGTCGGTGAGCGTGTTGATCTGGTTCTGCAGTTCGTGTTTGTCGTCGCGCAGACCGGACAGCAGCTGTGTTGGACAGCAGGCCCGAACCGAGCGCCACCCCGATGGCCAGCGCGAGGAACACTGCCGCGAGCGAAATCGCGTGTGTGCGTAGGAAATCACGAGCGCCCCCTTAGGTGACCCAGCCCTGAACCCAGAGCGAGAACCGGTTCCAGTAGTCGACGATCCAGTCGAGCACCGCGACGTCGGCGCGCGACACCCACAAGCGCGACGATCACCGCGACCAGCATGGCGCAGCACCAGCAGCGCGATGGCGCCGCCGGACACCCGGCTGCGGTACAGGGTGGCAACGGCTTTGGCGTCGACCAGCTTCTCGCCGACCTTGAGCCGGGTCAGGAACGTCGACGGGTTGCTGCGCTGCCGTGACCGGTCGAAGAACTCCTCGATGCTGGCGGTGTGGCCCGCGGTGACGATCAGCGACGCGCCGTGGTGATCGCACAGCAGCAGCGCCAGGTCGGCGGCGGAGCCTGCGGCGGGGAACGTCATCGCCCCGACACCCAGATCCTGGATGCGCTCGAGACCGGCAGCGTGGCCGTCGGCGTCGGCAGGCAGCACCACCTGGGCGCCGCATCGCAGCGTCTCGGCGCTGATCTTGTCGGGATCGCCGACGATGAGCTGCGGCCGATACCCGGCCTTGCGCAGCACGTCGGCGCCGACTGCCGACGCCGACCAGGACCGGCTGGTACTCCTTGATGAACGGCTTGAGCGCCTTCAGGTCGGTGGCGGCGCTGAGCTCCTCGGCGACGATCACGACGTGCCTGCGGTTGACGTCGACGTCGATGTCGGGGATGCCGATGCCGTCGATCAGCAGCGGGCTCTCACTGCGGATGAACTCGATCGTGTTGCCGGCGAACGCCTCGAGGTGAGCCACCAGGCCGCTCTTGGCCTCGTGCATCAGTTCGTGGATCTCGTGGTCGGTGCGCTCGGTGCCGAGGATCAGCCGGCGGTCGCCGGAGTACACGCCGCCCTCGTGGAGCCGCACGCGTGCGCCGTCCTTGACCTTCTTGAAGACCTCGGGGCCGGTCTCGTCGATCAGCGATGACGCCGTTGGTCGACGAGCACCTCGGGTCCGAGGTTGGGGTAGCGGCCGGAGATCGACGGCGACGCGTTGACGACCGCGGCGACGTTGGCCTCGACGAGCGCGTCCGCGGTGATCCGGTCCAGGTCCAGAGCGTCGATGACGACGATGTCACCGGGGTGACTCGCCGCAGCAGCCGATCGATGTCGCGGTCAACTCGGGCGGTGCCGGTGATGCCCGGCCGTGAGCTGGCAGTACGGGATAGCAGCGCTGACATCTTCATGGGGCCGATTCTGTCGAGGAACGGCAGCTAGACGGTGGAGGCGCGCCGTAACACCAGCCCCAGAAGTACCTTTTGTCACATTTGCAACACGAGGCTTCGTCCGGTACGCCTCGAACAGTTCGATCGAGGTTGCCGAGCGGAAGTCGACGCCGGTCGACACGGCGCTTTAGTCCGCGCGGTCGCTCTGCGCTGCGTCCAGAAGCTCACGGCGTGCGCCCGTCCGCTGTCGGACTCTCCCAGCCCGGCCAGCATGCGCGCCAGTTCGGCGACGCGGTCGTCGTCGTCGAGGCGGCGCACTCCGCTGGACTTGTTTCGGCCGCCGCTGTCGACGACGAGGTGGACGTCGGCGTAGGCGGCGACCTGCGGCAGGTGCGTGACGACGATGACCTGGTGCGTGCGGGCCAGCCGGGCCAGCCGCCGCCCGATCTGCACCGCGGCGCGACCGCCGACGCCCGGCGTCGACCTCGTCGAAGACCATCGTGGTGCCCTCGGCCGAGGCGCGCGAGCACCACCTCCAGCGCCAGCATGACCCGGGACAGCTCGCCGCCCGACGCGCTCTTGCTCAACGGCAACACGTCAGTGCCGCGGTGCGCGGCGAAGCCGAACTCGACGGCGTCGACGCCGTCGTGCCCGGCGTGGACCGTCACACCCGACGGCAGGGTGAGCGGTGCGGAGTCGTCCGCGCGGGCCGGGATGGTCGGCGACCGAGACCGTGAACTCGGCGTCGGCCATGGCCAGGCCCGTCAGCTCGGCGGTCACCGCCTTCGCGAGGCCCTTGGCGGCCTTGGTCCGCGCCTTGGTGAGTTCGGTTGCGGCGCTGACGACTTTCGGCCTCGAGCTCGCCGACGCGGCGCTCGAGTTCGGCGAGCGCGTCCTCGGAGACGTCGAGCTGCACCAGCCGATCGCGCGACTCGTGAGCCCATCGCAGCACGCCGTCGATGTCGGCGGCGTACTTGCGGGTCAGCGTGCGCAGCTCGCCCTGCCGGGCCAGCTTGGCCTCCAAAGTGCTGGCGTCGCTGGGCAATCCGGCCAGATAGTCGCCGAGCTCGGTCGAGACGTCGGTGACTGACGGCCAGCGCACCCGCGCAAGCTGCTCGCCCAGCGCCCGCAACGCCGAGTCGTCCGTCGCCTCCAACGCCGACTTCGCGTGTCCGACGCTGTGGGCCGCCGACGCATCAGGCGACGGCATCGTCGTCCAGGCCGGACAGTGCCGCGCGTGCCGTCTGCGCGGCTTCGCGCAGCGCGTCGAGTTCGGACAGCCGGCGGATGTCGTCGACCAGAGCGTCGTCCTCGCCGGGTTCCGGTGCGACGGTGTCGATTTCGTTGAGGCCGAACTTGAGCCGGTCGGCTTCCTGCGCCAGCTCCCGTGCCCGCTGCTTGCGGTCGGCGAGATCGCGGCGGGCCGTCGAGCCAGTCGTCGCGCACCCGTCGATAGCGCTTCAGCTGCGATTCGACGTCGACGAAGCGATCCAGCGCCGCCCGTTGCTCCTCGGGACGCATCAGCCGTAGCTGGTCGTTCTGGCCGTGCAGCGCAAGCAGCTCGGTGGTGAACGTGCTCAGCGACTTGGCGGGCACGCTGCGGCCGCCGAGGTAGGCCCGCGACGGCCCGTCGCGGCTGACCGACCGGGCGGCGATGACGCTGCCGTCGTCGTCGCGGTCCGCGCCAGAAGACTCGAGGATCGTCGTCGACCTGGACGGCCACGCCGTCGCCGAGTTCGGTTGTGGTGAAACGTCCTTCGACCACCGCACGGTCGGCGCCGGAGCGCACCCGGGTGGCGTCGGCGCGGGCACCGCCGAGCAGGTGCAGGCCCGTCACGACCATGGTCTTGCCCGTGCCGGTCTCGCCGGTCAGCACGGTGAACCCGCGATCGAACTCGGCGGTCGCGGTGCTGATGGCTCCCAGGGACTCGATACGGATTTCGGCTAGCACTACTGTCCGCGCCACCCCGTGACCGGCAACCGGAACTTGCGCACCAGGCGGTCGGTGAACGGCGCGCTGTCCAGGCGCACCCACTTCAGCGGGGTGCCGCAGCGCGTCACCTCCAACCGGCCGCCTGCGGGCACGCATCATCTCGCGGCGACCGTCGCAGAACACCAGCGCGTCGTGGCCGTCCGCCTCGATCTCGATCGCGATGGCGGCGTTCGGACTGGTCACCATCGGCCGCGCGAACAGTGCGTGAGCGTTGTTGGGCACCACCAGGATTGCTTCCAGATCGGGCCACACGATCGGCCCGCCGGCCGAGAACGCCCATGCGGTGGACCCGGTCGGGCGTCGCCACCAGCACGCCGTCGCAGCCGAACGCCGACACCGGCCGCCCGTCGACCTCGAGCACCGCTCCCAGTACGCCGAGCCGCGGCCCTTCTCGAGACTGGCCTCGTTCAGCGCCCAGCCGCGGTCGACGATCGTGGCCGTCGGCGCGCACCACGACGTCGAGCGTCATGCGTTCCTCGACGCGGTAGTCGCGCTTGACGACGTGCTCGAGCACGCGTGTCGATGTGGTCGGCCTCGGCCTCGGCGAGGAAGCCGATGCGGCCGAGATTGACGCCCAGCACTGGGATTTCGACGTTGCGAGCGAGTTCGGCGGCGCGCAGGAACGTCCCGTCACCGCCGAGGACGAGGACCAGCTCGCAGCCTTCGGCGGCGCGCTCGTCGGCGTCGACCACCTCGATCTCGACGCCGAGGGCGCGCATGTCGTCGGGCGCCAGGTGCACCGGCCCGCGGTCGACGGCTTCGGCGGAGAGCACGCGCAGCCCAATGTCGTTGTCGCCCAGCACTTTCTCCACGCGGCGAGCGACCTCGGTGGCCTCATCGCGACCCGTGTGCACCACCAGCAGGATGGTGCGTTCGCACGTCATTGCGGGCCCTCCGCGACGGCCTGGTGCACTGCCTGCTCGAGCCGTTCGCCGTCCAGCGGGCTGTCGGCCCTGGCCCGCAGGTGCAGGAAGTACTCGACGTTGCCGGACGGACCAGGCAGCGGGCTGGCGGTGACACCGACGGGCTGCCACTGGAGTTCGGCGGCCCGGCGCGCGACGGCAAGCACCGCGTCCGCGCGCAGGTCCGGGTCGCGACACGACTCCGCCCGCACCGACCCGATCCTTACCGACCTCAAACTGCGGCTTCACCATAGGAACGATATCCGCGTCGCCTGACGCGCAGGAGGTCAGCGCGGGCAGCACCGTTGCCAGCGAGATGAACGACAGGTCGGCGACCACGAGGTCGACGGGTCCGCCGATCGCGTCGGCGGTCAGTTCACGGACGTTGGTGCGTTCGAGCACGATCACCCGCGGGTCGGTGCGCAGTGACCACGCCAACTGGCCGTAGCCGACGTCGACGGCGACCACCTCGCGAGCGCCGCGGTCCAGCAGCACCTCGGTGAAGCCACCGGTGGAGGCGCCTGGCGTCCAGGCAGCGACGGTTGTCGACCGAGAGGCCGAACGCGTCGAGTGCGCCGATCAGCTTGTGCGCGCCGCGGGAGACCCACGAGCGTTCGTCATCGCCCTCGACCGTGAGGGCGGCGGTGACGGCGATCGCCGTTGCGGGTTTAGCCGCCGGCATGCCATCGATGGTGACGCGACCGGCGCCGATCAGCTCGGCGGCCTGCTGCCGCGAGCGCGCGAGACCGCGCCGCACCAGCTCGGCGTCAACACGAGCGCGCCGCGTCACGTGCGGTTAGCCCTTCTCGACCGATTCCAGCGCGCGCACCAGCAGGTCGTGGGCCTCCTCGAGCCGCGCGGCAATGGTGTCGATGTCCGATTCGGCGAGTTCGTCGAAGCTGGAGCCGTCCTGCGCGGGGTCGGGCACATCTGCCAGCAACTCCGCGATCTGGGCGCGGATCTGGTCGGGGTCGGTACTCATCTCGGTGTTCACGCTAGCCGATTCGGCGGACTGAGCAGGGACCAGCGTTCCATGGCCTGTCGCGCCGTATCGTCGCCGCGCCATCAAGACGACGCGCCGCCCGTCGAGGCTGGGCGTTCCACACTGCGCTGGCGGTCGCACGGACCACCGACAACGGGTCTCCCGGGTCCCGGCCGGTCGACTGCACGGTCACGGCCGACGGGCCGACGTCGACGTGCCACGCCGGGTGCGGCCCGATGCGAAGGCTGTCGGCGCGGGCGTACAGCGAGCGCAGATCTGCGGCGATGTAGTTGGGCCGTTGTCCGACGGCGGCGCGCACGGTTTCGGCGGCGGTGCTGACGCCGCAGAGCACGAGCAGGCTGGGCAGGCCGGCGGCGTTGGCGCCCGCGATGTCGGTGTCGAGACGGTCGCCGACGACGAGTGGAGTGCGAAACTTGCCGCGCGCCAACGCGTCCGTCAACAGAGGTCGGCTCGGGCTTGCCGGCCACCTGCGGTTCACTGTCGGTGGCGGCGCGCAGCGCGGCGACCATCGCGCCGTTTCCGGGCAGCAGTCCGCGTTCGGACGGCAGCGTCCTGTCGACGTTCGCGGCGACCCACAGTGCTCCGCCGCGGATGGCCAGCGCCGCTTCGGCGAGGTCCGGCCAGCCGGTCTGCGGCGAATGACCTTGCACGACGGCGACCGGATCGTCGGACCACTGCCGGACGGGCTTGAGGCCCACATTGCGGACTTCGGCGGCAAGCGAGTCGGTGCCGACGATGAGGACCGGCGCTCCGGGCTGCAGCTGCTCCTGCAGCAGACGTGCGGCGCTTTGCGCACTGGTGACGATGTCGTCGGGTTTGGCGGTGAAGCCCATGGCACACAGGTGCTGGGCGACTTCGGCCGGTCCGCGGGAGGCGTTGTTGGTGACGAACAGGACGTGCGGGAGCGGACTGCCGCGAGCGTCTCGACGGCGCCGGGCGTGGGTTCGTGGCCGCGGAAGACCGTGCCGTCGAGATCGAGGAGTAGGCAATCATGTTCCTGCGCAAGGAGTGCTCACGTTCAGGCGAGCTCCGTGATCCGCTCTTCGGCGTCGGTGACGCCCTCGACGTCGGCGGCCGCGGCGTTGATGAACCACTGCAGTGCGTCTTGCTTCGCGGCCGAAGCGCGAGCAGCGTTTCGGCGTAGGCGTAGAACAGCCGGGCGGCCGTCTGTCCGGTGCGGGTCGGATCCAGTTGCGGGGTCGACAGAATCGCCAGGGCCTGCTCGTGCTGCCCGAGGTCGGAGCGGGCGCCGGCCACGACGATGCGCAGCTCGTCGGCGTCGTCGCCGGTGAGCTGCGCGGCCTCCGGGTGTGCGGGCCAGCTCGATCGCGCGTTCCGGGCGGCCGACGCCGCGTTCGCAGTCGGCGATCAGCGGCAAGCAGCGGCGACTTGCTGCCCATCCGGCGGGCCGCACGCAGTTCGGCCAGCGCCTGCGGCCCAGTCGCCGCAGTGGTACGGCCGCGATGCCGACCGCCTCGCGCACCGCGGCGATGCGGCCGGATCGCGCGCGGGCGGCGCGGGCGTGAGCCAGCGCGGCCTCGGGGTCGTCGTCGAGGAGTTCGCCGGCGGCGACGAGATGCCGCGCCACGACGTCGGCCGTGGCGCGATCAAGGTCGTGAGTTCGCCGCGGATTTCGGGCGACAGTTGCTTGGCTTCGATGTCGGCGGGAATCAGGCGGACCCTGGGGCCGCGGCTGCTTCGCCCGTCGGGTTTGGGCTGGGCGCGGCGGGCGCGATCGGGCCCCGAAGTAGCGCGGCGCCGAACGCCGGGGACGGCGCCGGTCGCTGCCGCCCTGCCTGTCCTGGACCACGTATGCCTTTCTACACTGATTTGCCAGTCACGACAATTCAAAATGTCAATTGTCGAATTATGGCGAATATAGAATCACCCCCACGCAATTGTGGGGGTGATTCTGAATGTGTGTTCGGCGGTGTCCTACTTTTCCACCCGGGTTGGGTAGTATCATCGGCGCTGGCAGGCTTAGCTTCCGGGTTCGGGATGGGTCCGGGCGTTTCCCTGCCGCTATTGACCGCCGTAACTTTATTCACTTTTTCAGTGTCCCCGGTGTGGTGGGGGTGGTGTGTTTTGGTGGTGGGGTGTGAGTGTTTGTTGGTGATTTGTGGATGTGTGTGTGGTTGCGGGTGTTGTGTGTAAGTTTTCGGCCGGTTAGTGCCAGTTCCCTGAACCCATTGCTGGGTGTGTAGGTCTGGTCTATTGATCCCGTGGTCTGCGGGGGCCTTATCCCACTTGATGGGTGAGAAGCCTGGTCTTGGAGGGGGTTTCCCGCTTAGATGCTTTCAGCGGTTATCCTGTCCGAACGTGGCTATCCAGCGGTGCCCCTGGTGGGACAACTGGTGGACCAGAGGTTCGTCCGTCCCGGTCCTCTCGTACTAGGGACAGGTTTCCTCAAGCTTCTGACGCGCGCGGCGGATAGAGACCGAACTGTCTCACGACGTTCTAAACCCAGCTCGCGTGCCGCTTTAATGGGCGAACAGCCCAACCCTTGGGACCTGCTCCAGCCCCAGGATGCGACGAGCCGACATCGAGGTGCCAAACCATCCCGTCGATATGGACTCTTGGGGAAGATCAGCCTGTTATCCCCGGGGTACCTTTTATCCGTTGAGCGACACCCCTTCCACTCGGGGGTGCCGGATCACTAGTCCCGACTTTCGTCCCTGCTCGACATGTACGTCTCGCAGTCAAGCTCCCTTGTGCACTTACACTCAACACCTGATTGCCGTCCAGGTTGAGGGAACCTTTGGGCGCCTCCGTTACATTTTAGGAGGCAACCGCCCCAGTTAAACTACCCACCAGGCACTGTCCCTGAACCGGATAGACGGTTCGAGGTTAGAGGCCCAATACGATCAGAGTGGTATTTCAACAACGACTCCACAACCACTGGCGTGGCCGCTTCACAGTCTCCCACCTATCCTACACAAACCGTATCGAGCACCAATACCAAGTTGTAGTGAAGGTCCCGGGGTCTTTTCGTCCTGCCGCGCGTAACGAGCATCTTTACTCGTAGTGCAATTTCGCCGAGTCTATGGTTGAGACAGTTGAGAAGTCGTTACGCCATTCGTGCAGGTCGGAACTTACCCGACAAGGAATTTCGCTACCTTAGGATGGTTATAGTTACCACCGCCGTTTACTGGGGCTTAAATTCTCCGCTTCACCCCGAAGGGGTTAACCGGTCCTCTTAACCTTCCAGCACCGGGCAGGCGTCAGTCCGTATACATCGTCTTGCGACTTCGCACGGACCTGTGTTTTTAGTAAACAGTCGCTTCTCACTGGTTTGTGCCACCCCCACCGCTGCCCACCGCGAGGGTGTTGACGGTGCGAGGTCCCCCTTCTCCCGAAGTTACGGGGGTATTTTGCCGAGTTCCTTAACCATAGTTCACTCGTACGCCTCGGTATTCTCTACCTGACCACCTGTGTTGGTTTGGGGTACGGGCCGTGTGAGCACTCGCTAGAGGCTTTTCTTGGCAGCATAGGATCACCGAATTCACCTCACTCGGCTATGCATCACCTCTCAGGACATATGACACCCGGATTTACCTAGATGTTCGTCCTACAGGTTTGCCCCAGTATTACCACTGACTGGTACGGCTACCTTCCTGCGTCACCCCATCGCTTGACTACTACCAACCGGGTCCCACGCAGCCAGATGACCCGTCGCACCCCGAAGGTGATTGATCGGTCCACCGTTTGGGTGGTTAGCACGATTGATTCATCAGGGACGCGCACACACGGGTACGGGAATATCAACCCGTTGTCCATCGACTACGCCTGTCGGCCTCGCCTTAGGTCCCGACTCACCCTGGGCGGACTGGCCTGGCCCAGGAACCCTTGGTCTTTCGGCGGGCAAGGTTCTCACTTGCCTTATCGCTACTCATGCCTGCATTCTCACTCCCACACCCTCCACCACTACGATCACTCGGTGGCTTCACCGGATGCAGGACGCTCCCCTACCCAGCACACCACAGGTGTGCTGCCGCGGCTTCGGCGGTGTGCTTGAGCCCCGCTACATTATCGGCGCACAATCACTTGACCAGTGAGCTATTACGCACTCTTTCAAGGGTGGCTGCTTCTAAGCCAACCTCCTGGTTGTCTTCGCGACTGCACATCCTTTTCCACTTAGCACACGCTTAGGGGCCTTAGCCGGCGATCTGGGCTGTTTCCCTCTCGACGCACGGAGCTTATCCCCCGCCGTCTCACTGCCACGCTTCAACTTACCGGCATTCGGAGTTTGGCTGACGTCAGTAACCCTAGTAGGGCCCATCGGCCATCCAGTAGCTCTACCTCCAGCAAGAACACGCAACGCTGCACCTAAATGCATTTCGGGGAGAACCAGCTATCACGGAGTTTGATTGGCCTTTCACCCCTACCCACAACTCATCCCCTCAGTCTTCAACCTAAGTGGGTTCGGGCCTCCACAACATCTTACTGCTGCTTCACCCTGGCCATGGGTAGATCACTCCGCTTCGGGTCCAGAACACACCACTACACCACACACTACTGATGTGGATACGCCCTATTCAGACTCGCTTTCGCTGCGGCTACCCCACCCGGGTTAACCTCGCGACATGTCCCTGACTCGCAGGCTCATTCTTCAAAAGGCACGCCATCACCCCACCACAAGGCGAAGGCTCTGACGGATTGTAAGCGCACGGTTTCAGGTACTCTTTCACTCCCCTCCCGGGGTACTTTTCACCATTCCCTCACGGTACTAATCCGCTATCGGTCACTGGACAGTATTCAGGCTTACCGGGTGGTCCCGGCAGATTCACAGCAGATTCCACGGGCCCGCTGCTACTCGGGGACAACTCCACAGGAGCCGCGATGTTTTCGCCTACGGGGCTCTCACCCTCTACGGACAGACCATCCCAGGCCACTTCGACTAACACCACGGTTTATCACTCCCGCCCAGGCCGGCGGACCTGAGAAGAAACGCCCCACAACACCGCGCACACAACCCCCGCCGGGTATCACATGCACACGGTTTAGCCATCCTCCGCTTTCGCTCGCCACTACTCACGGAATCACACTTGTTTTCTCTTCCTACGGGTACTGAGATGTTTCACTTCCCCGCGTTCCCCCCACCGGCTATGTATTCACCGGTGGGTGACACGACATCACTCGTGCCGGGTTTCCCCATTCGGACATCCTCGGATCCACGCTCGGTTGACAGCTCCCCGAGGCATATCGCAGCCTCCCACGTCCTCTCATCGGCTCCCAGTGCCAAGGCATCCACCATGCGCCCTTAAACACTTACAACACAAAACCAAAAGTTATCACAAACACTCTGAAATTGCACATCATACAACATCAGAAAACACCGCACCCCCAACACCAAGAGCACGGAACACCTTGCTGCTAGATGCTCGCAACCACTATCCACAAATCAAACACCACACCCCACCACCAAAGCGGGGCGACAACCACGCCCTATCCCCGGTTCCCCACACGGGCGAAGAGGTAACGGGCCTGTTGTCTCAAAGCCCAATAGTGTGTCTGGCAGTCTCCTCGACCGGCCCACCCCGTCACGGATCCCGAACCGGCATGTTTGTCGTGCACCAGAACCACGACCCACTACAGGCGCGGCCCATCTCACGAATCGCCCAGTCACCGGACCCACCGATGTGCGGCCGGCTCGAGTCTCGTGGTGCTCCTTAGAAAGGAGGTGATCCAGCCGCACCTTCCGGTACGGCTACCTTGTTACGACTTCGTCCCAATCGCCGATCCCACCTTCGACGGCTCCCTCCCACAGGGGTTAGGCCACCGGCTTCGGGTGTTACCGACTTTCATGACGTGACGGGCGGTGTGTACAAGGCCCGGGAACGTATTCACCGCAGCGTTGCTGATCTGCGATTACTAGCGACTCCGACTTCACGGGGTCGAGTTGCAGACCCCGATCCGAACTGAGACCGGCTTTGAAAGGATTCGCTCCACCTCACGGCATCGCAGCCCTTTGTACCGGCCATTGTAGCATGTGTGAAGCCCTGGACATAAGGGGCATGATGACTTGACGTCATCCCCACCTTCCTCCGAGTTGACCCCGGCAGTCTCTCACGAGTCCCCGCCATAACGCGCTGGCAACATGAGACAAGGGTTGCGCTCGTTGCGGGACTTAACCCAACATCTCACGACACGAGCTGACGACAGCCATGCACCACCTGCACACAGGCCACAAGGGAATACCTATCTCTAGGCACGTCCTGTGCATGTCAAACCCAGGTAAGGTTCTTCGCGTTGCATCGAATTAATCCACATGCTCCGCCGCTTGTGCGGGCCCCCGTCAATTCCTTTGAGTTTTAGCCTTGCGGCCGTACTCCCCAGGCGGGGTACTTAATGCGTTAGCTGCGGCACGGATCCCGAGGAAGGAAACCCACACCTAGTACCCACCGTTTACGGCGTGGACTACCAGGGTATCTAATCCTGTTCGCTCCCCACGCTTTCGCTCCTCAGCGTCAGTTACGGCCCAGAGACCCGCCTTCGCCACCGGTGTTCCTCCTGATATCTGCGCATTCCACCGCTACACCAGGAATTCCAGTCTCCCCTGCCGTACTCTAGTCTGCCCGTATCGCCCGCACGCCCACAGTTGAGCCGCGAGTTTTCACGAACGACGCGACAAACCACCTACGAGCTCTTTACGCCCAGTAATTCCGGACAACGCTCGCACCCTACGTATTACCGCGGCTGCTGGCACGTAGTTGGCCGGTGCTTCTTCTGCAGGTACCGTCACTTGCGCTTCGTCCCTGCTGAAAGAGGTTTACAACCCGAAGGCCGTCATCCCTCACGCGGCGTCGCTGCATCAGGCTTGCGCCCATTGTGCAATATTCCCCACTGCTGCCTCCCGTAGGAGTCTGGGCCGTATCTCAGTCCCAGTGTGGCCGGTCACCCTCTCAGGCCGGCTACCCGTCGTCGCCTTGGTAGGCCATCACCCCACCAACAAGCTGATAGGCCGCGGGCCCATCCCACACCGCAAAAGCTTTCCACCACAAACCATGCGACTCGTAGTCATATCCGGTATTAGACCCAGTTTCCCAGGCTTATCCCAAAGTGCAGGGCAGGTCACCCACGTGTTACTCACCCGTTCGCCACTCGAGTCACCCCGAAGGGCCTTTCCGTTCGACTTGCATGTGTTAAGCACGCCGCCAGCGTTCGTCCTGAGCCAGGATCAAACTCTCCAAACAAAAACCCCAACCCAAAGGCAGGGCAGAATTCGAATCAGAACAATCTGACCTAACAACCAGACACCAAAACTGGCATCAAAAACCACCACCCTCTAAACGGGAACAAGAGACACGGCAAAAAACAACAACAAACAAAAACCACCAAACACACTATTGAGTTCTCAAACAACACACCCGCTCAGCCGCGCGAACTAGCCCGCGGCACAAGGCCGCGTGCTCGTAGTGCGGACGATCAGGAACCCACCGAAGTGGGGCTTCCCTCTGGGACGCCGTCGCGCTCTGCGGGCTGGGCCCGCGTCGCAGCGACGAGTCAACAAGTTACGTGAGGGAAAACTCGGAGTCAAATGGCCTGATGGGGCGTGTCTTTCGATTCCGCTCCGTCGCGCGCACGCAGCGTGCGTCGACTCCGACGCATCCAACGCGCTCGACGCCGGCAATATTCCGCTTGCCGCGGCGCAGTACCAACCAGCGGCCGTGCAGGAAGTCCGCCGGCTGCGGCACCCACTCCTCGCTGTCGATCCGCACGTTGTTGACGTAAGCGCCGCCCTCGCCGATCGTCCGCCGCGCTGCGCCCTTGCTGCCCGACAATCCGCTGGCCACCAGCAGGTCGGTGATCGTGTCGGGTCCGCCGGGCTTGAGTTCGGCCACCGATGCCTCCCGCAGCGCGGCCGCCAGCGTCGGCTCATCGAGCTGCGGACAGCTCGCCCCGGCCGAACAGCGCCTGGCTGGCATGTTCGACCGCGGCAGTCGCCGCCTCCCCGTGCGACCAGCGTGGTCAGCTCGCGGGCCAGCCGGCGCTGCGCCGCCCGCTCGTGCGGCCGCTCGCTCGGTCGCCTGTTCCAGTTCGGCCAGCTCATCCGCGCGACAGGAAGGTGAACCACCGCAGATACCGGACGACGTCGGCGTCGGCGGTGTTGATGAAGTACTGGTACCAGGCGTACGGGCTCGTCATGTCCGGGTCGAGCCAGAGGCTGCCACCGCCGGTCGACTTGCCGAACTTGTTGCCCTCGAATCCGTCACCAACGGCGTGGTCAGCGCGTGCACCGTCGCACCCGCCGTCTGGCGCACCAGCCGGACCCCGGCGATGATGTTGCCCCACTGATCCGAGCCGCCGATCTGCAGCGTGCATCCGTACCGCTGGTGCAGCTCCACGTAGTCGTTGGCCTGCAGCAGCATGTAGCTGAACTCGGTGTAGGAGATGCCGTCGCCCTCCAGGCGGCGCCGGACCGTGTCGCGATCGAGCATGCACGTTGACCGAGAAGTGCTTACCGATGTCGCGGAGGAACTCTCGATCGCCGACAGCTCGCTCGTCCACGACAGGTTGTTCTGCACGACGGCGCCGGTCGGCGAATCGTCGAAATCGACGAACCGCTCGAGCTGCCCGCGAATCCGATCGGCCCACTCCGCGACGGTGTCGGCGGTGTTGAGGGTCCGCTCGCCGGTGTCGCGCGGATCGCCGATCATGCCGGTGGCGCCGCCGGCCAGCACGATCGGCCGGTGCCCGGCCTGCTGAAAGCGCCGCAGCGTCAGCAGCGGGATGAGGTGTCCGGCGTGCAGGCTCGGTGCGGTCGGGTCGAAGCCCGAATAGACGGTGATGGGTCCGGAGTCCAGCTCGGCCGCCAGTGCATCCCGGTCGGTGGACTGCGCAATCAGCCCACGCCATTCCAACTCGTCGAGGATCATCGGCGTACCCATAGAGTCACAGAGTCGATCTTCCCCTACCGTCGATGCCGATGTTGTTGCAGATCCGGGGTTATCACCTGCCAGGCCGCGTGGCAGTCACCGCGACGAGCACGTACGACAACGATCCACGTCGGCATTCAGGGACGGCAAGGAGCCACGCGAGCTGGTGCGCGGCGACGCCGGTGCACCGTCGTCGTGGACATCCCGATCGGGGTCGTCGCCGGGACGGCATCTGGACTTCGCGGCACGTTCCGCCGGTGCGAAACTCATGCTCGCCGACCTCGAATCCGCTCAGTCGCCGGCCGGCGCCGGCGACACAGGCCAGGTCATCGCACGTGTAGATCTCACCGACGAGTGCGGCGGGCCGCGGTGCGCCCGCCTCAGCGCCGCCCGCATTGCGCATCGAGAGGACCGCCGACTGAGGCGACGGGTCAGTCGCTTTCGCCGGGAGCAGGTGCCCGCGGACTACGGCGATACAGCGACACCTCCGGGCGACCGGCCAGCCAGAACCGCCAGGGCCGGTCCGCAGCCTTGCTGACGCCGACCCGCGGGCCATCGACACCGACGTGCTCCGTCGCCGAGCGTCAGCGCGGACCGGGCTCTTGGCGTCGAACAGGTCAATTCCGTTGTCGTCCATGGTGATTCCGAGGGCCGAGCACAGATTGCCCGGTCCGCGCGCCAACGCGGCCGGTCGCGTCGAGTCGCCGCGGCGAGCCTGGGCCACGTCGATGCCCGCCTCCACCGCGGCGGCCCGCAACAACACCGCCCCCGCCACCCCGTCCGTCGCGCACACGACGTTCGCGCACACGTGAATGCCGTGGCTCCGGTACGTGTAGCAGCCGCCCGGCGGGCCCGAACATCACCGAATTGCGCCCGCCGGCCCGCGAAAGGAGTGCGACGCGGCGTCGGGCCACGGCCCGTCGAGCGGGCCGCCGTAGGCCTCCACCTCGACGATCATGGCGCTCACGCCGCGCCCGGTCAGCGCCGCGCCGAGCAGCCGCCGGGCCGCGGTCAGCGGGTCCACGGCCAGCAGCTCGGCGCTCACCCGAGCGATTCTGCCTGCGGCCCTTGACACGGCCTACCAGCGGGGAGGATTATTCATCGCATGATGAGTTCATCGAGCGATGAATTACTCCGACAGCGGCGTCGAACCCGCCATCGACGTCGAGAATCTGCGGGTCATCCGCGGCAAGCGGATCGCGCTGGACGACGATCTCGGTCCAGATCGCGCCGCGGCACCATCACCGGTCTGCTCGGCCCGTCCGGCTGCGGCAAGACGACGCTGATGCGCAGCATCGTCGGCACGCAGATCATCGCGCACGGGCACGGTCACGGTGCTGGGCCGCCCGCCAGGTTCGGCTCGAACTGCGCCACCGCGTCGGCTACGTGCACCCAGGACCCGACCATCTACGACGACCTGCGGATCATCGACAACGTCCGCTACTTCGCCGTCGCTGTACGGCACGGACTCCGCACGCCGCCGACGCACGCGATCGCGGCCGTCGGCCTCGAGCGATCACCGAACGGCGCTTGTGCGGCAACCTCTCCGGCGGTCAGCGCACCCGCGCGTCGTTGGCCTGCGCGCTGGTGCCGCAACCCGACCTGCTGGTGCTCGACGAACCCACCGTCGGCCTTGACCCCGTGCTGCGCGTCGACCTCTGGGAGCAGTTCCACGCAGCTCGCCCGGAGCGGAACGACGCTGCTGGTGTCGAGCCACGTGATGGACGAGGCCGACCACTGCGGCGACCTGCTGCTGATGCGCGACGGCCACCTGCTCGCCCACACCACACCCGACCAAGCTACGAGAGGACACAGGATGTCAGTCACTGGAGGAAGCGTTTCTGTCCGTCATCCGGCACAGCACCGCAGCCCGCGAGCCGGCTGAGCCTGCAGGCGCTACACTCGCCACCACCGCGCGGATCCTGCGCCAGCTCGCCGCCGACCACCGCAGCGTCGCGATGATCCTCGTCGGTGCCAAGCCTGATCATCACGCTGATGTACTTCATGTTCCAGAACGTCCCGCACACGGCCCGGCGCGCCGTCGCCGTTCAACAACGCGTGCCTGATCATGCTGGGCGTGTTCCCGCTCATCGTGATGTTCCTGATCACGTCGATAACGATGCAGCGCGAACGGGTTTCGGGAACGTTGGAGCGCATCCTGACCACGCCGCTGCGCCGGCTCGACCTGCTCGCCGCCTACGGCACCGCGTTCTCGATCGCCGCCGCGGCGCAGGCCACGCTGGCCTGCCTCGTGTCGTATCTGGTTCCTCGGCCTCGACACCGCGGGCAGCCCGGTTCTGGGTGTTCACCATCGCGATCATCAACGCGGTGCTCGGCGTCGGGCTGGGCCTGCTGTGTAGTGCGTTCGCCCGCACCGAGTTTCAGGCGGTGCAGTTCATGCCGGTGGTGATCGCGCCGCAGCTGCTGCTGTGCGGGCATCATCGTGCCCCGCGACGTGCTGCCGGACTGGCTGCAGTGGATCAGCAATGTGCTGCCCGCCAGCTACGCTCTGGAGGCGCTGCAGCAGGTCGGCGCGTACTCGGAGCTCGACCTGACATCGCGGTGCGCGACATCGCCGTCGTGATCGGCTTCGCGGTCGTCGCGCTGTGCCTGGCCGCGGCGACGCTACGACGAAGGACACCGTAACGCATTGACCACCAACGTCGAACGCAAGCGTCCCGGGCGACCGCCGGGGACGTCCGACACGCGCGAACGCATCCTGGAGAGTGCGCGTAACCTGTTCGCCCGCAACGGTATTGACAAGACCTCGATCCGCGCCATCGCGGCAAGGACGCCGGCGTCGACCCCGCGCTGGTGCACCACTACTTCGGCACCAAGACCCAGCTGTTCGCCGCGGCTATCCACATTCCGATCGACCCCATGGCGGTCATCGGTCCGCTGCGAGACAGTCCCGGTCGAGCAGATCGGCTACACGCTGCCGTCGATCCTGCTGCCGCTGTGGGACTCCGAGATGGGCAAGGGATTCATCGCGACGCTGCGGTCGATCCTGGCGGGCAACGAAGTCTCGCTCATCCGCTCGTTTCTTCAGGAAGTGATCGCCGTCGAGGTCGGGTCCCGCGTCGACAATCCCCCGGCAGCGGACGAATCCGCGTGCAGTTCGTCGCGTCGCAGCTGGTGGGCGTCGTGATGGCGCGCTACATCCTGGAACTGGAGCCGTTCAAGTCGCTGCCGGTCGAGCAGATCGCCGAGACCATCGCGCCCAACCTGCAGCGCTATCTCACCGGTGAACTCACCCGGACTCACCTGAGGCTCGGTCCAGCATCCGCTGATGCTCGGCGTCGTCGGTCACCGCGACCGCCTCGTCGACGAGCAAGCACCGGGATGCCGTCCTCGATGCGGTACGCGCGGCGAAGTCGCGGGTTGTACAGAAACTCGTCGTCGACCAGCAGCAGCGGCCCGCGGTCTTCCGGGCAGACGAGGATGCTCAGCAGTTTTTCGTCGAGCACGACGGCAGGCCAGCCGGTCGGACCGAAGCGAAGACGCCGATACGCCGGGTTGGCGCCGGGATCCGGCGGCACGCCCGGCGGCAGCGTCGGGCCCATGCCCGGCGGCGGCTGGCCGACGCCGAAGTTGTACCCGGGCTGCTGGCCGGCGTTCGCGTTCTGCGTCTGCGCCTGCAGCTTGCGCTGGTAGGCCAGCGTCTCCTTCAATGCCTCGATGAGCGGGGCCTGGTTCGGTCGGTAGTCCAGGGCCTTCGCGATTGCTTCCTTGTTCGCATTCGAGGGCTTTGAAGCCCTGGGCACGAAGTTTCAGCACGTCGTGGATCAGAGTTGGAGAGCTGACCGCCGCCCGCACCCATGTCGTAATCCCTGGCGATGATGGCAAGCGCTTCGTCGGCCGTCATCTCCGGCGGGAGCGTCGGCTCTGCGTGGCGTCGGGTCCGCGGGGTCGGCCCAGTGCCGTCGGCGCGCCGAAACCCGCCATAGACCCGGCGGCCACGGCGCTGCCATGCCAGCCCACCCGTGACGACGCGACGCCAGCGCTGGCGATTCCTACCGGTCTGCGATGTCATCAACCCTCCAGCGCGGTGGCGCGGACTGCCCGACCCGGCGACAACCTGCCGCCAGCGGGAGCCTAACAGCGCGCCGACCGCCGAGGCACGAGCTCACTGGTGAGGCGCCGGCGATCTCGGTGCGTACCGCGACGGTCAACCGCTTGTACCGATTCGTATCGGGATCCAGATACCAGGCGTTACGCGACGGCTTGGGGATGCCCTGGGCCTGCAGCGGGCTGACCAGCGGGCGGTAGGACGCGCTGAGCTTCATCTCCGGCACCACGTGCACGATGTCGGGCGGGTTGCCGACGGGCAGATCGGCCAGTGCCTCGTTCAGATCCGCCGACGGAATGCTGCCGCCCGGCGACAGCGCCAGCGCGGTGACCGCCAGCTGGTGGCCGTTCACGTCCACCCCGTACGTCACGGCCAGATCCACCGCTCCGAGCCGGCCGACGGCGTCGTTGACGGGTGAGGCGTAGACCGTGCCGCGCGCCGTGTGGATCACCGCGCCGCGGTTGTCGACGAGCCAGTAGTCGCCGTCCTCGTCGCGGCGGAACAGGTATTCGGTGGACACCCACGTGTCGGCAGGGGCGAACACGCCGCGTTTGACCGACGCCGTCGGATCGACGGGACCGCGTGGGTGGGCCAGCAGCACGCCGACCTCGTTCGCGTCGGCTCTCCGCACGAAGCCGCGCGTCGTCCTCGAGGATCAGGTCGTCCTACGGCGTCGTAGGCGGCCAGTTCGACGTCGCCGCCGCCCGGCAGGGGCCTGCCCTCGCTGCCCAGCTTGGCGCCCGAGACGTTGGCCAGCACCGCCTGCCCGTCGGTGGTGGCGAAGAACTCCACCACATGCGCCGGCTGCGAACACGTCGATGACGCGCTTCCACAGGCCGGTCGGCATGCCGGAACCGATGAACAGCCGCACCGGGTGGCTGCCGGTCAGCGAGAACGCCGGATCGTCGATGACCTCACGCAGCATCGCCCAGGTGTACGACACCACCGTCACGCCGTACTGACGGATCTCCTGCAGGAAGCGGTCCGGGCGCAACCCGCGCGACAGCGCGATGCGCGACCCGCCGACGACCGCACCGCCGAGGCTCACCAGCAGCCCGGACTGGTGATGCAGCGGGGTGAGGCAGTAGACGGTGTCGGCGCGGCCGAGGTTGGCGGCCGACGCGGTGCCGAACGCGGACAGCGCCCATCGGTAGTTGGTGATCTGGCGGGCGACGAGCTCGCCGCCGATGTAGCTGAACCCGACGAACGCCAGGTCGCGCGCGAGCCCTGGGTTGGGCCGGTACCAGCCGGGCAGGTCGACGACGTCGGGGTCGATCTTCTCCATGTCGATGACGTCGGCGTGCGTCGGACAGGTGCAGGTCGCGCGATTCGCCGCCGCCGAGCACCAGCACCCGCATGTCGAGCTGGCGGGCCGCCTCCAGGTTGCTCGGGTCGGCGATGATCTCCGACACCGCTCCGAGCCGCGCCGCGGCGGCCAGGTCGACGTCGGGCGGCATCAAGACCGCGACGGCGCCAAGCCGCGACAGCGCGGCGATCGCGACGAGCGCGCTGGGCCGGGTCTCCATCAGCACGCCGACGTGCGCGCCCTGCCGCACGCCGACCTCGATGAGGCCGCGGACGACGTTGTTGATGCGGCGATCCACCGCTTCGTAGGTGTGGACGCGGCCGTCGAACAGCAGGCACTCGCCCTCGCGGCACGTCGCGAGCCTGCTCGGACATGATGCGGCCGAGCGAGATCCGGGTGTGGTCGTTGATCTGGCCGAGGCGCGCGAGCCTCGGCAACGTGCGATACGTCTCGATGGCGAGCGTCCGCGCGGACTTGTTGGCGGCGACGATTGCGTCGGCGGCGGTCCGCGCCAGGCTGAACGCCAGCTCCGTTGCGGCGGCGGTGGTGTGCGCCACGCGCGAAGCTGAACGAGACGCCGCTTTCGGCTGTGCTCGGCGGGCTGCAGCGCCATCGGGCTGACGCCCTCTGGCATGCTCGCCGGTGCCGTCGATCCACTTGACCCACTGCGCGACGGTCGGCCACGTCTGCGTCGCCGCCTTCGAGCCACGACAAGGCCGAAATGCCCTGCGCGGATCATGAATTCGTAGACGTCGGCCTGCGGCGCGGCCCGCTTGATGCCGCGCACCGAGGCGGGCTGCCTGATGTCGTCGACCTCGCCGACGACCGCCAGCACCGGGCAGTCGATGTCGGACAGCGTCACGAGGTCGCCGTGGATGGAAAAGCCGCCGGTCATCATCCGGTTGTGCGCGATGAACTGCTTGAGCAGCTCGAGATGGCGGGCCCGGACCAGCGCGATCCAGCCCTCGGAGGCCAGGAATCGCCGCTGCTGTTCGCGCGGCAGCAGCGCCTCGCGGTCGTGCAGCTGCCGCAGGAAGTCCAGCCGCGATTGCGCGGTCTTGATCGGGTCGAGCATCTGGAAGCCGGTGCGCGCCAGCCAGCCTGGGATGTCGATCCGGCTGAACACGTGGTCGGCCATGAAGTCCGCGGCGGCGGGCGCCAGGCTGGCAGGCAGGTTCATCGGCAACCCGGCCAGGGTGTCGACCGGTGCACCGAACGCGACGATGCTGGCGAGATCCTTCGACCGGCGATAGGCCGCGGTCTGGTAGGCGAACATGCCGCCCTGCGAATAGCCCGGCCAGGTGGACGTCGCGGCCCGTGACCTCTTTGACGGTGTCGATGGCCTCGCTCAGCGCGACGACGTGGTCGGCGAGGTTGCGGTCCATGCCGCCCTCGACCTTGTCGGGTGAGCCGAAGTCGATGACCCACGGGTCGATGCCCGCGGTGTGCAGGATGCCGACCGCGCCGTCGTCGCGGGTGACGTCCCACATGTCGGCCGACATCATCATCGGGTGCACCATCAGCACCGGGGGCCCTGGCCGCTTGGCTCCCGGCCGGGCGTCCGGCGGGAAGTAACGCCGCAGCCGGTACATCGGAACGCTCTGGATGATCTGGAACGGCGATGGCACCGCGCCGGTTTCCAGGCCGCCGTACCGCAGCACTTCCAGGCCGTTCTGCGCGGTCGCCACCAGCCGCCCCACACGGCCTGGTTATCGCCGAAAGGTCCACCACGACCCACTCCCTTTTTGCCGCTGCCAGTCTCCCGACTGCCGCCGCCTCATCATGGCACAGCCGCCTGGTGGGCCTGCGCGTTTGCAGGCAGGCGGTCGACCTATCATCGGCGGGCTGATGGCGAACCTGATCAACGTTGAGCGGGCGACCGTCGGCTACGGCACCCGCACGCTGCTCGACGCGGTCAGCCTCGGCGTCGAGGAGGGCGATGCGATCGGCGTCGTCGGGCGCAACGGCGACGGCAAGACGACGCTGCTGCAGGTGCTGACCGGGATCCCGGCCGCCCGATTCCGGCCGGGTCACCCACACCTCGGGCCTCGTCGGTGGGCTACCTGCGGCAGGCCGACGACTTCGCCGCGGATGCCACGGTCCGCCAGCGTGATCGTCGGCGGCAGGCCGGACCACATCTGGGCCGCCGAACCGGACACCCGGGCGGTCGTCTCGCATCTGCTGCCGGTGTCGATCTCGACTCCGACGTGGGTCGGCTCTCGCGGTGGAGAGCGTCGCCGGGTGGCGCTGGCCGAAGTGCTGCTGGCGGGCCACGACGTGCTGGTGCTCGACGAGCCGACCAACCATCTCGACGTCGAGGTGATCGGATGGCTGGCCGAGCACCTCAACGGCGGCGGGCCAAGGCATTGATCGTGGTCAGCCACGACCGCTGGTTCCTCGACGCGGTGTGCACGCGGACGTGGGAGGTGCACGGCGGCGAGGTCGACGCATACGACGGCGGGTACGCCGCCTACGTCCTCGCGCGCGCCGAGCGGATGCGGCTGGCGGCGGGCACGGAGGCGCGGCGACGCAACCTCATGCGCAAGGAACTGGCGTGGCTTCGGCGCGGCCCGCCTGCACGCACGTCGAAACCCAAGTTCCGGATCCAGGCGGCCAACGAGCTGATCGCCAACGAGCCGCCGCCGCGCGATTCGCTTGTGCTGCAGCGCTTTGCGACGCACGCGGCTGGGCAAGGACGTATTCGACCTGCACCGGGTGCGGCTGGAGCTGGCCGATCGGGTGATTTTGGACCGCCTCGACTGGTCGATCGGGCCCGGCGCCCGCATCGGCCTCGTCGGCGTGAACGGCACCGGCAAGACCTCCGTGTTGCGGCTGCTGGACGGCGAACTGCAGCCGACGGCGGGCACCATCAAGCGCGGCACCACGCTGAAGATCGGCTATCTGAGCCAGGCGCTGGCCGAACTCGACGGCGCCGAGCGCGGTTCTCGATGCCGTCGAGAACCGCCGCCGCGTAACCGAACTGGCGGGCGGGCGGCGAGATCAGCGCCGACACCCTGCTGAGGGACTTCGGCTTCACCGGCGACAAGCTGACCGCGCGGCTGGCCGACCTGTCCGGCGGCGAGCGGCGCCGGCTGCAGTTCCTGCGGCTGCTGCTCGACGAGCCGAACGTGCTGCTGCTCGACGAGCCGACCAACGACCTGGACATCGACACGCTGACCGTGATCGAGGACTACCTCGACGGCTGGCCGGGAACGCTGATCGTCGTCACGCACGACCGGTACTTCCTGGAGCGGGTCAGCGACGTCACCTATGCGCTGACGGGCGGTGGCCGGTGCGATCTGCTGCCCGGCGGCATCGAGCAGTACCTGGCGGACCGGGCGGCGGCTGTATCCGACGCGGCCGCCCGCGCCGAGCCGCAGCGGGGCGAGTCGGCGTCGGCGCGCGAGCGAACGGGCAGGCAAGGAGATGGCCCGCATCGAGGGTCAGCTGGTCAGGCTCGACGACCAGATCACGGCGCTGCACGAGTCGATGGCGGAGGCGGCGTCGGATCACGTGCGGCTCGGCGAGCTCAATGGCGAGCTACAGGAACTGCTGGCGCGCAAGGAAACTCTCGAAGAGGCCTGGCTGGCGGCCGCCGAGGAATAATCGGCGCGTGCGTCTGGGGATCGCCGCTTCGCGCGCCGTATGAGGCCCGCGCCGACGCCATCATGTATCGCCAGATACTCGCCGACCTCGCGCAATGCTGGGGCCATCGTGGACGGGACCATCGAATCCGCGCTTCGCCGCGACCATCGTCGGCGGCTAGGTTGGGCTCCAGTTCAGCCCGAAGTCAGCGCCGTCGACCGATATCCCACACCGGCGATCTGGGATCGAGCCGCCAGCGGCGCGCCGCTAGTGCGCGTGGTCGCGCTCGTTCTGGTCGGCGTAGGCGACGGCGAAAGCCGACGAAAGCCTGCTCCGAACCTTTGTCGCCGGTACCCAGGTAGTCGGCGATCGCGGCGGCGTCCCCGCTGCGGGCGTGCGCGCGGGCCAGCACCCAGCCGCATGCCTTGGCGAAGTCCGCCAGCCGGCCGGCGATGGTCTCGCCCTTCGGGATGACCTTGCCGTCCCGGAACTGACTGGACGTAGAAGTCTCTGCCCGTCATTTGTCGTCCAGCCCACGAACATGTCTGGTGGCGCTCTGAATCATGCGCTGGCCGTTGATCACCCGCTGACCGTGGTGCGGGTAGCGGCTCGGCTCGGGGAACTTCTCGTAGACCGACGGGCCCGGCCTGCTTGATCTGAAGGAAGAACGGGTCGAGCGTGCGACGCTCCTCCAGCAGCACCAGGTACACCCGCATCCCGACGCTGCCCACGCCCACGACCTGGCGGACCGACGTCGGCGAGTGTCGAACCGCGTCAGCAGGCTCCAGACGTGGTCGGGCACCGACTCCGCGGTAGGCCGCGGCGATCAGCGTCCGGGTCCAGCATCCGTCATCGCTGAACGCGTGGGTGCGAAACGGCGGATCCTCGATGATTCTCCGGCGCCCGTCGACCACGTGGTCAGCTTCTTCGACGCCCCGCGGCTGGTGCGCTTTGCGCGCCTTGCGAGTCGATCTGAGCTGCCGATCTCGTCGGCATCGTACGGCGCCAGATGACCGAGCAGTTCGTTCGACATCGAACCGGTCGTACCAGATGTCGATCTCCGGCATCGTCGCGTACGTCGGCAGCTCGCGTCGGCATAGCCGCGGTAAGCCGCACGCAGCCGATTGCCGCGCAGCTGCTTGGCGGAGCAGCCCGTAGTCGCGGGCCGGCACGACCAGCGACGCGGCGAGCCGCTTGACGTCCCATTCGAAGCGGGCCTGGCAGCGTCTCGTCGAAGTCTCGCAGGTCGAACGAGAGGTTGCGTTCCGGTGTGTTCCACAAGCCGAAGTTGAGCACGTGCGCGTCACCGCACAGCTGCACGGTGATCCCGGTGTTCGGGGTGGAGGCGAGGTCGGCGGCCATCACCGCCGCGGCGCCGCGGAAGTACGTCCACGGCGAGGCCGCCATCCGTCCGTGCCGGATCGGCAGCAGGTCCTGAGCGCGGATCTCGCTCTGCGCCAGGATGGTTGCGAGCGTCGTGACCGCGGCCGTCGGGATTCCAGTCGGCCAAGGCGCGGCGTGGCACGATCTTGCGGGCCGAGCGGCCTTCGCCACCACGCTCAGGTCGGCCTGCTCTCACCGGTCCGGTATGGCGTTGAGGTCGACGGAGCCGGCATGGCCGGATTATCTCAGTGCCTCAATGCCGGTGATCGGAGAACAGCGCATTCAGCGTCGTAGTGCGGCGCGCATCCGATCGGCGGCGTCGCGGACTACCGCCGAGCTGCTTGGCCACCTGAATCGGGGCGGTGCCGCCGCGGCGTCGCGGAGTTGACCGACCCGTCGACGGTGAGCACCTCGCGCACCTGCGCCGTCAGCTCGGGGTGGATCCCGGCGAGCTCGGCGTCTTCGAGGTCCTCCAGCCCGACGCCGCGCGCCTCGGCGGCACGCACCGCCGCGCCCGCCGCCTCGTGCGCCACCCGGAACGGCACTCCCCTGCGCACCAGCCATTCCGCGACGTCGGTGGCCAGCGTGTAGCCCAGCGGCGCCAGCTCGGCCATCCGGTCGACGTCGAAGCGCAGCGTGCCGACCAGGCCGGCCATCGCGGGCAGCAGCAGCTCGAGCTGGGCCGACCGAGTCGAACACCGGCTCCTTGTCCTCCTGCAGGTCGCGGTTGTAGGCCAGCGGCATGCGCCTTGAGCGTGGCCAGCAGCCCGGTGAGATTGCCGATCAGCCGGCCGGACTTGCCGCGGGCCAGCTCCGGCGATGTCGGGGTTCTTCTTCTGCGGCATGATCGAGCTGCCCGTCGACCACGAGTCGTGCAGCGTCGACGTAGCCGAATTCGGTTGTGCTCCAGAGGATGATGTCCTCGGCCGAGCCGGGACAGGTCGACGCCGATCATGCGACAGCACGAAGGCCGCCTCGGCGGCGAAGTCGCGGGCTGCGGTCGCGTCGATCGAATTGTCGGCCGCCGCGTCGAAGCCGAGTTCGTCGGCGATCGCGTCGGGATCGAGGCCCAGCGACGACCCGGCCAGCGCCCCGGATCCGTACGGCGACACCGCGGCCCGCTTGTCGAAGTCGGCAAGCCGGTCGACGTCGCGCAGCAGCGGGTGCGCGTGGGCGAGCAGATGGTGCGCCAGCAGGACCGGCTGCGCGTGACTGCAGGTGCGTCTTGCCCGGCATGATCGCCGTCGGATGCGCGGCCGCCTGGGCGGCCAGCGCATCCACGACGTCGAGCACGCCGTCGGCGACCCGGCGCACCGCGTCGCGCAGCCACAGCCGAAACAGCGTGGCCACCTGGTCGTTTCGCGACCGGCCCGCCCGCAGCCGGCCGCCGAGGTCGTCGCCGACGCGGTCGATCAGGCCGCGCTCCAGCGCGCCGTGCACGTCCTCGTCGGTGACCAGCGGGCCGGAAGCTGCCGTCGGCGACGTCCTCGGCCGAGGCTGTCCAGACCCGGCGAGCAGGCCGTCGCGCTGCTCCTCGGTCAGCAGCCCGGCCCGAAACAGCACCCGCGCGTGCGCCTTCGACGCGGCGACGTCGTACGGCGCCAGCACCCAGTCGAAGTGCGTCGACTTGCTCAGCGCGGCAAGCGCGTCGGACGGCCCGTCGGCGAACCGGCCGCCCCAGCAGCCCCCGTGATCTCCGGTCCGCTCGACGTGCTCACTGGCCGGCGAGGTCCCGTACGGGCGGAGATCTTCGACGACAGGCCGTGCACGTGCACGAAGCCCTTCGCCGCGCGACTGGTCGAACGTGTCGCCCTCGTCGTAGGTGGCCAGGTTGAAGTCGTACAGCGACTCGGCGCTGCGCCTGCCGTTGACCGCGATGTGCCCGCCGTGCAGCACCATCCGGATCTCGCCCGACACGTGCTCCTGCGTCTTGGCGACGAACGACTCCAGCGCGCGTCTTCAGCGGCGAGTACCACAGGCCGTCGTACACCAGCTCGCCCCACCGCTGGTCGGTCTGCCGCTTGAACCGGCCGAGTTCGCGCTCCAGCGTGACGTGCTCCAGCTCGGTGTGCGCGGTGATGAGCACCATCGCGCCGGGCGCCTCGTAGATCTCGCGGCTCTTGATGCCGACCAGCCGGTCCTCGACGACGTCCAGCCGGCCGACGCCCTGCGCGCCGGCCGCGCTCGTTCGAGCTCCTCGATGGCCTGCAGCACGGTCACCGGCTTGCCGTCGATCGAAACCGGCACGCCCCGTTCGAATCCGACGATGACCTCGTCCGGCTGCTCCAGTTGACGGTCGGGTCCTCGGTGTAGTCGTAGACGTCCTTGGTCGGCGCGTTCCACAGGTGCTCGAGGAAGCCGGTCTCCACGGCCCGGCCCCACACGTTCTGGTCGATCGAGAACGGCGAGCGCTTGGTGACGTTGATCGGGATGGCGTTCTCCTCGGCGAACGCGATGGCCTTCTCCCGCGTCCACGCGTAGTCGCGGACCGGGGCCAGCACCTCGAGATCCGGTGCCAGCGAGGCGAATCCGACCTCGAAGCGGACCTGGTCGTTGCCCTTGCCGGTGCAGCCGTGCGACGACGATGCCGCCGCCGTGCTCGCGCGCCGCGGCCACCAGGTGCTTGACGATCAGCGGCCGGCTCAGCGCCGACACCAGCGGGTAGCGGTCCATGTAGAGCGCGTTGGACTGGATCGCGGGCAGGCAGTACTCGTCGGCGAACTCGTCCTTGCGCGTCGACGACGACGGCCTCGACCGCGCCGCAGTCCAGCGCCCGCTTGCGGACGACCTCCATGTCCTCGCCGCCCTGGCCGAGGTCGATGGCGACCGCGACGACCTCACGGCCGGTCTCCTTGCCGATCCAGCTGATCGCCACCGAGGTGTCCAGCCCGCCGGAATACGCCAAGATGACGCGCTCGGACATTAACCAATCTCCTTTAGTTGGATGCTTATCCAGCTCCATCGGGTGGCCAGCTCGGCGCCGGTCATCGGCTCACGCGCCACCACCAGGATGGTGTCGTCGCCTGCGATGGTGCCGACCACGTACGGCAGTGCCGCGCGGTCGATCGCGCTGGCCAGATAGTGCGCGGCGCCCGGCGGCGTGCGCAGCACCGCGAGGTTGCCGCTGGCGTCGGTGGACACCAGCAGCTCGCCCAGCAGGCGCGACATCCGTTCGGTGCCACCGGAAACGCCGCGCACCGGGCTGCCGTCCTCGGGAACGACGTACACGCCGACGCCGCCGTCGGCGCCGCGCAGCTTGACCGCGCCGAGCTCCTCGAGGTCACGCGACAGCGTGGCCTGGGTGACGTCGATGCCTTCGTCGGCCAGCATCGCGGCCAGTTCGCTTTGGCTGTGCACCGATTTCGACGACAGGATCGCGACGATGCGGGCCTGCCGGCCCGCCCGGGTCGTCGCCACGTCAGGGCTTGGTCATCACCGCTCGCTCCAGCAGCCACACCAGCAGCGCCTTCTGCGCGTGCAGCCGGTTCTCCGCCTCGTCCCACACCGCGCTCTGCGGCCCGTCGATCACCTCGTCGGTGATCTCCTGTCCCGCGGTGCGCCGGAAGGCAATGCAGCACAATGGCATTCGGATGCGGCCGAGCTCAGCAGCGTCGGCGTTGACCTGGAACGGCCGGAATGGCCCGACCCGGTCCAGCCCGTCGTTCTCCTGGCCCATCGAGGTCCAGGTGTCGGTGACCAGCACGTCGGCGCCGTCGGCGGCCGCCCGTGGATCCGCCGTCACCGTCACCGAGCGCGCCGGTCTGCGGCGGCACGTTTCTCGGCGGCGGCGACGAACTTCGGGTCGGGCTCGAATCCGGCGGCGCGGCGACGGTGACGTGGATGCCCGCCGTCACCCCGCCCAGCATCAACGAGTGGGCCATGTTGTTGGCGCCGTCGCCGAAGTAGGACAGCCGCAGGCCCGTTCAGCGTCGCCCTGGCGCTCGGCGAGCGTCTGCAGGTCGGCCAGCACCTGGCAGGGGTGGAACTCGTCGGACAGCGCGTTGACGACCGGCACGTTCGCGCCGGACGCCATCGCGGTGAGCCGCTCCTGCGCCGAACGTCCGCCACACGATCGCTTCGACATAGCGGGACAACACCTTGCCGGTGTCCTCCAGCGTCTCCTCGCGTCCGAGCTGCGTGCTGCGGCCGTCGACGACGACCGCGTGACCGCCGAGCTGCGCGATGCCGACCTCGAACGAGAACCGGGTGCGGGTGGAGTTCTTGTCGAAGATGACCGCAACGCCGCGCGGGCCCGTCGAGCGGCCGGCGGCTGAACGGGTCCTTCTTCAGCTCTGCGGCCAGCGTCAGCACCTCGGCCTGTTCGTCCGGCGATCAGGTCGTCGTCACGCAGGAAGTGGCGGGGCATCATGACAGCCGCCTTGTCCAGCACGCCCGGCAGCGCGGTAAGGAACTCGTCGATCTGGCCCTCGGTGATGACCAGCGGCGGGGCCAGCCGGATCACGTCGGGCGCAGCGGCGTTGACCAGGAACCCGGCGTCGCGGGCGGCGGCCTCGACAGGCTTTGCCTGCCGGTGCGCTGAGCACGATCCCGCGCAGCAGTCCGCGGCCGCGGACGTGGTCGACGAGCGGATGCCGCAGCGACTCGATGCCGTGGTGCAGCGTCTTGCCGAGCACGTCGGCGCGGCCGATCAGGTCGTCGTCGGCCAGCACCTTCGAGCACCGCGAGCGCCGCGGCGGTGCAGACCGGGTTGCCGCCGAACGTGCTGCCGTGCAGGCCGGGGTGAGCAGCTCGCCGGCCTGGCCGACCGCGAGGCAGGCGCCGATCGGCAGCCCGCCGCCCAGTCCCTTGGCCAGGGTCACGATGTCGGGCGTGATGCCGTCGTGCTGGTGGGCGAAAAACGCGCCGGTGCGGCCCATCCCGGTCTGCACCTCGTCGAGGACCAGCAGCGCGCCGCGCGTCGGTCGTGATCTCGCGAGCGGCAACCAGGTAGCCGGCGGGCGGGACGACGACGCCGCCCTCCCCCATGATCGGCTCGAGGAACACCGCCGCGGTCGCGTCGTCGACGGCGTCGGCCAGCGCGTCGACGTCGCCGTACGGCACGTGGACGACGTCGCCGGGCAGCGGCGCGAACGGCTCCTGCTTGGACGGCTGGCCCGGTCAGCGCCAGCGACCCCATCGTGCGGCCGTGGAAAGCGCCTTGCGGCGGCAACGAGTTTGGTGCGGCCGGTGAGCCGGGTGATCTTGAAGGCGACCTCGTTGGCCTCGGTGCCCGAGTTGCAGAAGAACACCCGCGCCGCGTCGTCGGCGCCCAGCAGGCCGACCAGCGCTTCGGCCAGCGCGATGCCGGGCTCGGTGGCGTACAGGTTCGACGTGTGGCCGAGCGTGTTGAGCTGGCGGGTGACGGCGTCGATGACGGCCGGGTGGCGGTGGCCGAGGATGTTGACCGCGATGCCGCCGAGCAGGTCGACGTACGACTTGCCGTCGACGTCGGTGACCACGGCGCCGTCACCGCTGGCCAGCGCCGAGCGGCGGCGTGCCGTAGTTGTTCATCATCACGCTCGCCCAGCGCTGCTGGGCAGCGTCACGCGTTCACCACCTTGGTGCCCGTCCCCTCGTCGGTGAACAACTCGACCAGCACGCAGTGTTCGACGCGGCCGTCGATGACGTGTGCGCTCGGCACCCCGCCGGCGACGGCGCGCAGGCAGGCCTCGATCTTGGGCACCATGCCGGCCTCCAGCGTCGGCAGCAGTTGCGTCAGCGCGCCGGCGTCGATCTCGCTGACCAACGACTCGCGGTCGGGCCAGCTGGTGTAGAGGCCCTCGACGTCGGTGAGCATCAGCAGCTTCTCGGCGCCAAGCGCCTCGGCCAGCGCGGCGGCGGCGGTGTCGGCGTTGATGTTGTGCACGACGCCGTCGGCGTCGGGCGCGATGGTCGAGACCACCGGAATGCGGCCTGCGGCAATCAGATCGAGCACCGCGTCGGTGTCGACGCGTTCGACGTCGCCGACCAGACCGATGTCGGTGGCCACGCCGTCGACCGTGACGCTGCGTCGCACGGCGGTGAACAGGTGCGCGTCCTCGCCGGTGATGCCGACGGCGTACGGGCCGTGCGCGTTGATCAGGTTCACCAGCTCGCGGCCGACCTGGCCGAACAGCACCATCCGCGCCACGTCGAGCACCTCCGGCGTGGTGACCCGGAAGCCGCCCTTGAAATCGCCTGCGATGCCAAGCCGTTTCGAGCATCGCGCTGATCTGCGGGCCGCCGCCGTGCACGACGACCGGGTGGATGCCGCAGTTGCGCAGGAACACCATGTCGGCGGCGAACGCGCGCCTGCAGCGTGTCGTCGGTCATCGCGTTGCCGCCGTACTTGACGACGACGATCTTGTCGTGCAGCTGCTTGAGCCACGGCAGCGCCGCGGCCAGCACGTGCCGCCTTGGTCGTGCGGTCGTCGCGACGGCGTCATGAGCTGTAGGCCGAGTTCTCTTCGACGTAGCCGTGGGACAGATCGGTGGTGCGGATGGCGCGCGCGTTCGCGTCCCGACGCCGAGGTCGATGGTGACGTCGATGTCGGCGTCCGGACAGGTCGACCTCGCGGGCGCCGGGCGCGCCGACGCCGTCGATGCACACCGGAGAACCGTTGAACGACACGCTGATCCGCTCGGGCGTCGAGGCGAACTGGGGCCATGCCGACGGCGGCCAGCACCCGGCCCCAGTTCGCGTCGGAGCCGAACAGCGCGGTCTTGACGCAGGCTGTCGCGCGCGACGACACGGGCCGCGGTCGAGCGCGTCGGCCTCGGTGGCCGCGCCGGTGACGGTGACGACGACCCGCTTGGTGACGCCTTCGGCGTCGGCCTGCAGCTGCGCGCACAGGTCGTCGCACACCCGCAGCACCGCGTCGTCGAGATCGGCCTGGCTCGGCGCGATTTCGCTGGCGCCCGAGGCCAGCAGCAGCACGGTGTCGTTGGTCGAGCAGCTGCCGTCGACGTCGAGCCGGTCGAAGGTCAGCGCGCGTGGCCCGCCGCAGCGCATGATCCAGCGCGGCGGCGTCGGCGACGGCGTCGGTGGTGATGACGCTCAGCATGGTCGGCCAGCGACGGGCGCCAGCATGCCTGCGCCCTTGGCCATGCCGCCGACGGTCCAGTTGTCGGCTGTGGTGCAGCGCAACCTGTTTGGGCACGTGTGTCGGTGGTCATGATGGCGCGGGCGGCCTCCTCGCCGCCGGTCAGCCCGCCGCGCCATCTCGTGCACGATCTCGGTCGACCCCGGCCAGCAGCCTTGTCCATCGGCAGCCGGTCGCCGATCAATCCGGTGGAGCAGACGGCGATTTCGATGGCCCCGGTGTCGGTGCCCCAGTCCGACAGCGCGGCGGCGACGGCCTCGGCGGTGGCGTGGGTGTCCTGGAAGCCCTGCGGGCCGGTGCAGGCGTTGGCGCCGCCGGAGTTGAGGATCACGGCGCGCAGCCGCCCGGTGGTCAGCACCTGCTGGGTCCACAGCACCGGCGCGGCCTTGACCTGGTTGCGGGTGAACACGCCCGCGGCGCCGTGGTCGGGGCCCTCGTTGAACACCAGCGCCAGGTCCAAGGCGCCGGATGCCTTGATACCCGCGGCGATCCCGGTGGCGCGGAACCCCGCTGGCGCGGTGACGCCCTGTGTGCGTACGAGTCTCGGTAGTGTCGGCCGAAGTGTCCGTCACGGCGCCACCCCCACGATCGAGAGTCCTTCGGTCTCCGGCCAGCCCAGTGCGAGGTTCATCGACTGCACGGCCGCGCCGCCGGTGCCCTTGACCGAGGTTGTCGATCGCGGCGATCGCGATGAACATCCCGGCGTCGTCGTCGACGGCGACCGCGATCTGCGCGGCGTTGCTGCCGATCACCGCGCCGGTCCTGGGTAGCTGGCCCTCGGGCAGCAGATGCACGAAAGGCTCAGCGTCATAAGCCTTTTCGTAGGCCGCCCGCAGCTGTGACAGCGGCGCGGTGGTGCGGGCGGTGCAGCGTGGCCAGGATTCCGCGAGACGTCGGTATCAGCACCGGGGTGAACGACACCGTCACGTCCTTGTCGGTGACGGCGCGCAGTCCCTGCGCGATCTCCGGGGTGTGCCGGTGTGTGCCTGCCGATGTTGTAGGCGCGGGCCGACCCGATGACCTCGGAGCCAAGGAGGTCGGTCTTTGCGGCGCGTCCGGCACCCGAGGTGCCGCTGACGGCGACGACCGTCACGGCCGGTTCGACGAGGTCCTCGGCGACCGCGGGCAGCAGCGCCAGCAATGCCGCCGTCGGATAGCAGCCCGGCACGGCGATCCGCGTGGCACCGCGCAGCCTGTCGCGGGCACCGGGCAGCTCGGGCAGTCCGTACGGCCAGCTGCCGGCGTGGGCGGACCCGTAGAACCGCTCCCACGCCGCCGGGTCGGTGAGCCGGAAGTCGGCGCCGCAGTCGACGATCACGGTGGTCGGTGCTCAGCTGTTCGGCCAGCGTCGCCGAGTGGCCGTGCGGCAGCGCCATGAACACCACATCATGTCCGGCGAGGACGTCGGCGTCGGTGGCTTCCAGCACCCGCCCGCTCAGCGGCAGCAGGTGTGGGTGGTGTTCGGCAAGCGTGGTGCCCGCGCTCGCGGCAGCCGTGAGCGCACCGATGGTCAGCGTGCCGTCGGCGTAGCGAGGATGGCCGAGCAGCAGCCGCAGGATCTCTCCGCCGGCATATCCGCTGGCACCGGCCACGGCCACAGAAGTCACGTAGCGATTCTGCATGGATATGCAGTCAGGTTGCAAATTAATTCTCCATCGCCATTCCCGGCATGGGTGGCATGTCGTTCATCTTCCGTCGCGGGAATGCCAGGCCGGGGACCGTCAGCCCGGGGATCGCTCGGGGACGGAAACGAGCAATACACCCAGCGTGAGCAGGACCGCCGGCGGTGCCGTAGGTGACGGCGCGGCCCCACGGCAGCGTCTTCTCCGCGGCGATCAGCGCCGCGACGAACGCCATCCACGCGATGCTCATCACGCCGAGCGCGAACAGCGAGGCCATCAGCGCCCAGCAGCAGCCGACGCACCACGCGCCGTGCTTCGCGCCCATCCGCAGCGCGCCGGCCAGGCCCGTCGCGCCACGAGCCGAGCAGGAAGCCGAGCGGGCTGCGGCACTTGCCGCAGGCACACGTCCTTCAGCGGCGTCAGCTCGTAGACCGCCGCGACGACCAGGATCGCCGCCGGCGACCCAGCGGCCCGCGCGATCCCAGGCCAGCGTCGTCGCCGAAGAGCGACCGCCGAGCGCGGAGACGCCGAACGCGAGCAGCGCCGGCAGCTCGCCCAGGTCAGCAGGTAGCCGCCGGTGAAGACCAGCGGCGCCATCGGCGACCGCTTCTTGGTCATCCGCGAGTACAGCGCGACCGTCGGCGCCACCGACGGGAACATCATCGCCGCCATCATCACGAGCCAGATCGCCGAGGAACCAGCCGAGCGTTCCGAGGTCGGTGCCCGGCCCGTCGTCCATGCCGCGCATGCGGTCGACCGTGAACCACCACGCGAGCGCCGGCGAGCGCGAACAGCAGCGCGATCGAGTGCCGAGCCGAGCGCGCGCGGCCGCGATAGACCGGCCGTAAGCCCCGCCGCCGACGCGGTCACGCGGTCAGGCGGCCCAGGAGAACTGCGACGCAGGTGATGGCCGGACTTGCCCTGGTAGTTCGATTCCGAACAAGCTGATGTCCGCCGACTTCGCCTTGGCGACACGGAATTCCGAGCCGGCCGGATGGAAGATGCCGGTGACCCGCGCCGGCTCGCCGGTCTCGACGCCGAACGGCACGACGTCCTCGACGTCGAAACCCGATTGCGTCACCGATCCGCACGCTGTGGCGCAGGCCGTCGCTCGTGCACCTCGATGGCGCGCACGCTGGACGCCGAGGTTCTCGCCGACGAGCGGTCCGAGCGCTGCCATCGGCCCGCCGAGTTCGCCCGCTGAACACGGCCGTGAGCTTCTCGGCCTGCTCGTCGGAGGCCTTGGCGTCGATGAACGATGCCCAGCCGCCAGTTGCCCTCCGTCATGACCTTGGGTGTGTCGACGATGACCACGACGGCGAGCCCGCTCACGTCGGTGCCCTCGACGTCGCCGTCGGTGATGTTGAAGACGAAGGTCACGCGGCAGCGGTCGTAGTCGGCGCCGTTGGCAAGATTGAAGTTGCATGGGCAGAAGAAGTCGCACGAACAGGTTTCGACGTACGTTCCCCGCAGTTTCCACGGCCATAGCTGGATTGTCCGCCGTTAGCGGTACTTGTGGAAGGGTTCCGCGGAGACGGTCAGGAAGTTGCACGACGCCGACGCGAACCGCGTCGACGCAGGTGCGGGCCCGACGTCAGGCCTCGGCGATTCCAGCCGCGAGCGCCCACGCCACACTGGAGACAGGGTCAGGAGTTGCAGCGCCGAGCGGGCCCTCGACCAGCGCTCGAATCGGTCGAAATGCCTTCGAGCTGGGCGGCGTCGCCTCGCCGCGACTCCGCTGGCTGAAGTTCACGACCGCCGCGCCGACGCCACGAATGACCATGTCGACGAGGCTGTCCGACTCGGATGTCGGCACCGGTGATTTGGCCAAGCGCCACCGCTGACAACAGCGCAACACAGGTCCGCATTCTTCAGCCGCAGCGCGCGGAGTCCCGCCAAGAGTTCGGGGCAAGACCGTCGCTGGCCGGACGGCCGTGCGAGCGAGTTAGCACATCGGCTCATTCTGCGGCAGGAAGCCCGCGCTCCTCAAAAGCGCCTGTACCAGCGCGTCGCTGGCTTGTGGCAGTGAGTGAGAGCAGCGCCCTGGGTGCAGAAGCCGCTGCGATAGTCCTTGATCGTAGCCCCTCGTCGACGAAAACGGCAGGGCCGCGTCCAGTAGCCGCTCGCGGCGCCACCGAATTAGCCGCGCTGCACGGCGCCGACGCGTTCGGCGGCGGTCTGCACGGCGGCGTCGCGGGCGGCGCTGGCCTCGTCCTCGGTGAGCGTGCGGTCGGCGGCGCGGAACCGCAGCGCCAGCGTCACCGACTTGCGGCCGTCGCCGATCTGCGGGCCGGTGTAGACGTCGAACAGCCGCACGTCCTCGAGCAGCTCGCCCGCGCCGTCGCGCACGGCGTCGACCACCGTCTGCGCGGCGACGTCCTCGCCGACGATCAGGCTGACGTCCTGGAAGACCGCCGGGAACGGCGACACCGCGGGCGCAGGCAGCGTCTCGGTGATCGGGATGGCGTCCAGGTTCAGCTCGACCGCGCAGGTGCCCTTCGGCAGGCCCGATCGCTCGACGACCGCGGGATGCAGTTGGCCGGCGTGGCCGACGACGGTGTCGCCGACCAGCACCTCGGCGCAGCGGCCGGGATGCCACGGCAGGTATTGCGCGGCCCGCAGTGTCAGCTCGACACCGGCGGCGCGGCCGATGACGCGCACCGCCTCGAACGCATCGCACGCTTCCACCGGCCGGCCGGGACCCCACGGCCCCGCCGGCTCACGCAGGCCGGCCAGCACCACGCCGACGTGCTGCGGCTGGCGCGGCAGCGACGCGTCGAGTGTCGCGATCTCCTCGTCGGTGGGCCTGCGGTCGTTCGGAATGCGTTCGACGGCACGGGTTTCCGAGGTCGGCTCGACGACCTGGGCGATCGCGTACAGCGCGCGCGTCGACGGCGCCGCGGGACACGTTGCGCCCCAAGGCTTCCAGCAGCCCCGGCAGCAGCGTGGTGGCCAGCTGCGGGGCGGTCGGACTCCAGCGGGTTGAGCACCTGCGTGGTCGTGCGGCGCGGATCGTCGGCGGGCAGACCCCACTGGTCGAACACGCCCGCGGGCAGGAACGGCGTCGGCAGGATCTCGACATAGCCGTTGAGCGCCAACGACTTTCCGATGGCGCGGCGGCGCTTCTGGATCGGGGTGAGGCCGCGGCCCGGCGGCGCCTGCGGCAGCACCGATGGGATGATCTCGAGGCCCTCCAGCCGCAGCACCTCCTCGACGAGGTCGGCGGGCTCGCGCAGGTCGGGCCGCCAGCTCGGCGGGGTCGCCGTCACCCGGTCGCCGTCGGTCACCACGTCGGCGCCGATCTGGGTCAGCCTGCGTTGCGTGGTGCCGTCGGCGTAGTCGACGCCTGCGGTGCGGTCGGGCAGGTCGACGGCCATGCTGACCGGCGGCTGCGACCAGTCCTCGCGCGGCGGGTCACCGCGCCAGTCGGTCAGCTTGGGTTCGATTGTGCCGCCTGCGATATCGGCCAACAGCGTGGCGGCGCCGGTCCAGCGCGGCAACCGAAACGGCCGGATCCACGGTGCGTTCGTAGCGGCGGCCCGCCTCGCTGGTCAGATGCAGCCGGCGCTGGGTCCGCGACACCGCGGCGGGATCCCACACCGCGGCCTCCAGCATCACGTCGGTGGTGGTGTCGCGCACCTCGGTGGTGCCCGCACCCATGACGCCGCCGATGCGCCGCGGTCGCGACGTCGTCGACGATGAGCACGTCGCCGGGGTCGAGCTTGCGCTCGATGTCGTCGAGCGTGACGACCGTCTCCCCGGCTCGGCGAAGCGAACCCTGAAGCCGCCGGTGATCAGGCTGCGGTCGTGGGCGTGCATCGGGTGGCCGAGCTCGAGCATCACGTAGTTCGTGACGTCGACGGCAGGCGAGATCGCGCCGGATGCCGCTGAGCAACAGCCGCCGCTGCATCCACCACGGCGACACCGCCGTCGGGTCGATGCCGGTGACCGGGCCGCAGACCGAAGCGGAGCACTCCGGTGCCGGGCTCGATGGTCACCGGCAGCGCCTCGCCGTCGGCGGGCAGCGGCGGCGACGTCGGCCGGGTCGACGTAGTCGAGGTCGTAGGCGCTGGCGATTTCGCGCGCCATGCCGCGCACCGAAAGGCAGTAGCCGCGGTCCGGGGTGATCGGCCAGGTGGAACACCAGCGTCGTCCAGGCCGAGCACGTCGGCGGCCGGGCGCCCGGTTCGGCGGTGCCCGGCGGCAGCACCAGGATGCCGGAATGGTCGGTGCCCAGGTTGAGTTCGGCCGTCGAGCAGATCATCCCGTCGGAGGTGCGGCCGTAGGTCTTGCGCGCGGCGATCGTGAAGTCGCCGGGCAGGACGTGGTGCCCGGCAAGCGCCACCACGACCAGATCGCCGACGGCGAAGTTGGTTGCACCGCAGACGATGTCGCGCGGTTCGGCTTCACCGACGTCGACCTTGACGGCCCGGATCGGCTTCTTGAACTCGGTGAGTTCCTCGATCTCGACGACCGCGGCCGACGGTCAGCGGGCCGCTGACCGGCCCGACCGGGATGACCTCTTCGACCTCGTGGCCGATGCGGATCAGCGTCTGCTCCAGCTCGTCGGCTGACACATCCCAGCCCGGAGCGCCGGCCTGGACGACGTCGCGCAGCCAGCTGTACGGAAGCCGCATCAGGCGCCAACCCCGAACGGCAGCGAGAACCGGACGTCGCCCTCGACCATGTCGCGCATGTCGGGAATGCCGTTGCGGAACTGCAGGGTGCGCTCCAGCCCCATGCCGAACGCGAACCCGGAGTAGACCTCCGGGTCGATGCCGCAGGCGCGCAACACATTCGGGTTGACCATGCCGCAGCCGCCCCACTCCACGCAGCCGGGGCCGCCCTTCTTGTTCGCGAACCAGACGTCGACCTCGGCGGACGGCTCGGTGAACGGGAAGAAGTGCGGCCGGAACCGGGTGCGGCCCTGCGGGCCGAACTCCGAGCGGGCGAACGCGTCGAGCGTGCCGCGCAGGTGGGCCATCGTCAGGCCCTTGTCCACCGCCAGGCCCTCGACCTGGTGGAAGACCGGGGTGTGGGTGGCGTCGAGCTCGTCGGTGCGGAAGGTCCGGCCGATCGAGATGATGTAGACCGGCAGGTCGCGCTCCAGCAGCGCGCGGATCTGCACCGGCGAGGTGTGGGTGCGCAGCACCTGGCGCGAGCCGTCCGGCGCGATGTAGAAGGTGTCCTGCTCGCTGCGCGCCGGGTGATCCGGCGGGAAGTTCAGCGCGTCGAAGTTGAACTGCTCGGTCTCGACCTCGGGCCCCTCGGCCAGCTCCCAGCCCATCGCGACGAACGTGTCGGCGATGTGCTCGGCGAGGATGGTGATCGGGTGGCGGGCGCCGATCGGCTGACGCGGTCGACGGCAGCGTGACGTCGATGCGCTCGGCGACCAGCACCGCGGCGTCGCGCTCGGCCCGCAGGGCGGCGAGCCGCTCGTCGTAGGCGCCGCTGCGCCTCGGTGCGCGCGACGTTGACCCGCTTGCCCGCGTCCGCGCGGTCGGCCTTGGCCAGCGAACCCAGCGCCTGGCGGGCCAGCGCGATCGGCGAGCGGTCGCCGAGGTGCTCGGTCTTAGCGCGGGCCAAGTCGTCCAGATCGGCGGCCAGATCGAAGGCATGCCGGGCCGCGCTGACGGCTTTGGTCAGCGCTTCTTCTGACAGGTCCATGGGCTGATCAGCCACCCGGCGATCATAGGCGATGCCCTGATCGCGCTTCGCAGGCATTTCTTCCGGCGCGCGACGGCGTCGAGTGTCGACCTTTGGCACGGTTCTGCGCCCCAAACGTGCCCTCACGCTACACACTCGGCCGACCGCGGCACCGGCCAGGCCGGCGGCCGTCGCGACCAGCAGGTCGGTGCTGGCCAGCACCAGGTAGCCGAATGCCGCGCGCCACGCCGAGCATCACGAACCGCGCCGGCGTCCAGCGGTCAGGCCGACGGAACCGCGTCGACGACCAACATGCCCAGCGCCAGCGCCACCGCATGTCCGACGTCGGTGAAATCACGGCCGACAGCCACCACCGCCACCCCGACCGCGAGGAACCATCCGGATCCATGCGGGCCGCCAGCGCCGCGGTATCGCCGCGGTCAGCGAGCCCAGCACCGCCGCGGCCCCGTAGCTCATGCCGACGTCGGTCGCGCGGCTGACCGACAGCGGCAGCCAGCCCAGCTCCACCGCGGCGGTCAGGCCGGCGGCGACCAGCAGGGTGGCGCCGATGTGTCCGGCCGCGAACGCCACCACCAGCCGGCCGCTGCGATAGATCAACTCCGCCATTGCGAGCAGGCAGACCAGCCCGGGCAGCCACACATAGATCGGCCCGGCGTCGATGACGAACGCACTGCCCAGCAGCGTGCCGATGTGCCCATGGCTGAGGTTGTGCAGGTTGGTGCTGACGTGGCGGATCACCCGGTCCTGCACCTGCGGGCCGAGGGCATACAAAGCCGATGGTGACGCGCGGTCACGATCACCGCATACGCCACGGTGACGCGGACCCGTGCCAGCCGGGCGAGCAATCTGAGCAACATCTCCAAACCACTATGCGTCCAGCGATTTCGCCGTCATCGTCGTCGCTGCCTGGCAACTGCCTGCGAGTTTTCAAGCGATACATGGTGAGGTCGGCGGGCACGCCGTCCTGCTTGGCCGTAAAGACTTGCCTGCGAAGCCGTTTGGCTGTCACACCCAGCGATTCGAAGTCCTCGTCGGAAATCCGCTCCAGCGTGGGCTGCAGACACCACCAGTTCGCCCCTGGTGGCGCGTTCCATCACCCGCGCCGCGATGTTGACGTCCACCCCGAGCCAGTCCGAACCGATCCGCTGCGGGCGGCCGGTGTGGACGCCCACCCGCATCCGCGGCGTATAGCCTTCCACCTCAACGGCTTTCACCGCGTCACGGGCGGCTGATGGCGGCGCGCACCGCGGTGACGGGTTCGGAGAACACCGCCATGATGCCGTCGCCCATCCGCTTGACGATGTGACCGCCCGCCTCCAGCAGCGGCGGCTCGACGACCTGAGAAACCCGGCGCAACAACTTCAGCGTCGCCTCGTCGCCGGCGCTCAACGACCACGCCGAGAAACCGACCAGGTCGGTGAAGACCAGCGTCACCTCACGATTCGCGGGCTTACCCGACACCCGTCCGGTCAGCGCCTGCCACACCTGCAGCGCTCCCAGGCTCACTTCGCGTGACGCGGCCTCACGCTCCAGCAGCCGATCGGCGGCCCTGGCGGCGGCGCGTGGCCCCCAACACCGTCCGCCGACAACGGATCTCCGAACTCGGGGTCACCCGGTAGCGCGCGACGCGCGCGCGCGAAGGAAGGCGATGACAGCCGGGCTGTGATTGGTGTCCTTCAGCCACGCCATCGGTCCGATGACCGTTGCGGCGGAGCCGGGCGATCCGGCACCTCGTCGATTTCTCCGATACCGCCGGATCGTTCGTCGAACGACTCGACATTCACAGGCGCAAGCGTAGGTGCCGCTCTTCGATCGGCAATCGGCGCTAAACGGGCTGGTCACAAGCGTGTGGCGCGGCGATGGAGCACGGATAACACTGTGCGCCGCGCTGCCAATCGTAGACAACGTGCGTTGTCAACATTATCGTTGAAGCGTGCGCTCAACGACGACCGCCAACACGGGCGACCCTCTTGGTCCCGACTCGCTGACGTGGAAGTACTTCGGCGATCTGCGCACCGGCATGCTGGGCGTCTGGATCGGTGCGATCCAGAACATGTATCCCGAACTCGGCGCGGGCGTCGAGGACCACTCCATCCTGCTGCGCGAGCCGCTGCAGCGCGTCGCGCGCTCGGTGTACCCGATCATGGGCGTCGTCTACGACGGCGAGCGCGCCGCGCAGACCGGTGAGCAGATCAAGAGCTACCACAAGACGATCAAGGGCGTCGACGCCGAAGGCCGTCGCTATCACGCGCTGAACCCCGAGACGTTCTACTGGGCCCACGCCACGTTCTTCATGTTGATCATCAAGACCGCCGAGTACTTCTGCGGCGGGCTGACCGAGGCCGAGAAGCGCCAGCTGTTCGACGAGCACGTGCAGTGGTACCGGATGTACGGCATGAGCATGCGGCCGGTACCCGGAGCGTGGGAGGAATTCCAGGAGTACTGGGAACGCAAGTGCAGCGAAGAGCTCGAGATCAACAAGGCCACGCTGGACATCTTCACGATCCGCATCCCCAAACCGTGGTTCGTGTTGATGCCGACGCGCGATCTGGGATCAGCTGTTCAAGCCGATGGTCGGCGCGCAGCGCTGGATCGCGGCCGGACTGTTCGACGCGGCGGTGCGCGAGAAGGCGGGCATGCGGTGGACGCCGGGCGACGAGGTGCTGCTGCGGCTGTTCGGCAAGCTCGTCGAGCTGGCGTTCGTCGTCGGTGCCTGACGAGATCCGGCTGCACCCGCGCGCGCTGGCCGCGTACCGCCGCGCCGACGGGCCGCCTGCCCGACGACGCGCCGCTGGTCGAGGCGCCCGCGTTCATGGCGCCGCCCCGCGACCGCCGTGACCTGCCGATGCACTATGTGCCGCCGCGCAAGACACTGCTCGACCGCGCAGGGTCGCTGGTGCACACCACGTTCTCGCTGGCTGGGCCTGCGTCCGGCGCGCGGCCGCGGTAAGGCAGCCTGAACGCATGCTCGAATGGTCTGACGTCGACCTCGCCGTGCGCGACGCCGTGCGCGAGTTCGTGGACAAAGAGATCCGCCCGCACGTCGACGCGCTGGAAAGCGGCGAGATGGCGCCCTACCCCATCATCCGCAAGCTGTTCGCGACGTTCGGCATCGCCGAGATGGCCCGCGACTCGCTCAACAAGCGGCTCGCCCGGCTGCGCGAGGGCGGCGAGTCGTCCGACGAAGCGCGTCGTCGGGCGGCATGTTCGGCGGCGGCGGCGGTCAGGCAGGCATGGGCTTCGTCGTGGTCAGCGAGCTGTGCCGGGTGTCGCATGGGCGTCGTCACCGGGATGGGCGTCAGCCTCGGGCTGACGGTGCCGACGATCATGGGCCGCGGCACGCTCGCGCAGCAGGAGCGCTGGCTGCCGGACCTGCGTCACCTACGACAAGGTCGGCGCGTGGGCGATCACCGAGCCCGACTCCGGGTCGGATGCGTTCGGCGGCATGAAGTCCTACGTCGTGCGCGACGGTGACGACTACATCCTCAACGGCCAGAAGACGTTCATCACCAACGGTCCCGACGCCGACGTGATCGTGGTGTACGCCGAAGCTCGACGAGACCGCGGCGTCGACAAGCGCGACCGCAAGGTGCTGACCTTCGTGCTGGACCGCGGCATGGAGGGCTTCGTCCAGTCAAAGCCGTTCCGCAAGATGGGCATTCACAGCTCGCGCACCGGTGAGCTGTTCTTCAACAACGTCCGGCTGGGCCGCGACCGGCTGCTCGGCGAGACCGAGGACAACGTCGGCGGGCGACGGACGCGCCAGCGCGCGGTCCAACTTCTCCGCCGAACGGATCGGCGTAGCGGCGATGGCGCTCGGCGTCATCGAGGAGTGCCTGCGGCTGTGCGTCGACTACGCGAAGAGCCGCAAGCTGTGGGGCCAGGAGATCGGGCAGTTCCAGCTGATCCAGCTCAAGCTGGCCAACATGGAAGTCGCCCGAATGAACGTGCGCAACATGCTGTTTCGGGTCATCGAGGCGGCGCAGAGCGGGCAAGCCGATCTCGCTGCCCGAGGCGTCGGCGATCAAGTGGTACTGCTCGCAGGCCGCCACCGACGTCGCGATGGACGCGGTGCAGCTGTTCGGCGGCAACGGCTACATGACCGAGTACCGCGTGGAGCAGCTGGCCCGCGACGCCAAGTCGCTGATGATCTACGCCGGAAGCAACGAGGTGCAGATCACCCACGTCGCCAAGGGGTTGTTGAGCGGCGCCTAGTCACCGCATGTAACGCAGTGGCGCGATTCGGCACGTTTTCTCGCCATGGCGCGTTACACGCGGTGCGCTTGTGCGCTCTGGTACAGGCAGATCGAGGCGGCGGACGCGACGTTGAGGCTCTCGGCGCTGCCCGGCATCGGGATCCGAACCCGGTGCGTCGCCATGTCCGCCAGTTCGGCTGGCAGGCCGTGCGCTTCCGGACCGAACAGCCACGCGGTCGGCCCGGACAGGTCGGCGTCGTCGAGGCTGACCTCGCCGTCGACGGTGGTGGCCAGCACTCGCAGGCCGGCGTCGCTCAGCGCGCCGACGACCGCTGCGCCGCATCGGGTTCGGACACCACCGGAATCGAGAAGATGCTGCCCGCCGACGCCCGCAGGCACTTTCCGTTGTAGGGATCGACGCTGTGCCCGGCCAGCACCACGGCGTCGGCGCCCATCGCGTCGGCGATGCGGATCAGCGTCCCGGCGTTGCCGGGCTCAGAGATCTCCACCGCGACGGCCACCAGCCGCGGCCGCGTCGGCAACGACGTCGTCCAGTGCCACGTCGCGGCACCGCACACACCGCCACCAGTCCCGACCGGAGTCACGGTGTCCGACAACGCTTTTGCGGCCCGCTCGGTCACCAGGTGCACCGGCGCGCCGGCCAGCATCGCACCGAATCGGCTCGAGGCGGCTTCGGTGGCGAACACCTCGGACACGAGTCCGCGCCGCAACGCTGCCTCGACGAGGTTGGGTCCCTCGGCGAGAAAGCGTGCTGCCCGGCGCCGTCCGACGTGGCGGTGCAGCTTGACCGCCGCCGCCACCCGGGCGGAGCGCTCGGTGAGCGTCAGGCAGCCTCGCCCGACGGAGCGTTCGACATCCGTCGGGCAGCGCAGCCTTGGCGACCTCCGACCAGCGCGGTGAAGGCGGCCGGGTCGCTGACCGCGATCTCGGCGAGGTTCTTGCGGTCCACCTCGACGCCTGCGGCCTTGAGGCCCTGGATGAGCCGGTTGTAGGTGATGTCGTTGGCGCGGGCCGCGGCGTTGATCCGGGAGATCCACAGCTTGCGGAACTCGCCCTTGCGGGCACGCCGGTCACGGTAGGCATAGGTCAACGAATGCAGCTGCTGCTCTTTGGCTTTGCGATACAGCCGCGACCGCTGACCGCGGTAGCCCTTCGATGCCTTGAGTACTGTGCGCCGCTTCTTCTGGGCGTTGACTGCGCGCTTTACGCGTGCCATGAGAGTGTTCCTATCTCGTTCGGGTCTAGGTACGGGCTCGAGCTCAGCCGTTCAGCAGCTTCTTGATGCGCTTGCGTGTCGTTGGCCGCCACCTCGGTGCGGCCGTCCAGCCGGCGGGTGCGCTTCGTCGGCTTGTGCTCGAGCAGGTGCCGACGATTGGCCTTCTGGCGCACGATCTTTCCGGTCCCGGTGAGCCGGAACCGCTTCGAAGCGCCGCTGTGGGTCTTCGCCTTGGGCATGTGTCCTCAGTTCTGTTGTTCAGTTCTGCGATACGGTCTGGCTGCTTCGGCGTGGCGGCGCTGGCGCTCTGCGGCAGCCGGTCGGCGCTCGGCATCGTGCGCCGCCTTGGCGCGAGTCTTCGCGCCGCGGTGCGGAGCCAGCACCATCGTCATGTTGCGGCCGTCCTGCTTGGCCGACGTCTCGACGAAGCCGTAGTCGGCGACGTCGGCGCCCAGCCGCTGCAGCAGCCGGTAGCCCAGCTCGGGCCGCGACTGCTCGCGTCCGCGGAACATGATGGTGACCTTGACCTTCGACCCCGCTTGCAGGAAGCGGACCACGTGACCCTTCTTGGTCTCGTAGTCGTGGTCGTCGATCTTGGGTCGCAGCTTCTGTTCCTTGACGACGGTCTGCTGCTGATTCTTGCGAGACTCGCGTGCCTTCTGAGCCGTCTCGTACTTGAACTTGCCGTAGTCCATGATCTTGCAGACCGGAGGTCTGGCGTTCGGGGCTACTTCGACAAGGTCGAGATCGGCATCCGCGGCGACGCGGAGGGCGTCTTCGATGCGCACAATGCCTACCTGCTCGCCACCTGGTCCGATCAGGCGGACTTCAGGGACGCGAATGCGCTCGTTGACGCGGGTCTCAGTGCTGATGGGGCCTCCTATGTTGTCCTCTCAGGAATCCCACACCATCAGCGCTCTGCTCAATTGAACAGAAAGGCCCTGCTCAAAGCAGGGCCCAAAGCCGACCAGGACAGGCATCGGATGCCTGTGACCGGACCGCTGAACCGGTATGGTCAGCGGTGGGAGTGGGACTCCACTTGCTGTCCCTGGCGTACGCCGGGACGGTCGCGCGTGCCAGTCTAGCAGGCATGACCGAGGTTCACTAACATCCGTGAGCTGGCCGAGATTCCTGCCGGTCGAGGTGATCACCCGGTCGGCGGTGATGCTGATGAGCGCGGCGGCCGAGAAGCTCGGGCTGTCGGCGGAGGACCCGGACGACAGCCCGAACCGCGATCTCGACGAGGCACGCCGGCTGATCACCGCGCTGGCCGGGTTGGTGACGGCGTCCGCCGAGTATCTGGGACCGCACGCCGGGCCGGTGCGCGACGGGCTGAAGACGCTGCAGTTGGCGTTCCGCGAATCCAGTGCCGCACCGGACGAACCCGGCCAGGGTCCGGGCGAGAAGTACACCGGCCCTGGTCTGGTAGCTGCGCGTCAGTCACAACCATTTCCTGGGCATGAGCGAATATCCTCGCGGCCTATGACCGCCACGCTTGACGCGGTCGGGCCGTCCCGAGTACTCGTGGGTGCCCGCGGCGGCCGGCTGGACCGTCGGCATCATCGCCACCCTGTCGCTGATCGCGAGCGTCTCGCCGGGCATCCGGTGGGTCATCAAGGAGCCTCGCGAGTTCGTCAACGACTACATCTTCAACTTCCCCGACACCAGCTTCGCCTGGGCCTTCGTGCTGGCTCTTGCTGGCGGCGGCGCTGGCGGCCCGCAAGCGCATCGCGTGGTGGATCCTGGTCGGCTACATGGTCGCGCCGATCGCGCTGGAACGTCGGCGACCTCGTCACCGGCGACGAGATCGGTGATGGACGACATCGGCGAGGTGATCGGGCTCGCCTTCCACGTCGCCGCGATCCTGTTCCTGCTGCTGGCCCGCAAGGAGTTCTGGGCGAAGGTCCGGCGCGGAGCACTGGTCAAGGCGGCGGCGGCACGCTGGTCGCCGGCATGGCGATCGGCACGCTCGTCGGCTGGGCGCCTGCTGGAGCTGTTCCCGGAACGCCTGGCACGCGAGGACCGGTTCCTGTACGCGCTCAACCGGGTCAGTCGCGTTCGCGGGCGCCGACTCTGATTCATTCAGCGGCCACCCGCACGTCTTCGTCAACGCGCTGCTCGGCCTGTTCGGCGCGCTGGCACTGATGGTCGCCGCGATCGTGCTGTTCCAGTCGCAGCGTGCCGAGAACGCGCTCACCGGCGAGGACGAATCCGCGATCCGCGGCCTGCTCGAGCTGTTCGGCAAGAACGACTCGCTTGGCTACTTCGCCACCCGCCGCGACAAGGCGGTGGTGTTCGCACCCAACGGCCGGGCCGCGATCACCTACCGCGTCGAGGTCGGCGTCTGCCTGGCCAGCGGCGACCCGGTCGGCGACCCGAAGGCGTGGCAGCAGGCCATTCGACGCGTGGCTGGCGCTGTGCCAGACGTACGGCTGGGCGCCCGGGGTGATGGGTGCCAGCTCGACGGGCGCCGAGGCCTTCCGCCAGGCCGGCCTCAACGCGCTGCAACTCGGCGACGAGGCGATCCTGCATCCGGACAACTTCCGGCTCTCCGGTCCCGACATGCGCGCGGTCCGGCAGGCGGTGACGCGGGCGCGGCGCGCAGGCGCACACCGTTCGGATCCGACGCCACCGCGACCTCGGCAGCGACGAGATGGCCCGAGGTGATCGCGCGGGCCGACGCCTGGCGGGACACCGAGACCGAGCGCGGCTTCTCGATGGCGCTCGGGCCGGCTCGGCGACCCGGCCGACGGCGACTGCCTGCTGGTCGAAGCGGTGCAGAACGCCGCGGACAACGATCGGTCGCGATGCTGTCGCTGGTCCCGTGGGGCAACAACGGCGTGTCACTGGACCTGATGCGCCGCTCACCCCAATCCCCCAACGGCACAATCGAACTGATGGTCAGCGAGCTGTGCATGCAGTCCGAAGGCATTGGGGTGACCCGGATCTCGCTGAACTTCGCGATGTTCCGGTCGGCGTTCGAGCAGGGCGCACAGCTCGGCGCCGGCCCGGTCGCCCGGCTGTGGCGCGGCCTGCTGGTGTTCTTCTCCCGCTGGTGGCAGCTGGAGACGCTGTACCGCTCGAACATGAAGTACCAGCCCGAGTGGGTGCCGCGCTACGCGTGCTACGAGGACGCCCGGCTGGTGCCCGCGGGTCGGCGTCGCGTCGGTGATCGCCGAGGGCTTTCTGGTGCTGCCGTTCTCGCGGCGCAACGAGCAGCCGCACACCGGACATCACATCTGCGGCGCCGGAGAACCTGGTCGCCACGGGCTTGTTGCACCACGACGGCAGCGCGCCCGACCTCGGCGAGCTGCAGGCCGACCTGCCCGAGGCCGATGACGAGCCGCGGCTGCCCGAGCAGGTGCGCGTGCGGATGGCCAAGCTCAAGGCGCTGCAGGACAGCGGCGTCGACGCCTATCCCGGTCGGCGCAGGCGCCGAGCCACACCGTCGCGCAGGCCGTCGACGCCAGCGACGACGACCGACGTGACGGTGGCCGGGCGGGTCTTGCGGATCCGCGACTACGGCGGCGTGCTGTTCGCCGCAGCTGCGCGACTGGTCCGGCGAAGTCCAACTGCTGCTTGACAATTCGCGTGCTCGACAAGGGCACGACCGCGGACTTCACCCGCGCCATCGATCTCGGCGACCTGATCGAGGTGAGCGGCTCGATGGGCCGCAGCAAGTCAGGCACCCGGTCGCTGATGGTGCGCGCGCTGGCGGTTGATCGGCAAGTGCCTGCGCCCGCTGCCCGACAAGTGGAAGGGACTCACCGACCAGGAGGCGCGGGTGCGGGCCCGCTACGTCGACCTGGCGATCAACACCGAGGCCCGCGACCTGATCCGGGCCCGCAGCGGTGTGCTGCATGCGATCCGCGAAACCCTGGTCGGCAAGGGGTTTTGGAGGTCGAGACACCGATCCTGCAGCAGATCCACGGCGGCGCCAACGCCAGGCCGTTCCTCACCCACATCAACGCCTACGACCTCGACCTGTATCTGCGCATCGCGCCCGAGCTGTACCTCAAGCGGCTGTGCGTCGGCGGTGTCGAGCGGGTCTTCGAGCTCGGGCGCGCATTCCGCAACGAGGGCGTCGACTTCAGCCACAACCCCGAGTTCACACTGCTGGAGGCCTACCAGGCGCACGCCGACTACAACGTGTGGATCGACGGCTGCCGCGAGCTGATCCAGAACGCCGCGCAGGCCGCCAACGGCGCGCACGTGTTCCTGCGTCCCCGCGACGACGGCACCCTCGAGACCCGTCGACATCTCCGGCGAGTGGACGGTGAAGACCGTGCACGGCGCGGTGTCCGAGGCGCTGGGCGAGCAGATCGGCCCCGACACCGATCTGGCCACGCTGCGCAGGCTTTGCGACGCCGCGGGCATCCCCTACCTGACCCACTGGGACGCCGGCGCGGTGGTGCTCGAACTGTACGAGCGGCTCGTCGAGGACCGCACCGAAGAGCCCACCTTCTACAAGGACTTCCCGACGTCGGTGTCGCCGCTGACCCGACCGCACCGCAGCATTCCCGGGGTGGCCGAGCGCTGGGACCTGGTGGCGTGGGGCGTCGAGCTGGGCACCGCCTACAGCGAGCTGACGGATCCCGGTCGAGCAGCGCAGGCGGCTGCAGGAGCAGTCGCTGCTGGCCGCCGGGCGGCGATCCCGAGGCGATGGAACTCGACGAGGACTTCCTGCAGGCGATGGAGTACGCGATGCCGCCGACGGGCGGACTCGGCATGGGCGTGGACCGGGTCGTCATGCTGATCACCGGGCGCAGCATCCGCGAAACCCTGCCGTTCCCATTAGCCAAACCGCGTTAGCAGGTCGCTCACAGGCAGCCCCAAGGAATCGCGTCCACGATTGTTGCCGTGACGTTACCCGAGCCGTTGCGCCACCACCTTTCGCTGATGCACGGATGGCTTCCGATAACGGTGCAAGTCATCGCCGGCGATCGCTGCTGATCGCCGCGATCGGCTGGCGCAACCGGCGCTGGCGGCTGGTGTGGCTGCCGTGGGCCGCGCTGGTCGGGGTCGCGCTGGCGGCGGCGGCGTACTGGTACATCGCCTCGCAAGGGCTGGCGACGACAACCCCGCCCCGTACTCGCTGTGGATCTGGATCGGGCTCTCCGGCGTCGCCGCCGGCGGTGCTGATCGCGGGCTGGCGCGGCGCCCGCTGGTGGCGGCGCGGCGTGTCGGCGCTGGCGCGTGCCGCTGTGCCTGCTGTGCGCGGCGCTGGCGCTGAACCTGTGGGTCGGCTACTTCCCCACCGTGCAGAACGCGTGGAATCAGCTGACCGCCGGACCGCTGCCCGACCAGACGGATCACGGTCACGGTGGCCGCGATGCAGAAACGGCATGCGATCCCGCCGAAGGGCACCGTGGTGCCGGTCAGCATCCCCGACGCGGCGTCGGGTTTCAAACACCGCGGCGAGCTGGTCTACCTTCCGCCGGCCTGGTACGCCACCGATCCCCGCCGCCGCGCTGCCGACGGTGATGATGATCGGCGGCGAGTTCAACACTCCCGCCGACTGGCTGCGGGCGGGCAACGCGGTCAAGACGATCGACGACTTCGCCGCCGCGCACGGCGGCAACGCGCCGGTGCTCGTATTCGTCGACTCCGGCGGCGCGTTCAACAACGACACCGAATGCGTCAACGGCACGCCGCGGCAACGCCGCCGACCACCTCACCAAAGATGTTGTGCCGTTCATGATTTCGAACTTCGGCGTGAGTCGCCGAACCGGGCCAACTGGGGCGTCGTCGGCTGGTCGATGGGCGGCACGTGCGCCGTCGACCTGACGGTGATGCATCCCGACATGTTCAGCGCGTTCGAGGACATCGCCGGTGACCTCGACGCCCAATTCGGGCACCAAGGCCCAGACCATCGCCAGCGCCTGTTCGGCGGCAACGCCGCCGCCTAGGCGGCGTTCGACCCGACGACGGTCATCACCCGCCACGGCCCCTACGCCGGGAGTGGCGGGCTGGTTCGACATCAACGGTCCGGACGGCGACGTCAGCCGCGCCACGCGGTGGTGAACGCGGCGGCCAACCCCAACGACCAGACCGCGGCGGCGAACTCGCTGTGCGCGACGGGCAGCGCCAACGGCATCAGATGTGCGGTGGTCACTCAGCCGGGCAAGCACGACTGGCCGTTCGCGGCGCGCGCGTTCGCCGCCGGCGCTGCCGTGGCTGGCCGGGCCAGCTCGGCACGCCCGGCCTGCGCCGTGATCCGCTTGCCGGCAGCCGCCGCGCTGCCGGCACGCCTGCCGCCGCACCGCTCCGCCGCATCCTGGACCGCATCTGCAGGCGGCGCGCGAAGTAGGCCGTCGGAGGTACGGTGAGCGGCATGCCGGACGAACCTCCCGAACCGGAACCCGAACCCGCCGCCGAGGCAGCCCGCCGACGATCGAGCCGCTGAGGCCACGCCGCCGTCGACCAGCTGCCGCACCGCGCCGTCAGCCCGTCGACACCGGCTACACGCCGAGCGGCGTGCCGACGTTCGACTCGGTGCGCGAGAAGATCGAAACCCGCTACGGCACCGCGATCGGCGCGGCCGGAACTCGACGCCGAGTCACCGGAGGGTCGCACCGTCGAGGAGCAGTACGACGCGCGCCAGCGCGCCGCCGCCGAACGACTCGCCGAGATCCGCAAGTCGATGCACACCGCAGAACAGGACGACGGTCAGTAGTCCGACTCGGCGGCCAGAACTTCGGCCAGGAACGCGTCGCGGGCAGGCCCGCGCAGTCGCGCCCGCGCGAAGTCCCGGATCCGCTCGCGCGTCTGCGGCGACTCCTCGACATCGGCGCCGACCGTCACCGCGGTGGACCGCCAATCATGATCCCACGCAGCCGATTCGGTGACGGGCTGCTGCTGCTCGTCCACGACTGGGAACGCCGCTACGCCGTCGGCGTCGAGCACACCTGCGCCGCCGAGGGCGCCGGACCGCAGCCGCACGGCGATCCCTGACGCCAGCCCGGACCCGACAATTCCACGCGCACAACGGCTTTCGTGACACCGTCGGCGCGCCTCGACGCGCCACTCGACGGTGTCCTCGGCCGCGTCAGAAGATGCCGGGCAGGACGGCGGCCCAGTTGACCGAGTCGTCTCCCGTGGCGATCGCGCTGGACCGGTGCCCGCTCGGATCCGGGCCTGCGGCCAGCGCGTAGTGCGTCGCGGCGCAGGGCCACGCGCGTCTGCCTCGCCGAACGCAACACCGACGTCGTCGGCAAGCGTCGGCGCAGGTCCGCACCAGTTCGATCACTCGCGGGTCGCCGCCGTGCAGGTGCGCGCTCAGCGCCGCGGCGTGCGGGCGCAGCAGGGCCGCCACGTCGGAGTCGAAGGTGTCGTCGGTGAAGAAGTCCTCGGCGCCAGCCGTGAGCACCGCGATCTCGGCGTCGAGGAGCGCGCCGTCGAGGGCTGCGATGCCGTCGCGCCGGCTGGCGGGCCACCACCGGCGCAGCCAGTGGCCCAGGGCCAGCCGGCGCAGCGGTTCAAGCGACTCCGGCAGCACGTCGACGCCGGTGAGTTCGACGGCCGCGTCGGGCGTGCGTCCGTCCAGCGCCGCTGCCAGCGCGACGTGCCCGGACTCGCCGAGGACCCGCCACAGCCAATCCGCGCGGACCGGATCGGTGAACGTGATCTGGGCGGCGGCCGACGGATCGTCGACGGTCCACGACAGCACGGCACCACTGACTTCCAGCACGGTGACCAGCGGTGGCGGGCGCCGCATGTTGGCCCGTGCTCCACAAACCGGAATCGCGCGACCAGTCTCATCCGGCCACCTGCAGTTCGAGCATCGCCTTGATCCGCTGCCGGTGATCGAGGCTCACCGACCTCGCCACCCCTCGAGCAGCGCGCGGACGTCGTCGACGTCATCGCAGGGCTCCCTGCCAGACGTCGCGCCCGTGCAGCCGGGCCCACAATCGGCTCAGGTACGGGCGTGCGAACGCGGCAAGGTCGTCGATCACCGCTGCTGCCGCGGATGCATGGTGCCGCCTCGTCGGCGAGATACCGGCGGCGTGCAGCACATACGCTTCCTTGCGCAGCCGGGCCTGGATCTGGCCGGCCAAGTCATAGCGCGTCACCGCGGACTCGGCTCAGCGGCGCCAGGCATGCGCCGATCTCGATCCCGGCGATCAGCGTGGCCTGCTTGTCCTCCGCCAACAGGACCCCACGGCGCGCACGACCGATCGACCTCTTCTGCGCACAGCAGCGGGATGTCTGGCAATTCGTCTCGGTCCATCGCCCGCCGCAGGGTGGCCCGCACCCGGTCGACGACGCTGCGGTTCAGCGGACGATCGCTGTCGGGCCCGCCCACGACCGCGGGTGGCGGTTGCGGCTCAACGGAACTCAGCCCGAGCTCGGTGATCGACCACGGCAGTCCGGCCGCCGCGGTGTGCGCCTTCGGCGCCGAGGTTGTACGGCGTGGCATCGCGCGATCAGCGCCGACCAGACCCGCTGCCGAGCAGCCTGCGCACGGTATGGCTCTGTGCAGGCCCGAGCACGGTGGTGAGGCCCGCCAGGAACGGACCAGTGATCTCGGGCCCGCCGTACGTCGCTCCAGCTGCGGCCGAGCTGATCGGTCAGCCCGGCGACCACCTTCCAGGATCGGCCACGTACTGGTTGAGGCACCTCGATCGCGGTGCGGTCGCGGTCACCGTGGATCTCGAGCAGCACCGCCTCGGCGGAACCGTCATCCCTGTTGGGCGGGTGCGCCTTTCGTCACCGCCAGCTCGAAGCAGACGGGGAAATACAGCTCCTGAGCGTTGCCCGTGGTGATGCGCAGCCGGCGCTCGCTCCGTTTTGAGCAGCTCGAACCACGCTGCGGCGGCGCGCAGTGGGCACTGTGCCCGACGATCAGATCGTGCATCGCCACGGCTGTGTCGGCATCGACGAACGGGCGCCGAGTACTGCAGCGTTCGCCCGCAGCCGCAGCACCAGCGGGTCGAGGATCCGCTTGACGGTGCGACGCAGCGGTCCGCCGTCGTCGCCGCTGAGCACCTCGACCCCCGGGCCCGATAGCGCGCCATGCGCGGTCGATCACGGCGCGGCGCGGTTGGCTGACGGCAATCGCCGTCGCCACCTCGAACCCCGCGCTCATCTGTCCAGCATAAGAGTTGGGTTCGGTAGCCAGCGCAAGAGCAGACCCTAATGGCATGTTCACTGCACTGTTGCTCGGATTAGCCTTCGACGTCGCTGTCGCCGTCGCTTTCTTCTGTTTCATCGCTGCGCCGGTACCGCCGTCACACTGTTCATGCCAGGCCGCACGATCGCCGAGGACGAACCCGATCCCGACGAGGCGGATGAACGCCTGGTCACCGCCGCGGACATGCTGGTCGTTCGCGCGGCATTCGACGAGATGCTCGTCCGCAAAGGCCTGCTCACCGACGATCAAGCTTCGACCTGATCCGGCACGGCACCAAGTCACGCGGGGTGGTCACCGGCATGCAGACCACCGGGAGCCTCGCGCGAGGACCATCGCGAGGTCGTAGCTCGACGTGATGGTGAGAAAGCCGGGAGGCGGACAGTTCCCCGCCCACGAGACGGCGCTGATTCCGGCGTCGTCGCTGGCAAAGGTCTCCCCCGGCAGCATCATCGACGCCTACTACCGGTCGGGCGACGAGTCAGCGGTGGCCGTCTGCGTGTCGCCCAGCTGACGAGCTCACCGCGCGCCGTCGACGGCGAATGTGGCCAGCGCGCGCCCAATACAGCGGGCTGGCGCCGGTGTCGCCGTCTCGCCATCGACGCATCTGCTCACGCGCTGCCAGCGGTTCACCGCGCGCCCCGCATCTGGATCTTCGTGTGCGCGGTCGACGGCGATGATCGCCTCAGCCATCGGGTCATGATCGCCTGCGGCTGGACGCGAACTGGCGGTATCCGCCGCGGTCGGCAGTGACCACAGTGTGGCGGTCACCAGTTGCGCGCCGCCGAGGATCATCGCGGCCACCAGGCCCGTCGCCTCGTCGAACTGGTAGTCACCGCCGGATGCGCAGGCCATCATGGCGATTCGCGGGCGGCATCGGCGGTTTCGCCGACATCCAGATCCGCTAGCGGTCAGCGGCGCTCGTCGGCGAGATGCATCGCGGCGCTGTCGGCGTGGCCGACGTCGCCGTCGGCTGCGGTCGCGTGGCCGACGATACAGCAGCCGGCTCGGTTGCGCGATCGAGCTGGCGCCCCAGCCATGGGCGATCGGCGTCGGTGCGCCGGAACAGCTCGACCGCACTGGAGACGTCGGGCAGCACCGCACGGCGTGCCATCAGCTCGCGTAAAGTGTTGAGCCAGCGCTGTTTCCGCGGATGGCTTGCCGAGCGCGAGCCCAGGGCCGAGTCGAGGCGCTGCCCGGGCACCCGCGGATCGAGAATCACGCAGCGGCGGACCGTCGCGGCGGTCGTCCCAACAGGCCGGTTTCCGCCTCGAAGTGGACGATGTTCGACGGCGCCGCCATCAGCACATCCGCGAGTTCCATCGAGGCGGTAGCCGTCGTCGCTCGGCATCGCGAGCAGAGCCCCGGCACCCGCGCCAGCCGGGCGCTCGGTGATACGAACAGGCGCGGCGCGCGGCGATGCGACACACAGTCGCTCAACAGCTGCCACGCCTCGGGCGACGAAAGGCTGCATTCCCAGGGTGCGGGCGATGACCAAGTTCGGTGTCTGGCGCTGCCGGAACGGGCTGGTTGCGATGGCACGCTCGATGGCGTCGCGGCGTGTCTCGGACACGCGCGGATCCGGCAGCGCCGTCGACAGTTGATCAAGCGCCGCAACGCAGATCCGATTCCTGTACCGCCCAGGTGACGGTTCTCGCCGGCTGCCCGACCACCCGAAGGCTGGCGTATGTGGCGATGCCGACGTCGGCGAAGCGAAGAACGAGGGTTACGGCCACGTCGACCAGGCAGCGCTCGTCGGCGGTGACCTCACAGCGGTACCGTTCGCACGCCAGCGCGCGATAGCGGCTCATGATCGGAGCGGTGGTCGGGTCCATCTGCAACGGCGGCAGCGGCCCGAGCCGGGTCAGCGCACCACCTCCCGACGACGCCGACCCCGCCGCGACGAGCGCGTACTCGTCAACCGTGTCGACGGGCACCGCCGCCGTAGCGACCTCAGTCCAGTCCGCGGCTTGCTCGTATGGTTCGGTGCTGAAACTTCCTCGGGCGCTGTGATATTCGACCAGTTCGCTGACGAGTTCGGTGTTCCCCACTCATACGCGACGGCGAAGGCGCCTGCCAGGATTCGGCGCAGGAGACGTGCGTCGCCCACCGCATTGCGCGCGTCGGCATCGGTCATCGGGTGGCGCACCGAATCGACGGCAAGGGCCGCTGGGACCTTGAGCTCAGCGGCCTTCTCGAGGAGTTGGCCGCTGCGTGCTCGGGGTCGGCCAACGCCTCCGCGCGACGGATGCTGCCCAGATGGTCGTCGAGCCGGGCGTACTGCAGCCCAGCTGTGCCGGGGCCATGCGTCCAGCAACCCGCGGGCCTCGTTTGCGCGTTCCTCGGCCGCCGCGAAGTCGCCGCGGAAGATATCGACCCAGCTCCGCTGCAACAGAATACGGTGGATGTGCAAGGGGCTTCTCGACCTCGCGCCAATGTCGTTCGGCATGGCTGAGGCGCTCGTCGGCGTCGTCCAACGCCTGGATGGACAGGCTAAGGAGGCCGAAATACAGCCAGGCACCTCGACGTCGTGAGCTCGCAGATGTTCGGCGATCGCGGGATAGGCTTCGTGGACCAAGGCGTTGGCGCTCTGCTCGATCGCCGCGCGACCATTTCGCCGTCGACCGTTCCAATTGCGTTCTGGCCGTAGCCAATCGCCATCACGCCGCTTCCGTGCGCGGGCGCCAGCACGCTGAAGCCACGGCTCGGCCGCCAGCAGCCGACCGGTCTCGACACAGAACCTGCCGTACCGGTGGCGCCGACGACGAGCAGGAAGTCGTCGAACTCGTCGTCGTCATCGGATGTTCTCAATGGCGTCTATCACCTGCTCCCACAGCGGGACTGACCGCACGTGCAGGTCGTCGTCGCAGAGCGCGGTGGCGCAGAGAATCCGCGCATAGGTGATGAGGAACCCGTGTTCCGCGGCGAGATCGGGAATGTCGCTTCAGCGTCGTCGGTCAGGACCAGACAACCCCGGCCTCCGCAGCCTCGTGGTCGCCGTGCGCGCAGCGGCAGGCCCGTCGGAGGAACTGCGCCCGGCGCGGAGTACCCGGCAGATCATGTGGTCGACGCCGGCGTCGGACATCGTCACCTTGGCGGCCGCTTCCGGATTGGTGCCGCCCGGATCGACTGGTAGACGGCCGGAGGCAGTCGGTCATGCGGCGGAGGCACGCCTCGACACCGTTGTACGCGGTGCGGACCGGATAGATCTCGCCGAGCTGTGCGTAGACCTCGAGCATCAGATCGTCCCGGTCGAGCCTCCTCGATCTGCCCTCCGAGGGGACAGCCGGCAAGTCCTTCGCCGCACTCCTCGTCGGCGGCGAATATCAGCCGACAGCGCGCGCTCGGAGGTCGCCGACGACCGTCACGAACTGAATGATAGGTAAGCGGCCTGGGCGCAGGAGGGCGCGCCCGCCGCTCCGGGAGTGGGAGCGATCAGCTGCGGGTCCACCTTGACGGTTGGGCTTGGCCATGGTGACCATCCCTGCCATCAGGTTCTTGATGTCGGCGCCCAGGCTAATCTGCGCGGTGATGGTGTAGGTGGCTGCCGTCGAACCCTCATCGTCACTGCGGAGCCGACCTTCGCGCCCATGGTGTTGGTGACCGCGCAGCGCGTTGCCGTCGACCGTCACGCGCAGCGGAGTCGACGGTCGGCGGGTTCGCGTCGGTCATCGCGACAGCTGGCGCCCGCCTGGCCGTTGAGTCGCGCCGCTGGCGACGTTGATCATTGCCGCCCTGCGCCGCCGGCAGGTCACCGAGCTCCAGGTCCGACGACCGGCCAGGTCGCTTGCCGTCGACCTTGACCTCCGGTGCTGCCCGCTCCGTTGCTGACCTGCAGCGCACTCCCGCGGGCGTGGCCGAGAAGCGGGACCGCTCTTGTTGTCCGAGCAGCCCACCAGCACAGCTGCGGCGGCGGCCAGTCCGACCACACCCACGACAACTCGATTCATCGATCTTTCCCTTCGTCGTACGTCGCCCCGATGGCGTCCGTGTGGGCCAAAGTCAAGATCGGCCGGATCGCTACCGATCCCAAACTTTGTCGGTCATGCGCAGGTACGGTTCCGCAGGCGATGCGGTCATTCACGGTTGAGGAGCGACGGGCGCGGCTGGCGCGGCGCCATTTCCTGGCCGAGGTCGGCGGGTTCGATCGACCGGCGTGGTGGCGGACCTCGTCGGCGTGCATGCCACGGATCCGGCCACCCGTATCTGTCGCTGTGGGCGCGGCTGCCAGGCTTCGCCGTCGCCGATCTGGACGCCGAACTCTACGAGCGCCGCACGGCTGGTCAAGCACCTCGCGATGCGCCGCACGCATGGACGGTGCGGGCCGAGGACCTGCCGTTGGATCCAGTCAGGCGCCAGCGACCGGGTGGCCGACAACGAGCGCCGTCGGTTGGTGGCAGACGCGCAGAAGGCGGAGGTCACCGACGACGGTGACACGGTGGCTGGACACGGCGTGCGCGGCGGTGTTGCGGCACCTCGCCGAACACGGCGCGGCGCAGTGCGAAAGAGTTGCGACGCGAGCGCTGCCCGAGCTGGCAGGCCGCTACGACTATGCGCCGGGTAAGCGATGGGGCGGCGAGACCTTTGGCACCAAGGGTTTTGACCGTGCTATCGGTGCGCGGCGATATCGTCCGAGGGACCCAACGACGGCGCGTGGACGATATCGCGTCCCCCGCTGGACGCCGATGGGCGCACTGGCTGCCGCTCGGTGTCAGGGCCGGAAGCGCCGGAGTTCGCTGCGGCGCTTGCTTGGTGCGCCGCTGGCTGCGGCGCGTTCGGGCCCGCCACCGTGACGGGCGTCAAGTGAACAGTGGTTCGGCAACGCTGACGTGGGCGCGACAGGCGCTGCGCGACATCGAGGCGGTCCGAGGTCGATCCTGGACGGCACGCCGGAAGGTTCGCGCTGCCCGACGACCTCGACGGGAAACCGAGCCGGACGCCGAACCCGTGGTGCGTAGCTGCTGCCCGGGCTGGATGTCACGACGATGGGGTGGGTACGACAGCCGCGACTGGTATGAACTCGGGGAGCACCACCGCAGCCGGGTGTTCGACAGCGAACGGCAACGGCGGCCCCGACCGCGGCATGGTGGAACGGCCCAGGATGATCGTCGGCGGCTGGGGCCAGGACAGCCGAGCGGCCGGGTCGAAGTCGGCGGCTGCTCGAGGATGTCGACGCGATTAACGCGCGTTGACGCTTCTGACGAGCTCACCAGGTGGCTGGGCGCCGTGCGGTCAGCGCTTTCCGTCTCATGACACGGGCGGTCCGAAAGATTTCACAACCAGGCGACTAAGCGAAGTTCCCCTGGTAGGGCGGGTCTGAGTTGTCTTTGCCGTCGATGAGCTGGTGTTCTGCACCCATTTGGGAGCTGAGTATGTAGACATGTATCAGATGGATTTGTGCGGCGTGTCGTGTTCTTATTACCGGCTATCTCATCGCTGAGGTGTGCTATGAAGTAGACATGTACGTGGCGCGGGTGCCGAATCGGGGGTCACCGCCGGCGATCCTGTTGCGGGAGAGCTACCGCGAGGGCGGCAAGGTGAAAAACCGCACCCTGGCCAACCTGTCCCGCTGGCCCGAGCACAAGGTCGACGCGCTGTCCCGAGCGCTCAAGGGCTGCCGCCGGCGCGGGATCTATCCGAGGCGTTTGAGATCACCCGCAGCCTGCCGCACGGGCATGTCGCGGCGGTGCTGGGCACCGCGCAGCGACTCGGCCTGCCGGAGCTCATCGATGCCACGCCCTCGCGGCAACCGCGATCTGGTGTCCGCGATGCTGATCGCGCCAGGTGATCGGCCCCGGCTCCAAGCTGGCCACCGCGCGCGGGCTGCGCACCGAGACCGCCACCAGCTCACTGGGCCAGGTCCTCGGGGTCAGCGGCTGTGATGAGGACGACCTGTATGCGGCGATGGACTGGGCGCTTGAGCCCGCAAAGAGGCCATCGAAAACGCCCTTGCCGCCCGGCATTTGGTCGAGGGCACGCTGGTGCTCTATGACGTGTCCTCGGCGGCGTTCGAGGGCCGCACCTGCCCGCTGGGGGCGATCGGGCACCCCGAGACGGGGTGAAAGGCCGGCTGCAGATCGTCTACGGGCTGCTGTGCTCGACCGCCGGGATCCCGATCGCCATCGAGGTGTTCGAGGGCAACACCGCCGACCCGAACACCCTGGCCGCCCAGATCAGCAAGCTCAAGAACCGGTTCGGGCTGTCGCCGGGTGTGTCTGGTCGGGGATCGGGGCATGCTCACCAACGCGCGCATCCGCGACGAGGTGCGCCCGCGCAGCTGGACTGGGTCAGCGCGTTGCGCGCCCCGCAGATCAAAGCCCTCGTCGAGGAGGGCGCGTTGCAGCTGTCGCTGTTCGATGAGCAGGACCTGTTCGAGATCTGCTCCCCGGAGTTTCCCGGCGAGCGGCTGGTGTGCTGCCACAACCCCGTGCTGGCCGAACAGCGGGCCCGCAAACGCCAGGAGTTGTTGGCGGCCACCGAAAAAGAACTCACCCCCATCGCCGCGGCCACCCGCCGCGAGCGGCGGCCGTTGCGCGGCAAGGACACGATCGCGCTGCGGGTGGGCAAGGCTCATCAACCACTACAAGATGGCCAAACACTTCACCATCGAAATCACCGACGACTCGTTCACGTTCACCCGTAACACCGAGGCCATCGCCGCCGAGGCCGCCCTCGACGGCATCTACGTGCTGCGCACCAGCCTGCCCGAACAGACCCTGGCCACCGACGATGTGGTGCTGCGCTACAAGGGACCTCGAAGACGTCGAGCGGTTCTTCCGCACCCTCAACAGCGAGCTCGACGTCCGCCCCATCCGGCATCGGCTGGCCGACCGGGTCCGCGCCCACATGTTCCTGCGGATGCTGTCCTACTACCTCGGTCTGGCACATGAAACAAGCCCTGGCCCCAATCCTGTTCGTCGACAACGACAAACCCGCCGCTGCCGCCAAACGCGCCAACCCCGTCGCCGCAGCCCAACGCTCCGATGACGCGCTGGCCAAAGCCGCCCGTAAACGCACCACCGAGGACACCCCGGTGCACAGCTTCACCAGCCTGCTCGCCGACCTGGCCACCATCTGCGCCAACCACATCCAACCCGCCGACGACATGCCAGCCTTCACCATGACCACCACCCCCACCCCACTGCAGCGGCGAGCCTTCGAACTACTCGACGTCTCTCACCGCCACGGCCTGGCGTAGTCAGTACACCCGCACCCGGCCAGAGCGCAAAACCCCAGCTCAACGCCCCAGCCCAACCCGTCACCACACCAGGGGAACTTCCGGGCTAGATCGCTGACTCGTGCAGAGCCGACCGAAATTGTCCTGGCTGTCTTCATTTAGGCGCTACAGGAGCCGTAGCGGTCGGCCCTGGGTTGATGCATGTGCGCGCCGCGTTTCCTCAGCGGCAGTGTTCACCATTGCCGGTGTGGCAGGTCCCACCGTCACGGCCTTCGGCGAAGGGGCGAGCATCGATCGACGGGTTCTGGTCAGAAGAACTAAACGGCTTCAGCAAAACGAGAAATCGTGTCGACCGGCATGATGGGCCAGTCCTCCGCACGAGTTATGTGGTGGATGCCGAAGGCAATGCAGAGCACGACGTCCGGCCTTTTCGAGCGGCGCGTCGTCCTTGATCCACTCCGTCAGACCGGTGTCGACGGTCGACTAGTCGGATACTTCCCGCACGGCTTTTG
>ERZ1370068.5898-contig-4901_pt1 | contig 86397 bp, 111 predicted proteins | sample MGYA00561227_ERZ1370068 | MGnify/ENA primary metagenome ERZ1370068 (study PRJEB38410, sample SAMEA6850437) | metagenome | study: Metagenomic assessment of the ecological functions of the soil: analysis of the soil microbiota associated with the...
GTTATCCGGCAGGTGCTCGGCGAATGCGAGCAGCCCCTCAGGTCGAGTTGCTCGACGGTGGCTTCGGCGAGCTCGGATTCTGCGAGCGCGAGCTGTTGCCGCATGCGGTCACGCTGCCGCTCGTAGCTGACTTGGTCAGACTGGTGGCGGAACAGAAATGCATCGTCCAGGCCGTCCAGCTTGTCGCGCAATCCCGATGCGCGGCGCTCCAGCTTCGCCCGCAGCTGGTGCGCGTCGCCCTGCCGCCTCCCGCCAAGCGTCAAAGTACGATCGCATGAAAGAGCTGCAGGAACCCGGGCGCCGGCCTGAGTCGCTCCAACGGGTCTTCGAGCTCCGCCTCGAGCTGCGCCTTGGGCGTGCGCACGCGTCCGCAGTTGGTGCAGTGGTGGTGGCCGTAGCGCGCCGGAAGCGGCCGCGAGTCCAGCTGCCGGTAAGGGGCTTTTCACTAATGCCCGCAGCGAACGAAGCGGGCGAAGCGGAAGTCAGGATGCAGCAGCTTCCACGACCGGGCGCCGACCTTCTTGGGTGGGAGAGGCGCGCCTGTACGCGGTCGAATATGTCCGGGCGCACGATCGGCTCGAAGTCGCCGCCGACCGCTACGTTCCACTTCGAAACCACGACACGGCCGGCGAGGATTGGGTTGCGAAGCAGGTTTCGCGCAGTCTGCGGGAAAGCTCTTTGCCCGCCTTCGTGCGCAGGGCCGCGGCGAGTCATCCACTCGCGCGCGTGGCTCTTGTCGATGCGGCGAGCCGCGAGTGCCTCGAAGACGTCTCGGATGACCTCTGCGCGCCCCTCGTCCACCACCAGCTCGCCCCCACGCGGCCCCCAGTCTTGCATATCCGAGCGGCGCCTGGGAAGGTCCAACGCCCCAGGTCAAGTGCCGCGCGCATACCCGTCCGCGTGCGCTCGGCCTTGACATCGGTTGTCGAACTGCGCGCGACTGGAGGCGAAGATTGACTCCATAAACTTGCCCACAGGGCTATCGTCGATGGGCTCGGTCGCCGAGCGAAGCCGCGTCCCGAAAGCCTGCGGAGCGTAGCCGCCGGGCGCGTGATGAACGCGCGTCTCGCGCGAAAAACCGACTGAGGTTGTAAACGACCACGAAGTCGATCTGGCGCTTGTTCTGACGACGGTACTCAAGCAGGCGTCCGAGCTCCAGTTCGGTCGCGGCGGTTCTTTGCCGACTCGCCTTCCTCGACGAACACGCGGCGCGACCTCGATTCCCTCGCCGCTGGCAGTATGCTTCGCAGGCCTTCTCTGCGTAGGCAGGCTGAGGTTCTGCGTCTGGCTCCTTTCGTCGACACCCGGCGGTAGATGACCGCACGCGGCATGGAGATTGTCCTCGCGAATAAGGCCGACGTCCTGAGGGCGCCGCGTTCAGCGGCCACGAGTCATGCCGCCTTCAGATTGTCGGATCGCGGCACGCTCTTCGGCTTCCTCTCGCCGCTGCGGCGGCACGATCCGAAGGTCAGCCCTGCGCGCGAAAGCGCTCCGGCATCGCCGCCACGCTCCAGCCGGCAGCGAATACCGGTCGAGAATTATCTCGGCGATCTCGCGGTATTCCAAGGCTGAGATTACTGAGCTGATCGTCAGGAGAGTTCGCACTCGGGGCCGGCCAAACGCCGTGGTCTGAAATGGGTCGCAATCATTTTGATCTCCGGCGCGATCCAAGGCGCGTGTGCCCGACAAGCCCGTCACCCTGAGGGCTCGACTGTCATCCTTGGTCGGGTGGTCGCGAACAACGATGCAATCCTCCGCCTAGTCGGAGCGGAATTCGGCTCTCGTGACCGCCGGGGGTATACGCGACCTCGGTGCTACGTGCAATCAAGAATTTCTGCAGGGCGAGGCCCAGCTACTCGGAGTGGTCGAAGGCGCGTCCACCGAACGCCCGCGCACTCGCCGTGTGACGACTCCACCTCCCGCCTCGCGTGCACTACTTCCTCAACAGCGGCGTTCTTGATGCACCTCCACCTCGCTTTGGCCAGCCGTCACGCTTCCGCGTGACGGAGAACAAGGTCAGTTGCAGTAGCACGATACCCGTCGTGCGAGCACTGGGAACCTCGCTTGAGCCGGATCCAATAGTGCCCTGGGTGCAATCTGCCGGGGCCAATGAGTTGAAGATCGTGGTCCCCTGGGCCGAGATCGCCCACGGCACGGGCCGCGACGGTCCGGCCAGTCACATCAAGCACCGCGAGTTCCGCGGCGCGGCATCTGGCAAGGAGAACGAGACGCGAAATACCGACGAGACTGGGATTCGGGCCATGCTGGAGTGCAAAGTGGAGCGCCGGGACATCGGCCGACACCGCTTCGGTGGTTCTCGCCGCGGGGCCCACGCTCCAAGTAACACGATAGTCATAGTGTGCGCCCGGTGAGACGGATGTAGTCCTCGAACCTAACAGTCCCATCGGCGCCCTGCGTGACGGGCGCCATCGTCCGCCATGGCGTATCCGCTGTGCGGCGAGCAAACCGCACCCGTAAAACCGCTCGACGACCTGGCGTGCCACGCCAATGAGACTGACTGCGGATGACGCTCCACTGAGGCGAGCGCCAATGGCTCGGGGACCGGATCCGCCGAGTGCATCTCCCAGTCATCCCAGAGCACGATGTCTGTAGGCTCGCCACGGGGATCATAGGTGCCGTTCAGCACGACTACACGATCGTGCTCCGCGTCGAAGGCCGCCGCCGCGGCCCAGCGCGCCCGGGAGCGCTCCAGACGAATCTGCAAGCATCCAAGACGCTCCTTCCGCGAGAGGCGGGAACCAAGTGTCGCGCAACGGAGTGCCGCCGGCATCCATTCCGCCGAATAGAACCAATCGTTGACGAATGGAGTCGTACACGAGCGTCGCGTGACTCCGGGGAGAGGGCGCTGTAGGCAGTTCAAGCCAGCGCCCAGGTCGGCGGGCCCCGAGAGTGACAGCTGCCGAGGTGTCCCCGTAGGTGGCCCGCGTCGTCACGGCCGCCGAACAAGACCATCGCGGTCACCAATCGAGTCGTACACCGCATGCCGTGGCCATACCGAGGCGCTGGGGCAAGCGTGGTCGAGTCGAGTTGCGACCAGCGCGGAGTGTCCGTTCAAGTCGAGCAGCCAGCCGTCCCCAGCGCTCCGGCCGGGCTGCGTCCGCCAGAACAGAAGGACGTGCCGTCGCAAGGGATCGGCGACAGCGGACTGCCTGGTGCGGGCGGGCGGCGGTGTGCCCAGCACGTCGAGCGCGGTGCCAACTCGTCGTGTCGCCGAGGTCCACTTGCCACGGGGTGCCCCAGATGCCGCTTCTCAATGAGTAGCCTCCGAGCGACAACAAACGGTCCGCGCCCGGGACCATCACCAGCGTACTATCCCCTGCCATCGCCGGAATGAGGCCGCGCTGCTCAATGGTCCAGCGTTCGAATGCGTCGGTCGCAAGCCCCAAAGCTCGTTCGATTCAATGGGAAAGGCTGTTCCGTGCACGAAGTAGTGAATGTGGCCGCCAAAGCGCAGCAGCCGGTGCCGCTTCGGATCATCGACCACACCGAGGCTGTAGAGCGGGTATGGGTTCCCCGGTTCCGCCTGAATCAAAGTCCGAGACGGTGTCCGACGCAATGGAGAGCGACCAAGCTATCGCTGATGCCGCCGCCGAACATCACACGAATCGGTCGCGGGCCGTGTCGTCAGGTCATCACACGGACCGTTGCGGCCAACCGGAGCGAACTGTGGGCAGGATGCGTCGCCACGTCGGCACGCCGCCGAACTGCAGCACCCAAGCCGCGTCGGTTGCGCCGCTCATGTCGGTCGATGCAATCCCGTCCGCGACTACCATGCGGTCGTGTGCAGGATCGAACGCCGCGAGCCCCTTGGTAGATGCCCGGGCGCTGCTCACCGGTCGCAGCCAAGAGCTCCCATGAAAGCGTGTCGCCCAACGACAACGACCAAAGCTCAGGGTTGATGCCGTGATCCGAGAACCCCGAGGAACAACAGCATGCGACGACGGTTGGGGTCGTAGACCGCGTGATAGTTGTCACGTGGCGCAGGCGGTGTGCGCCGCGGGCTGGAAGCAGGTGTCCAGCCGGACGTATCCCCGAGCGCGAACCCCCATACTTCGTTTCGAAACGAGCCGCCGAGCTGCGAGCCGGCGAGTACGACGACGCGGTCCCCACCCGGATCGTAGATGGCAACGGTGCCGTTCATCGCGCCCCCGGCCCGGCATCGACCGGCGCGAGTTGCGTCCACTGGGGCGCGCCTCGACAGCGTCATGCGCCCATACGCCGTCGCCGGGATAGCCTCCGAGGACGATGAGGCGCTCGCGGATCAGGTCGAAGACGGATGTCGGGCGCCGTGTAGCGGCCCGGGTGTGGGCCCTGAACCTCGAGACGTGCCCATTCCGCCTGGTCGTCGTCCAGCGGGCGCGTCCAGACGTGGTTGATGCCCAACTGTCCCCAGCCGCCAAACAGGACCAGTCGATTCTTCGGGAGATCGACCACCATGTTCGAGGTTGCTGACCCGAGTTCGAGCGGATCGAGTTGGCTCCAAGCTGCCGATGAACCGGTCGCACGCGAGCCGGCCGAGGAGAGCGGAGCCGTTCCGAGGGCCCAAGTGGAAGGGTTCAGAGCCGAACTCACCGAGAATCCGCTGTCTCGCGACGCTGCGCGCAGGCGAGCCTCAGGAGCCTGCATCATGAGCGCAGATCACACCGGGTGAACTGCTGCCGCGGCCTGCGCGACGATGTGCAGGGACCGCCGACAGTCCCAAGGCAATCACGGCAGCGCACGTCGCCGCCAGTGGGGATGGGACCCCGGCGACCAGCCGATAGCACGCCACCCGGACACCGCCGAGGTGCCGAGGAATCATGCGGTCCACATGGAGGGGCTCCTGTCGAATACGCGGATAGCTGGAGTGCGCTCCGAACCAGTAGCCAGTTGCTCTATTGAGCCTCTCGATGGGTTAGGCGTCCAAGCGGACGCTCTAGGTTCGCCACCCCTGAACCCTAAGTCTCAAACCAACGGAAGCACAAGCAAAATGCCGCCTTGAGCGTTCTCCGCCACGGTAGACCTTCGGAGGGGTGCGCAGTGCACTGCTCCCGCATGCCGCCGGCCTGAGCGCCCACCTGAACGAATAATCCGGGTAGCGGCCCACTCGGCCGCGCTCCGACGCACGATAACCACCGCGCTCGCCCGCCCACTGCGAGGCAAACCGCGGACGCGCGCGCTGAAGATCGTTGCCATTCCGCCGCTGCCCACCGCAGGCGCACGGTGCGCCGGTCCGGAACCGCGCGCGCACGGATTCCGATGACGTCGTCTGACTAGCCGCGGTACGGCCGGCAAGGCCTGGCAAGACGAACTGGAGTTCCCAGGGTTCACTGGACACCCCGGTGGCGCGAGCTGCCGGGGCTTCAGTCCTTCGGGTCGCAAAGCCCCAAAACAGCCTCCGAATTCTGTAGCGCGAGCGAGGCCTCGCGGTTACGATGCTACTTTAATCATTGATACAGAAAGACTTAGAGGCAGGCCGTAGAGCCGTTCTCCGCTTGCCATCGCGCGGCCCGGTTTGGGATAACCAATGGCGGTCGGCGCAGTGAACGAGGCCGCAGGGCCGGGCTCTGTGGGACCGATCACCTGGACCCGGGTGCAAGCGCAGGCCCCACATGCGGAATGGTCTGACCCGCTCTCAGCACCTTGGCCAGGGGCAGAGCGCGGTCGAGGACTGTGTCAGCACGGGAGTGTCCGTGTCGCTCACCACATCATCCCGTGTCGAGGCTACTGCGGATGAGCCGTCCGCGCTGACCGGCAGAATCTGTGCCAAGTCACTGCACTACCGTCAAGGCACAGATTCATGCCGGCGCAGCAGGCGGAATCCGGCAAGGACCGACCATGTCGCCCAAGCTCATGGAAACGCGCACACTCGTGCGCGACTCCAGGAATGGCCGGATTCTGCCGAAGGAGGCAGCGAAGCAGCGGCCCGCGACGACGGAAACCGAGACCGTTCGCACTGGTAAGAAGGGCAAGAAAAAGTAGCTGAGCATAGAACGACGAAGCCCCGGCGGCGCGAGCTGCCTGGGGCTTCAGTCTCCCTCGAATAGCCGCCTATCTGGCCCAGCCAGCCGATTCGAACTGGCCGTCTTTTCGATGCAGTCGTGCGATGCGGTCGATGGGAAAGATGCCCTTCGTCGTCGGTAGCCCCCTGAGCGCCAGCATTCCAACATGGCCCAAACCGATTCTGATGCTCTCAGGTGGATCGTGGTCCGGCAGTGCGGAGGTTCCGCCAGCGGGGACCAGCGGAACAATGGCCGCGTAGACGAACTCCCAGAGATCGGTCAGCTCTCGAGCCTTGCTGAACATGACTCACTGGAAAGCCAAGTCCGTTGCTGGCCTGGAATTCGCCATCCACGGTAGCGAGAGCCTTTGTGCGCGATGCGGCCCTCGCGGACACCGGCATCTTCGAAGAGGTCGATCTCCACGCTCTGCACCGCGACCGTGAACTCTAGTCCCGGCTCAAGCAAGACAACACCAATGTGGAACTTCTCCGGCGCGTTGAGGACTTCCTCTAGTGAGCGCCCACTGCTGACTCCATGCATGATGCCTCCGATTTTTGCTATGGCGGCCTGGGACCGCACACGCGTTGTCTTCATGAGGCGCCCACAATCTCTGCGCACGAAGGAGACCTGCGGCGTCAACCTAAGGGTCTCAAAGGTCCTTCGACCCTGACCGCGCCTCGCGCGGCCGCGCGGCGATCCCACGCCGGCGCGCAGCGCTCAGCGCCTTGGTCCGCGCCGCGCCAGCGTTTTCGGCGATCGTCTTCCCGCGCAGACGCGCGCCGAGCTTCGCGGCGCGAGCCTCCGCCCCGGCCCCGGCGATTTCTGCGCGTTCCTCACCGCTGAGACTCTCCGCGCGCGCGTGGCCACCTTCGCTCGCGATGGCCTTCCGGCGGCGCGGGCCGAGCCCGCCGCTCGAGCTGGTCCACCAATCTGCCCGCCGAGGCTTCCACGAGTCGCGGTCAGTGATGTCGTCATCACGAGGCATGGTCGCTCTCCAGGACGCGTGGGACAGCACTGCGGGCTGCCGCGGCGCGAGGGATACTACGCCGCGACGGCGCTTGACGGGAGATAGGCTCCACCTAGGCCGGCTGGCGACGCGCGCGGCACTCGCCAGTCGTTGTCACTGGAGCATCGTCGATCAGCTCGTCGACATAGCGATCTCGCTCTCGACAAAGTCGTAGAGTTCACGCGGCGCGACGCGCCTGTTGCGAAGCAAGCGCGATCAGTGAATCCCGGAAGACCGCAACAGCGGGCTGCAGTCCGTGGGGATACGGGAGCAGTGCTCGAGTGTTGGTGGATTCGCGCTCGAGTCGAGGGACCGGCTCCGCAGACCGATCTCAGATACCGACGTGAAAACTACTCCGATCCGCGGATCGGTCACAGAGAACTCGGCCGCCGATTCGCGCACCAACACGCACCGGACTTCCTCGGCGATACGCGAGACACCCCCCTCGGGACGATTGAGGTCAGTGTCCGCGGGCGTTCACCATGCGCTAATGCTGGAGTGCGAGGTTCGAGGGCGTCTAGATCACGTGCGCATCGTGACGGACTTCCGATCGGGAACCGCACGCCGTGCATCGGTCGCAACCCGAGGAGGGGGGCCGGGGGAATGAGGGCACTCCGCCGTTGACACGGTCGCGCTCAACAGTTGAATGACCACATCCCAGACTACTGTTAACGAGATCCACCGTCATCCTTTCGCCCGTAACGTGGTCGCGTTCGAGCCCGGATCGCAACGCCCGTCCCTGGCGTGACATCTAGCCATTCTGAGAACGAGTGGGTGAAGTATCCCCAGTGAGTTCTCGGGATGAATTTACCTGAGATCTCCGTCTTGCCGTCCAGCGCGGCACGGAAGTATACGAGAACGCCGCCCAGCAGTTCTTCCTTCACGAGTTCGCGCCAGGATCCATCACCACGTCGCCATCCCTCAGGAGGTCAAGGTCCTCAGGAGCAAGCACTCGTCCGTCAAAACTCAAACTTTGCCTCGAAGCGTGCCCGTCCCCGACCAGTGGTGCTCATGCCTTCGGCGCGCTGATTGCCCGAGCTGGGTGGCTCGAAATCAAGTCCGTACATACCGGGAGAACTGACGGAGCTGATGGCGAGGCCGGGGGCCGCCAAGCGGACGCTGGGATCGCGCCACCCCAACGGCCCACAGTTGAAGTCGCCCCGGGATCAGTATTCCACCGTCCGCAAGGAAACGTCGCGCGTCTGCTATCACCGGTAGGATGTTCTCTTTCGCCGCAGGACGGGGTCTCGTCTCAATAATCTCGTGCACGATCACGTCCACTTTCTGCTCCAATGAAACATCCTTACCAGCCCCGTGATCGCGTAATGCGATCGGCCAACCCATTTGCCTCGAACAATCTCTTGCGCGATCTCGGCGATTGCCGTTTCTTCGATTGCATACACATGTCGAGCGCCGGCTTGCGCCGCAAAGTGGGCCAGGGAGGCCCGTGCCACATCCGAGATCCAGAACGGTCCCACTGCCCCCTTTACCTGAGCAAAGATGGCACCTCGAAACATTAGCGCGGTAGGGATCGCTGAGCATGTACGGTGCGACGCGATGGTCCCAAACTGCTGTGGCCGACCGGCGGGCGACCAACAAGATCACGTCCCCCTTGCGTGATGAGACCGTGCCGAACCATCTTCGGTCAAGACCTCGAACTCCCCTCGTCGACGTCCCACCTCGAGGCGCAATCCCTCGAAGGCCTCTTTGGAGTTCGCGGTACCGAGAACGCCAGCAGCACTATCTAGCCCCCCGGTTCTCAAAGCTCGCCGCAGCCCACGCGGCAAAGAGCGCCCTCGCGGCGCCCGTCTCCTCCGGGCGTGGGCCCCATTACGAGGACTCCCTTCGAGACCACGTAACGCTTTGTCCCGCGCCCGATGGCCTGTAACAGCACACCCGGACGGCAGGCTCCACTGCGTCGAGCTCAGCTCTGCTAACTGCCGCCCCAAGATGCCCCTGATACGTCCCCCGAGACAACTTCTCGACGATCGCCTCTCGGAGTTGCTTGTCGCGAGCCGGCGCGGACGCCAGCGATGGTCGGCGACATCAGGCACCGTGGGCCGGATGCCGACGCCGTGGTGCCGCCGAGCCGTCCTGTTTCCGCGAAGCACCTTCATGCCCGTGAACACGACTCTCGTAGCCGCCAGGCAGTGTCGTGAATGTTCACGCTGCCGTTCGTCCTCGCCGTGGGCTTTCGCCGACCAACTCGCCGAGCCGATAGTGCTTCGGCGAAGCCGAACCACGTCTCGGCGTAGCTGATCGCCCTGCCGCTGATGAGGAAGGCGATGTGACCGCGGAATCGCGGCTGCTCGGGCGCGATGCTCCAGCTCGAGAGCTGGAATGCCATTCCGCGGTGGTCGGGCGCGGTCACGATGGGGGTGTACCCACGGGGGCTCGTCATCGTGGAGTCGGCGAATGGGCGAGCAGCGTAGACGTCGAGGTCGTGAGGGGTAGCCGCGAAAATCGAAAATCACGCCCTCGCGCTCCTGCGAGGGTGTCGAGCGCCGACGCGAACATCGAATCCGTCACGCGTGACACGTCGACGTACCATATGCGTGTGCCGCGCAGTTCGGCGATAGGCGCCAGTCGGCCCGCGCCGCGCGGAGTGGCGTACTCCGGTATACGGTGACATCGCGCCGCTGGTCGTTCGCGCGCCTCGACCTCGAGTCTCAGCGAGTCGCGCACCAACCCTGGGAGGCATCTGCAGCGCGCGGAAGCGCCCGCCAGCCATCCGTCGCGGCTGAGATCCGCGGGAGCAGCGCGGCATACCGGTTCTCGACCGGCACCCATCGACCGAGCGTACGATGTCTCCGCGGCGCACCGCCCCGGTCGAGTCGAGGCGTCCACGTGGCGAGAATGCGGCCCTCGACCAAGCCCCAGGCGAACGGTAGCACGAAGTCGTCGCCTCCCGGCCCTCCGACCGACCGCGTGGCCATCGTTGAGATGTGCCATCATCCGCTGCAGCGTGATGCGGAAACCGACAGCGCTCGTGTCCGTCGCGGCCTGCACGCAACGCCGCTTCGCGCAGGGCAGCGTCCCAGTCGGCGTGCACGACATCGAAGTACGGGAAGAAGTGCTGGATGATGTTCCACAGCAGCGCCACGTCCGCGAGCCGCGTCGAACGGTCGTAGCCGGTGGGTAGTGAACCCCTGCGGGCGCGGACGCGGCATCACGCCGTCGCGCGCGCGGCCACGTGCCGCCCGAGTCCGCGAGAGAGAGGAGTGGCACGTGGCGCACCGGACGCCAGCTCCAGGTTTGCGCCGTTCACACGTGCCGGCCCGGGGCGGAACCGCGCATCGCCAGCGGGGTGGCCCTGGCGTTTGCTCCAGTAGAGTTCGGTAGTCGGGTTGCCGCGGACCGTAGCCGTGATGCACCCAAGCAATTATCGAGTCGGGTGGCGCGGGGCCGCGGAATAGTGTCGTATCGACCGCCACCGGGCGCTTGTCGACGCGTAAGACCGGATCGAACGGTCCAAGGCGCGCCGCAGCACGCCAGCCAGCTCGTCCGGAGAGCGTGCACCCTCGACGCTGTCGACCGCGGCAACGGCGAACGCGCTCCAGTCGGCCGCCGCGGCTGCATCAGCGGGATCGAAGTGGCGCACGTAACCGAGCAGACGGGTGAACGCGACAAGGTTCTCAAGCCCAAGCGGCGTAACCGGCCGCGGTGGCAGGTCGCCGTCGCCGATCGCGCCGACCGCACTGAAACGGAGAGTCGCGCGCGCAGCTCGCCCTTTGCCCGCAGCATTACACCGAGCTGCACCGTGCTGGCGTCATCGGCCACTTCCGCGGATTTCCGCGCTGGCGTCCAAGCCGACGAAGATGGACCGGGCAAGTCTCCATTGAACCGCGTGCCGTTCGGACCGTAGATGAGCACCCGCAGCTCCTCCGCCGCCGCCCGCGGAATCGCTGACCCCGAGCGAGGCCGTGAACTCGACGCGCCGGCCGCGCGCAGGGCCGGGCATCGAAAGTCTGACCCAGAAGCCGAAAGCTGCCGGTGCAGCGTCGAGCTGGCCGCGGATGACGGAGGACGACGCCCGCTGAATCCGGGCGGGTCTCGTAGTTGTAGCCCGCGGGGTCAGCGCTGCTCGAGTTCCAGTTGTCGAGCGCACGGCCTCGCGGGCCCGTGCAGTCGAAATCGCAGGTTCGCAGGCCCCTGACCGATCGGCGTCAGCCCATGCCGACGAGGCGACCACCAAGAGTACGGCGCACAGGAACCACGGGCGGTAAACGTTCATGATTTGGAACTTGTCCCGATCCCCCTGCAGTCGCTTGATCATCTTGATCTGGCCTCTGTGCACAATCTCGGCTCGACAATATGGAACAGATAGTAATTGTAGTTTCGCGAATCTCGTGCCCCACAAGCAACCTTCTTACCCCTATTGGCCATCTCGGCATGCCAAGTAACGTGCAGCCGATGATCACTTCAGACCTGACTTCGCGCTCACACTCATGTTGGGAGCTCTGTCTCTCGATCCTGCGCCCCCGAAAGCTGCCCGTATAACTCGCCTCGCGCCAACAGTTCCTTGTGCGAGTCCCTGCTCCATAATCCGCCCTCGTCCATCGGTACGACAATCACATCTGCTGACGAACCGTGCTCAGGCGATGCGATGATCACCTGAGTCACTCCAGTCTCGCCGAGCGCCTCAAGGGGATCCCTCGCTCGCCTTTCCGCATCCACGGCACTGGTCGCTTCATCAAGGATCAGCACCGTGGGCCTCCGCACGAGGGCCCGCGCCAGAGCGACCCGCTGCCGTTCTCCCCCAGAGTGACAAGCCACCATCATTGAGCACCGTGTCGTACTTGCATCGGCATCCGCATTATCCTGTCATGGATTCCGGCAAGCTCAGCGGCGCGCATCACATCCTTCAGCGACGGCGTCCGGGCATGCCATCGTGATATTGTCACGCACAGAACCACTGAACAGGAATGTACAGGTGCTGCATCACGACACCTAACTGCATTCGCAATGCATGAAGACTCACCGTCCGGCATGTCCACGCCGTCGAAAAGCACCCGCCCACGCTCGGTGTGTACAGACCAGCAGGTAGCTTCGCGATGGTCGGCTTGCCGGGGCAACCAGACGGACCCGCACGCCCGCCACGTTCTGTCCCGCCAGCGATCTCTAGGGTGTTAGACGTTCTCGACGGTCGGGGTAGCCCGGGTGCGTGCCGGAAACCGTCACGTCCTGAATGCAGTAATACGCCCTTCTCCCACGTGGTGCTGGCGCAATCGTCCCCCGCACCACTCCTAGCCTCTACCCTCCTCGTCGAGCACATCGTCGATTCGTTCCATCACGCTCCCTGAGCTCCTGAACTCGCATCCCGCGGTGCCGACGAGACTGGCGTGTCAGCGGTGACAAAGAACCCGGCTGCCCCATGGCCCCCGGCGACAGCATCGCGCCCAAGGTCAGCTGCCCCGCGAGAACTGGCCCCGCTCCAGTGCCCAGGATGATCAACGGCGTCGCGAAGCTGAGGCACCTCCAGCGACCGCCCCGAGCAAGCCACTCAATCGGCCCCGCGCGCCAGGGGAAGTGCTGAGGACGTCCACGTGGAGCTGTGACCAACGCTCCGCCGGCGCGCCCCTCTCACGCCGGACGCGCTGCGCGTCGCCATCCCAGCAAACATTTGCACCTGATAGGACTGCGATGCTGTTTGCTTCGGCCAACGACTCGGAAAGAGAGTTCCATCAGCCGCGCCCTGCTCAATCGCGTGGAACATGCTGATCCGCAGCGCACCGCCAGCCCCAACACCACCGCCGCCATCGTCGGGAGCTGATCAGCCAGAGGGACAATGAGGTGAGGAGAACACGAGGATTCCGTCGACGCTGCTCGAAAGCGTTCCGGCTGTGAGAATTTCACGCACTGTTGCGTTGCCGTTCAGCCGCAGCATCAGGTCGCCGATAGACCGTTGCTGGAAGAAGGCATATGGTAGTCGTACCAAATGATCTGCTGAAAAATCGAACGTGAGCTCGACATCCGAGCGCTGTGCGCAAATGCAGCAAGAGTGCGCCCGAATCGCGCTGTTGAAGGCGGTAACACTTTGCCGCGATCAGCCTCAGACCAGTGCCAAATGACGAATAGCAGGTCCCAGTCCCCGTGCGTGCACCACGCGATCCACCACGGTGCCCGTTAGGATCCGGTAGCCCGAGGCCGAAGAGGCGGGAAGGATTGCGGAGGTTGAGCGGATCAACAACAGCAGCCCACGGTGTGCCAGTTATCCGCCGGAGAGGTAGGCCAGATTCGCGACCGACGACGCTTCCCCTGTTCAAGCGTTCCGGCAGGCTCAAAGAGCAGCCAACGCCTGTAATTTCCGCCGACACCCGAGCGGAACTGGGTCGCTTCTTCTTTGCCCGCGAGGGGTCGATCACGCCTCGAATCAGCACGCTCGAAAACGACGAAGTGCCGAAACTCCCAGAAGAGGATCGCGCCCGGATTAATGAGCATTTCGCGTGCGTCGATCTCGAGGCTCACCGTGCGCCCACGGAGCCTGGAACAGCCCACCCCACCTGGCAGAGCTTTAGCGCCGAAGTACCCGTGGCTCGTCCCACAAGCTCGCGCAATATCTCGGAAGATAATAAGCTTCCTCGTGATAGCAGCAATGACGGCTGTGGCAGCGGCTCCACAGTCCGCGCGAGAGTCGGCTGTACATGTGGTATGCGACGCCAGGTGTAGCTCCGCGCTCGAGGAGCTCCAGTGCCGGAACCGCTCTCGCAGACGATCGCCGTTTTCAGGTCGAACAGCCACAGTTCCCGTTTCCCTCCTATTCGCCATGGCGGTTGTTGAGCCGGTCTAACCATGGGATCAAGGCGCTCACTGGGGACTCTCTCACCTCTTGATCCGACTCGAAGCCGCCCCTGCATTCCGTCATGGAAGGCATAGGCGTTCTCCTCGAGTCATGAAACACCGCGACCGGCCACCAGCGGGAAAGCGTCCTGATGTCGGAGCCTGAAGAAGTGGGCCAGCCCTGTCGGCCCAATCACACCGGCTTCGACTCGACGTACAGTGATGGGAAGGACAGTGTGCGCGAACCCGTCGACTTCGAGCCAAGCCTTTTTAGACCTGGACGCAGCTGGGGTCGATGCTTCCCCGGAACGGCCGCGAGCACGTAGGCCCCAGCCCGCCTTCCGGACGGTGAGGATGGCTACCCGTCCTGGCAAGACCACCTGTCCAACTCGCACGCGAAGGTCGTCAATCGTGCCGTCAGATGGGGCTCTTATCCGCCGCCCGACTGGCCCGTGAGCGTGCCGGATTCAGACCGAACCGCAACGAGTCGCTGACTTGCAGCCTGATCCTCGAGATTGCGTAGGTAGCCTGCGAGAAGCGTCGTCGAACTCCGCGACCAGCTTGTCGAGTTCTTAGTTGAGCCGCTGTCGACTGGAGACAAAACAACACATCCCCACGCTCCTCACCGGGCGTCTGGGACGACGGACACACTCGATCACGGCGGCGACCGGCGACGATGTCCACGCGTCCGGCACTCTGACCACGGACGGCCCCGATGTGCCACTGCGACACGTGAAACACGACAATGAAGATCAGGATGCTCATCGCCACGAGCAGAAGCACTGGATAAGTCCACGACCCATCTGGGAGCAACCGAAGGGGTTCCCCCATCGCGTCGGCGTGGGCCCGATGACTATCGACTTGCCCTCGCGCGGCGTCTGAAGATCCCCGCCAAGTCGCTCACGATCCATGCCTTTCAGTGCTGCGCGCCTCGGGGAGGGGACACTCGGACAGTCGGTTTCGGTGAGCAGCGCCGGTCGAAGTTCTATCGGAGTGATGACCACGCCTCGACAATCACTAGCCCGAGGCCCCCATCAATCTCCGGGCTGGGGAGTGCGTTCGACGCGGCCCCCATGCTCTCCCGCGTGTCCCGGTCGCAATAATCGTGATTATCGCCCCGGGGTGGCGCGATCTGCGAGTGATGCTGGAACGGCAAATCGGCACCGGAGTTCGTCATCCGCGAAGAGTCTTTGCAATCGTCCCCCGCGTTGAGCTGGGTGCCAGGTTCTGGAATCGGCTGGCGAGAACCCCGTGAAAGGCGCGATGACCCGAGCGCCAAGCCCAGACGAAGCGCCGCTTGCGTTGTCCGCGCAAGAACTATGCGGGTATCCGCAGACTGTTTGCTTGCGACTGCGCGATCATATGTAAGCTCTGCGCTCGCGATATCTCTGCCGACCACGTCCGTTACCTGCCTTCTGGTTTCATACTTCCGCCGCGTCTCGACGCTCACGTGCGGCGGCATTCGCTTCAGCGAGGGCGGCCGTGAGGAAGCCTCGCGAGTTTCTGAGCCCACGGTCATCGAGCGCAGCGATGAGGGATCCCTCAGACGCGCTGGCCGACCCTCCACCGAGAACGAGGTCAGCCGGCCTGCCAACTGCGCCCGCAGTACAGTCCTTGCCAACGAGGACCCCCCACCAGGTCGTCGCGGCCGACGACGCCCCGCACGCACTGGCTGCCCACGAGGCAAGCCCAAGAACCAACATGGACCTCGGCAATAGCCACCGTAGTGCGTCCAGAGATAACGAGCCAACACATTCTCCCCGCAGTCGCAGTGGACTCATCCGCTGCCGCTCCGCGCACCCTAGGCTGCTGACAATAGCACACGCGATCCCACGTCGGGTCGACATCGCACACTGCCGCCGTTAGCGCCAGCGCACCCCAGCTCCTCACCCATCAGAAACCCGGCGTCCGTCTCCAGGTGGTATTCCCTCTCCTCCGCCGTCGACGCAGCTGGGAATCGCGGTACCTGCGTTTTCCTTCCGTACCTGTCGAATAATCCCCGGCACTCGCATTCGACAGTCCTTCGCAGCCAGCGCTGCGCCGCTCCTGCAGGCTATTGCACTGTAACGCAACAGTCGCCATCCTTCCGAAGACATATGATGCCGGCGGTCCCGTGGCACAGACCATGATCTTTGGCCCCAGCGTTAGCACTTCTGCGCATCCCCGCCAGCTCGCGCGCCCGCTTTGTCCATGCTTCGTTGCGGCAACACTGCCCTGCCACCACGGATAGCAGCGGCCAAGATCGCCAGCACCAAGCTACCCTACACGTAGACATCGGTGTCGTCGCGCACCGTCGACGATATACGGGTAACTGAGTCCAAATGGCATCTGCCGCTTCGCATTCAGTACGCCACCCCGCCCTGGAGAACACGTCGGCCATCTTCCGATAGAAGGCCGAGCCGATCGACGCGTGCAAGAACGCAACAATCCCAGGCAACGCCATGTGCCACTCCAAGATTCTGCCCCGCAGGCCAGGGGCTACCCCATGTGTACCCCCGTCTCCTCTCGAAGCACGGCGAATAAGTTCCTCTACCACTGCCTTGACTATCGCCTCCGAGTTGCCGAGTCCTTTCCGCTCAAGGGCGTAGACTCCGAGAATCTACTAGGCCCACGATAAGGTCACTATCGACCACAAGTTCATTCGCTGAGTACAACCTTAATAAAGCCAAGCATGAGTGCTCGATGTCGTCATGGCCGACATCAAGGTAATGCAGCTCTTTGTTCCAGCTCCGCTTCCAAGGCGTGCGCTCGCCCACCCGGCACCGTTGAATCCTGAGTACAGACTTGGCCCCTATTTGCGTCTGCGCCAGTCTCCGCAGTCGCATCCCACAACCGCTTCGAAACGTCGATGAGCGATCGGTCACTAAAGCACTTTCCAATGAAAGCAAGGGCCACTATTACGCCGACGGAACCCTCCGCCAGTGACACCGAAAGCGATGCAGGTGCGCTGGAGAACGGTATCGTTCCCTCCGCAACCGATATCGAAGTGTGTTACGCGAGCAGGTGGCGTCAACAATGCCTCCCGTAATACGGCGGACAGAGTCTCGCACGTTCCGCACTAGGGTCAGTACTTGCGTAGTTTCCACATTTGTGTGTAGCCTGGCCTGGCCCTCGCGCGCTCCGAACTGGACTGCGCGCGGGCGGGATCCCCAGTTGAGTTTCAATCACGCGTGAACGGGGGGCACGTGCAGCTTGGGGTTCCGAAGTCCCAAAGCGTTTAATAATAGGGGATGCCGGGGTTCCGGCGTCGTGTTGGTGGGGCCTCGCACCGTCGCAGCAGGTGCTGGGGTATGAGACGCGCCACCACCGCACGCGTCACTGCCCGTGTCGCCATCGCGGAACGTCGTTGTCTGACCACAGCCGCAGCCTGCTCATCCGTCAGTGCACGCACGGTCTCGACATTCAGCCTAAGTACCTTACGAGTTTCAGCTTCATAGCGTCCCTCCTCTTGCCGACATCGACGATGAACCCGCTTCCGTGCTCGCGTGCTGTTCGCTCGAGCCTGCGCGGGGCGCGCGCGGAAGCCGCGCCACGCGCCTGCCTCGAGTCGCATGCAGGTGGCTGACAGTTCCTCGCCAGTTTCATCGTGCGTCCGCGGGGCGCTTGCAGGCGGGACCGCGAGCGCTCTTTGATCGACTTGAGCCCAGTCGCAACCGTAGCCTATAGAGAGCCGCTCTCCCCTGGAGCCGCCCCGGTTCCACCAGCATGCGATTCTGTATGCATGTGAATCAGGCTCGGCAGCAAGCGCTTCAGGGCGTTGCCGTTCTTCAAGCCTTGGGCACGTTTCTGAAGCGACCGCAATTCTCAGGGGGACTATTAGCGCGAGAGCGTTGAGTAAACGCCGCGCCGTAATCGTCAGCGCCGGCGATAGCGAGGGAGATCTCGATCACGATGCTGGCGGTACGTTCCACTAAGCGCACGGATTTGCGCACTCCCCAGTCCTTCGCCGACCGGAAGCGCTCGGCCCCCCTGTTTCCATGAACTCGAGCTTCTCGGACGCTGCTCAATCCGCAATCGCTCAAGCAGGCTACTGGATCCCGGCACACGCGTAGGAACCAGCGGCGTCTCAGGCTTCTTCCTCCGATCCCGAAGCACATCCAGAACGGCCGCCGTATCAAAGCGGCAGAATAAATCGATTCGGCGTGCGGCAGGTACTGGAGGCCCGCGCCATATCGCTCAACTTCGCGATCATAGGTGTCGAACGCGAGTGCGCCAGATGACTCCGGAACGAATGCAATCATGCTGGAATGTCCGGCTAATCGCAGCTGCGAACAAGCGACCCAGGGCGCTTCGCCGGATGAGTCTGCAACGGGATCCGAAGCTGGTGGTTCCCGCCGTCGTTGTAGCGGACGAAGAAACCACTCCTCCGACTAGGCTCCTGGCTCCTTAGCCGCCGGACAAGCGGATAGTAGATGCGTTCGGACGAGAATATGGTCTGCCGCGGCGTCGCCGCAGTAGAGTTTAAAATAGAGCCACTCTGACCCTGGAGGCAGATGCAGTTCCGGAGTGGCGCGCGTGGCGCGTCACCGGTAGTCGTGAGCCCCGGTCGCAATGCCGTTTCCCCGGCCGTCCAGGCGAAGCATTACGCGCAACCTCGACCTCGGCACGCCTGACAAACGGTACGATGACCTCGTGACAGAACGTTCCTTCTGGTCCGACTACGACCAGATCCTCCGGTCCCGGAGGAGTTCGACCAACTGAAGCGTGCCGCGCTTTCGACGGGATTCGAGAAGCGTCTCGACGCTTGCAATGTTCTCCAGATCAACGGGCATGGTTTCTTCGCCTGCCCGATGCCCACATAGCGCGGGAATCCTCTCGCTTCGCGTAAGAGTTGAACGCGTCGGAATCGTTCAGCTGGTGTCCGCTGTTCCACGCCCTTGAGTTCTTCGGCTCGAAGGAGCCACAACCGGGGGCAGAGAATTGTTCGGCCGTATCGCACTCGGGGCAGATAGTTCATATTCGTCACATGGCCCCAGTTCCACGCCAGGTACGGAGCCACGCCAGTCCATTGAAGAGATGCCAGGAACCGATAGGACCGGATCAGGCCGGCAAGGAAGCGTTGTGGGCCGACGTCAGACGGGGAACACCCGCTTACCTAGACGCGGAATCGAACAGGTGGACCCGCCTCGTCCACCACCGAGACCCTGAGCTCGTGCAGTCCAACCTGATGCTCGAGCTGGGCTCCGACTTCGGCGAGGACGGGAATCTCGCATTGCCTCAATACGGGCCTTACAATTATAGCTTCCCGTCCTGCCTTGAGGCAGAGATGGACAATCTCGCGCAATACACTCCATCATGGAGCTGCCCTCAGCGGCGAGAGGTGTTCCCTCACGTGCGGCAAGTTGAATATCCTCCCGGCAGAAACGCCCCAGCAGGCGTGCCCCGGAGGGGCCGCAGACGTGATGGACCCCAAGCTTCCCCGCCTACCCTCGCCATCGCGCGGAAGTAGGGTTGCGAACACGTGAAAAAGCATCCGGGAGTGGCGACGCATCGGCCCCTCGGCACGAGTCGACCACCCTCCACGCGCGTTAATACGATCTCCTGAGAGCCTCGGCGACAGTGCATCCCCAAGAGTCGCCGCTGAAGGGAAAGCAGCGTCCCATCCACTTTCACCTGCTGCCCACCGCCTCGCTGCGGAAGGGGGACACTCCGCGAGAAGTGATCGTCCGCCATCGGCCCACTCGGCCTCGGAAGCCGATACCGAGATCCTCGCGGTCGAGTGCTTCCAGAAGCGGCACGCTCGGCGTCGCCGTATCTCCCGGTGAATCGCTTGGAAAAAGTCAGCTTTCAATGACTCACTGTCCTTCGCGAACAGACCGTGAAGCACATTTGCGGCCTGGAGAATCTCCCCTTGCATCCCTCCGGAGCTGAGAGTCAGCTCGGTCCCGGGCCGGAAAGGTCGAATTCTGGAACACGCTCTTCTCGGACTCCAGCGGAAGAATGCGAATCTCAGCCTCATCCGCGATGCGTCTTCGTACTTTTGTGCTTGGATATTGGCGTTCCTCTATCGCATGCATGCTCGCCAGTTTTACGGGCCTGCGGAGACAAAGGGGCGCTGCCTCGCCGCGCTTGAAATACCACAGCGGCGCAAGTCCGACAACAAGTCGTCCAGTTGGTCCGGTCCCCGTCACCGCAAACGAGAGATCGGGGACAAGCAGTTGGGCGTCGAGAAGCGTCTGGCGACGTACTGGCGCACTTCTTCGGCGGGTGGCATTGGCCCGATTCCGCGTAGACAGTTAGCTCCCGCGTGCCGCCTGAGTCGCCCACGCCTCTCGAACGCTGCCGGGCTGATCTGGCCGATCGTCGAGTGCCGGCGACGCTGGTTGTAGAACACCTCGATGTAGTCGAACAACTCCATCTTCGCTTCGCCGCAGCTGTCGAAGCGATCCGCTGAGCTCGCTCTTCACGCGTCGAGAAGAAGCTCTCCATGACGGCGTTGTCGTAGCAGTTGCCGCGCCGGCTCATGCTGCACGTGATGCCGCTGTGCCTCGAGGATCGTCTGGTAGTCCTCGCTCGCGTACGGGCAGCCCTGGTCGGAATGGTGCAGCAGCCCGACGTCCGGACACCGGCGCTTCAGCGCCATCGCCGAGCGCCTTGCATCGCCAGGTGCCGATCATTGATCGGCGCTGATCGCCCAGCCGACGACGAACCGCGAGAACAGATCGAGGATCGCCGCGAGGTAGAGCTTGCCGCTGCCGCCGATCACGAACTCCGTCGTGTCGCCGACCCAGCGCTGATTCGGCGCTGGCGGCCGTGAACTCGCCGGTTCGAGCAGGTTGGCCGCGACCGGCTGGTCGTGATCGCTCATCGTGGTCGACTTGAAGCGCTTGCGCACCCGGGCCTTCAGGCCCTCCTCCTGCATCAGACGCACGACACGCTTGACGACTGACGTGGATGTCGTCCTCGACGAGGTCTTCCCAGATCCGAGGACTGCCATAGCGCTTCCGGCTGGTCGTCGAACGACGCGCGCACCTTCACGCGCAGTTGCCGATCCCGCTTCGCATGCGGCGACTCCGGGCGCTCGAGCCACGCGTAGTATCCGCTGCGGGAGATCTTGAGGATGCGGCACAGCGTGCGCGACCGGGATGTTGGTCTTCTCGGCGTCGACGAACGCGAACCTTACGCGTTCTCCCTGGCGAAGAAGACCGCCGCTTTTTTAGAACGTCGCGCTCCAGCCGCGAGCTGCCGGACCTCCTTGCGGAGGTGCGCCAGGCTCTCGCGCTCGAGCGTGGTGAGCCCGCCCGACTTGCCGCCCGTCCGATCCGCCTGCGGGCGCGCTGCAACCCAGGCACGCAGGGCCGACTCCGTCAGATCCAGGTCGCGGCGACGGCACCCACGGACTTGCCTTCCTCGAGCACGAGGCGGACTGCCCCCTGGCCCGGAACTCCTCACTGAACATCGCCGCGCGCGGCGTCCACCGTTCTGGCCATGCTGGACATCGTATCCCCTCTGGGAAGATGTCCACGAGAACGGGTCAATGCCAAGGGTGTGAACAACGTCCTGAGACTCCACAGCTAGTCGCCCGACGCGCGGGGCCACGCGCGCGAGTCCGCGCCGCACCCAAGCTTCAGCGATGGCCTTCCGCCGACGCGCGACCGAGCTTCGCGGCGCGCGCAGCTCCTCCGGCGCCGGCGAGATGTCGGCCGAGGCGCGCTCGCCGAGGTTTTCTGCTCGCGCGCGTTCACCCTCGCCCGCGATGGCCTTCCGGCGGCGCTCGCAGAGCTTCGCGCGTGCTGTCCGCCAATCGTCCCGCCGAGGCAGCTGCGGGCCTGCGGGTCGCTGGTGTCGTCGTGCTCGTCCATGGACCGGTCTCCGGCTGCGCGGCCCGCACGGCAGGCCAGCCTAGGCGAGGGGATGCTACGCCATGATGGCGCTTGAGGGGAGATAGCTCCACCCGCTGGCTGGCGACGCGCGTGCGCACTCGCCCGTACGGGCCGCGCGAGGGCTCCCCAGTCGCGAACACACTACGTGTACCGTCCGAGAAGAGAGGGCGGACCCGATCGTGGAACCAATCTGGGGCAGGCGGGCGTTGCGGGGGCATGTCCAGCAGCTCACCTGAGTGCTCCGACGGCACGAGGTGGCGGGCAACGCGGCCGGAGAATGGGAGCTCCTCGGCCAATCGGAAATCCACCAAACTGCGCGGACTCTTTCGTTCTCGGCGGCCTCGGCCTCGGAGACGCTGGAGCACCGCGAGCCGTCCAGGGCGTGGTGGATCTCGACTCGAATTAGCCGGCGGATTTCCTCGGGGTCTGGCTGGTTCACGAGCATCTCGGCGAGCCGGTCCGGGATGCTCTCTAACAAGTCGCGGGCGGCCTCGCGTTGCGGTCATCACGATAGTTCTGACTTCTGGAGACCTGACCAGCTTCGACGCGTTTCCCGAGCTCGAGCGTCGGTCAGCTTGGCCTTTGCGTGTACTCGCGCATGGTGCGAGCCTGGTTGAGACTGACAACGACTCCATCAGGCAGAGTCGAGGAGCTCGCTCGAGCGCCGCGGCGGTGCCGTGTTCGCTGCCCAGGAGTCGTCTGTCGCGACGGGGTCAATGCGCCCGCCTGGTCTGACCGCGATGCGCCCTTGTCGAGCGCCTTGCTCACCGCCTGTTTGGACACTCCCTGTGTCGGGCGTAGTCGGCCTGCGTCAACCAAGAGATTGTCGTGGTTGACACCATGGACGAATCCTGCCAGCGCCGGCGCGCGGGTCCGGGCTTTGCTTTCGCCCCGCCATGACCGCATGGAACGCGCGTCTCACTCATGCACTGTTGGGCCTCCCTAGGCCTCTCTCGCAACGGATCCAAATCGTCAACCGTCAACCAGATCTGGAGCCTGCTTGCGCACCTGGGGCCGCCGTCACCCGCGATGAAACCACCAATAAGGACCCGCGTACCGGTGGCGAGCCGTTTCCCAGTCTGACGGGGGCGCCCGCCTGTTCGGTCAGGCGATTTCAAATCAACTCTCGTCGGCGTTCGTGACCTCCGCGCCAAACCCCGACGCCGCTCAGACCAGCGCCGCCACAGCGGCGAAGGAGGGAGCTCCGTGCAACGCGCGGCAAGCTCATCGGCGAGTGCGTACCTTCGCCGTCGTCGCGCCGCGTCGGCGGATATATCGCGCAGTGCGTTAGGTTGCAGGCGCCGAGCCGTATTCGTGCGTGCCCTCACGTAGGATCGTAGTCACATCTCGACCACTGCCTCGGATCGCGTCCATCCGATGCCCAAGATCATCCAAGATTGTCATCGTCTCCGGTAGGACAGCATCCATTGATCGGTGTTCGGCTCCAGCTTCGCCCGTCGGCTCGATGAGCTCGTCCAGCCTCGCCAACGTAGACGTGCAGGCTATCGCTGAAGTGCGTGTAGCTGCCGAGCTCGACGCCCAGCCAGCCAGCCATCATTTCCCTGAAGCGTCGTGAACTGGACCACATTGTGTGGCAGTCCGAGTTTGAGGTCGTTACTTGCGCATGATTTGCACCCACCCAGCTTGCCGGAACGGACTTTAAGCAAAGCGCACACGTTGCAAGGAATGTCGTCGCTTCTCGGTTGCCCACGTTCAATCGGCAAATCCGAGGCGGCGTCCCAAATCTGCAAACACGACTTGCCTTAGAATCTGGACTCTTGCCCGTAGTGCCTCGTAGGCGTGACGAATCTGATCGATGCCGAATCGGTAGCGCAGTCGATGACCGTAGGCGCCATAGCTAGAGCGGCCCTCGCCCTGCGAACCCCGGGAGAGCGGTTCCAGTTCAGGAAACCGGAGTCGTCCCGTCCGCTCAGTATCCAGATCACCTTCGGCCAGCGCGAACGCCGGATTGATCGCTGACGACGATTCAGCACCCAGCGACTTGCGGGCTGATTCACGACAAGACAATGTGCAACAGTTCCAGGGTGTCGCCGCCCCCTGCTCGCTTGTTGCAACGTGCCCCGGCGACCCTGGATACGCGCCGCGGCTTTCCGCCACACCTCGTCGGCGGTTCTACCGTCGATCAGATGCATGCGTGGACACCTGGGCTGACGATGCGCGCGCTGATGCCCCATTTCGGGGGATACCATGGAACCGGCGGCCGACCTAGCGGCCGTAGGGCCTGTTTGATGCGCGTTCGTCCGCCCCTCGCCGCTGACCTCCGGGTGGGCGCACCCGTGCGTACTTGTTTCAGACCTCGCAAAAGAGGTTCTGGCAGTCAATCAACTGTAGCGGGCGACCCCACAGGTCGCGGAACGAAAGACCGCGTCGCGCGAACTCGTCCTGCTGGCTCGGTCACGAGGCGTATCAGGTCGGTCTTCGCTAAGGCCCCCAAGATTCGCGGTGAAGCACTTCCGTATGCCGCCACGCCCCGGGCCCCGGCACGACGAACTCCATCTCGAAAAGCTGGAGCAGGGGGCTGAAGTTGAGATCTATGACGTACTGAAAGGCGAGGAAGTCACCCATCATGGGATACGCACGGACGAGCTCGAATGCCTGCCGGAGTGAACGGACTCAGCCAGTCGCCGCGGAAGCTCGTCGCGCAACATTCGTGCGAGGAGCCTCAAATGTCCGTAGTGCTTCGCGTCCAATCCCTCCCGGAGCGGCAGGCATGATATAGGCGGCGGAGTAGATGCGCCTCCCGGCCTGCATCGCGCGGTGAAGAATGCGATCGTACTCCTCGGGTTTGAACTGGCGGCGACAAGGTCCCCAGGGCACCTGTCAGGAGTTCCCACGTCTCAATCTTATTGAACAGCTTCTGAACAGGAGTGTCCGGAAGAAGACTTCCTCGGGATGCTGGCTGCCATCGTAAATGACGTGCCGGATAAGGTATTGGCTGACCCGATCAGAGGCCCGGTAGGTGTTGGCAAGAGCGATGCCTGCTGAAAGATGAGGTCGTCACTCCAGGGGGAGGCGAGCCGCAGTACGGCGGAAGAAATGTTCTGTCGCTCGACAGCAAACCGCCAGTAGGTGTCAAGACTGCGGTCGGCTTGAGGCCTCCGATTCGTTCAAGCGAAATGGCAGCTGGGGCGAGTGCGCCGAATGTGTTTCACGAGGCAAGTCGAACTGCAGTTGCAATCTTGGTTGACCGGCTTCGGCTCGGCGGCGAGGCCTCGAGAAGTCCTGCTATCGTCTTGGCCATCTCCGCTACAACCACGTTTGGAGCGTCATCGTTCGCGACTACATCGACCCGGCCTGTAGTTCGCTCGCGCCGTCCGAGGCGACGGTACTCGGCGGAGAGTCGCTGCCAGTCAGGGCTATCCTCTTCCAACCGCCAGGGGCTGGGTCGATCGACAGGAACACGACTAGCGGACGTGCTTTCCCACTGCTGGCGCTCGGCCTCAATTAGTCCCCTCGAGGACGTCTTCAGAAACACCGCCGATCAGACCGTAGCGTCTCATGTCGACCACCAGTAGCGGTCGATGATGTGTTCGCCAGCGTTCAGCCGCGGCAGAATTGCGTGAGAGATCGCGTCCAGATGGGCAGCTATGTGCAGTGCTTGAAGCGCCACTGTCGAGATTCTCTCCACTCCAAGTTCCGCCGGATCGCGGTAACCGGTAGACGAGTGAACCAACGGGTCCCCGGAGTGTTGCCGGGAAAGGCGCAAGCGTGGCACGGAACGCCGAGCCCGGAGTCTGGCGACGAGTGCCTCCGTGAGCGTGGACTTCCCACCCCGTCGGGGCCTCGATCACGATCAGACGGCCACGCCGCTCATCTCGCCGCACCTCCATGCAGACTCGTCAGATAGCGGCAATCCAGCTTCATCGAGGTACCGGTGCAAGGGTTCGTTGGTCGCGGGCCCAGGCCTCGACCACTGGCTGTTCCCGAGCCTCGCGACCGCAGCGATGCAGATCATGCGAGTGCATAGCTGACCACTTTCGTAGGCGACGAACTGGCCCAAGCGGCAGAGTCCGAGGTAGCTTGCCGTACGCCCGGTCAATCAGGTACTGGGTCGCGTAGTAAAGCCGGTCACGGTCAGGCCGGCGCGCTGGTCTGGTCGAATGACACCTGCTGCAGGCAGGGAAACCCGCGCAAGTGTTGATTCGTGTGGTGTCGTGCGGGATCCAGGACTCGGCCTGAGCGCGCTCTTGCGATGGTTACCACCGTTGTAAGTCGAGATGATGTACTCGAGCTGGTTGCGGCGCGTGGTAGCTCCTGATCCATATGCGATCAGGCGGCCGGAAATACACGCCGTACTGATTGGCCGGCGTTCGATGAATCCGCGGGAGTAGCCGCTTGATCGTTCGAACAGTCTCAGCCCGCGGGCGCGCGGGATCCCAGATGCTAGGGAGAATCAGGCTGGCCGTTGTGCTGGACGTGGGCACGCCCTTAGCGGCCAGCGCCGCATCCAGGTGACGGCCGACCCGGGCACGACTGAAACCTGGCCATCCGCTGGCAAACTTACTGTTACGACCAGCGGTTCAGGGCGTTGACGCCCCGCTGCGTCAAGCGCGGTGATCGCGCGGATCCACGCGCGGGGAGAGATTGTCGTCTTCGATAAGCAGCGGTCGACCAGACACCGTCCGGATTCCAAGTGGCGGAAGATCGCCCGCCCGAAGTACCCGGAACGCGCGATGCGCACGATTCTGATTGGTGAGTCTGAACCGCACTGAATCCCCGAGAGCCCGGGGCGCATTGCTCGCAGCAGCATCGCCGGACGGCGCGTCACGGCTTCGGACAGCCAGCGCCCCATTGACCGGCGCTGCCCCGGCGCAGGCAAGCAAGCTCATCGACGCGGACGTCGGCCGTTGCGCGGAGGCCCTGCGCGTCCAACACTATGAGGCGTTGCCGGTGATGGATTGACCGGCCATCCTCGTCCGTAGCTGCAGGCCCAACGCCAATGAAGGCTCGCGGCCTGCTTCCCGTCGAGCAGCTTCAGCGCACGCTCGCAGTGGGTGACGAGGCCCTCGAAGCTCACGCCCAAGAACCCCGCGATCGCGTAGTACTGCTCCGGCACTGCCTCCCGGGATCCCACCCGCGAATACCGAACGCGTGGCTCACGGTCGCCTTGGGGAGCAGGAATAAGCCAGCGAATGACTGCGCAAGATACTCCTTCGGGCAGGCCAAGCGTCGATCGGCGAGCGAGAAGCGAACGCAAGAGATATGGGTGCCATGACCAAAGACGTGGTGGCCGAGCTCATGGGCGCAACTGAAACCGCTGGCGCCCGGGGGACGGTCCGCGGCGAGGATGATCTTCGGGGTCCCACATCGTCCACGCAATATCCCCTCCATGCCGGCGATGTCGGCGGAACCGGACCTCCGACGCCAATCTCCTCGGCGACGTCAAACGGACAGAGGGGGCAGATTGATCGCCCGATGCGTCTTTGTCCCGAGCTGCAGCGCGGGCCCGGTAAGCGCCTTTCCAGCCATGACGATACGGCGGGCGGTCTCGACCGGATCCCTTTGCGTGCAGGGAGGCGATCAGTCGCGGTAGTCGATCGAGGTCCTGCGGACGAAGCTCGAGTTCTCGCGCTGCCAACCGAGCCTCGCGGATCGCAGGCCCCAGCGCGTCTTCGTTCGCGCCAAGAAGCCAGTCCGGCCCGACGCGCCATAAAGCTCAGCGAGGCGGGCGAAGCTCTTGGGCAGAGACCGAGCGCCGAGCCGCTTCGGATCTCGGTAACGGTGGGGCGATGCGCTTCCAGGAGCCTCAGCCACCGGGCCCTGGGATAGGGCCGGCCTGCTCCCGGGCAAGTCGGAGCCGCTCGAGCGACTATTTCCTTCTCGTCGAATCGCGCGAGCCATGTCAGTCCTCCTTCGCAGCGGCGGCAAGGCCCAGCAGGATATCAACGACTGCGCCCACCGAGAGCGGCTTGTCGTGTCGTCGTTCCCGTCCGCAGAAGAGATGCGCCCCTCGGCAGGCTGACCGGATACGCCTTTCAAGGACCTGGGTAGCCTCGATTCCATTGAGGCTGTCGAATGTCAAAGCCAAGTCGCCGGATCGGCAACCAGTCCCCCTCCAAAATGGGAGGCCTTCGGACCGTCCGCTCAGCCGCTGCGTTTCCCGGAGCGCCTCGCTCACAAGTTGGAGCACCTTCTGCTCGCGTCTCGAATCCCGAATCCTGCCAGTTGTGTGCTTCCTAGGTGGTAAGATAACCTACCACCTCGTGCTTGTCAACCGGTCGCAACATGGAACGACGGAGTCGGTCGGTTCGCGCGCGGCAACCCGGTTTCGACAACCATCCATAGGATCCCCCTACGCCGTGGGAACGTCGGCGGGAGCCACTCCAGTGTCCGCCGCGGTCTACCCTTGTCTCGGCCGACCCCTCGCTTTGCTGGTGCTGGTGACGTTGCACTTTGTAATTTCTTTGCGCGTCCTGGGGATGATTCCTCGGGAGCCCCAACATCGAATCCTATTTGGTCTCGGGTCGCCTGCTCGACGGGGCGCGCGGGTCGCGCTTGGTCGCCATTTTAGCACTTTCTTCTAGAGTGTCAAGCGTGGCTACACCGCCGACTCCTCGCCTCTGGCAACGCGGGAGCCCGCGCGACAACTCCTCCTCCCCTGCCTGGCCTGATCGCGTGCGCGTCCGGTTGCGACCAGCAGTTTCGCGACTACCGAGCCGGAGTCGATGGCGTTGCCTTCGGGCCAGTTCCTTGGCCCCGACGGTAGGTTCGTGCCTGGCAGCACGCGCCCCGGCGTGGTCCCGGCGCGGATGTTACCCGCTTGCGGTCGGGAACTCGTGGGAATACGAGTTCCGGGACCACCTCCACGATCGTCACCCATGGATAACAGGTCGCTAGCTCCCCGGCCGTGTCCGTGGACTTCCTCTTGCGCGAAGAGATTGACAGCGTCGCGCACCACCCAACACGGGACTATTTCGTCCAGGAACGATTCTTTTTCTCATGGGGGCATGCCATTTGAGGAGAGTTCGTACGCGCTGCCCGAGTGAGGATCCGACGGCTTCGTGGTGCTGCCCGGATGCGTAACGCGACCGATTCCCGCGAGACGGGCGGGAGCGACGCGTACACCCGTGCACTGGCTGCCGAAGTCTCCGCGGCCGTGGACCACGCGCCGTGCCGCCGCCGCAAATCGGGACGCACTCCGTCGCGCGGCAATGGAGGCGGCAGGGACGTTGGCGATAGCCCGACGCAGCGCGGGGGACCTGCTCCTCCCCGGCAGCCAATCCGGCGAGATCACGTTCCTCACCTACCCGCTCGGTTGGCTCGCACTGGTCAATGGGGCTAGGCCTCGAGTGCACGGTGACGGCACATGAAGCGTCCTCGTGCCCGCCGGTTCGACCTCTCGCGTGGCGGAGTACGCACGACCCAGTAACGCCGGGGAACGAGAATTACGAGGAGATGTGGTCCTCGACGGCGGGGCTGATCCGCTACCACGCTTGAGCACGAGGAGTGTCGAGGATGACCAGGGAGTTGTCATCGGTATCGCTGATTCTCGACGACCGGACTCAACCGCGTTCCGTCTCGCGGATCAACGGCTTCCGCGACTCGCTGCGTCGCCGCGCGCTAGCGTCGGCCGACCGCCTTCGCGACAGTTCGCATCTCCGAGTCCGCGCTCGGTAGTCCTGCCGCACGGCGGATCCATTGCTGCCCACCCAAGGAATCGCCGCAGGCGAGCGATGCCAATCCCGCCATGTAGGGGAACGTCGCGCTGTCCGGAAACGCAGCGGACAGCTTGGCGCACTCCAGTCAGACTCGCCTGCCAGTCCTCACCGCGAGCAAGTGTCGCGGCAAGGCGTCGGTGGTCCGCCGCCCACGTCGGGCTGGTCTGGCGCGCCGTCGGAACGTCCTCAGGGCCAGCGACAATCTCCGTCCAGCGCCGCTCAGGTCGTGGCGGGAGGAATCTTATCCGGCCCCGACGGCGTCGTCGCGCCGCGCGCACTCTGAAGTCTCGATAGAACCGTCCCTGAAGCGTCGGGTCGTCATACCAGACGCGCAGCGCCGGCCCACTGTCGCCAATCAGGGAACTCCCACCTCGCTGGGCACATCACGGGAAGTAGAATCCAGCGTGTCGCGCGGGTCTCGGCCACTTTGGCGTTTGCAGGTCCGAGCGCATCAGGGCCAGGGTCTGGACCGCTTCGCCGGACGTACGACTCCTCGCCCCAATCATGAGCACGGTCCCGCTGCGGCCGGCCCGAAGCAGAGCGAGCAGCGCCACCACAGCCAGCGCCGCTTGCGGGCGCCAACTCAGTAGCCGGGCGACTACCAGCCACGCGCCCAGACTGCCGAAGAGCGCGTAGTAGGAATGCCAATGCAGCGATGGCATAAGCGCAGGGAAGCCAACCGCAAGAGGGCCCAACACACGCCGAACCCTGGCCACTCGAGCCTCGTTCGGGAGTTCGGACGACTCAGCGGTCTTGGGACCCGGCGCGAGCTTCAACTTGGCTGTAAGGCCGACAACTGTTGGCGCTGGCCCCGAAAGATGAAGGCCGAGCAGGGGGAAAGCTTCCCTGGCGGACCGAGCATCGCGGCAGGAAGCCAACCGCCCTCCGGTCGGGGCCAGATGTCGAGATTCGCAACTGGACAGGACGGCCGCCACGGCTTCCGCACGAAACGATTGAGCTACTCGCGGCTGCCCGCGCGTGACGTCCTGAAGTACGCCCCCCCGGAAGATCGGATACAAGAAGGCCCAGAGCGCCACGACGACCCACATCGCCCATGTCCGGGCTATCGCCCGCACGAGAGTCCGCCGAAGCAACGACGACCCTCCCAGCACACTGCCAGAGCCGGGAGGATCGCGGCGGTCTCTTTGCTTGCGAGGCGCGGAGTAGCCGCCGTAGCCCCATCCCACGTCGTCCGCCTCGCGAGGGCGTGCAGCATGCCCAGCGAGGAAGGTGAGCATCCGCTTCAGATCTTGGACGCCCGCGACCCACGATCACCAGAACACCCGCAGCCACCAGTGCTGCCGCGCCAGAAGCTGCGGCGATGGCCGCGGATGTCCAGCCGGCGATTCGTCGCACCAACTCGAAGGCGGACACGAGGACAGCGAGCGCCAGGACCATGCTGGCCGCGTGCCAAGCCTCAACGCGAGTTCCGACGAGGTGCTGAAGCGCCCAGTAGTGCGTGAAACCCCTGCGACCACGGCCAGGGAACCACGGCCCCGCGCAGGGCAGGAATCCAGCCGCACGGTGATCGCGTTCTTCGACCGCGTGGTGTCGAGGAACGCGTAGTCTGCATTGATGAAGTGGTGTGCGGCGCGCCCACGAGTATTGAGTAATCAGGAAGCACCAGAAGCACAGCCCCGGCAGAAACCATCTTTGAAGAAAGGACAGCCGTCCTTCCACTGTAGGCAGTAGACAGCTCACTCCGAGCCAGATTCATGGGTCATGCGAGCTGCTCCTGCACTCCGTTGTATTGCCGAGCCGGCACGCTCGCAAGCCCTGAATTCGCTGGGCGGCGCCTGGGCGAGGCGGCTTGCAGCGGCCTACCGGTTGGAGTGAAATGGCCCGCGAAGATGTTCGGAATGGCACCTGTACTCAATTCAACACATTCAGCGGCCGCACCGGTGGGTGCCGCCTGTCTCAGTTCCGGCTCCTTCATCGTTCCTCTCCGTTCTCATCTCCGGATCGTTGAAGGTCGTCCGAAATCGCTGCTTGAAGATCGCCTTTCGCCCCGATTCCGCCGCCCGGCGTCAGCCACGGGAAGTTCTCGGTCGGTGAATGGACTTCGTCGGCGTATCTGAGGGTCCGCGCGTTCACTATGGCTAGCGTCGCGGGCTTCGGCTTACACCCGTGAGGCTGCTTCCTCCGTATCTTCCAAACAGGACCGTTCGACAACTCAGCGGGAATCGTGAACTCAGCCCTCCTTGCAACCAGAATCCCGGCGGCGTCCATTGCGATCCCAGCGGTGGATTGTGAAGCACGGCAGCCATATCCGGAGCAAAACGCTGGGCCCACAACCAGGCTTTGGGATGAATCTCCAGGCTCCAGAGTCGCCTCGCAGAAGAAAGCCGAACTGGATCTCCCGCGACCGTCCGAAGCCGGTCCACAGCCCGGGAGCTTGAAAGTTTGATCTCGCCCCCGAGACGTGCTGCAGGAACTCCAGCGAGTGTGGGTCAGGATTCACGACTCAGTGTTCGCCGCTTCAAGCGTTCCAGCGCCTCCGGGTGCGCGGCGTACATGTCTTGGGCCACTTCCAGAAATCGCGTTTCCTCGCGGTTGAAGTGGTCTCGATGAGGCGGTGTTCTTGCTCCCATCCCAGCCACAAACGTGAGAGGCGCTTGGAGGCGTTCGCCGGTCGGAACTTCTAGCGCTTCGTGAATCTCGTGAATGACGGCCATTGCGGCTGCTTCCATCCGCCCCAGTTCATCTTCAAACGTTCGTCTGGGTCGCGCCCGCGACCCGATAGTAGTCGCGACGGTGGGCGGCGGATCCGGGTGTCGCCTTCCACTCCTCCCGTTGCGCAGGTTGAGTACATGTTATCCTGCCGCTCGCCGTACCCTCAAGGGTGAAGCCTGCGAGGTAGGACCGGGGTGTGTGGTGTTGCTTTCGTTTCATTGGCCGCTCCGAGCCGAGCGCATGCGTGCGAAGGTAGGCCAGCAATGCCTCGCGGTGAACTCGCCCATACTCGCAGTCTCCACCGCTTCACGGATTCGCAACCAGCGCCTCACCTCGCCCGGCACGGCCCAGCAAACAGCAGCAAGCCGTCTGTTCGGCCCGCCGAGTCCGCACTGTTCAGCTCGATTCAGTCACCAGCCTTGTTCACGAGGACTGAGCAATCGCGGTCTTCGGCGATCTCGACGCGATCGGGCCCGGCGACGGCTTCCGGGTGGGCAAGGCAACGGCAAGGTTGTTGACGTCGACGCCGAGGTTCTCTTGCATTGGTGTTAGGGGTTAGTCGGAGGATTCATGGCGAGCGGATGGCCCGTTACACGGGTGCAATCGACCACGGAGCTCTTCAACGCCCTGCGGGACCTTCAAGGCAAGCGCTGGGCGTTCCGCGGCCAAGCCGGAGGCACTATTCCGCCCTAGCCATCGATTGAGCGCTGCGGTCGCACCTCGATGTCGCGCCTCGAAGCTCTGCCTCGAGCGGCGAAGCATCGACACGTTCCGGTGACTCGGCTGGGTTCTTCGCCCACCCCGGCGAGGAACCGGCGCGGAGGACGACATCATCGCGCTCAAAGTGCTTCAGCACTACGGGGCTCCAACACGGCTGCTGGACTGGACGACTTCGCCAGATGTTGCCGCGTTCTTTGCTGCGAGTCGGATCCGAGCGAGGAGCCGAGATCTGGGCTTTCAATGAACCGCTATACGAGATCGAAGGCCTGAAGCAGTGGGAGCGGTGGCCGGAGACAACTCGGATCGGAGCAAACGGCAGGCGCGAGTTCAACCCGCACCTCACGGCATTTCGTGCTGACGAGCCGCCCGATTGGTTTATCTGCGTCTTTATCTGGGTGCGGCTTCCACGGCAGCTTGCCCAACACGCCTTATCGACGATGACCGCGCGATTCTCGCCGGACCACGCCGGAGTACATCGCGCGACTGCTTCCGAACCGGCGAGATCGTCATCGCTTCGAGAATCTCCCCCGAGCTAAAGCCAAAGCTTCTCGGTGCTCTGCAGCAGAACAGTGGAATCTGGCGTGGCTCTCTGTTTACCGACTCGGCGGGAGCTGCTGAGACAGCGGGCCGCGGCTTTCCCGGCTCGAGGCCCCCGCGCGCTCGACGTTCGCTCAAGCCGAGCGCTGGCCGGGAAGGCAGCGAGCAGGGAGTTGATAGTCGACACCCTGCCCTGCCTGATCCCCGCGGAGCCCCATACGCTGGTTCGCCGTGCCCGGCGCCCTTCGCGCCTTGGATTCCAAGCATGCTCGGGAGCACGTATGACCCACCCACGTGCCCGTCAATCGCCCGTCAGGCCGCGAGGCCGCCCAGCATTGCCCGCAGGCCCTCCATCTGGCGCAGCCAGCTAATCAGCCGGTTCCAACTGGGGACGGTTGGGGACGCCAAATGTCCGCGAGGGCCCGCCCGCTCGCGGTCGGATTGACCGCATGTGGGAAGTCGGCAGCGGCACGTTGCTCAACCGCGGCTGCGCGCAACGAAGTGTCGCAGAGCACGTCGCCACGCCGTGCTGGCGAGTGGCCGAATCGCTCCCAAATCCACGGTAATGTCAGTCTTGAACGTCCTGCCGTCGCGTTCTCCTTGACGCCTGGCGAAGCCCGGCTCCACGATTCATGGCATGGAGTCGCCGGAGCCGCACGGTACGACGCAGCCGGCGGTCGAGTCCACGATCGCATTGCTCGACCGCGCACGATCCCGGGGATGCCGGGGCCACGGAGCGCCTGCTCAGGCGTTTCCTCCCGGTGTTGCAGCGCTGGGCGCATCGCCGGCTGCCGGCCGGCGCCCGGAGCATGGCGGAGACGGACGACCTCGTGCAGGTCACTCTGATGCGCGCGCTCCACCGGGTGCCGACGTTCGAACACCGCCGCGAAGGCGCGTTCCTGGCGTACCTGCGCACGATCCTCATGAACATCGTTCGCGAGGAGGTCCGGCGGTCGCGGGGATTGATGGCACGCGAGCAGCGGTTCGGCGACGCGCGTCGAGCCCATGTCGAGCTGGAGCGACTGATCGGGCGCGAGCGGATCGAGGCGTACGAGCAGGGTCTGCTGGCGCTCCCCGAGGGCAGCGCGGGCCGTGCTCCTGAGGCTCGAGTTCAGCCTCTCGCACCAGGAGATCGCGGAGGCCCTGGGCAAACCGAGCGCAAATGCCGCTCGCATGACGGTCACGCGCGCCCTTGCGGTTCTCGCACGCCATCTCGATGCCCACGCTGGTGACGACCCGCCCGGCGACGCCGCCGGGCAGCTGACCGACACGCTCGACAGCCTGGAGTTGTCGCAGCCGCTCGACGCGGCGCCGGAGGGCGCCTCTGCTGTCGACGCGTTGTCGTTGAACGACGGCGGCTCGCCAGGGATGCGTCTCCTGGCGGAGATCGCCCGCGTCCATCGTGCGGTGCAGGTGGGCGGCGGCTCGCGCCCCGAGACGTTGTTCCGTTGGAGCCACCTCGAGGTGCTGCGGCCGCTTGGCACGGGCGAGTTATGGCGAGGTGTACGCCGCGTGGGATTCGCAGTTGCAACGCGAGGTGGCGCTCAGGTTGGCCCGGGTCGGGGCGGGAACGCTCCGCTGGCTCGACGAGGCGCGCAGCCTCGCGCGCGTCCACCATCCGAACGTGCTCATCATCCACGGCGCCGACTTGCGCGAGCGAGGCGCGGGGGCTCTGGACCGGAGCAAGTCCGCGGGCGGACGCTCCAGGAGGAGCTGCGCGAGCACGGTCCACTCCCGCCCGGCGAGTCCTGCGCATCGGGCACGATCTCGCCTCGGCGCTCGCCGCCGTCCACGACGCCGGCCTCGTGCACGAGCGATCTCAAGACCTCGAACGTGATGATCGAGGATGCCCCGCCACCGAGGCGCGTCCGGCCGTTCGGGCGAACGAGACGAGGGTGTCGTCGGTGCGTCGCATCGTCCTGATGGACTTTGGGGCGGCGCGTCTGGCCGATGCGGGCGAGGGGTGGCCCGATGATCACGACCACGCCGATGTTCGCTGCGCCCGAGGTGCTGGCCGGCGGCACGCCTGGCGTGCGCTCGGACGTCTACGCGCTCGGCGTCCTGCTCTATCGCCTGCTCTCCGCGGTGTGGCCGGTGGAGGGCGACAGCGGTGACGCGGCTGATCGAAGCGCACGAGCGTGGCGCCCGCGTGCCGCTCGCGACGCGACGATCGGACGTGCCTCCGCGCCTCGCCCGCATCGTCGAACGCGCCCTGGCGCACGATCCGGGAGCCACGCTTCGCGTCCGCCTCCCGAGCTGCGCGACGCGCTCGGTCGCATGCTCGGCCAGCGACCGCGCGTGCATCCGGCGCGGAGTCGGGCTGACCATGTTGGCGCTCGCCGCGGTGGCGGTCCTCACGCTTCCGCCCTGCGTCTACCCAGTTCGGGGATGCTCACGATGCGAACAAGGTCGCGCTCCGCCGGCGCCCACGTTGGCGATGTCGACGCGTCCGTGAAGTGGACGTCGCCGCCGGACACGATCCTCAGCGGTCTTGGTTGGTTCGTGTCCGGGCGCCGACTTTCGACGGCTGACGGCCGTGCCGACGTGCTGGTCTCGGACGCGGCATGGTCACGTGATGATGTGCCGCAAGCAGGGTCGGGGCGGTGGTGTTCGCCAGGGGGCGCGACGGGCTCGGCCGAGCGCCGGCCTGGACCTATCAGCGGGGCGGCGTTCGAGCGACCAGATTGGCGGCAGTGTGTGGTCAGCGCGAGGCGACGTGAACGGCGCGACAGGATCGAGGATGCGCTGGTGCGCGCTCCCCGGCAACCTGATGGGCAGGCCGGTGGCGACCGGCGGGGGTGCTCCCTGTTCCCTGGGCTCGCGGCACGGCCGCCGCGAGGAGCCGGTCTCCGTGCTCGTCAGCGACACGCCGGGCAGCGGGTTCCGGCAATCGCATCGCGGCGGCCGGCGACACGTCAGCCACGACAGGTTCGGCGACGTACTGGTGTCCGAGCACAATGGAACGGCGAGCACCTGCAAGCAGGGGCGCGCGTTGCTCACATACCTCCGGAGGCCCGCACGGGCTCGGCGCGCGGCCGGCGCGGGCGTTGGTCGGCGCTCCCATCAGCGGCGCGTTCTGGCGCGGGGATGATCCGCCACCGGCGTCAGGGACATCAAGCACGGCGGCTGCGACGACGTGATGGTGGGCTCGGGGTTCTGGCAGGACCGCCGCGGCGAGGTGGGCGCGGTCGACCTGTTGCCTCGGGGGCCCGAACGGCCTGCGCCGTGTACCCGGGCTCGCGGATCGAGGGGCGACCGGAACGGCGATGGCGTTGGCGGGACGCGCTCGGTGGCCGGCATCGGCGACGTCAACGGCGACGGTTTCGGGGATGTGGCGATCGGCGTGCTGGGCACGGCGACCGTGGCGCCGACACCGCGGCGAGGTCCGCGTGTTGCCTCGGCCGCCGCGACGGCCTCGAGCGGCGCCCGGCGTGTGGCGCGTCGAAGGGTACGGCAGCGCCTGCGAGCTAGGAGTTCGCGGTGGCGCCGGCGCGCGACGTTCGGCGGGCGACGGCCTCCCCGACCTCCTGGTCTCGAGGGTACGGCTTCACGCCGGATCACGCCCGCCCGTCGCAGAGTGCACGCAGTGTTCCTCTCTATCGCGGGTGTGGGGCCCCGGCGCGTCTGTTCGAAGCAGGAGCCCTTCGTGGTGGGCCACCGAGACCCAGCCCGGGCGCTGTTCCGGGGCCCCTCGTCGATCTCGGGGACGTGGACGGCGACGGGCGCATGGACGTGATCGTCGGCGCCCCGCACTGGCGGAACGGCTCGATCGGCAACGGACGGGTCTACGTGTTCCGTGAGGGCGGCGCTCGCCGCGCGGTATCCAGCCGCTGAGGCGAACGCCGCCCCACGGATTCACTTCGTCAGTGGAGCACGATCACGCGCGCCTCTGCCCGCGTTCGCCGTGCAAGCGCACGAAGTAAAGCCCCGAGGCGGCCCGGCCGCCGTCGCCCGTGTCACCGCTCCACACCACTGCGCGGTCCCCGGCTCCTGCCAGGAATCGTGCGCACGCGGCGCCCGTCGACGCCGAACACCTGCACCTCGCCCGCCGCGGCCAGCGCGCTAGAGAACTCGAACCGGTGGCGCCTCGCATGGCCTCGGGACCGCCGCGATGCGAAGCTCCGCATGCTCCCCGGTCCCGCCACACCGGTGGTGCCTTCCACGGCCAGCGAATCCGCCATCGAGAACTCACGGTCGTCGGTGGCCGTGTAGTGGATCATCCCGACCGAGAGCGGTGGCGTGGGGATGCGCGCCCAGCCAGCGGCGTCCGTGTAGCGGTTGTCGAGCAGCTCGGACGACTCGTCCGACGAGGTGGCGTCCGGCGCGGGCGGAATGCCTTTCCACACCGCGACTTTGATGCCCGGCACCGGTGACTCGCCCAGGGCCCAGGACGCGGAAGTCCGAGTGTCCCGGCCGGGCAGATCGGGCAGCAGTTGAAGTCCTCGCATCTGACCGGCGGTGGGGGCGGCGGGACCACCTTGAGCGATGACAGTAGCGCCGTCGCTGCCGTCGTTCCAGGTTGTCAACTGCGCCGGGCCCGAGCCGACATTCTCGCGCCGGATGCGCATCTGCGGATCACCGAGCAGCAGGTACATCCAGGGATTGATGTCAGGGCTGCTCCCCATGGAACATGCGGCCTCGGCGCGCTCGATCGCCCAAGCCTGATCGGGAGCATCATCGTCGTGCACGGCCTTGAACAGCGCCTTGTCGATGATGTCGTTGCCCGGCGTCGAGGCAGGTTGGTGGCGCCATAGAACGAAACCGCGCCGTGCTTGTTGAGATTCATCCACACCTCGCCGAAGCAGTCAGGACTCGTAGAGGGCGGCCGTCTTGCACACCTCGACCGACGACACGACCGGATTCCGCGGCTGGTTGTTCAGCCCGGCCACGTCAAGTTGAAATAGCTCTGCGCCGACTGGTCGAGTTGTACCACTCGTTCAGTCGCCGTGACCGCGGTAGCACACAAGCCCGGGCCCTGGTTCACCGCAGTGGTGATCGAGGCGTTGTTGTTCGCGGCGTTCGTGCCATAGATGGTCGTGAAGTTGGGCGTCAGCGCATAGCCTCGCGGTGCGGACAGCTTCCTGGCAGTTTGGGAAGTTCCGGGGCGAGGTCTCACGGTGGGAGATCAGCACCACGTTGCTGAAGTTCTGGTCGGCAGGCGGACTGTCTTCGTAGGCCACGATGCGGGCGATCTGCTGGCTGCACTCGGCGACCGACGAGACCGACAGTCGCCCGACAGTGGATCTCCTTCTGGAGGTTGTCACCGTCAGTCGTGCCGTAGAGATCGTCGGTCGCGGAAGCCACGGGAGGGAATCCCACCGCGGGCGACTGGCACAACGGGATCGTCTCGTTGGTCCCCGACCAGGAGCACATAGTGTTCTTTGTTGGGGTGCAAAAAATACCAGCTCTTGATCGCGGCACTGATCGCGGGGCACGAGCTGCCGACGATGTCGGTGAACACGTTCGAACAAGCGGAATCCACGGGCCTCCTTCTGGTACCAGAGCGGCAGGATGGCGAAGCCGTACGAGATCGGCCGCACGAACAAGTATTCGCCCTTGAGGCTCTCCTCATCGATCAGGAAGAACTGGTTCGTCGACTGCCAGTTCATGCACAACGACTGCGCCTGCCACACGCGCGTACGTGGCGCCGGTGGACGCACCGCGACGTTGCCCGGGTGGTGCAGCGAGAGGCGGATGTGCGCCGCGATCTGCAACTCGCCGGTTCCCGGTTTCCAGAACGCCGGGTGGACCTTGAGGATGGCCCCGGTGATGCCCGGCAGCAGGTTGATCACCGGCCCGGGTCTCCGGGGTTGGGCGGATACTGCGGCACGGGCCCCTGAGTAGATGGTCGGGTCGCGGACGAAGATCTCGGCCGTGCTCCCCGAGTCGGACGCGGGATGGGCTGGGGCCAGGGCAGGAATCCGGGCAGCGTCACGATGGGACCCGGCAGGTACTGGCTGATCGCCACTTCCGCTGCGTCGGTGGGGATGGCGAGCGTGATGGCCACCGCCGGCAGTGCCGGCGCACCGGTCTGGCCGATCGAGCCGGAGGCCGGGAACGTTCACCTCTCGATAGGGAAGCCCGTCCAGGCCGATGCGGGTCGGCGAGTAGAAGCCGTGGATGAACACGTCGAAGAACGAATCCACCGCCGAGGAGAGGATGGGGTCGAACACGACCTCGGCCGCGGTCCCCGGCGGCGACGGGTCGAGCGGGACCCACGGCCCGGGATCGGTCTGGGCCTGAAGCGGTGCGGCGGCCACGAGACAGGCCAGTGCGACGAGGATGGGCGCGAGCGCGGTCGTTCCATGGGTCTTCATGTCTCCTCCAGTGGCCCGGAGCGAGGGTCGGCATCCGGGATCACTGATTAAATGGAGCCGACGGCGGAATCGCACACGCAGATCACCGCACCCGGGCGATCGCACGACTGTCGACGCGGCCGGCCGCACACAGGCGCACGAAGTAGGTGCCCGGGCGGAGCGCGCTCGCCACGCGGGCCGAGCCCGTCCCAGGGCTCCACGTGCTCGCCCTGCAGGAGCGCACCGTCCGCGAGCGTGGGCTGGACAGCTCACGATAGCGGCGGAGCCCGGAGTGATGTCGCGACAGTGCCGCGATCTTCGGGGACGGCGGGCGAGCCTACTCCAGTATCACGAGCGGACGGGTCACCACGGCGCCTCCGCGGCGGAGCCGAACGAACAGCATTCCCGCCCCCGTGCCGCCCATGTCGAAGCGCCGACAGCGCGAACTTCAGCTCGTGCTGGCCAGCCGGATAGTCCCGCTCGGCGAGGCGTGGCCAGCCTCCGCCCCGGGCAACGTCGACCGCGTCGATCGTGACCGGCCCTGCAGTGGGCAGCTCAAAGCTCATCGTGACGTAATCCAGTGCCGGCTGTGGGTAGAGCGCGAGCGAGAACCCTGAAGACACGTCGGCGCGCGGAACGCCGACAGTGCAGATCGGAATCGAACCGAGCGAGCCATAGGTGACGCCGCCGACACCCCCGTTCGCGACGCCAACGTGCCCATGCCCCGTGAGATCGCTGGAGATCGGAACCGTCGAACGTCCAGTACGCGACGAGGCCGGCCTCAGTGCCGTTCAGGTGGCAATTCATCGTTGGCGTTGATCTCGGTCTGCGTGAGCGCATGATCCCAGATCCGCACATCGTCGATGTAGCCGTCGAATCGGCGAAGGAAGCCGAAGGAGAAATTGTCGGCGCCGATCAGTACGTCGTTCGCGCCATAATAGACGGAGCCGAGGTTCCAGCTGGTCGAGCCTTTCGGAACGCCGTCGATGTAGAGCGAGATCGTCGCGCCATCGAAGGTCACCGCGAGGTGATGCCGCGCGGTCGGCGTCGCGACCGGCGAGCTCGGGATGTACACGCCCGACGAGGTCGGCGTGTGGGTGAGGTTGAAGTGGATCTCACCGTTCGGCGTCCAGTGCATGTGCCAGGATGCGATGTTGCTGCCGGACTGATTCTCGATCGGCTTTGCCAAGATCGCAGCCCCAGACGGGTCCGTGGAGATTCCTGACCCCGGCCCAACGCGCTGGATCCATGCCTCGAGCGTGAACTGCTGCAGCGAGAAACCAGGGGCTGTTCGCGACCCGCACGTAGCCGGAGTTGCCGGCGTCGGCGTTGAACAGGCGCAGCGCGGTGTCGTCCGCGGCGAACGCGAGCGTGGCCGAGGTGAGCAGACCGAGACAGACGAGACCGGCTCGTGAACGGGGTGCGATGGCGGACATGGCGGCCTCCCGGATGCAGATCAGGCGCTGCAGGCTCCGACCTGAGTCTACCCCGTCCAGGCGTGCTACGCGGCGCCCTCGCCACCTCGGCCGGGGGGCAGTTCTACGAATCCCGGTGCGCGCGGGACCCGCTGCATGGCCCCGAAGCAGGGCCGCGGGTGGCACGACCAACTTCCGTGCGCGCAGGTCGAGCCAGTTTTCACCCGTCGACCTCACCGTGGCCGCGCGCGCTCGCCGGCGCTTGACCAGATCTCGTTCTCGACGATGAAGCGAGCACCATCTGGACTCATCGCGAGAACGGCGTAGGTGACGGTAACGGTCTCGTGGAGGTTGATCTCGTGGAAGTATTCGGAGCTCGTCCTTACGCATGACCCGGGCCGAGCGCGAGCCGACGGAATTCTTTGGGGGAAAGTCATGCTCCGCAAAGAACGCCATCCGCACATCGGCCGCGCAGGTCGAGGTAGGCTGTGTTCGCCAAGTGACCGTTGAAGTCCATGGCGCCCCAACCCGCGAGGAACTCCTTGGCGTGGCGCAGCGCTACCGATACTTCGACTCCTTTCGAGCTGGCGCTCGGCTGAGCCAGTTCTCCACGTCCCGGTCGTGCTGATAACCCGAGGCCGCGTAGATCTCAGTACGCGCGCTGGGCGATGGCCTCGAGCGGGATTCCGTCTGCATTCTCCAGCGTCGTAGTGGATGAGTGTGACGATGTCACGGGAACGCTGCGGGTGCTGGTAGGTCCGCGATTGGCATTCACGTCCGCCTCCTTGGTGGATTCCCTGCGTGCCTCAACGGCCGATTCCCGCAACCGTGTGTGGCTCGGGCCCCAAGCCGCCAGTTGAGCGGGGGCATCGTCTCCTCCGAGTTCGAGGCAACATGCGTGGGTCGGCGAGCGGGGGTCGAGCCCGGCTGGAATCTACCGGCTCACTTCGAATCTTGTCACTCGTCCAGGGCGACGGATTCCCGACCGGCCGCACCGACCGCCTTCGGGCTTACGTCGAAACGCGTTGGCCTCGCGAATAACGACATCGAACACAGCGTGCGGCCTGCGTAACTTCGGTTACGCGACGCTTCAATATGATTTGGTACTGATGAACTGCGCCACACTTTAGTGCTATATGCACTATATCCTTGCGAGGACGTTACGCTGCGTTCACGATGGCGCGCTGCCCACGGCGTTGCAACACAGTGACGTGCGATGCCGGGGTTCTCTCCACGTGATCAACTGCACACACGGATCGCAGGATCGAATGGATCCCTGCCGATTCTCTGCGCTTTCGCCCGTGCATGCAGCTGACATCGTGCCCACTGCTCAGGATGTCTCCCCATGAGAAACTCCGCTCCACGCTCTCAGTTCCGTCCACGGTCTTTGTGGGCGATGCTGGGAGAGTCCTCGCCATTTCGCTCCGGGCTCGGCGCATGCAGTCGTAGCATGCACGTGTCCGAGTCGCTCGTCGCACCCAGCCCCGATGATCCGGGGGCGCTCAGCAAGACCGGGGTCGAAGCGAGCCGCGCCACCAAGACACCGCCAGCGGTGCCGACGCTGATTTCGCCCGCGGATGGCGCGTCCAACTTGGCGACCGAAGTCACGCTGAGCTGGAACGCGTCGGCAGGTGCAACGAAGTATCACGTGCAACTCGCCACGGACGCGCAGTTCGTGAACAGGGTGGCGGACCGCGGCGGGGTCGGTGAGACATCGACGCTTGTCTCGAGTCTCGCTGAAGGGACCACCTACTGGTGGCGCGTGAGTGCGCGTAACCCCAAGAACGGCGCCAGCGATTTTAGTTCGGCGCGCAGTTTCAGCACGCTTGGAGCCGCGGCGCCTCCGCCGCCGCCGCCTCCTCCGCCGCCCCCGCCCCCCTCCTCCGCCGCCGCCGCCGCCCGCCGCCGCCTCCGCCCCCCGCAAGCCCGTGCGAATCACTCGTTGGGCTCGGTGGAACGGTGACCGTCGTAGCGGCCGACGTCCCACAGAACCGTCCCGGACGGCTCCGCATCGAGCTGATCGGTGACGTCGGCTGCGGCGACGATCGACGCGCTCGGACCATGTGCCAGCGTGGGTACGCCGACGGCGAACTTCATCTCCGGCACGGGAAGAGTGACCGGCAGCTCCAGCGCTAACCTCACGTTCGGTCCGCTGCTCGAAGTTCCGGGCGAACCTGGCGTGGTGCTCGCGACGGACGCAGCCGGAAACGTGCTCGAGATCATCTGGCCGGCGCTCAGTGGCGCTGGACCGGGCCAACTGATCCTCCGGCTCCAGCTCGCGGTCCAGGGCGTGGCCGGGCGACGATCTCGGTGAACATGTCGTTCACCGCTCGCGCCGCGGATGGCACGACGGCCACGTTCACGGCCGCCGCGTCCAACCTGGTGGTGCCGGCGTCGTAAGCTGATCACGGCCCAGTGAGCTGAATGCCTCAGTAGTCTGACCCAACCCAGTCAGCGCACGGCCCGCTCCTTCATCGGGAGCGGGCCGTCGCGTTTTCGGTGCGTCACCTGTAGACGGTCTTCAGCCTGCCCCAGGTCGAGTGACGCGCCGCCGTCACGGGACTGCTCGCGTATCCCTGGCAAGATGTCACCACAGCGCCGGGCGGTAGCCCTGCCAGAACGAAAAGGCCCCGGACCCAGATCCCGAGACAAAACCGAGGCTGCCCCGTTCAGCTCGAAATGTAGCCGGAAGGTCTGCCCCGCGATGGCCTGGACCGGCAGCGCCAAGTCGTAGCTCGACAATGGTGGAGCCGTCGCGCTCTGTGAATTGCCGATCGCGTCCGAAAGCGACCGCGTTCACGAACGCATAGAAGAACCCGCCCCGCCGCCGCAGACAGCGAGCCCGTCAGGTGAGCAGTGATCGAGACGGGTGTTCCTGCGGGTAGCCCGAGGATGCTGAAGTCGTCCTCGACGTAGACGCCACCGGAGCTACCGCATTCTCCGCTCTCCCGCCTCCGCCAGCAAAGCAGCCGAAGGATATGGCGAGCGTGCCGGCGAAGACGTTGTAGCTGGCGTGGCTGGTCATTCGAGGGGAACTCCAGCTGTCCACGGGCAGCGAGCTGAACGAGGCCGTTGCCCCCGGGCCCCAACTGATTCTGCGGGCACGCGGCGATGCTGCCGGGGTGCCCAAGCGGCGAGAACGAGCAGTGCGATCGGCAGTGTGCGGCGGCGCATGGTGAGTCCTCCCCGATGACTTTCCGAATCGTACTCCGCCCCTCCCGCTCCGAGATAGGCCAAGTTTCGAAGTGGTGGGATCGGGCCGCGGGTTCGTACTCTTGGCGCAACGCTTAGCTGGCCAACCGATGTGTCCTCAGCGCCCCGGTATGTAGCTCTCCCCGAGCGTCAGGTAGAGCGCCCCATCGGTCAGCGACAGGTCCATCGTCATGCGCCGATCGAGACGCGCGACGAGTGCGGCCACCAGGGCGCGATCGAGCCCATACAGCTCGAGTGATTCGGAGCGGTGGATGCGCTCGCCGGCGAGCGAGGCCCAGTAGCGGTCGGGATCCGTGTGCGTGTACACGGCCACGCGTGGCGCGGCCTTGCTGGCGCGATGCAGCCGCGCCGCGTCGGGCGCGCCGATCGTCGATCCACGCCTGCAGCCCGCCGGTCAGGTCGCGCACCTCGAGTGCCGGCTGGTCGGGCTCGGCGAGGCCCTTCGAGAATGCGAGCCCCTCCTGGTGCTCGAGGCAGAAGGCCAGCACGCGGGCGCACATGAACTCCTCGTTTTCCGAGGGATGCCGCGCGATGCGCAGCTCGACGGCTCTCGTAGACGCCGCGATCGACGTTCGAGACCTGGACTTCGAACTGATGAATGGTGGCGCCTTGGGCCAGGGAAGCTCCTCTGTGTTTGTCAGCCCGTCGACACCCTCGTACCTTCTCGGCGGACGGCGTGCCGGAGTATAGACATCCCACGACGTTCCATGAGGCTGCGGTGTCCAAACGAGTCCTAGGTACGTCGCTGATGGTGCTGCTGCTCGCCGCCATCTGCGGATGCGCTGCGTTCAATCGCTGGCGGTTCCGGCCTCGATGCGCGGAATGGCGCCTGCCGACGAAGCGTTCCACGGCGTACATGACGCCCTGTTCGGAGACGTTCGTTTCACTGGACTCCTTGCCGATTGACGTCGAGACGCGCGCGCTGGCCTCACCGCACGTGATCGACTCTGGGCCGCCCACCTCCCCTCGCCGGAGTTTCGCTCGGCGCTCGCGGCGATGAGCGCGACTCGATGTAGTGGCCAAGCGGTCGGCCCACCTGCGCGACTTTATCGCGCGCGCCGAGAACATCGTTTCGACAGACTCACGGCAGCCGAACGGATCGGCCGTCATTCGCATACTGCTCGAATCCGACAGCAATTCGCTTCGCCTCCTCGCCATTCGACTTCGCATGCTGTACCTCGTGGGTGCGTATGCATCGCCGTTCGGCGCCGCCGTTGCAGGTGTTTCACCCCGACCGCTCCTGCGCACCGCAAGTCCGCGGCATTCGTGGAGGCAGACACACCCCGGTAGCGTGGGGAGAAACTGTTGCGGTGTAACCACCGGTGTCGACGAACGGTGAAGTCGCGGGTTCGTTATTCAGCGGCGACTGGCGATCCAGTTATCACGCGACGCTCGCGCCGGCGCTCAGTTACCATCAACCGGATCATCGCGAGTGGCGTCATGGTGTTATTCAGACGATTTTCCACTGATGCGCTAAGATCGAAACGGAGTGGGTTCTCAGCTGGATGGCGCTTTTTAAGACCAGGCTCAGGTACCGTCAGTGATGGCGATGCCATTCATCCTCAGGCTTACCATAGGACACTAGACTATTTAAACGTCAACTTTCAGGATTATCGATCGTGTTTCGGGGCGCCGGATCTGCCGTTCGATTCATCTGTTGTCATTCATTCCACCCAGGATCAAATACGGATTATCGGACACCCAACGGAAATTTCGAATCAACAACCAGCAATCACCTCTTCAGGATGATTATCTTGGTTCAAATCAGACTGATATGACCAAGCTCCATTACGATTCACGGTTCCCGGCGCTCGGCGCGATCTCCCCATCCTTCAGGCCATTCACTCATTTCCAGACCACCATTTAAGTGTTGCTGATGCATCCTCTTATTAACACCCATAAGAAGCCACCATATTGAGTAGCCGTCTCGAAATTGCCTGAAGCCACGATAAGTCTGGGTTGGCCAGCGCCTCCACGACCACTCAGGCTCGGTTCTTAAAGTTCTCAGTTATCATTTAACAAGAATTGCGCCGCGCTCTGTGTTGTGCCGGGACAAATCCCAGGTCCACTGACAGCTCCTGCTTGCTTCCGGCGTTTCGAACCCCAACATCGGCCGTGGAATCGTTGCCCACGTCGCGATGCCGGTGATCGGGGAGTTCGATCGACGTATCGATGCGCTCGAGGGAACGCGTTCGCCAGCGTCTACGTGGACGATCACGCGATCGCGCGACCGCTACTTCTTTGAGGCGATGGCAGCCGGGCCGGAGTACCTTGCGGCGATGACCCCCGGCGACGGACGTCAGGTGTTCGAAGTCGTGCGCGCTACCGCCACCTGGCCGGATTCGGGATCATGCTTCTGGATACTCCAGCGCCGACGAACGGCATCGTGCTGGACGCGAATGGACATCCAGTCATCCGCTACGACCTGGGTTCACGAGGACCGGGCGCGCATGCGCGTCGCGGCGGCCGAGGGCATTCGCGTCATGTTCGCGGCGGGGGCCAAGCGAGTTCTCATCCCTCAGCGAGCATCTGCTTGGGGCCGGCACCGAGGCGCCCGAAGGACTCTTCCTGACCGACCCCAAGCGAGGCGGACGGGATCGCGAAACGCCTCGAGTTCATACCCAATCGAACCGCGCTCACCTCGGCGCACCTGCAGGGCAGCAACAAGATGGGGACCAATCCGGAAGAACAGCGTGGTGGGACCCCGACCATCACGTCTCAGGGAACCGAGGCGCTGTACGTCATGGACTCGAGCATCTTCCCCAGCTCAATCGGCGCAAATCCGATGCAGGCATCTATACCTTCGCGAAGCTCCTCGCGGACAAATGGATCGCCGAATCCACGGCGGTAAAGGCCAGGTGATGAGGTCCGCGGCTGGATCGGGATTCGTCCGGGCGGGCACGACACGCTGGCGCTGTTGGCGTCTTGTCTGCTTGCCGGGACCTCGCCGCGCCGCTCCCGTCCCCGCGCCGGCTACCTCAGCGCGGGGCCCGTCTGGGAAGACCCGTGGCCCCGATGGTCCGCCGGATCGACGCACTACCTCCAGAAGTTCCAGGTCGACGGCGTCACCATGGACTGGCGCTACTCGGTGATCCCGTCCGAGGAGATACGCCAATCCGATCGTGTGCCAGTTGCTCGCCTACGTCGAGATTGTCGCGAGTCGACCCACGCACTCGGCTGCGCGTCGAGATCGTGCGGCACGCGGATTTCCTGCTCGGCCGGCTCAACGACGTCCGGTCGTTCACCCCATTCGACGGGATGCTGGCGTACAGCCTGCTCGGCGCATACGAGATCACGCACGAGCCGCGGTTCCTCGACGCCGGCGGGCAGATCGTGAGCGACCTGCTCGCCATCCCGACCTCGCAGTGCGTACTCAACGGCGGTCCTGCATGGTGGCCATGGCCACGGCGGAATACTGGCGACTCACCGGCGATGCACAGGCCAATCAAGAGACCGCACGACATCATTGCGCAGCTCGTCCCGTACCAGAACGCCGACGGCAGCTTCCCGCACTGGTGCCCGGGCTCGCGCGACATCCACTACACGGGCTGGATGGCGATGGAGCTGATCCACCTCGGCCGCATGGTGGTGGACCCGCACACGGCGCCGTTCCTTGCTTCCATGTCCACGTTCCTCGAGGCGCGGATCGCCGCCGATGGTCGGGCCATCTACGAGGAGCCGTGCCCCGGTGTGCCCGACTGCACGCTCTACTACTGCAGTCGCGCCACGGGCTGCGACTTACGACCTGGACAGCCGCGGCTGGACGGTCGAACCGGCCCTACTGTGGCCTGCTGTTCGATCCACCTGGGCTCCCCGAAGCACCAGCCCGTGATGACGTTCCTCGAGCTCGCTCGAAAACGGCGGCACGATCCCGGATCTTTACGGTACTGGCCGCCGCCCAGCGACCCCGAGTACCCGGACCATCGCGGACACGTCGGTGGTCAACATGAGCGTCATCCTCTGGGCGCTGACCACGGCTGTGACCGATCGACTCGCCGGGGCGTGCCGCGTCGATCTGGTGCTCGATGACCTCATCGACACCACCGGCGTCGCGCCGCCGCCGCCGCGCCGTGGCGTATGTGACACACGCCGCTCGCGGTCCGAGCCCAACCCGCGCCCGGCGGTTGCCTCCTCCGCTGCTCACTGGCCTACCGCCGCGCGAGGGCGCTCTGGTGGTGTTCGACGCGAGCGGGCGCAAGGTGCGAACGCTCGCGTCACGGGCACCAGCGGGCTGCAGACTGTTCCCCTGGGACGGACGCGATGACGCGGGCCGCGCCATGCCCCAAGGGCTTTACTTCGCCCACCTGCTGCTCAACGACGGCGTCCAGATGCGGCGGATCGCGCTTCTTCGATGACACGGATGCACCAGCGTAGCGCCGTGGAGCCTCGGACGATTCCAGCCACGCTGACCTCAGAACGAATAGATGACGTCCATGAGGACGGTGGGCTGGGATTCGAGACAGGCCCTGGCCCTTCTCGAACACGTCGCGGTTCGAACGATCCAAGCGGGCATCGGCCGCGAACGAGCAGGTGTCTTCGTCAGGCGCAGTTCCGGCGTGAGCGTGAACTCGCTGAGCGTTTGCGCGACTCCGGTGCGCGCCCATCGCGGTCGTTGAGCGATTCGCCTCTGGGCGATGAGCGCGAAACTGCGGGGTGACGCGTGAAGCCGCACGTATCCGGCGGCCCCGGTCCATCAGCGCGTCTGTTCCCCGCCGCGACCGCGCCCTCCATCGCCCCAGTCGCGCGTTGGCGCCCAGCGTCAGCCGGCTGACCAGCTTCTGAGCGTCGCCTCCACATCAAGCAGCGATCGCGAGTCTCCATCGTTGCCGGATCGCTCCGGGCCCCACATGCCCGTTCGAGGTAGACCGAGACCGGCGGCGGTGGGTGTCAGCGCGATCTGTGCGCCCAACCGATTTCGAGCGGTTGTTGTCGCGGGCCACGTCCCAGCCGTTGACGCACCATCGCCATCAAGGCTGACGTGGGGCGACGCGGCATACGTGGCGCGCACGCCGACGTGGGTGAAGGGGATCGCGTAGCCGAACAGCTGCGAGCGCGTCGCGTGGTCGTTCCAGCCGTCGTAGCCCTGGATCACCTCGTACCCGACGATGGGTGACGAACTTGCCGACATCGAGCCGCAGGCCCGAACCCGCCGGCGCGATCCAGCTCGCGAACGCCTGTTGCACGTCGATGTCCTCCGCGCCTGCCCGGATGGCGTCGCGGAACAGGCCCGCCGACGGCGGTCGACGTGCGGGATCGAGCTGCCGACCGTGAGATCGACGCGGAACGCCGGCATCGCGCGGCTTGGTGACCGGCTTCTGCGCGACCAGCTCGAACACGTCGAGCTTGAAGGTGTTGTCGTCGACGTCGAACACGCGGAACTGGTTGGTGCCCGACGGCGGGCGGTTGGAGTTGTAGGAGTAGCTGGCCGAGGGAAGCCGTTCAGCGAGCACCTGCCCGAGCCAGGCCGGTGTCGGCCGGGACGCGCCGGACTATCGGCGGCGCACGGCGTCGGCCGCGCGCGCTCGGGGCGCACGCCCCGGCCACGACCGCCACGAGACAGCAGCGCGGCTCGCCAGCGCGGGCGCGAGGTCATCGCTCAGACCATCTCGACGTAGGCCTGCTCGCCGTGCAGCGCCGCATCGAGGCCCGATCTGCTCGTGCGCCTCCTCGACCCGCACCGGCGTCACCCGGTCGATCAGCCACAGCATCCCGAGCGTGAACGCGAACGCCCACACGGAGGAGCCGAGCGCCGCCAGGCACTGGCGGACGAAGAACGTCGGGTTGCCGGCCAGCAGGCCGTCTGCGCCCGCGGCGATTGTAGGCCTTGGTCGCGAACACCCCGAGCATGCACGATGCCGATGAAACCACCGACGCCGTGGACGCCCACACGTCGAGCGCGTCGTCCCACTGGAGCCGGTTCTTGAGCGCCACGGCGTAGAAGCACACGACGCCCGAGACGATCCCGATCAGCACCGCGCTCTGGGGCGAGACGTAGCCGGCGGCCGGCGTGATCGTGGCGAGGCCCGCCACCGAGCCGGTCAGGAGGCCCGAGGAACTTGGGCTTCCGCGTGGTCATCCACTCCACCACCAGCCACGCGACGCCCGCGAACGAGGCCGCCAGGTCGGTGTTGATGAACGCGGCCGCGGTGGTCGCATCGACGCTGGAACTCGCTCCCGGCGTTGAAGCCGTACCAGCCGAACCACAGCAGGCCGGTGCCGAGGGCGACCAGCGGGATGCTGTGCGGCCCGGTGTCCTGAACGCGCCGGCGCCCGACGTAGATGCACCGAGGCGAGCGCCGCGAGGCCCGCGGTGTTGTGCACCACGATGCCGCCCGCGTAGTCGAGCACCCCCACTTGCGCCAGCAGGCCGTTGCCCCAGATCATGTGCACGAACGGGAAGTAGACCAGCAGCAGCCACAGGGTGAGGAAGATGAAGTACGCCTTGAAGCGTGACGCGGTTCGCGAACGCGCCGGTGATGAGCGCCGGGGTGATGATCGCGAACATCATCTGGTAGGCGACGTGGACGATCAGCGGAATGCTGTCGTTGGGCGACGGCGCCATGAGGTTCACGCCGCGCAGGAACGCCATGTCGAGGTTCCCGATCACGCCGCCCTCGCCGCCCGAGAAGCACAGCGAGTAGCCGCACACGTACCAGACGACCGTGGTCCAGCACAGCGAGATGAAGCTCTGGATCATGATCGCGAGCACGTTCTTCCGGCCCACCAGGCCGCCGTAGAAGAACGCGAGGCCCGGCGTCATGAGCATCACCAGGCTGCTGCATAGCAGCATGAACCCCGTGTTGCCCGTGTCGAGATGAAGCATTGGCGGCTCCCTCCCATGACTGCATCACGGTGCGGCGGATCGCTTGGGACTCCGTCCCGCGAACAGTAACTCAACGCCACGAGCGCATGCGGCAACAGAGACAATTAGATTCCGGGCTTTCAGGAACAGGCACGATCTTCCCCGTGGTCCTGCGGCTCTCGATCTCGGTGTGTGCGGCGGCGGCCTCGGCAAGCAGCAAAGACCTGGAGACCGACAGTTGCAGCTGTCCGCTGCAGAGCGCCGTCACGAGTTCGCGGCGGGCCAGGTCGGCACTCGAGGTCGCGGTCGGTGTCGGGCCAAACGCCGCGACGCTCAGCAGGCAGCTGTAGAGCGAGTCCACATCGATCCGGGCGCCGGCAGTCCGCTCGCATCACCGTAGTAGATGACTTGCCGTGGGGGCGAGCGAAGCGAAGCTCGCGGCCTGCGTGAAGCGGCCCACAGTCGAACACGACGTCCACGCGCGATTCTCGGTGGTGAGCGCACCGCGGCGTCAGACTCCTCGTATCCGGTGATCACCTCGGCGCCGGGCCGCGACCACGTTGCGCTTTTCGGGCGTGGGACGACGCGCCAGGACGCGCACCGGCGCGGCGCAGAACACCCGCGAGGATCTGCCCCACGCCGCCGGCGGCGGCGGGGCACCAGGAGGCGGTCTGTCCCGCCCGCATGGCTGCGTGGCGCAGCACTCCGTGGGCCGTCAATCCCTGCGACGGCAGTGCAGCCTATCACGTCGAACGGCACACTCGGTCTCGAAGTGGAACAAGGCGGTAGCGGGGACGGTGGCCATCTCGGCATACGAGCCGCTCGCGCGCGGTGAGTACGCCACCCGTGCGCCGACGAGCCCCGCGTCGACGCCCGGGCCGGTCGCCACGACGCTCCCGCGGCCTCGCGCCCGGGGATCCACGGGAGGGGCGGCACGGAATACCCAGACGCCTCGCCTGCGCTCGGAGTCGGTGACTCAACCATCTCGATCTTCACGACAACGTCGCCATGCCCTGGGGGACCTGGCGCGGCGACGTCGGCGAGGATTGCAGCACTTCGGGACCGCCAGAGATCTCACGACGATCGCGCGCATGCGCTCCTTCCGTTAGCTCCCCCAGCGCCCCGCCAATCAGACCGGCGAGAAGCGACGCGCTATGGCGTGAATGGCGACTGCGTTGCCGGCGAGAGTGACCGCGCCGTGCGATAACCAGCGCCGGCCGCTCCAACGACTGCGCTCCAGTGGCCAGGCTGATCGATTAGGTTTCGCCATGATCGCGTGCCTTGAACGATGACGTGGTGCTGGCAATGGCGACAAACCGACCTGCCAGAACACCGCGTTGCGGCCTTGGCGCCGCCGCCGGGGACGGCACGGCCGGTGGTGGCTGGTCAGCGTCGAAGCCATTTGAAATATGAACACACCGCGTTTTGCGTCGCCATAATGCTGCGTCGAGCGTGAGATCGCCCGACGAGATGGCCAGCGATGACTGTCAGATCATGAGCGCCCGGGGTAGCGTCAATCCGCCGAGGTTGCCAGCAACCGGGGCAGCCGCCAGCGTCCGCCCCGCGGCGTTTCGTCATTATACGCTGTCGTGGTCCGCCATGCCCGCAGCCGACGCGTGACATCCGCCTGCGTGCATCGATCCGATGAGCAACCGGGCGGAAAACCCACGTCACCGCAGTCCCCGGGCTCCACGCCCAGATCGCCGGTGAGCGCCGATCCCACCTGTATTGTGGCAGTCCAGACCACCCCGGGACCACGAATGCCCGCCCCTCCAGTGCCACGAATCGCCGGGCGTTCGGGCTGGAGGCGTCGTGAAACTCAGACGTGGTTCGTCGCCGGAGATTTCCGGCGCGTCGCCTGGCCCGGTGGTCACGGTCGCCCGTAAAGCCGGAAGCTGGGCGCCAGGGTGTTGGCCGGCGTGAACGTCGCCACGTCGACGGAGGCGTCGTACGCGACGGTGCCGAGCACGGCTGAGGCGCCGGGTCGAACACCGTGAAAGTTCGCGGTCGTGATGGTCGAAAAGAGGCCTTCATGAAACCACTGAACGTGGCAGTGATGACCGCGACATAATGGCACTTATTGCCTGGGTTGGTGGAGCTCACCGTAGACAACGGTGTCCACGGTTGGCGACCGAATCGTTGGATGTACCGCATCCTATCAGAACGAACAGCGCGACGAGCAGCATGGCCTCGAAGGTGACGCGTTCGGCGGACCTTGACGGGCTCCTTCAACGAACCATGGTGTGCATGACGCATGACGACTCCTTAGAAGAGAAGAATCCGGAGACTGCAGCAGGCGCGTGATTCAGCTTGGAAAGAGCGCTCACCTCCGCACCGGCGTGTAAGCGACATCCGCCGGCAGGAGGTGAGCGCGCTCGATTACGATCTGCGGCGGGGAACCGGCGTGGCGCGCCGCGCGGCGCCGCCCTGCCGAACCGATCACGTTGTTATCCAGCGTGACGCGCGCGGTCCGTGCCAGCAGCCGGCCCTCGGCGGAGAGCGCCGGAGTCACCGTGATCGAGGCCATCGCCGGGATGTTTCCACGCGGGGGCGGAGTTCGTTCCCAGCGTCGCCGAGCTGCCGACCTGCCAGACGATGTTCTCCGCCTTCGCGCCACCGGTCAGGATGACTCGGCGGCCGGAGGTCATCGTGAAGGTGGAGGCCATCTGGAAGAGAGAATGCCGCGGTGGAATCCCCCAGGGCATCGAGCGTCAGATCACCGCGCGGTCCCAGCGGGGATGTGGACTGGTAGAGGCCCGGGACCGGCGTCATGCCACCGAGGTTCCCGGCTTGAGCGGGATGGCACCCTCCGTGCGATCCGCCGCGTCTCGTCATAGGCGGCGGTCGAGGGTTGAGTCGCGCCTGCGCGGCCGTCGGGTCGCCAGCGTGGATCGAGCCGAAGGACGATGCCGCGACGGGAAGCCGGTCACCGCGATTCCCGGGCTCACGCCCAGATCGCCGTAGACGAGGGTTTCGCCGGTGCTCGTCACGGCCGAGACTTCCGCCAGGACCTGGAATGACTACCACCGCCCAACCGAGCGCGATGTGGCCCACACCCTTTGCGTGGCGTTCGCGGTGGTGAAGTTCCAGACCATGTCCGCAGCCAGCGGATTGCCCGCGAGGTCGCGGGCGCGTGTGGCTGATCGTCTGGCGGTGTGGCTGTTGAGCGGCGAGAATGCGTGGGTCGGGATGAAGGTCACGAGTTTCCGCATCGGCGTAGCTCACGCACCGGCCACTTTCAGCGGCCCCTGCATCGCGTTGAAGCTGGCGGCATTGATGGTCGAGGGCATCGTGGCTTCGTTGAAGCTGCCGGAGATCCCGCTTTGCCGATGGCCACGTGGATCGCCCCGTCGGCAGGGACCACCAGGCTCACGATCCGGGCGGTGAGGTCCCACCTGGAACGGCTGCCGGGATCAGAATGGTATTGCCGTCCAGCGTGACGGCTCCCGCGCGCCGCGCCAGTAGCCGGCCTTCGACGGAGGCGCTGCGCCAGGCGCGATGGAGGCCAGCGCGAGGATCGTTTCGCATGAACACCGAGTTCGTACCGAGCGTCGCCGAGCTGCCGACCTGCCAGGTGATGTTCTCCGCCTGCCGGCGCCGCGCTCGGGATGACCTGGCGACCGACCGTGGTGGTGAGCGTGGAGGCCATCTGAAGGATGAACACCGCGTTGGCGTCCCCCTGGGCGTCGAGCGTCAGGTCACCCGACGAGAATCTCCGGCGAGGACGTGGACTTGTAAGAGGCGGGGGACCAGCGTCATGCCGCCGAGGTTCCCGGCGAGCAATACGGCACCGGCAGTTTGTCCCGCCACCGCGTCATCGCAGAGCCGCAGTCCAGGCAAGCTGAGCCTGGGCGGAAGTCAGGGTCGCCCGCGTGAGTCGTCCCGTTGATGATGCCCGGCGGGAAGCCAGTCACCGCGGTGCCCGGGCTCCACTCCCAGGCCGCCCGTCACTGCGAGTCGCGCCAGGTGCTGGTGACGGTCGAGCCACTCAGCACCGCGAACACGCCGGCCGCGCCGAGCACCGGTGCCACCAGCGGCCTTGCTGTGGCAGCCCCGACGCAAGGGACTCCCCAGCAGATTCCGACGCCGGGCCGGTGGGAAGGTTCCTGGACCTGCTACATCCGGCGGTCAGGGCCGCTTCACTGCGATCGATAGCACCGTGTAACTGCGGATTCCCAGCTGCATGGAGTGTTCCTCCTGTTGCGTGAGGTGCAGCGTCGCGTGCGTTCGCCTCCGCGACGACGTTGCGATCGGTAGATGACCTGGCCTTCACGCGAGGGGAGCATTCCGCCCCAACGTCCTTGTGAGGTCCGTCCGACGCTCAATTGCAACGCACGAACGGGGCCACGGATCACGCAGCGGGATCAGAAGTCCACAGACCCATGCAGCGCCGCGCACTAGCACTCTCGGCCAGATCCGACGAGCGAAGCCGCCGATCAGAAGTGGCCAGAGGCCGGGACGGAAGGAAGTTCAACCCACGACGGGAACTTCAATCCCCAGCAGCGCGCGCCTATCGCAGCCGACGGCGTCGGATTGGCGCACACACCGACCCATGACATGCTCTCGTCGTGGATCGAGTACGGTAGGCAGTGATCGGCGCGGGCCAGGGCCGGACTTTCAGCCAGCCACGAGCTGTCGATTCGCGGCATCGAGCACGTGGTCCCTCGAGCGCGGCGTCGTGGGCCACACGTGGCGCACGCGGCGATGGCGCTCGTTCCGGATCGTGAGCCCGAACTCGCTGAACCTGCTTCCGGGCTACGAATACGACGGTCCCGAGCCGGACGCGTTCCTCGACGCGGCTGGCCTGCTCGCCTACCTCGAGGGATACGCCGCGTCGTTCGGCGCTCCCGTGCGGACCGGCATCTCGGTCGTCGAGATCCGTCGCGGCCGACGGCCGTGGCTACCGCGTGAAGATGGACGGCAGCCAGCTCGAGGCCGACCACGTCGTCGTGGCGACGGGAGCATTCGGCGATCCGAGCGTGCCTGCGCTGGCCGCGAACCTCGCACCCTGGATCCACTCGATCCACACGGACGACTACTGGGCGCCCGAAGACCTCCCGGCCGGCGGCGTGCTCGTCGTGGGCTCGGGACAATCGGGACTCCAGATCGCCGACGAGCTGGCGCGCGGCGGCCGTCCGGTCGTCGTCGCCGTCGGCCGGCACGGCTGGGTCCCGCGGCGTGTGTACGGTCGGGACCAGATGCGCTGGCGCTGGGACAACGGTGACTATCGCTCGGTCGTCGCCGACCCCGATCGTCCGAAGGCCGACTATCCGTTCACGTTCCTGGCGCGCTGGGGCATGGAAGATTTCAACGTGCGCACCGCCTGGCTTTCCGGCGTGAGGCTCGCGGGCCACCTCGTGGGCGTGGACGGCACGCGCGTAACGTTCGCCTCCGACCTGGTGGCGCTCCTGCGCACGAGGCGACGGCGTGGCACGCGACTTCATCCGCCGGATCCGTGACTTCGCGCGCGGCCGTGGCGAGGCCGTCCCGGAGCCCGAGCTGGAGAGCCACTGGCGGGAGGCGGAACTCTCGAGCTTGCGCGCGCCGACATCCCTCGATCTCACGGGCGAGGGAATCAGCACCGTGATCTGGTCGACGGGCTATCGCCAGGACTTCTCGTGGATCCGAGTGCCCGGTGTGCTCGCAGCGAACGGCGCGCCATACCAGCGCCAGGGCGTCTCCCCGTTCCCGGCATCCACTTCGTCGGCCTCCACCGGATGTGGGAGGCGGGGAGCGGCACGCTGCTCGGTTGCGGCTGGGCGGCGACGAATGTCGCCGAGCACATCCTGCAGGTCGGACTGACGGCCCCGCATGGGCCGGCGCTCTACGGCTCGATCCGCACCGCGCGCAGCACGCGGCCGAAGATGAAGTCCTGCTCCACGAACACGGCGTCGTCCGAGCCGTCGCCGTCCACATCCTCGAGGCGCGGCGCCGCACGCAGAAGCGCGCGACGTCTTCGCTCTCGCCGTCCAGACACGGACCCACTCGCATCCACGTAGTCGGAGCCCGAACCGTCGTAGGACCAGAGCGACGTGCCGCCCTGGCTGCCGACGACCTTCATCGCATCGAACTGATTGCCGGGCCCGGATTCCTTCGGGTGCGCGAGCAGGAAGCACGGCCGTGGCGTGACCGTCGACACGGACGCGACCGACGTCCAGCAGGGAGCCAGCGATCACTGGAGCCGGCGTCGGGCCGGACCCTCCAGATGTCACTGCCGAACGGGCTCGAACCCGCGCGGCCGGCGACGACACCCAGCGCGAGGACGATGAGCCGAGGACGAGGAGAAGGAGGTCGCTGACGCATCATGCACCCTCCGAATGCGGACGCGACGGATCGCGTCGCGGAGATGGGAGCGTCGGCCGCTGGCGGTATCTCCATAAGAACGCCCGGGGACCACGAATGTGTCCGGCCAGGGCAAAGCACGCGCGAGACGCCCGTCGGTCGGACCCGCCCGTTGCCGCGCCGGTCACGATCAGCGTTCCGGTGCGGCGCCTGCACTTCAGGCGAAGCTCAGCGCGCCTCGGATCGCAATCGCGTGAGCACCCGATCGCCCACGACGAGCCGCGCGACGTAGAGCCCGGGGGCGACTCGCGGCCCGTGGCATCGCGGCCGTCCCAGGTCATGTTGCGGGCCGACGCGGCTGCCCGCCCCCGCGTCCCAGGTGCGAACCACGCGCCCGGCGAGATCGTGGAGCACGAGCCTTGAAGGGGCGTCCGCCAGGTCGGCGGGCACGCTCCAGCGGAAGAACACGTCCCCGGAGCTGGGATTGGGCCGGGGCAGCGCAAACGCGAATCGCGTGCCGCCGGGAGGCTCGGGCGCCCCGGTGGATGCGATCGCCTCGATGCTCGCGACCTCGGTCGGCGACCCGGCCTGGCGTGCGGTGAGCGAGATGTCGCCCGGCGCAAGCGCGACGAACGGCACGATCGCATCGCCCTGCGCGTCGGTCGTCGCCGTCGCGATCCCCTCGGCCTCGCGGTAAGCGGTCACGACGACGCCGGGCTTCGGCGATGCCGTCCTCCGTGACGTGCACCGGGATCCCGCCACCCCCGACGTCGACGGTCGGCGGGGCGGTGAGCGCGAAGTCGCCAGCGCGGCGCGCCGCGGCAGGCTCAGCTGCGGGTCGCCGAACATCTCGAGCGCCATCTGCGTCCAGCGGTTCACGCCGTCGAAGGCCGAGAACGGAACGAACGGGAGCCGCGAGCGGCCCAGCGTCTCGCCCAGAGCCCTCACGTCCTCGTCGATGAGCAGTCGGAAGTACTCGTCCGCGTACGCACGCAAGCGCCGTTGGGAACGCGAACTGGGTGAGCCCGACCACCGTGGCCGCGCCACCGGGCGAGCCGCCCGGCGTGTGGAAGAACGCGGGGCCGATCGGCGAGTCGGGCCCCAGCGGCCCCTCGCCGCCCCACAGGTACACGTGCGAGAGCGGGATGGTGTTCGTGAGCGCTTCGATGTCGGGCACGCTCACCACCTCGGAGCCGCCCATGCCGAGCTCGGTCTGCGTCTGGGCGTCGAACACGAGCACGAGATCGTGGCCGTCGTCGAACGCGTCGAGGAACGCCTGCCGGCTGAGCGGTTCGCTCCCGGCAGTCCACAGCGGATCGAGATAGTTCTCGTAGAGGCGGCGCGACGCGAACCCGCCGGCCGTGAGCCGCGGCAGCAGTTCCTCGGCAAGTTGCGCCCCGTCGAGCGACACCGCGTCCCCCTGCGACCACACCTGCGGGAACAGCACCTCCGCGGCGAGCAGCGCGCGCGGCGGGCGCGGATGGGCCGGCTCGAGCGCCGCCTGGATGCTGCGCACGACGAACGCGTGCGCCTCCGCCGTGTTCGTCACCGGCGCGCGTCCGACCCAGACCTCGGGAAGCAGGTCGACATCGTCGCCGGGATCGCTCGCGCTCGCGTAGCCTTCTCCCCAGAGCGCATCGCCGTCCGCGTTCCACGAGCCATCGAGGCAGCTGAAGTAGAGATCGGTCGGGATGGACGCGCCGCCGAAGAACTGCGTGGTACGCGTAGCGCGTGGGAACGAGCGCCGCCGTCCCGCCGAGCAGCACCCAGCGCGCGCCGGGCCCGGTGTACTGGTCGCGGATCCAGAGGCGCATGCGCTCGGCGTCATCGGCCGCGGCCGGGTATTCCGACCGGAGCGCCTCGATGGTCTTCACCGTGGACGGCAGCCCGAGCCGGCGCTTCCACACGGCGAACGGCTGGAACTCGTTCGCGAGCGCGTCGGTCGTGATGATGAGATAGCCCTCTGCAGGGCCCGGCGACGAGCTGAGCGGCGGCGGGACGGATCGCGACGGTGAGCGCGGCGACCAACGGCAGCAGTGAACACGAGCGCGACGGCAGGACGGATCCGAATCGTCATGGGGTGCTCCTCGTCGTCGTCCTCCGAGCGTGGTCGGACGTGCGACCCGCTCGGGACGCGGCTTCCGACCGCACGGAGAGGCTAGGCGCGCTCCGGCTGCAGGGTCAACGGCCAAGTGAAGCGGTCGGCCGGCCTCTGGCCGCTGCGCGTGGTAGCCCGAGCGCTTTCACATCTGATGGAGGTTCCCACGCTGATCTGCCCCGCGCGTGAAGCGGACGGTCATCTTCTACGGCCTGCTCGGCGGCGCCCTGATCGCGGCGCTCAAGCTCGTCGAGTACCGCTTCCTCGTCCTCGAGCACTCGCTCGAGATCTACGGCGGGATCGTCGCGCTGCTGTTTCTGCTGCTCGGGATCTGGCTCGGCCTCAAGCTCACGCGGACCCGCGAGACCGTGGTCGTGCGCGAAGTGCCAGTTCAGAGTGGAGGTTGCAGGTCCGCGTCAGTTGGGACCGTTCGTGCGGAACGAGGCGCGGCTCGGGCAGCTCGGGATCACGCCGCGGGAACTCGAGATCCTCGAGGCGCTGGCGGCCGGGCTCAGCACTCGCGAGATCGCCGAACGGCTGTTCGTGAGCGAGAACACCGTGAAGACGCACGCCGCCCGGCTGTTCGCCAAGCTGTCGGCGCAGCGGCGGACGCAGGCGGTACAGCGCGCAAAAGAGGCGGGGCTCATCCCTGAAAGAGTGGTTTCCGGGTTTTCGCGCGAAAATCGTCCGTTCGGGCGACGCGGAGATGGCGGTGGAGCTGCCAGACTGACCGCCGTTCACCCGTCAGCTTCCACGCTTCCAGAGGACTCGATACCATGAAGAAAGATCGTACTCGACCTTCGGCCTGATTTCCGGCGCCATCCTTTCGCGCGATGATGCTCATCACGCTCCCGTTCATGACGCGCTCGGCTTCGACCGGGCCTGATCACTCGGCTACACGTCGATGGTGCTCGCGCTTCCTGCTGGTCTTCTTCGGCGTGCGCTCGTACCGGGACAACGTCGCCGGTGGCTCGGTGCGCTTCGGCCGCGCGCTCGCGGTGGGCGCGCTGATCGCGGTGGTGGCGTTCGCTTTGCTACGTGGCGACGTGGGAGGCGTGTCTACTTCACGTTTGCGTCGGATTACCTGACGAAATACCAGGCGCACGCAGTTGGACAAGGCGCGCGGAGGGCGACGAGCGAGGACGCGATTGCCGCTGAAGAAGGCGGAGATGGACAAGTTCGCGGTCATGTACAGGAATCCGGCGGTCAACGCGGCAGTGACGTTCCGTGGAGCCGCTGCCGGTGGGGTTGGTCTTCGCGCTCGTGTCGAGCCGGCGTGTTGAGCCGGCGGAAGAAAAGCCCGCTGTCGCGGCACACCCGGCATGATCAGCGAGGTAGTTGCCGCACACGCGCTCAGGTTCAGCGCGCCGGAGCGCGGGACGTACGACTCGGCGGCGGGCACGCGCCTGTTGGTGGCGTTCGCGCTCGCCGGAGCCTTTGCTGCAGCCGGCGCTCAGCGCGCTCGCGCCGTGCCTTGGGCCTCGCTGGCGTGCGCTGGGCGGCGTCCGCAGTCGTCGTGTTGCTCCTGCTTGCCGTGGTCTTCCTGATGCGGGTGCTGGTCAGGCTGAATGGCGCTGCGATCGGCGCTTCATCGCCTCGAGTCGTGGACGTCCCGCGAACGCATCTACGCATGGACGGTGTTACCGCTGGCCGCGACGGCGTTCGGCTTCGTGTTCCGCGAACACTTCGCCCACCTCGCGGAAGTCCATGGCACGCGGTCGGGCTGTGGACGGTGATCGTGCCGACCGGGCTGCTGTGGGGCATGGTGCAGGAGTTCATCTACCGGGGCCTGCTGCAGACCGGGAGCTCACGCGTCGCTTCGGCGGCGCCGCGGGCGTGTTACTCGCCAACCTGGTGTTCACGTTTGGCCCGCTGCACTTCCGAGTACTTCGGACTCGGCACGGACGCATGGGACCGCGGTGGGGCATGTTCGCGGCGATCTTCGGCATCGGCCTGTTCTTGCGGCATTCTCTACCGCCGCTCCGGGCAACCTCTGGCTCCCCGCGGTGATGCATGGGCTGTGGCCGCTCAGCATGTCTTGAGCTTCGTGCGATCAGCGCGCTGATCGCTCGCCAGCGTCACGTTCACGACGACGATCCCGGTCTTCTGGCCTCTGCTCGACATAGCGGTAGGCGTCGGCGATCGCTTCGAGCGGATATCGCCTGTCGATGACCGCGCGGAACTCGCCGGCTTCGATGCGCTCCCTCAGGTAGGTCGACAAAACGCTCGACCCCGCCTTGGGCATCACCGGTGATGAACCTTCTTGCTGCCGGTGATGAGCGACCAGATCGCAAGCAGCAACGTCTGCCCCCGGGCCCGGCGTCCGTTGCGGCGAACATCCCGCCTGCCTTGAGCAATCGTCGGCACCGGGGATAACTGGCCTTGCCGACAGCGTCCAGCACGCAGTCGAACGTCTCGCCGACGCGCGTGAAATCCTCAGCCGTGTAGTCGAGCACGCGCGTCGCGCCGAGGACTTGGCCAGCTCGACGTGGCGCGTCGCGACCACCGCCATCACGTCCGCGCCCATCGACCTGGCGAGCTGCACCGCCGCCGTGCCGATGGCGCCGCGACTGCGCCATAGATCAGGATGCGTTGCCCGCGCTTCAGCCCAAGTTGCAGCAGCGAAGTGTAGGCGTAGAAGGCACCCTCGCCGACGACGGCTTCCTCGTAGGCTCAGGCCTGCGGGCATCCTGGCGATGTACGCGTCTTCGGGCACGCAGACGTATTCGGCATGGGCGCCGAGTTCGCGCAACCGCAACAGGCCGAACACGCGCTCGCCGGTGCGGAACGACTTCACCTCGGCGCCAACCGACTCGATAACGCCCGCAGAAGTCCATGCCGAGAATCGTCCGCTTCGGTCGCAGGAGGCCCGTGAAGAGCCTCATCACAAACGGATGCGCGCGGAGAAAAGCCGCAGTCGGTCCGGCTCACGGTCGACGCATGCACTTTTACCAGGACCTCGCCCACATTCGGCACGGAGGCTGGCGACTTCCCGGACCTCAATGACGTCCGGGGATCCGTAGCGCGCCGCTGACAGCCGCTCTCACGGCGCGGTCAGCGGGACGCAGCCGGTCAGAGGCGCGGCGGAGCGCCCGTCTGCTGCTGAGAAAGGCCAGTGCGCATGCGAGCGCGCTACCGGGGGCACGAGGGCGCCGGCCACGAGCAGGAGACCTGCGACGACCTTCGGCGGCGCCATGGGTGGGTCGTGCGATGAACCCGGTATGTACGGCGGCATGCGGTCCAACTGGAAGACGAACCAGGCCGCGGACCACGCCAGGATGAAGCTCGCCAGCACGGTGTACGTCAGTGCAGCGCTGCCACAGAATACTGCTGGCATGAGCGAACTTCGCCGCGGTCCAGCCCACCACGGCGGGGGGAATCCAGAAGCCGACGAGCAGAACCGAGGCTCGGGAGGCGATCGGGCATGACGCTGACGCTGGCATGGCTACAAAGCTAGCGAGACCGGCGGTGGGGCTGTTAGCGTGCCGTCTCGATGCCCCGGCGACATTCAACGGTTCAGCTGCGAGTTCAGTCCGCCCAGTGGCTCGAGCGCTCCTGTGGCTGGTCGTTGGCACAACTCGTCCTTGAGCTGCGGGCGTGCCAAGCAGCCGCCTGACGCCGGTCCGCGGGCCCGGGCGCCTCGTCCGCTGAGTCAGATTCCGGGCTCATGTACGTCGAGGAACCGGTCACACCGGGTTGCTGGCGGGCGCGGCCGCGCCGTGGACCGGCGACTTCGATGGCATGGTCAGCCGCCGGGTCGTGCGTGCGCTCGTGGTCTACAACCAGACCCACTATTTCTTCGACGGGCTGCGCCCGCGCGGGATCGTACGACGCCCTGGTCGAGTTCGAACGGGCGTTGAACACGAAGTCTCCGCACCAGCATCGAAACCCGGCGGAATGACTTGCCTGGCGGAGCGCAGATCAGCGTCGCCTCATCAGTGGATACTCGAGCTCTGTCCGAGAGACGAGCGACACGCTGTCGTTCTCCACGTCGATGGGGCGCGGAGCCGATGTCCCGCGCGGCGCCTGGTTGTCGGTCGCGCGGACCGTGATCGTGTGGTCGCCGTCGAGAAGCTGCGTCGTGTCCAGGTCCGCCACGAAGCCCGAGTACAGCGACTTGGGATGGAACTCCGTTCCCGGAAAGTCCAAAGATGCGGCGTACACGTCAGGGCGCTTGCCGCCGAAAGTCGCGTTCCGGCCCGCGCGTCCGATGGCGCTCGCCCAGATGACCCCGTGACCTCGAAATCGATGTGGTCGATGTCGCTGTCGTCGAGCGCCCAGCCGAGGCACGGTCAGCGACCGCTCGCCGCGGCGCCGCTGGTCGAAGTCGATGTTGCCGAACGGCGCCTGATTGATCGTATTGTCCACGATGACGGGGATCGGTCCGGAGTCGTCGATCCGACGCCGCCACCAGTCACCTTCAGCCGCAGGTCGTGCGGGCCGCTCGGATAGTTGCGCGCCAGGAAGGACGTGATCCAGCCCGCGCCCGTGCTCCCGCGAGCTCCGGGAAGGCCGCGGTGAGGTCCGGGCGAGGGAGGCCCAGCACCGCGCGGTTGACCGGAACGTCGATGTCGTCGATGAAGAGCTCGTCTTGTCGATCGAGTTGTGGCTGAACGAAGCCGGTCACGGCGACGACACCGGCGACCGTCTGCCCCGGTTGGGGCCCATCGACGACGAGGATGGAGTTGCGCCGCCGACGGAGCGGCGAGAGACAGCTCGCTCCGCCAGAAGCGCCACGACTCCAGGGCGGCGTTCTTGGACATAAGCAGCATCCCTCCCGAGGATTTAAGAAAAGAATCCGCAAATTTCGACTAGAAAAGTCAAGCACGTGGGTATTCTTCGCCTCATTTTTCGAGCAGAATGGCCCTTTGATGATGGCCGAGCCCTCTCGCCGCGAGTGCCCGAGCTGATGAACAAGTCAATCACCTGGGTCCTCGGTAGTGCCTGGGACCGCTGCGCCCCGCCGGACACCGCAGGCGCCGCCGGCGGGCCAGTCGCGCCGAGCTCCTGGGCCTGCCACGGCGGGGTCGCGGCTGCCCTGATCTGGCCGGCGGCCTGCCTGTACCTGTTCCTCGGAAAGTTCGAGCTCAGAGCCCCTGCGGGAGGGCGCAGATCCGGTCGGCCTCGACACCCGGTGGCTGCTGGGCGAGCCTGCGCGATCGCCATCTCGGCGTTTACCGTTCTCGGGCGCGGTCGGGTGGACCTGGCTGCTGCGCCCGGTGGGCGCGGGTGCCGTTCCTGGCCGGCGCTTTCTCGCGACGGCCGTGGGCTTCGCCGGCAACAACCTGCCCGGCCCGCGTGGGCGAGGTGATCCGGCCGGCGCTCGTCGCCGCGGATTGCGGCGGCCTCCCCTTCTCCGCTCCTCGCTCGCGATCAACTCTGTTCGAGCGGGCGCCCTGACGGCGGCTCCGGTCGCTCTTCTTCCTGCTCCTGGCCGTCCGCCTCGGGCTGCCCGGCTCGACGGCCGGCGCCGGCTGCCACGTTCGCGATGTTGCGCACCGGCGCCCTGATCGGCGCCGCAGGCCGTCTTCGCCCTGCTCGATCTGGCGGCGCTCACTCCTGCTCGTGCGGCGGGAGTCTGCGCACCGCGCGGCTCTTCGGCCGGCTGGCCGGACCGGCTGCCCGGAGCGGCTGGCAGCCGCGCGGCAGCGGCGGGCGGCCGCGGCGGCGCTTCCGGAGGGCTTCGCGTCGCTCTCGAGCCGGCCGAAGCGCTGCCTGAGCCGGTGGTGGGCGTCGTCGCTCGTGATGTGGCTCGTGATCAACGCGCAGATCTACGCGGTGATGCGGGCGTTCCACATCACGATCGGCCGCTCTCGGCGTCGTTCGTCGGCGACCGCGGCGGCGGTGCTCGGGCCCTGCCAGTTCCGACGCCGGGCGGAGATCGGCCCGTACCAGGCGGCGGTCCAGCACGCGCTGACGCGTAGCTTCTACGGCGTGGCGCTCGCGCCGGCGCCCGGCGTCGCGGTCCTGGCGTGGGCGATCGGTTTCCTTCGTCCCGATCGCGCTGGATCGGGCTGGCGGCGCTGGCGAACGCGCACGGTGCGCCGAGACGGTGGACGGGACGACCCGTTAACTTGGGGAGATCGCGGAGTCGTCAGTCTTCTCCGTCCTCAGTTGTCAGTTTTCAGAGACTGACCGCTGAGAGCCGATCGCCGATAGCTGACCGCAACAAACTGAACGCGACAACCGAAAACCGACAACTGGCATGAAATGCCCGTTTTTGCCGGCGCGACCGACGACCAGCGTGGTCGGGCTCCCGCGAGAGCCGGGCAGGGGAGGTCGATCCGCCGGCGGCGCGAGTGCGCCTCCGCGGCCGCGCTGGTTCACGTCCTGCGAGGACGACAACGAGGAGATCCCCTACATGGTGGTCAAGAAGGACGGGCGGCGGGAGGCCTTCGACCGGAAGAAGCTGCGGGCCGGGCCTCGTGAAGGCGTGCGAGAAGCGGCCGGTGGCGCCGGCGCAGCCTCGACGCCATCGTAGAACGAGATCGAGACGCCGCTGCACGACGCGGCGGAGCGGGAGATCGCGACGAGCCGGGTCCGGCACGGGCTCGCTGCCGGCGGACGCCTGCGCGAGGCTCGACAAAGGTGACTACGCCCGGTGCGCGTGCCTGGTGGGAATCGCAAGTCTGGAGGACGCGGACGAGTTCCTGCTGGAGCTGAAAGAACCTGATCGGCCGCGTCGAGACGAAGGTCGGCTCCTGCGATGATTCTGGGCCGAGCGCAGCTCGAGAATCCGCCCTGCGTCGAGCCCTCTGCGCCGCGGCGCGCGAAGCTCTCCGAGCGGCAGCGAGGAGGAGGACGCGCGCCGCGGGAGCTGCAGCGCGGAAGCCCGGAGTCAGGCAGAACGATCGGGGCCGCTTTGGCCGAGTCGTTCGCCGGCGGCGAAGCCGGACTCTCGGACGGAGCGCGGAGGCGACCGGCTGGCATCGTAATCCCGGTGCGGGGCTGCTACGGTCCCGCTCGTCGAGCTCTCGCGGCTGCAGGGCGAGCTGAACCGCCTTCTTCGCCGGTCGTTCGTCGAGACCAACAACACGCGGCGCCGGCCCGCGACGCTCCTGGGACCCGAGCGTCGACGTCGCTCGACGACGGCGAGACGATCCGCGTGCTGCGTCGAGCTGCCGGGGTCGAGCCGGCGGACGTGCAGGTCGCGATCCGGGGCCGCGTCGTCATGATCCGCGGCACGAAGAAGGGGCCGCATCCGCGACGCGAGGAGGGATGCGCTTCTTCTGCATGGAGCGCTACTTCGGCAGCTTCGTGAAGTCGGTCGCCGCTGCCGCGCCCGGTCAACTACGCACCAGGCGAAGACGCGCATGCACAGCACGGCATTCTCGAGGTCATCCTCCCGCGCGTGCCGGACATGCGCGAGAAGAGATACGAGATCCCGGTCAGCCGGAGCCCGAGGAAGACTAGGAGCGCGATGGCCGAGGTCGACGAGAAAGAAGTCGCGACCGAGCGGGACGTCGACCTCCCGATCCCCGACATCCTGCCCGTCCTGCCGCTCGAAGGACGTCGTCGTCTTCCCGTACATCATCCTGCCGCTCTCGGTCTCGCGTGAGAAGTCGATCAACGCCGTGGACGCGGCGCTCGCCGAGCAGCGCATCATCATGCTCGTCGCGCAGAAGCGACGGCGCAGAACGACACGCCGCGGCCCGAGGAGCTCTACACGCGTCGGCACCGTCGCCGCGATCATGCGGATGCTGAAGCTCCCCGACGGGCGCATCCGCCTGCTCGTCAGGGGCTCTCGCGGGCGCGCCTCGACTCGTTCCTCTCCGAGGAGCCCGTACCTCAAGGCCGAAGATCACGCGGCTCGAGGAGGAGGCGCCCAGCCAGGAGCTTCCGCCCGAGCACGAGGCGCTCCTGCGCAGCGTCAAGCAGAACCTCGAGAAGTCGCGTCTCGCTCGGCAAGAACATCTCGCCGGAGGTCATGGTCATCGCCGGCGAACCTCGACGACCCGGCGCGCCTGGCCGACCTGGCCGCGTCGAACCTCGACCTGAAGCTCGAGGACGCGCAGAAGATCCTCGGAGTCCACCGACCCGATCGAGCGCCTGCGCCTCGTCAACGACAGCCTCGCCAAGGAGATCACCGTCTGACGATGCAGCAGGAGATCTCCACGCAGGCCCGCGGCGAGATGGACAAGTCGCAGCGCGAGTACTACCTGCGCCAGCAGCTGCGCGCGATCCAGCAGGAGCTCGGCGAGGGCGAGGAGATCTCGAGGAGCTCGACGCAGTACCGCAAGCTCGTCGACCGACAAGAAGATCCCGGCCGAGGCCGCGACCGGAGATCGAGAAGCAGATCAAGCGCCTCGAGCGCAGCCATCCCGACTCCGCCGAGACCGCGATCATCCGCACCTACCTCGACTGGATGACCGGCCTGCCGTGGGCAACGTCGTCCGAGGACTCCGACGACATCGAGCGCGCGCGCAAGATCCTCGACGAGGACCACTACGACATCGAGAAGGTCAAGGAGCGCATCCTCGAGTACCTCGCCGGTGCGCAAGCTCGAAGAACGACGCTGAAGGGCCCGATCCTCTGCTTCGTCGGGCCGCCCGGCGTCGGCAAGACGTCGCTCGGCCGCTCGATCGCGCGCGCGCTCGGCCGCAAGTTCGTGCGCCTCTCGCTCGGCGGCGTGCGCGACGAGGCCGAGATCCGCGGCCACCGCCGCACCTACGTCGGCGCGCATGCCCGGCCGCATCATCCAGGGCATCCACGCAGGCCGGCGACGTCGCAACCCGGTCTTCATGCTCGACGAGATCGACAAGATCGGCGCCGACTACCGCGGCGATCCGTCGTCGGCGCTGCTCGAGGTGCTCGATCCGGAGCAGAACTACTCGTTCCGCGACCACTACCTCGGCGTCGCCTACGACCTGTCGAAGGTCCTCTTCATCGCGACGGCGAACATCCTCGACCCGATCCAGCCGGCGCTTCCTCGACCGCATGGAGGTCATCCGCCTCTCGGGCTACACGCTCGAGGAGAAGAAGGCCATCGCGCCGCCGGCACCTGATCCCGAAGCAGCTCGACGAGAACGGCGTCACCGAGGCGAACCTCGAGTTCACCGACGGCGGCGTCGAGAAGATCATCGAGGCGTACACGCGGGAAGCCGGACTGCGCAACCTCGAGCGCGAGATCGGCGCGATCTGCCGCAAGGTCGCCGTCTCCGTCGCGAAGGGCAAGACGCGCCGTTACCGGATCACCGGCGCATCGCGTCGAGAAGATGCTCGGGCCCGGCGAAGCACTTCGCGCGACGAGCTGCCTGAAGCATGACCAGGTCGGCGTCGCCACGGGCCTCGCGTGGACGTCCGGTCGGCGGCGACATCCTGCTTCGTCGAGGCGCTCGCGCGTGCGCGGCAAGGGCGGCCTGCGGCTGACCGGGCAGCTCGGCGACGTGATGAAGGAGTCGGCGCAGGCGGCCATGTCCTACGCGCGCGCCCACGCGTCGGAGCTCGAGCATCCCGCGACGATTTCTTCGAGACGCACGACGTCCACGTCCACGTGCCCGAGGGCGCGATCCCGAAGGACGGGCCCTTCGGCCGGCATCACGATGGCGACGGCCATGATCTCCGGCGTTCACGCAGCGCACGGTGCGGCGCGACGTCGCGATGACGGGCGAGATCACGCTGCGCGGCGAGGTCCCGCCGATCGGCGGGGTGAAGGAGAAGGTCCTCGCCGCCCGCGCAGGCGCAGATCCGCACGATCGTCCTGCCGAAGCATGAACCGGCGCGACGTGAGCCTGCAAATCTCCTCGCGCATCCTGCACGGCATCGAGTTCCGCTACGTCGAGCGCGTGGACGAGGTCCTCGCCATCGCGCTCCTCGCGCCCGCCGCGCCCAGCGCCGGGGCGCCGGCCATCGCGTCGCGCGGAGCCCGCGCCGCCGCGCGGAATTGCCGTCCAGCCGGCCAAGGCCGGCGGCCGCGCCCGCCCAGTCCGCGCCCACGCGCCTGGCAGGCGGTCCGGGCGGCCAGGCTCCTCGCCGCCCGTCTCGGAAATCAATGGGCCCGATGACCCGGGAGGACTCCTTCGTCCGCCGCCTCGCGGAGAGCTGCCGCGCTGTGAGCGGGTGCTCGTCGGTACCGGCGACGACGCGGCGGTCGTGGCCGCGTCCCGCCGCGCCGCTCGTCCTGACGACGGATCTGCTCGTCGAAGGCATCGACTTCCCTGCCCGGCGAGGACCCCTTCGCGATCGGCCGGCGCGCGATGGCGGTGAATCTCGGATCTCGCCGCGATGGGCGCCGTGCCGGAGCACTTCCTCCGCTCGATCGGGTTCCGCGCGGCGCGCGGCACGGGGACTACGCGGCTCGCCGTCGCCCGCGGCGCGCTCTCCGCGCGACGCCGCTGCAGGTCGCGCTCGTGGGAGGGGATCTTTCCGCCGCCGACCGGACGGTCGTCTCGATCGCGCTCGGCGGCCGCCCGGCGGGGCAGCCGCTCCTTCGGTCGGGGGCGCGCGCGGGAGATCTCCTCTATCTCTCCAGCCCCGGCCGCGCGGCCGCGGGACTGGTGCTCGAGCGCGCGCGCGCCGAAGGAGACGCGCCTCTTGCCGGCCTCTCCGATGAGAACGCCCGCAGAGCTCGTCGCCGCCTTCCCGCGATCCCGAGCCGCGCCTGGCGCTCGGGCAGGCGCTCGTATGGCGGCCTCGCGCGCGCGCCGCGATCGACGTGTCGGACGGGCTCGGCCTCGACGCCGCTCGGCTGGCCGACGCCTCGGGCCTGCGCGCCGTGCTCGAGGCCGACCGGCTGCCGGTGTCTCCCGCGCTCGCCGCCTTCGCGCGGGCGTCGGGGAGGGATCCGATCGAGATGATCCTCTCGGGCGGCGACGACTACGATCTCCTCTTCGCCGTGGCGCCCGAGAACGCCGGAGCGATCCCGGCCGCGGGCCCGGACGGCGCACCGCTGCAGTGCGTGGGGCGGCTCCGAGGAAGGGCACGGCGCGGTCCTCCGCTCCCGCCGCCGGCGACCGCGACGTCGGCGCCCTCGGCTGGGACCACTTCGGAGGCGCCGGCGAATAGAGATCTTCACGAGCCGCGCCTTCATGCGCCACCGGCATCCGCTGAAGCTGGAAGCGGCGCTGGCGACTTCGTTGCTCCTCGACTGGCTCGGCCGCGAGGAACGGCGGAGCGGGTCGCCGCACGGCGATCGCGCTCGGCGTCAGCGTCGCGGTTCTCGCCGTTCCTCGGCCTGCACTTCGTGCTCGCCCTCGCCGGCTCGCCTACCTGTTCGGCCTGAATCGGCTCGACGCCGTGCTCGGACAGTTCGTCGGCAGCCCACGTGGACCCTGCCGCCCGTCTTCGCCGTCGGCTATCAGTTCCGGGCGCGTCCTCCTCGGCAACCGCGCCCGCCAGGTGCCGCGCCTGAAATGGGACGCGCTCTCGGAGAGCGGCTCGACGTGGATCCTGCATCCGATCGAGACGACGCGCGCCGGTCTTCGGCAGGCACACGGCTCTCTGCCGCGGTTCGGAGGCCTTTCTCCTCGCGGGACGACGCTCCTCTCGATCGCGATCGGATTCGCGACCTACTTCCTCATCCGCGCAATCCTGACTCCTCGTGCACCGGCGGCATCCGCGCGTCGCGGACAGCGCGCCGCGCCGCCGGCGGCACGCTCATCCCGGCGCGAGAGCCGCGAGACGCCGCGCTCGTCTCGGTAGCCGAGGCGAACGCCCAGGAGCGCCTGCCGCTCGAGCTGCGGCCGCAGAGTCTCGAACCGCCGCGCGTAAGGGGCGCTCCGCCCCGCCGCCGCGCAGCCGCTCGAGGTCCGCGCCGGTTCGCGAGCCGCGGAAGATTCGCTCCCGCGCCAGCGCCGCGCCGAAGGGGCGGCCGCGCGCCTCGTCGTCCTCCGCCGCGAGCCGCAGCGCTCCGCGTCCCGCCGGCGCGATCGCCAGGATGCGCCAGAGCTCGACGCGGAACGCGCCGGCGTCGCCCGCGCGCGCAGCCGCCGCGCGTATCCGAACCGCGCCGGAAGCGATTCTGGGATGGGCCGTCAGCGCGCCTCCAGTACCGGCCGGCGGACGGGATGCCCGAGTCAGGAGGCGACGGTCGCCGCGCGGGAAGCCGAGGCGGGAGCGAGCCGGGATTGCGGCCGAGCCCGCGCCGGTAGGCCGCGAGGGCGTCGGCGTCGCGCCCCTCCGCCTCGAAGATCGAGCCCGAGACCGAAGAACCCGTTCTCGTACGACGGGAGCGCCTCGAGCGACTTCTCGTAGGCGCGCCGCAGCTTCGTCGTATCGGTCGAGGGGCCAGCGCGCGACGTGCCGACGCCGGCCCAGGCGTCCCGGTACTTCGGATAGATGCGCGTCGCACGCGCGTAGCCGCGAGCCCCTCGGCGTCGCGCAGGTGCTCCGCCGGATGTAGCCCGAGGTTGTACTGGTTCTTGGCGCTCTCCGGCGCGACGACGGGCGCTGTTCTCGAAGAGGCGCTCGTCGCTCCACCAGACCATGCCGCGCATCGCCGGTGCGCGCGGCAGAGGAGCACCACCGCCGCGGCGAGCAGAGACCGCCGCGCGCGCCGTCGAAGTGATCGACGCGAGCGCCGCGGCCGCGATGAGGGCACAGGCCCGCCGCCGGCACGTAGGCTACCCGCTCGGCGAAGATCGTTCCGGTCGCGAAGACGAGTTCGACGCGGGAGGATCGCGGCGAGAAGAAGAGGAGCCGAAGGCGACGGTCGAGCCCGCGCGGAGCGCGAGGCGAGCGTCGCGGCCGCGAACAGGAGGATCGCGCCGACGGCGAGAAGGGATGTCGCCGCGACGGGCCGGATCGACCAGGCGGACTCGTCGGCCGAAAGGAGGAGCGGGAAGACGAAGCGCCCGACGTGGCGCAGAAGGACGAGGCACGCGTTCCCAGGCGCGGGCGAACGCCGGAAGAGCCGAGAGGGGGTTCTCGACCTCGAAAATTCCGACCTTCCGCGAATGGAGGAATCCTCCGGGCACCCCACTCGCGCAGCCCGAAGAATCCGCCGAGCACCGCCGCGCCGCCGGCCCAGAGCGGCGCTCGCGGACGGTACACGCGCGAGCCTCCGCCCGGCGCTCTCGTCCGGCGATTCTCAGGAAGCAGACGAACGCCAGGGCCGGCGCGCCCGCGGCGCTCTCCTTCGTCAGGAGCGCGAGCGCGTAGCAGAGAAGCGCGAAGGCGAGCAGCCGAGCCCGGCGCTCCGTCCGCCGCCACCAGCGAACTGCCAGGTGCAGGTAGAGAAGCACGAGGACGGCCGCCTGCGTCTCTCCCCTCCCGACGAGGCTCGTGACCGCCTCGACATGGATCGGATGCACCGCGAAGAGGAGCGCGGCGGCGAGCGACGTCGCGTCGCCGAAGTCGAGTCGCACGAGCAGCCGCCACAGGAGGAGCGTCGCCGCCGCGTGCAGCAGGAGGGTTCGCGGCAGCGGAACGGCAGCGCTTTGCCGCCGTGGATCCACCACTCGGCGGCGAACGACGCGAGGAGCATCGGACGGTAGGCGGTGCCGGTGCCGCGCGGACCGCCGAGTAGGACGTCTCGGAGATCTGGCCGAACGTCTCGATCTGACCGGATCCGCGGGTTGTCCCCGCACGATCGCCTTGTCGTCGTAAGTGAAGTCGCCGCCCAGGCCGTTGGCGAACGGCGCGAGACACGCGCGAGGAGGCAGGACGGCCGCCCAGCGATTCTCCACGGGGGCGAGAGTCTATTCCGGCGCTCCGGGCCGGCCGCGCGGAGCGGGCGCCGCGACGTTCAGTTCGCGGATCAGGTAGCCGGCAGCGCCTGGCGCGACAGGCCGAGGTCGCGCGCCGCGGGGCTCCGGTTGCCGCCGGCGCGCGCGAGGGCGTCGGAGATCATGCCGCGGCGGTGCGCGTCGAGCCGGCTGCGATAGCTCTCGACCCCGCCGCGCGGGACCACGCGATGCTGCAGCGTCTCGGGCAGATGGCCGACCGCGACGACTCCCTCGCCGTCCGCGAGCGCCGCCGCCTGCGCCATCGCGTTCTGCAGCTCCCGCACGTTGCCCGGCCACGCGTGCGCCGCCAGCGCCGCGGCGGCCTCGGGCGACAGACGCAGGCCGCCGGGGCGCCGGCGCGCTCGAAGAGTCCAGGAAGTGCCGCGCGAGGCGGAGGACATCGCGGCCGCGCTTCCGAGCGGCGGCAGCGCGATGACCGCGACGTGGAGGCGGTAGAAGAGGTCCTCGCGAAAGCGCTCCCGCCTCGACCTCCGGCAACGAGGTCCGCGCGACGTGGCGGACACGACGCGGACGTCGATTCGCCGCGGCCGGTTCTCGCCGAGCCGGCGGATCTCGCCCTCCTGCAGCGCGCGGAGGAGCTTCGCCTGGAGGCCGATCGCGAGGTCGCCGATCTCGTCGAAGAAGATCGTGCCGCGCGAGGCCTCTTCAGAGCAGCCCCGCGCGGTCCCGCTCTGGCGCCCGTGAACGCGCCGCGCGCGTGCCCGAAAGAGCTCTCGCTCTCGACGAGCGCCGCAGGAATCGCCCAGGCACGTTGACCGCGACGAACGGTCCGGACGACCGCGGCGACAGCGCGTGCACGCGCGCGCGACGGCCTGCCGTTGCCGCAGCCCGACTCGCCGCGCACGAGGACGGTGACGTGCCTCGCCGCGAACCGCTGGAGCCGCCGCCACGGCTCCTCCATCGACGCGTCGCCCGTCACGACGCCCAGGCGCCGCCAGCCCTCGGCGAACTCGTCGGCCGCCGGCGCCGCCGGCGCGCGGAAGAGGAGCGTCTCGACGAGCATCGCCGCCGCGGCGACGAGCGGCTCCGGCGTCCCCGGGCGGGAGGACCATGCGGTACCGCGCCTCCCCGGCGACGAGCTCGCGCGCGACCCCGCCGCTGCCGGCGGGAACGCCGAGACCGCAGAACGGCGCTGCCCCGGCGTCGAAGAGGTCAGAGTCCGCCGATCCCCGCGGCCGCGAGCCGCTCGGCGCCGTCGCGGCCGGAGAGGCCCGAGGCGATCGCCTCGCGCAGCCGCCGCAGCGTCTCGACCGAAACGGCCTCGATGGGCGCCGGGCGGAGTCCGGAGGCCCGGAGCGCAGTCCGCGAGAGCCCCGCCTCCGCCCTCCCGCAGCACTCGCTCGGCGTTCGACGCCAGGGCGGGCGGCAGCGCGCCTTCGCCGAGGCGCGCGCCAGCGCGGCCCGCGCCGCATCTTCGCGTAGTCGCCGGTGGCGAGCCGGCGAGCCAGAGTCTCGCGCTCGGCATCGGGAGGTCCACCGCGCTCCCGCCACGAGAGCTCCTCGAGCCGCTCCGCGGCGACCCGCTCGGTGATCGCAGCGGTCGGGCGGATCGGCGCCGCGCGCTCCCAGGCGAGCCGCGCGCCTTCGGCGTCGGCCGCATAGGCGAGGCGGTCGCCCTCCTCGAGCCAGAGCTGCGCCGACCTCGAGACGGTCTCCGAGCTTCGTGGCGAGCGCGCGCCCGCGCGTTGTCCTCCGCCGCGCGCGCGAGCTCGCCGCGTCCGGAGCGCGATGCGGCCGCGATGGTGGAGGCGCGACGAGAAGCCACAGCTCGTCGCCGTCGCGCGCGGCCTGATCGAAGAGCTCCCGCGCGACGGCGGAGGCGGCGAAGTCGGCGGCGCGCCAGATCGATCTCGACGCGGTTCGATCGCGCGATCCGCAGCAGATCCCGGCGTCCCGCGGCCGCCGCGAGGCGACGCCGTCGTCGTCGAGCAGCTCCCGGCATCGCGCGGGGCGGCCGGCGTGGTAGACGTCGCCGCGAGATCGATCGAGATCCGCGCGCGCTCGCCTGGATCGTCGCGCAGGACGGCGAGCGCTTCCTCGAGGCGCGCGGCCGCCTGGCTGAAGCGCCGGCGGTCCGGCCAGACCGAGCGCCTCCTGCGAGACGAACCGCGCCGCGAGCGCATAGTGGCCGGAGGAGAGCGCGGCGCCGCGCCAGCGCTCGTAGATCGCCGCCTCCTCCTCGAACCGCCCCTCGAGAGAGCGCGCCTGCGCGCGCAGCGCGTTGTCGATCCGCACCGGCTCGGGCATCCGGGCCGCCAGGACCAGCCGGTCCGCCTCGTCGGAGACGCGCGTGCGCCGCGGCGCGATCGCCGTCGCGCGCGAGCCCGGCGGCCTCGAGCCGCAGCAGCGCGGACGCGCTCGTCCGCCCGAGCGTCCGAAGAGGCCGCGCGCCACGCCGCCGCGCGGCGCCCGCCTCGGAGACGCCCTCGGAGACGCGACGAGACCTCCGCCGCGCGCAGCGCTGCAGAGGCGGGCGCATCGGCGCCGGCGGCGGCGTCTCCGGCGACGCGCTCGAAGAGCGCCCGCGCTTCCGCGGACGGCCGCCCGAGGCTGCCGCTCGGCCTCGATGCGCGCGAGCCATGGAGGCATCACGACGCCGGACGCAGCCAGGCGCGCCGCGATCTCGAACCACGCTTCGTCGGACCGATTTGGGAATCGCCGGCGCCAGCGGCTCCGCCGCCGCGAGCGCCTGCGTCAGTGGCCTCGCGCGAGGAGCCGCTCGATCTCGTGGGCGAACCCGGCGGGCCGCCGCTCGCGCTCGCGAGCGCAGGCGGCGCCGGAGGAACGCAGCTTCCGTCAGCGGCGTCAGCGGAAAAAGCAGGCGCCTGTCCGGTCGCGTCGGAGGCGCACGCGGCCCAAGCGGCGCTCGTGACGGCCGCCTCCGCGAGGCCGCGCGCCGCGATCGGGATCCTCCCCGCTTCGCGCCGCTCAGCCGCTCGTAGAATCGCAGCGTCGCCGGGAGGCTTCCGCACGGCACGAAGATCTCCGCCGCCATTCGTCGGGGTGGCGCGGCGCGGGCGGCCGCGACGGCAACCGCCGCAGGAGGCGATCTCTTCCGGAAGCGATCGCTCCGCCATCTCGAGCGCGCTCGCGCGAGCGGGTCCCATGTCTCGACGCCGGCGAGTCCAGACTGCCCGGACCCGACGACGCATCGCGCTCCGCGAGCTCGCGCAGGCGCCGGCAGGCTTCCGCCACGCCGCCCGGCGGAGGCTCGAGCGGGAGGAAGGATCCGCGGCGAGCGCCGACCCATCCGCCGGGAAGATCCCGCGCCCAGCCCCTCGAGCGCCGCCCGGCCCGACTCGAGCGACCGCGCGGTCGGCCGGCGGCCGCGGAATTCGCCGCGGACGATCGTCCGGAGACGCGCGAGACGCCTGACGTTCCCGCAAGCGCGGCGAAGCCCGATAGACCTCGGCGACCGCCGCCTCCGCGCGCCGGCCCATCGCTTCGGGAAGCGCGAGCCTCGAGCGAGCGCCACGGCCTCGCGATCCGCGATCCGTCCGCCGCGACGGAGAGGCGATCGAGCAAAGGCGGCAAGCACCGCGGCGGCCGGGCGCGCCGGCGATTCCTCCGCCACCGACGCGGGCGAGCGCGCGAGCCACAGCCGCCGAGTCTTCGCCCGGTCCCAGCGCGCATCGGCGAGGTCCTGCTCGGCCAGCGGGAATCCATGCGCCTGGAAGAGCGCGAGAGCAGCGGCCGCCTGAGGAGAGCGACGCCGCGAGCTCGCGCGGACGCACGCGCCGTCGCGGACGGGCCTTCCGGCGGCGCGCGCCGTCGGACCACGAGCCACGGCGCGTCGCGCTCGAAAGGCAATCGGAGATGACAGCAGTCACGTGCGCGACGGCGGCGAGCTCGAGCCAGCGCGCCCGCGCCGCTGGAGCGCGAAGCGCTCGACGATCTCGCGAACCTCGGCCCACGCGGCCCGCGGACGCACCGCAGGCGCTCATGGCTTCCATGTTTTCGGCGGTCTCGCCGCTAGATTGTCGCGAGCGGGATCACCGGCGTCCCGGAGGCGGGGACGGCCTCGGCCTGACCTGAGCTGGGGACGGCTCCGCGGCGCGCGATTTCGACGAGCGTCCCAACTCAGGGGCCCTGCGAACTCAGGACCTCAGGCCTCGCTCAGACCCTGAACATCGCCTCGATTTTCGACGCGGCCGCGGGATGGTAGGCGGCCCTTGCGGCCGCCTGCAAGTCACCGCATGCAGATCGAGTCGAGGTCCCGGGAAGCCCCGGATACGACTTGGCGACCAGTCGGGATCCTCGATGAGGCACCCGCCGCGCGTGATCGCGAGGCCCCGCCGCCATCGCGATGGTGATCGCGCGCCGTCGGCAACCGCGCGAGCCTGCCGCCCCGCAAGCCGCCCGCGACGACGAGCTCCGCCTCGCCCGCGCGCGCCAGACCCGCCGGCCGCCCCGACGAGCGCACGAGGCGCCGATGCGGTCGCTCTCTTCCAGCGCAGATGCGCGACGCCGGTGACATGCTCTCCTTCCGCCATCGCGGCGAGCGCCACGAGCGTCGGCACCGCGTCCGGGAAATCCGCCGCGTGGACCTCGACGGCCGCGAGCTTTCTTCGGAGGCTCGCCGTCGTCGCCGTCAGCCCCGCGCGCGATCGCGAGACCCATGCGCTCGAGCACGGGAAGGGCGCGCGCGTCGGCGGCCGTCGAGTCAGGGCGGACGCCGCACCGCCGTGACGCGGCCCCGATGCGCGCCGACGGCCGCGAGGAGCGGAAGCGCCGAGAGTCGTCGCCGGGAACCTCGTAGCGGTGTGGGCAGGCCGTTCGCCGCGGCGGACGCCGAACGACGCGCCGTCGCCGCACGACGTGCCCGAACGCCGCGAGCGCTTCCGAGCGTCGACGCGACGTGGGCGCAGAGACGACCGCACCGACGCGCGCACGGTCAGGCCGCCGTCCACCGCGACCGCCGCGAGAAGGAGCGCCGACGGGAACTGGCTCGAACGCGAGGCGTCGAGCCGTGAGATCGCCCGCGCTTGCGGCAACCGCCCGCGATCGCGAGCGGCAGATGCCCTTCGCGCTCGGGCGGCTGCGATCTCCGCTCCGCCCGAACGCAGCGCCGCGACGAGGCTCTTCCATCGGCCGCTCGCGCAGACAGGCCGATCCGTCAGGCGGGAGCCTTCCCAGCGCCGAAGTACTTTACACCGCCGCCGGGAACCGCGCCGCCGTCTGAGTCCGCGACGTCCAGGCGCGATCGCGCGCCGGATCGCCTCAGAGCGGCGCGCCGAGATACGGTGCGACTGCCCGGCCCCTTCCCATCGCCATCAGGCAGGAGCACCGCCGTGTCGCCGTCTCGGCGGCCCCGCGATCTCGACCGGCACCGAGGACATCGCCGCCAGGATCAGCGCGCGATTCGTCGCGCTCTTCGTCGGCGCGCGCACCTCGCCAGACCTCGCGGGCTCGGGGAAGAACGAGATAGTCCACGAGAGGCGTGCCGTGACGCGATGAGGCGCGTCTGTCCGTCGTCGCCGATCTCCATCAGCGCCTCGCTGATCGACGAACGCCGGCAGGATCTCGACGCGGCCTCCGGAGCGACCCGGCCGTCCGCCCAGGCCTTGTGCGGAAGTGGCCGAGGAGCAGCATCGACGTCCAGGCCGTGCCGCCGAACCGGCGCTCGCGCGAAGCCGCGGATCGATCTCGAGCGAGCAGCCGCGACTTGTGCTTGAAGTTCGAGCGGTCGAGGCGGGCCTCGCCGTCTTCCAGACGAACCGGTTGGCGATGCCGCGGCCTTAGGCACGAGGCGCCGACCGCGGCCACGGGAGACCGGGTTCTTGGACGAGGAAGCGCCAGAAACGGTAGGCGTGGTCCCGGCTGGTTCAGGAGGTCGCCGTGGGTCGCGAGGAAGCGGCGTGGGCCGCGCCTGGAAGGATCTCCGCGTCGCAGACCCGCCGCGAACGCGTCCTCGGCGTAGGAGCCGCGCAGGAAGAAGTCGCGGTTGCCCTCGACGTAGGTGACCGGGGCACCGGCCGCCCGGAATGCCGGCGACGCGCGGTCTCGGCAGGACTCGCGGATGGCCGGCGTCTCCTGAACTTCGCGCGGGCGATGAAGAAGTGAGAACGTGTCGCCGAGCAGCGTGGTGGCGCGCGCGCCCGGCGCCTGACGGCCTCTGCAGGGCGTCGAGCAAATGGCCCTTCGTCCCCGGGGCGGCGGCCCGACGTAGCAATCCGCGAACACCGCGCATCCTTCAAACATAGCTCAATGCGGAATTTCGCCGGCTGGCACGAGGTTCGCATCTCGTATACTGGAGTTTTGTTCCGGTAACCGTTCTCGAACGAGGTGACACCGTAACGATGCGCCGCTCCCCGCTGATCGTCCTGGCGCGCTTCCTGCTCCTCCCGGCGACAGTCGCTCGGGGCGGAGATGCTCGCTCCGGTCCTCGCCCGCGGAGGCGTCGCGCGCCGACGCCCGGGTCCTGAGGGCGCTGAACTCGGGGAGCGGGCGCGTGTCGGTGCTCCTCGGCGTGCGGGACGGAACGCCTTCAACACGACAGCTGCGCCTCCATCCGGACCCGGCCGGCGAGCCCGCGCGGCGGCTCGGCGGCGCTCAGGCGCGAAGATTCTCGCCGAGCAGATGCAGAAGTCGAGGAGCTCTCGGTCCGGCACTTCTACGGCAGCTTCTCGGTGCTCTCGGTCTCGGTCACGCGCCGCGCTCCTGACGCTCGCCAACCATCGTCGGTCGACTGGATCACGCGCTCGATCAAACGAAAAGCCTCGCGGTGCAGGCCCAGAACGCCGTCGTGCTTTGATTCACAGCGACCAGGCGAACCTACAGGGCGCGACCGGCGCCGGCACGCGGTCGCGATCGTGGACACCAGCGTCGACTACACGAACCCGTTCCTCGGCGGCGCGCGTTCCCGAACGCCAGGTCGTCAGCGGCGTTGTTTGACATCGCCGACAACGACAACGACCCGATGGACTGCGAGGGTACGGCACTATCGGTCGCCGCGATCGCGGCGAAACGCGCAGCGTCGCGCCCGACGCGGTCCATCAGCCATCAAGGTCTTCTCGCTTCAAGGACGCTTCGAACAAGAACTGCTCCGACGGCGAACGACTCCGACATCATTTCCGGCGTCGACTGGGCGATCGCATCGGACGGACTTCGGCATCGTCGCGATCAATCTCGCTCGGCAGCGGTTTCGACGATTCTCAGGACCACAGCTACTGCGACGACGACACGCCAGACTACACCGACGCGTTCGACTCCGCGGTCTCGATGGGGATGGTGGTCGTGGTCGCGTCCGGCGTAACGACGGCACCGCGAACGCCCTCGCCGCGCCGGCGTGCGTCTCGTCCGCGATCTCGGTCGGCGCGGTCTATTCGCAGAGCGACGCGAGCCGCAACTGGCTCGACGACAAGGGCGCGATGCAGTGCGCCGATGCGCCGATACCCGGCGCCGGACCAGGTCGTCTGCTTCTCCGATTCGGCGACGAGCCTCTCTCGATGCTCGCGCCCGGCACGTTCTGGATCGTCGCCGACAAGGGCAGAACGTACGCTCTTCCGCCGGAACGTCCGCCGCGTCGCCGGCCGTCGCGGGCGCCGTGGCGCTCATGCAGCAGGTCCACCGGCACGATGCCAGCGGCCTCGATCATCGGCATCCTGCGACCGGCGCATCGGTCACCGATCGCGCACGGCAGAGTTTCGGGCGACGCCGCGCCTCGACGTGCTCGCGGCCGTGCAGTTCGATCCGTCCACATTCTTCCTACTCGGCTCGGCTCCCGGGATCCCGGACGGCAGCGGGTCGGCAGAGCGCCTCCTGGTCACGATCTCCGGATTCGCCGGCAGCATCGCAGGCGTCGAGGTCTGGAGTCGAGATCGATCCCGGATCCGAAGCCTGCGCGCGTCACGCTGACGGGCCCCGATGGCACCGCCGTCGTGCTCCACGACAGACGGGCGAGCACGAGGCGCGATCAACGCGATCTACGGAAAGACCGACGTCCCGACGCAGTCCTCGGAGTCTTCGGCGGCCGCCCGCCCAACGGCGTCTGGACCTGACCGTCGAGGACAAGGTCGCGGCCCCGGCGCGGCGCCCGGCAAGATCCGCAACTTCGCGATCCAGCTGCAGCCCGGCCAGCCGACCGCCGCGGTCCGCAGAACGTCGCCGTCGGCCGCGTCCTGCCGGGTCCGCTCACGCAGGGCTCGAAGTTCTTCCTCTCCGACATCAGCGTGTACAACCCGGGCACGAAGCCGCGCGACATTTCGATCGACTACGTTTACGCCGGACTACGGGCGCCAACGCCTCCAGAGCCACACGAGACCGATCGCGCCCGGACAGGTGAAAGCAAGCGCTCGAAGACCTCGTGTCGAAGCGGGGGTTCGGGTTCTCGGACTCGTTCGGCCCCATCTTCGCGACGACCAAGGATCCGAACTTCCTGATCCGCGGATATCTCTACACCGACTCCGTCAACGGCTCCTTCGGCCACGCCAGGTGCCGAGCTTCGCGACGACGCAGGGCCTCGCGATGCGACGGCGGCCTCGGCGACCGCGAACGGTCTCATCAAGAACGACGAGGTTCCCCAGCAACGTCGCGTTCACCGAGGTCTCGGGCAATCCGGTCAGGTGCTCGTCCAGGTCCTCGACGCCTCCGGAACGGCGGTCGGCTCGACGACGATCACAGCCGGCGAACACGGCCCGCCGATCCTCGGCGACGTCATCAAGAATCGCCTGGGACTGCAGCCGCAGGACAGCTTCCGCGATCCAGTTCACGTTTTGTCGCCGACAGAATGCGCATCATCCCCTTCGCGACCTACGTGGACGACATCACCGGCAACTGATCTTCCAGCCGGCGATGAATCCGGCGGCGTCGGCCGAGGACGTGATCTTCTTGTCCGGCGCATCTCCGGCGCCCGCGGCAGCTGCTTCGCGACGAACATCTACGTGACGAACGTCGATACGGCGCCGGTCAATCTGACGGTCTCGCTGATCCCGAACCGGCGGCTGACCGGCGCGCCGAACGCCGCGCACGCAGACTGATCGCGCCCCGGCGAGACGCTCACAGCTCGACGTGCTCGTCTCGAGTTCGGCCTCCAGGATCCGTCCGTCGCGGGCTCCGCCTCCACCCCGACCATAGCGCGGATCGTCGTCACGAACAACACGATCGTTCAGGATTCGGCGGCACTTCCGGAGTACTCGGTTCAGGGAGTCCCAGTTCTCGACGGCGTGGCCGGCGGCAAGACCTTCACCGCGATCGGTCTCTGTCACTTCGCCCGCTCGCGACCAGCTTCCGCTGCAGCTTCCGGATTCATGGTCGCCGGGCACCGCCCGGTCGTGCCGTGCGCGTCACGGCGCGGAACTGGCAACGACAAGCCGCCCGTCATCGGCACGCGCGACTACCCGGTCTCGGCGCGAACGCTGGTGCAGACGAGCAGCACGGACCTTCTCGGAGGACCGGACGCCTCCAGGCTTTCAGAATTTCTACCTGCAGTATCAGGTGGTGTCCGGCAGCCGGGCGTGTCATGGCGTACGCGACCGTCAGCGACAACACGTCCGGCGACGGCATCTGCACGTTCCGCCAGTGAGCCCTCGCGGTTAGAATCCGCTTCGTGAGCGGGGAGCTCTCCCGAAAGGCGCCTCGAGACCCCCGGCGTTCTCGACCACAGCAGCGCCGCCATCACCCGGCACAGCATCGTCCCGCTCGGCCTGATCGCGGCCAACGCGATCTACCTCGTGGCGTTCACGCGCGACACCGCGCTTCTTCTACGTCGATGCTGCTGCTCCATCTGACGCTGGGCGTCGCTGATCGCGATCCCCTTCTTCGTCTTCGCGCACGACGCACGCGCAAACGAATGATCCGGATGTGGAACAAGCGGGCGAAGTACGCGGGCTCGCGATCTTCACGCTCGCGATCGTCTGCGTCTCGACCGGCGTCTTCATGACCTTCCAGGGAGCGACGCTCAACAACCGGCGCGATCTGGCTCGCGCACGTCGCGCTCGGTGCCCGCTGGCGCTCGTGGCGTTCATCCTCCACCGCCGCGCCCACACGCACCAGCTCCAGTTCCGCCGCCTCTACGCCTGGGGCGGCGCCGTCGCCGTCTTCCTCGCGCGCGATGGCGGCTGCTCGCGAAGCTCGAGAAGCCGCCGAAGCGCATCGTCAACGTCAACGGCGACACGGTCTTCTACCCGTCCTCCTCCGAGACCTTCGACCAGGGCCTGCTCGACGGGAAGAAGCTCGCGGCCAACGACTACTGCCAGTCACTGCCACCCCGACTCGTTCCACCAGTGGGAGCGCTCCGCGCACCGCTTCTCCTCGTTCAACAACCCGTTCTACCGGAAGAGCGTCGAGCTCATGGCCGACCGCGTCGGGCGCGAGCGCACCGAAGTGGTGCTCGGGCTGCCACGACCCGGTCGTCCTCTTCACCGGCCAGATGGGCGCTGCGACGCAGGCGAAGTTCTCCTACGACTCGTGGGAGGCGCAGCAGGGGCTGACCTGCATGTCCTGCCACTCGATCGCCGAGGTCAAGGACATCGCGCGGCAACGGCGCCTACGTCATCGAGGAGTCGAAGCAGTATCCGTTCGCGTTCTCGAAGAACGAGACGCTCTCCAGGCCGTCAACCGGCTCCTGATCCGCATGGAGCCCTCGCTCCACCGCAAGACGTTCATGAAGCCGTTCCATCGCGGACGCCGGAGTTCTGCTCGACGTGCCACAAGGTCGCGCTGATCCCGGCGCTCAACGGCTACCGCTGGATGCGCGGGCAGAACCACTACGACACCTGGTACGACTCCGGGCGTCTCGGGCCGCGCCGTGCGCTCGTTCTACGATCCCGCCGCAGGCCGAAGGCCTGCCGCGACTGCCACCTGCCGCCGTACCGATCCGACGAGTTCGGCAACCAGAACGGCTAGCTCCACGACCACCTCTTCCCGGCCGCGAACACGGCGCTGCCCGTTCATCCGCCGGCGACCAGGACACGCAGGAGCAGATCCGAGAGTTCCTGCAGAACAAGGTCCTGACGGTCGACCTCTTCGCGATGCAAGCGCGGCGAACGACGTGCCGTCGTGCTCGGCGACGATGCCCGCCGGCCGTCGCGCCGGGCGAGACGCTCGACGTCGAGGTCGTCGTGCGCACGCGCGGCGTCGGCCATCCCCTACACGAACGGCACGGCCGACTCGAACGAGACGTGGGTCTCGCTCGAGGGCGGCGGACGGACGGACGCGCCGTTCTTCCGCGAGCGGCGTGCTCGACGACAGCGGGCGGCTCGACCCGGCCGGCCGACCGGCTCTCGACGCTCCGTCATCGACCACGACGGCGGCCACATGGACCGCCGCCAGCCGCAGGACATCCACGTGCCGCTCTACAACAACGGCATCGGGCCCGGGCGCCGCGCGCGTCGTCCACTACCGCGCTGACGGTCCCGAAGGACGCGAAGGGCTCGGTCGACGCTCACGGCCGGCGTCCACTACCGCAAGTTCTCGCGCGACTACACGACGCTTCTCGCTCGGCGCGTGCGTCGTCCGTCGCTGCCCGTGACGACGCTTGCCAGACAGCGACTCTCGATCTGACCTCGCCCGTCGCGGAGCGGCCGCGAGCGTGGCGGCCCGCGACGCCCGCGCGGCAACGCCGGATCCCGCCGTGGCTGCGCTGGAACGACTACGGCATCGGGCTCTTCCTCCAGGGCGACCTGAAGGGCGCGGCGCGCGCCTGGACGAAGGTCGCCGAGCTGGCGCCCGACAAGCCGGACGGGCCCTTGAACCGCGCGCCGCGCCGAGATCGCCGAGGGCCGGCTCGCCGACGCCGCGGCGTCGCTCGCCGAGGCCGAGCAGAGCCGGCCCGGCTGGGGCAAGACGGCGTTCTTCCGAGCGATCGTCGCGAAGGACGAGGGCCGCGCTCGACGGACGCCGAGAAGCGACCTGCAGCGCGGTCCTCGCGAAGTTCCCGCTCGACCGCGTCGCGTGGAACAACCTCGGCTCGGTGCTACTGGCTCGCCGGCACGCTATCCCGGACGCGATCGAGGCGCTACGGCAAGACGCTCGCGATCGACCCGGAGGACCTGAACGCGCACTACAACCTGATGCGCGTCTACCGCGCGCACGGGCGACCGAAGCAACGCCGACGATCCACGAGGCGGCGTACCGCAAGTACAAGGACGACGAGACGGCGCGCGCGCTCGCGGCCGACCTGCGCCGCGAGGATCCTGGGCCAACCGCGAGTCGCTCCATCCACGTACACGCCAGAAGCAGACCGCCGCCGGCCGTGCCGCCAGCCTGGGTCGCGACGATCGGGCCAAGGGATACGGACCGACTAAAGCTACCTAAGCGCGCATCCGCCGATCAAGCGCGAGGCAATCGACTACGCGGCGGGCAGGCCGCTGCGAGAAGATCCCCCCTCGTCGCCCTGAGGCGGGAGCGAGTCTCGCTGGTCTCAATCCAGCGCCTGGGGTGCTAGGTTAGCGCGTTTCACCCGATTTGACGCTTCGAGCGAAGGGAGAGGTGGGAAGAACTGACTGCGGAGTTCGCTCGGCACGCTTCTGGCTGGTTCTCGGAGGCTGCGGCAGCGCCGTGCTCGCCGCGGCGTTTCCCGACGTCGGCATCGGCCTGCTCGGCGTGTCGCTGGCCTTCGGCCTGACCGTGCTGACGATGGCCTATGCGATCGGCCACATCTCCGGCTGCCACCTCAACCCGGCGGTCTCGGTCGGGCTCGTGGGCCGGCGGGCGCTTCCGCGGCGGCGAGCTCGCTGCCCTACGTCGTCGCGCAGGTCGCGGGCGGCGATCGCCGGCGCCGGCGTCCTCTACCTCATCGCCAGCGGCAAGGCCGGCTTCGACGCTGTCGCGGCGGCTTCGCCTCGAACGGCTACGGCGACGCACTCGCCCGGCGGCTACTCGCTGACCGCGGCGCTGGTGGCCGAAGTTCGTGATGACCTTCTTCTTCCTGATGATCATCCTCGGCGCCACCGACAAGCGCGCCGCCGGCGGCTTCGCGCCGATCGCGATCGGCCTCGCGCCTCGACGCTGATCCACCTGATCAGCATCCCGGTGACCAACACCTCGGTGAATCCGGCGCGCAGCACCGGGCCGGCGGTCTTCGTCGGCGGCTGGGCCGTGGAACCTCTGGCTCTTCTGGGTCGCGCCGATCCTCGGCGCGGTACTGCAGAACCGTCACATCGGGCGGCTCTCGAAGACCGCTACGAGGTCCGGCGGCGCCGGAGGAGAGACGAGGAAGCCAAACTCGCTAAACTACACGCCGTGCGGCGTGCGCGCGAAGATCGCGGGCCTTTACTCTGCTGCGCTCTCGCGGCCACCGCAGCGCATGGCGAAGCCCGCGGCGCCGGCCGCGCGCCGCCGACTCCGACGCCGCAGCCCTCCGTGCGCTTCGAGGAGCGCGCGCGGGCGATGGGCATCCGCGTTCACGCGTCAACGGCGCGCGCGGCGACAAAACAGCCGCGTAAC
>ERZ1370068.9837-contig-8585_pt1 | contig 86369 bp, 119 predicted proteins | sample MGYA00561227_ERZ1370068 | MGnify/ENA primary metagenome ERZ1370068 (study PRJEB38410, sample SAMEA6850437) | metagenome | study: Metagenomic assessment of the ecological functions of the soil: analysis of the soil microbiota associated with the...
AAACAGCTGCGGGAATTTCGACCGCAAGCTCCGTGCGCAGATCGGCGCTGACGTCGACCGTGATCGGGAACGTGCCTTTGAGCTTCTTGTCATAGGGGATGCAGGCGTCGATCAGGATGCGGTTGTTGAAGTTGCCGGGAAGGAACAGCGGGTCGCGCTTGGAGGCCCAGGCCTTCTGGATGGTGTCGATATCGGTGAGCGGATCGAAGCGCGTGCACATCGCCCACAGCACCTGGTCGAGGTCGCCGGCGTCGATGTCCTCGTCGACCACCACCGTCCACTTTGCCGGCATAGGCGCCGCCCTGGCAGGATGACGCGATGTGCAGCGCCTGCCGCGCGTGGCCGGGATAGCGCTGGCGGATCTGGATCGCGGTGAAGCGGGTCGCCGGGCCGGCCTCGTGGTTCCACACGCCCAGCACCTCAGGGCACGCCGCAGGCGTCGAGCGCGCGCCAGATTTGCGCTGCGCCGGCGATGCCCTTGAGCAGGCCGGTCTCGTCGACCGGCTTGTGCTGCGGCGCGCAGGTGAGGATCGGATCGTTGCGGTAGAGGATGGTCTTCACGTTGACGTAGGGCCGCGCCTGCGTGTCGTCGGAGTAGTAGCCCATCCATTCGCCGAACGGACCTTCGGGCTTGACCTGGCCGGGCACCGTCTCGCCTTCGATCGCGATCTCGCAGTCGGCCGGAATCGGGAAGCCGGTATAGGGCCCGCGCACCACGTCGATCGGCTCGCCGCGCAGCCCGCCGGCGATATCCATCTCGCCGACCTCGGGCAGCGGGCTCGAGGACAGCATGAACAGCAGCGGGTCCTGGCCGCACAGGATCACCACCTTCATCGGCTGTCCGCGCTCGAAATATTTGTCGCGATGGATGCGGCCGTGCTTGCCCTCGGTGATCTGGCAGCCGACGGTCTTGCCGTCATAGACCTGGCTGCGATAGGCGCCGAGGTTGAACCAGCCCGTCGTCCGGGTCCTGCGTCATCACGCAGTCGGCGGTGCCGATGAAGCGCGCCGTGTCGAGCTCGTGATGGCGCGGCACCGGAAACTTCAGCACGTCGACGTCGTCGCCCTCGACCACGTTCTCGAAGATCGGTCCGTCGTTGACGAAGCGCGGCGGCAGCGGCTTCAGGTCCTGCATGCGGGCGTGATAGTTCTGCACGACATCGACCTTGCGCTCGTATTCGAGCGGCAGGCCCAGCGTCAGCGCGATGCGGCGCGCCGAGGAGAGCTGCCCGTAGAGCGTGCGGAAGCCTTGCGGATAGCCGGGCACGTTGTCGAACAGGATCGCCGGCGCGGTGCCGCGGCTCTTTTCGGTGAGCATGTGGGTGATGGCGCCCATCTCGACGTCCCAATGGGCGCCGTCGACCTTGCGCAGCTCGCCCATCTTGTCGACTTGCTCGAGCCAGCCGCGCAGCCCGCGGTATTGCATCCGCTGCTTCGAAACTGCCTCAGCGCCGGCGCGGGCCATGCTGTTCTCCATGCCGTGGAATGCTCAACATCTATACAACCGTATGCCACGCTGGCAAAAACGCCTCCCTCACCCCCGCGGCAGGACGTGCGCCCACTTCGCGCGGATGCGGGCGTCGAGCTCCTTGCTCGAGCGCGCCACGATCGGGAAGGTGTCGCGCCGCGACCACGGCTTGCAGGCATCGATGACGACGCGGGCGTTGCGCGGATCGTCGCTGCTGTAGGCCATGGGATCGAGCACCGTGCTCCAGCAGCCGCGCAGAATTTCGATGCCCTCGCGCGGCTCGAAGCGCGTGCAGATCGCCCACACCACCTGGTCCATGTCGGCGGGATCGATGTCGTCGTCGACCACGACCACGACGCGGTTGGCGTAGGCGCCGGCGTGGCACTGCGAGGCGATCAGCCCGGCCTGCTTGGCGTGGCCGCCATATTGCTGCTTGATGGCGACCGTGAGCCAGAGCCGGCTGCCGCCGGCCGCATGCGCCCACACGCCCTTGACCTCGGGCACGCCGGCGGCCTCGAGCTGATTCCACACGGCGCCGGAGCGGTAGGTGCCGCGATAGAACGAATCGTCGTCGGGCGGCACGCCCGGAATGGCGCCGAGCAGGATCGGGTCGTTGCGATGCATGAACGTCTCGATGCGGATCGCCGGCTCCTTCTTCTGGCCGCCGGCGTAATAGCCGGTCCATTCGCCGAGCGGGCCTTCGTCGATCAGATCGTTCGGGATGCACGAAGCCCTCGAAGGCGATCTCCGCCTGCGCCGGGATGGGCAGTCCGGTGCGCGGCCCTTGATGACCTCGACCGGCTCGCCGATCAGACCGCCGGCGACGTCGTATTCGTTCTTGCCGTAGGGAATCTCGAGCCCGGCCACCATGAACAACGCCGGGTGCATGCCGACCACGACCGCCACCGGACACGGCTCGCCGCGCTCGTGATAGCGGCGCTTGATCAGATCGCCATGCTTGCCCTTGGAGCACATGACGGTCGCCACGTTCAGGCCCGTGGGATTGCACCCGGTAGGCGCCGTAATTGATCCAGCCGGTGTCGGGATCCTTCATGATCACCATGCAGCCGGTGCCGATGTAATAGCCGCCGTCGTGCTCGTGCCAGCGCGGCGTCGGGATGGTCTGGATGTTCACGTCCTTGCCGCTGCGCACGTTCTCCAGGAGCGGCCCGGACTTGACGGTGACCGGTGCGATGCTGCGCGCCTCCTTCATGTATTTGCGCCAATAGGAGACGAGCTCGATCGCGGAGCCGTCGATCGGCATGCCGAGCGTGAGGTTGATGCGCCGCACCGAGGTGAGAATGTTCGCGAGAATGCGGTGGCCGCGCGGATAGCCCGGGATGTCGTCGAACAGGACCGCCGGGATTGCCCATCTTGCGCATGTAGAGGTCGACGATGCCGCCGATCTCGGCTTCGCGCTCGGCGCCGCTGATCTCCTGCACCTCGCCTGCCGCACGCAGCGCCTCGAGCCATGCGCGCAGATCCTGCTTCGACACCGCCGACGCTTTCTTCGGCGGCGCGTTTCGCACCCGGGATGTCGGTAACGGTCATTTGGACAGCTCCTCGCTCGCCGGCTCGATGCAGTTTAGCCCGCGGCCCGAAGGAAGCGGAGCGAAATCCGGGGCTGTCGTCCGCATTTTGCTTCGCGTCGTAGCCCGCAAAGACGCGAGAACGCCTCTGCGCGGCCTAGTTGCTCCGGCCGTTCAGGATCTGCTTCAGGCGCTGGGGCGTGACCGGCAACTGCGTCACGGCACCCGGCATTCCAATGGCGTCATCGATGGCGGAAGCAATCGCCGCACCAACCCCGGTGATACCGCTCTCCCTGCCCCTTTGATCCCGAGCGGATTGAGCGGGCTCGTGTAGTCCTCGCGCAAGAGGACGTCGACCTCGGGCGTCTCGCGCACCGTCGGCATGAGATAGTCTGCAAACGTGGTCGCCAGCGGGTCGCCGCGCTCGTTGTAGGTGAACTCCTCCAGCAGCGCACCGCCCAGGCCTTGGGCGAAGCCGCCGACGATCTGCCCTTTCACCAGCGCGGGATTGATGGCGCGCCCGATGTCGTAGGCGATGGCGTAGGATTCGACGCGGACGCCGCCGGTCTCGCGGTCGACCTTCACGACTGCGAAATGGAGGCCGTAGGGATAGACCTGATGCTCCACCCGGAACCAGCCTTCGGCCGACAAGCCCGGGCTCGCGGTCGCCGAGCGTCTTCGACGTCGGTGCGAGGTGATTGGCGATCTCGCCGAGGCTCATCGACGGCCCCAACGGCTGATCCTTGCGCACCACCTTGCCGTCGACGATGTCGAGCGCGTCGGCCGGCGCCTGCATCAGCTCGGCGGCCACCTCGAGCGCCTTCGCCCGCAGCTTCACGGCGCCGTTGTGGGTGGCGGATGCGGTCATCACCGTCGCGCGCGACGCATGCGCTCCGATGCCATAGGCGATGCGGTCGGTCTGGCCGTGGGTGACGCGCACGCGCCGGTAGTCGACGCCCAGCATCTCGGCGCAGACCTGCGCCATCACGGTCTCGAAACCCTGGCCGAGCGAGGCGCCGCCGGTGATGAGCTCGACCGCGCCGGAGGTGTCGACCTCGATCCGCACGCCATCCGCGGGGCCGAGCCCGCTCTTCTCCACGAACATCGCAAATCCGGCGCCGACCGCCTCGCCGGCAGCGCGGCGGCGCGCCAGTGCAGCCTTGAGCTTGTCCCAATCGAGCGCAACCAGGAGCTTGTCGAGCAGCCCGACATAGTCGCCGGAATCGTGCTCGATCTCCTCGCCCAAAGCCTCGAGCGGCCGGTGGTAGGGCATCTCGTCCGCCGAGATGGCATTGCGGCGCCGCACGTCGTTGCGGATCGATGCCGAGCTTGGCCGCGATGGCGTCGACCAGCCGCTCGCGCACGAACGTGGTCTCGTAGCGGCCGGGCGCGCGATAGGTGGCCGCCGGGGTCTTGTTGGTCAGGCGAAAATGGCCGATGGCACGATAGGCCGGGACCCGGTAAGGGCCCGGCAGAATGCCGGCGGTCATGTGCACGACGCGCGCGGCATGGGTGCGCACATAGGCGCCCTGGTCGTGGAAATAGACGATCGTCGATGGCGAGGATGCGGCCCTCGCCGTCGACCGCCGCGCGGATGCGGTGGAGCTGCTGGCGCGAATGATTGGCGGCGATCAGATGCTCGCGCCGGTCCTCGATCCATTTCACCGGCCGGCCCAGGCGCATGGCGGCGACGCAGACCAGCACGTCCTCCGGATAGAGCTCGCCGCGGATGCCGAAGCCGCCGCCGACGTGCGACTTCGTGCACATGGATCGACGACGGCGTCAGGTTGAGCATGCGCGCGAGCAGGTCGCGGTTGCGGTGCGGCACCTTGGCGGCGCCGTGCAGTTCGAGGATGTCGCGGGAGGCGTCGTAGCGGCCGATTGCGCCGCGCGCCTCCAGCGGCACGCCGGAATGGCGGCCGATCGCGAGCTCGAGTTCCACGACCATGGGCGCGGAGCGAAGCACCGCATCCACGTCGCCATAGCCCTGCTGGATCATCGGCGACCTCGGTGTTGCGGCCGGCGGAGAATTCGCCCGGCTCACCTTCGGCTGCGAGCAGGATCGGCAGTTCCTCGATCTCCATCGTGACGAGGTCGGCCGCGTCCTCCGCCACGTAGGGATCCTCGGCGAAGACCGCGGCGACCGGCTCGCCGACATAGCGCACCTTGTCGATGGCGAGCACCGGCTGCCGGTACGGCTCGAGCGCGGGAATTCGTCCCTCGCGAAAATCGATCGGCGGGATGTCGGCAATGTCGGCGGCGGACCATACCGCGACGACGCCGGGCAAGGCGCGCGCGGCCGACGTATCGATCGCCGTGATCCTGCCGTGAGCGTGGTTCGCGCGAACGATCCGCATATGGAGCTGGTGCGGAAATGAAATGTCGGCGGCGAAGCGGCCGCGACCCCTGACCAGCGGCGGATCTTCCAGCCGCTCGACCGATTGTCCGATCCATTTGTTGCTGCCGGCCGTCATCGGCCGCCGCTCATTTGGGCCGCGGCGGCACGGACCGCCTTCACGATGTTCTCGTAGCCGGTGCAGCGACAGAGATTTGACGACAGGACGTCGATGAGATCCTCATCGCTGATGTTCGGCTCGCGCTCGAGCACGCCGGTCGCCAGCATCAGAAAGCCCGGCGTGCAGAAGCCGCATTGCAATCCGTGGTTCTCGATGAATGCCTGCTGCAGCGGGTGCAGCTCAGCACCGTTCGCCAGGCCTTCCACGGTGCGGATTTGGCATCCCTCGGCCTGCACCGCGAACATCAGGCATGAGCGCACCGGCTCGCCGTCGATCAGCACCGTGCAGGCGCCGCAGACGCCGTGCTCACAGCCGATATGCGTCCCGGTCTGACCGCAATCGTCGCGGATGGCATCGACCAGCGTTCGGCGTGGATCGATGCGCACGTCGGTGGCTGCGTCCGTTGACGGTGAGCGTGATCTCGCGTTTCTCGATCATGCGGCTGCCTGTTCGAGCGCGCGGCGCGTGACGGTGTGCGCGAGATCGCGGCGATAGGTGCGCGCTGGTCGTGGCATCCTCGAGCGGATCGACGGCCGCCGCGACCGCGGCGGCCGCGGCCTCGAAAGCCGCGCGGTCCGGCGCGCGGCCGGCAAGCACCTGCTCGGCTTGCGCGATCCGGCGCGGCTGCGGCTCGACCCCGCCGAGCGCCACGCGCGGCGCGCTGATCACGCCGTCCTCGTACGCGATAGGTGACCAGCGCCATGGCGAGCGCAAAATCGCCGGCGCGGCGATTGAATTCGTAGAAGCCGAAGCGAGTGTCGGCGGAGCAGGATCGGCAGCCGCACCTCGGTGAGGATCTCGTCCTCCGTGAGCGCCGTGGTCATGATGCCGCGGAAGAAGTCCTGCGCCGCTATGGTGCGCGTGCCGCCGCGCGCTGCTCGCGACCATCTCGGCGTCGAGCGCCGCGGCGACCGCGCACCATTCGGAGGCCGGATCGGCATGCGCGATGCTGCCGCAGAACGTGCCGCGGGTGCGGATTGGATAATGCGCGATGTGGCGCACGACGGTGGCGAGGAGCCGCCCCAGCGGGCCATCCGCCACCGGCTTGTGAAAGGCGGCGTGGCGCACGCACGCGCCGATCGACAGCCTGTCGCCGTCCACGGCGAGCCGCCGCAGCGCCGTCGACGCCATTGATGTCGACCAGATGCGCCGGGCGCGCGAGGCGGAACGCCATGATCGGCACCAGGCTCTGGCCGCCCGCGAGCACGCGTCCGTCCTCGCCCGCGACCTCGGCGAGGGTTGCGACCGCCTCGTCGATCGTTTTCGGCGCGTGGTATTGAAACGGCGCGGGCTTCATCGTTCCTCACCGCGAACACGGTGGGCGTCGAAGCAGAGAACGATCACCGCAGATTGTCCCATATTTGGGAAACTGCAGTTTTTTGGATTGATGCACAGTTGTTGGTGTATGTAAAGAATCGGCCACTCAGGCTCGATCCGGCACCGCGATGAAGCCACCGCCCTTCAGCTATCACGATCCGAAAACGGTCAGCGACGCCGTCGGGCTGCTCGGCGCAGCTCGACAACGCCAAGCTGCTCGGCGGGCGGGCAGTCGCTGATGCCGATGCTCAACATGCGCTTCGTGCAGCCCGATCACATCATCGATCTCAACCGCGTGGAGGGCCTGTCCTACATCCGCGAGGCGAGCGGCGCGCTCGAGATCGGCGCCATGACGCGCCAGCGCGATCTCGAATTCTCCGACGCTGGTGCGCGCGCGCTGGCCGATCATGCACGAGGCGCTGCTGCAGGTCGGCCACCGGCAGACCCGCAACCGCGGCACGCATCGGCGGCTCGCTCTGCCATCTCGATCCGGCGGCGGAGCTGGTATCGCTCGCGACCGGCTACGACGCGACGCGTGACGGTCGCCGGGCCCGAACGGCGCGCGCGAGATCGCCGTTCGCCGAATTTCCGGTCGCCTATATGACGCCGGCGATCGAGCTGAACGAGATCGTCGATCGGCGTGCGCTTCCCGCACTGGCCGCCAGCCACGGCTATGCCTTCGTCGAGTTCGCGCGCCGGCACGGCGATTTCGCCATCGTCGTCGGCCGCGCGTGCTCATCGAGAGCGACGCCGCCGGCAAGATCACGCGCGCCTCGGTGACGATCGGCGGCATGGGCACGGCGCCGGTGCGCGCCACGCGAGGTCGAGCAGGCGCTCATCGGGCAGGTGCCGACGGCGAAGCTGTTCCGCGACGGCCTGCGAGAGCTGCCGCAAGCTCGAGGCGATCGACGACGTGCACGCGCCGGCGTCCTACCGCCAGCATCTGGCGGCGGTGCTGTCGCGCGCGCGCGCGCTGGAAGCAGGCGCGCGCTGGCGCCTGCACGCAGCACGCGCGCATCACGCGGCGCACTGAGGCGCAAGTCGACCATGGGCGAGACGCGCAAAATCGCGCTGACCGTCAACGGCAAGCGCTACGAGGCAGAGGTCGAGGTGCGCGTGACGCTCGCCGATTTCCTGCGCCACCAGCTCGGCCTCACCGGCACGCATCTCGGCTGCGAGCACGGCGTCTGCGGCGCCTGCACCATCCTGCTCGACGGCCGCTCGGCGCGCTCCTGCCTGATGCTGGCGGTGCAGGCCGACGGACACGAGATCGCTCACCGTCGAGGGCATCGCGCCGTCGCCGACGAGCTGCATCCGCTGCAGGAGGCGTTCCGCGAGCACCACGGCCTGCAATGCGGCTTCTGCACGCCCGGCATGCTGACGACGCTGATCGAGTTCCTGCGCGACAATCCCGACCCGACCGAGCAGGAGGTGCGGATCGCGATTTCCGGCAATCTCTGCCGCTGCACCGGCTACCAGAACATCGTCACGGCCGCGCTCGACGCGGCGAAGCGGCTGCAAGCCAGGCGGTGCCGTCGCCCGAGGATTCGGCCATGCGAGAAGTTGCGCTTCGGTTTGCAAGACGCGGCGTCATTGCCGGATCGACGACGGCAGGATGCTGCAGCACGCGTCATGGCCATTCGCTTCGACGACATCGGCAACCGCCTGAAAGCCTTTCGCCTCGGCTCCGGGCTGAGCGCCGACGAGATCGCCAGCCGGCTCGGCATTTCGCGCACCGCGCTCTACCGCTTCGAGAAGGGCGAGCTCGCCAAGATCGAGACGCTGGAGAAGCTCGCCGAGCTGCTCGGCGTCTCGGTGCCGACCCTGCTCGGCGTCGGCGTCGAATACGTCGCCTCGGCGGTGAGCCTATTTCGAGCGCATGCGGCAGATCGAGGAAACCTCCGAGCACATCATCGTGCTCGCCGGCCCGATCTCCTACCTGCTCGCCTCCGACGCCTTCGACCAGCACGCTCGGCGAGATGCTGCGCGAGAAGCATTCCCGACAGGCTGCGAGGGCCGCAAGCGCGCGCTCGCAGCAGGTCGACGAGCTCATGGCCGTGCTGCGCCAGCGCAAGGACAGCTACCGCCAGCGCCAGCCCGGCATCGTCAACCTGATCTCGGCGTCCGAGATGGAGCGCTTCCTGCGCAACGGCCTGGTCGGCCGGCTCGACCTGCCCGACAAGGTCCGGCGCGAGCGCGCGCGCGCTGGCGCGCGCCGGAAGCCGAGCATTTCACCGCGCTGATGGAGGACGAGCCGATCGGCGTGCAGATCGGCATCGTGCCCGACACGCTGCCGCATGCGAGCTTCCAGATTTTCCGCCAGCCCGACCGGCAGGTGCTGGCGCTCAGTCCGTTCCGGCTCGGCGAGCAGCCCAACATCCGCGTCGGCGTGGCGATGATCACCTCGGCGCCCGAGGCGCTCGCCCTGCATGAGAAGATGGCGAAGGAGCTGTGGCAGCGGTCGCTCAAGAACGCGGCGGCGGTTCGGCTCATGCGAGCCCTGATCGAGAAGCAATGAGAACAGAAGTGGTGGAGGTAATTTGGTAGGAGTCCGCCGCTTCCGTTCAAAATTTGGAAAAATCTTGATTTTGGTACGGGCGACAGCTTACTGACATCTCGATCCGGCCGTCCAGTGGGCGAGCCGCAGGACCGCGCAACAGGATTTCGAGACCCATGGCGCACCGGCCGTTCGCATCGGCGCCCTATATCGTCGGCAGGAGCGCGCCTACGCCGGCCGAGGCGCATATCCCGGCCGAGGAATCGCTGTGCCCGGTCGTGTCGCACGACTGGGTCAATGCCGAATACAAGCACCTCGTCGTCGATGCGTCGCCCAAAGCGCTGACCGTCAAACCCGGCCAGTTCTTCAACCTGCTCTGCCCGTCCCCCGACGAGGGCGAGCTGTGGCTGCGGCGGCCGCAGAGCGTCTATCGGATCGACCAGGCCAAACGTCGCATCGAGTTCCTGTACAAATGCGTGGGCCGCGGCACGAACGGGCTCGCGACGCTCAAGCGCGGCGACGATCTCAACATGGTCGGGCCGCTGGGCGTCGGGTTCAGCGTCGATCCCGGCTGGAAGCACGTCGTCGTGCTGGGCCGCGGGGTCGGCCTCGCCACGCTGGCGCCGATCTCCCAGCTCGCCGGCGAAGTCCGGCATCGGCGTGACCGCGATCCTGAGCGCCCGCAGTCCGGAATTCGTGATGGCGGGCGACCTGTTCGCGAAGGTCGGCGACGTCGTCAGCGTGCTCGACACCGACGACAGCAGCGCGGTGGAAAACGTCGAGGCGATCCTCGCGCGGCTGATCGCCGCAGCGGCAAGCCGACGCGTTCTACACCTGCGGCTCAAATCGTCTGTTTCAACTGATGAAGCGCGTCGGCAAGGCAGCACGGCATTCCCGGGCAGGTCGCCATGGAGCAGGTCATGGCCTGCGGGCTCGGCCCCTGCTACGTCTGCGTGCGCACCTTCGAGGTGGACGGCAAGAAGGAGCTGCGCCGCGTGTGCATCGAAGGGCCGGTGTTCGATCTACAGGAGGCAGTCGGATGGTAGACATGACGCGTGAAGATCGGGAGCGTGACGCTCAAGAACCCGATCATGCCGGCGTCGGGTGCGTTCTCGACCGAGCTCGCGCAGGTGATGGACCTGAACCGGCTCGGCGCGCTGGTGGCGAAGACCGTGTCGCGCGAGTTTCGCGCCGGCAACCCGCCGCCGCGCGTCATCGAGGTCGAGGGCGGCATGATCAACTCCATCGGCCTTCCGACCAAGGGCATCGAATATTTCCTCGACCCACCAGGTGCCGGACTACAAGCGCTTCACCCCGCCTCTGGTCGGCTCGATCATCACGCGACGACGACCGAGGACTTCGAGGCGATGGCGCGCGATGTCAGCACGTCCGACATCGATGTCCTCGAGGTCAACATTTCCTGCCCGACGCGCGACCCAGGCGGCGGCAATTTCGCGCTGCACGCAGAACCACACGTTCGACGTGATGAGCCTGATCCGCAAGACCACCGACAAGCCGATCTGGTGCAAGCTCTCGCCCAATGCCGGCGACGTCGTCTGCCGTCGGCAAGGCGGCGGAGGCGGCGGGGCCGACGCGCTGGTAGTCTCGAACACGCATCCTCGGCCTCAAGATCGACACCAACACCTTCAGCCGGCGATCGGCAACAAGCTCGGCGGGCTTTCGGGACCCGGCATCAAGCCGATCATCGTGCGCATGGTCTACCAGTGCGCCAAGGCGGTGAAGATCCCGATCATCGGCTGCGGCGGCATCGTCAAGGTGGAGGACGTGGTCGAGTACATGCTCGCCGGCGCGAGCGCGGTCATGATCGGCTACCTCATCTTCCGCAATCCGTCCGGCATGATCGCGATCATCGACGGGCTGGAGCAATGGTGCGCGAAGCGCGGCTTTGCCCGCGTCGCCGATCTCACCGGCGCCATGATCGACGAAGCGCCACGGGAAACTTACGCCGCCGCCGCGGCCCCGATCGGTTGAGCAGGGGGTGGCCCGCCCTGCCGCTGCGCGAGGTCTGAAATGACCAGCCGCATCACCATCCGCAAACCCGACGACTGGCACCTGCACGTGCGCGACGGCGCCATGCTCAAGGCGGTGCATGCCGTTCACGGCCAAGCATTTCGGCCGCGCCATCCTGATGCCCAATCTCATTCCGCCGGTCGCCACCACGCGCGGACGCCGTCGCCTATCGCGAGCGCGTCATGGCGGCGCTGCCGACCGGGCTCGACCTTCAAGCCGCTGATGACCTGCTACCTGACCGACGACACCGATCCCGATGACGTCGAGCGCGGCTTCAAGGAGGGCGTGTTCACCGGCGTGAAGCTCTATCCCGCCAATGCCACCACCAACTCGGCCGCCGGCGTCACCGACTATCGCAAGATCATGCCGCGTGCTGGAGCGCATGGAAAAGATCGGCATGCCGTTCCTGATGCACGGCGAGGACGTCGATCCCGATGATCGACATCTTCGACCGCGAGGCCATGTTCATCGAGCGCTATCTCTCCAAGTGGACGCGGCAGTTCCCGGGCCTGCGCTTCATCCTGGAGCATCTGTCGTCGAAGGAGGGCGTCGATTTCGTGCGCAGCGCCGCGCCGCAGGTCGGCGGCACCATCACGCCCTACCACATGATCCTGACCCGCACCGATTGGCTCGGCTGGGGGCTCAAGCCCTACATGTACTGCATGCCGGTGATCAAGACCGCGAAGGACCGCGCGGCGCTGCGCAAGGCCGCGACCTCGGGCGAAGCCTGCTATTTCCTCGGCACCGATTCCGCGCCGCATCCGATGGCGAAGAAGCTCGCGCTCAACGGCATCCCCGGCTTGTTCAATGCGCCGGTCGCGATCGAGACCTACGCCAAGGTGTTCGAGGAGGAAGGCGCGCTCGACAAGCTCGAAGCCTTTGCCTCGCTCAACGGCCCAAGCATTATCGGCTGCCGCCCAACGAGGAACGGATCACGCTCGAGAAGTCGCCCGTGGACGGCGCCGGAGGAGGTCAAAGTCGAGGGGCCGGATGAGAAGGCGCTGGTCTATCGCGGCGGCGAAACGATCGAGTGGAAGGTGGTGGTCGTAAGTCTGAACTCTCGCGCGTTGTCAGTGCCGGCAGGGAGGCGAGGCATGGTCGCGTCGCAGCGGCAGACGTGTGGCAAAGCTGCGAGCGAGCACGAGCCGCGACCCGCAAGGGGCAAATGACAGCAGGCATGACGGCTTCTCCTGACAAGAAGGTGATGGCCGAGCTGACGGCGAAAATGCTGCTCGAGGTCGAGGCGGTCCGCTTCATGACGGACAAGCCGTTCATCTTCACCTCCGGCTGGGCGAGCCCGGTCTATACCGATTGCCGGCGGCTGATCTCGTTTCCGCGCGTGCGCCGGACGCTGATCGATTTCGGCGCGGCCACCATCATGCGCGATGCCGGCTTCGAGCAGTTCGATGCGGTCGCCGGCGGCGAGACCGCCGGGCATTCCGTTCGCCGCCTGGATGGCCGACCGGCTCGATCTGCCGATGCTCTATGTGCGCAAGAAGCCCAAGGGATTCGGGCGCAACGCGCAGATCGAAGGCCATCTGAACGACGGGCCAGCGCGTGCTCCTGGTCGAGGATCATGACCACCGACGGCCGCAGCAAGGTCAATTTCTGCAAGGCGCTGCGCGAGGCCGGCGCCACGGTCGAGCACGTGCTTCGTGTTCTTCTTCTACGACATTTATCCCGAGGCGCGGAAAATCCTCAGCGATCTCGGGCGTGACGCTGCATTCGCTCGCGACCTGGTGGGACGTGCTGGCGGTCGCCAAGGCGAGCGGCAAGTTCGACGCCGCGCAAGCTCGCGGAAGTCGGAAAAATTCATGCACGACCCGGCGGGCTGGTCGAAGGCCCATGGCGGCGTATCCGCGGCCGCAGCTGAATGAATTCGCGATCTGGCGCGCGCGCCGGCGATAGTGAGCACGGATATGCGTAGAGGTTCTGGAATGGCGAAGCTGGATGCGGATGTCATCGTCGTGGGCGGCGGCAACGCCGCGTTTAGCGCCGCGCTGGCAGCGCAGGAACAAGGCGCCTCGGTGCTGATGCTGGAAGCGGCGCCGGAGGATGAATCCGGCGGCAACAGCCGGTTCACCGCCGGCTCGGTGCGCGTGGTCTACAACGGCGTCGACGACATCAAGGCGCTGGTGCCGGATCTGACCGAGCAGGAGATCGCCGACCACCGATTTCGGCACCTACACGCCGGAGCAGTTCTTCGACGACATGGCGCGGGTGACGCAGAACCGCGCCGATCCCGGATCTGGTCGAGCTTCTGGTCACCAGCAGCTTCGATACGCTTCTGCTGGATGCGCGACAAGGGCGTGCGCTTCATCCCGATCTACGGCCGCCAGGCGTTCAAGATCGACGGCAAGTTCAAGTTCTGGGGCGGGCTGACGGTCGAGGCCGTGGGCGGCGGCCCCGGCCTCATCAAGATGCTCACCGAGGCCGCGACCAAGCGCGGCATCGAGATCCGCTACGAGACGCGCGCGCTGAGCTCTTGTCTACGACGGCGTCCGCGTGCGAGGCGTGCGCATCCGGCACGACGGCGCCGAGAGCGAATTGCGCAGCAAATCGGTCGTGCTCGCCTGCGGCGGGTTCGAATCCAATGCCGAATGGCGCACGCGCTATCTCGGCCCCGGCTGGGACCTCGCCAAGGTGCGCGGCACGCGCTTCAACACCGGCGACGGCATCCGCATGGCGCTGGATATCGGCGCCAGCCCGTGCGGCAACTGGTCGGGCTGCCATGCGGTGCAATGGGAGATGAACGCGCCCGAATTCGGCGATCTCGCGGTCGGCGACCAGTTCCAGAAGCACTCCTATCCGTTCGCGCATCCTGGTCAACGCCACCGGCAAGCGCTTCGTCGACGAAGGCGCCGATTTCCGCAACTACACCTATGCCAAATACGGCCGCGTGGTGCTGGAGCAGCCGCGGCCAGTTCGCCTGGCAGATCTTCGACCAGAAGGTGAAGCACCTGCAGCGCGACGAGTACACGCATCCGGCAGATCACCAAGGTGCGTCGCCAACACGATCGAGGAATTCGCGCACAAGCTCGAGGGCGTGAACGCGGAGCAGTTCCTCAAGAGCATCGCCGAATACAACAAGGCGGTGCGCACCGACATTCCGTTCAATCCGAACGTCAAGGACGGCCGGCGCACCGAAGGCCTCGCCGTCAACAAGAGCAACTGGGCCAACACCATCGACCAGCCGCCGTTCGAAGGCTACGCCGTCACCTGCGGCCTCACCTTCACCTTCGGCGGCGTGCGCATCACCACCGACGGCGAGGTGCTCAACACCGACTACCAGCCGATCCGCGGCCTTTATGCGGCCGGCGAGCTGGTCGGCGGGCTGTTCTATTTCAACTATCCCGGCGGCTCCGGCCTCACGTCGGGCGCGGTGTTCGGCCGCATCGCCGGGACGACGGCTGCGCGTGCGGGCAAGAATTGAGTGCCATTGCCGTGAACGTCTCGATGGCGCGGGCGGCCGGCGCGGGCGCACGCAACACGCTTACGGCGACAGAGATCGTCCACGCCATCGCTGCGGGCGAAACGACCTGCGAGGCCGTCGTCCGGGATTGCCTTGATCGCATCGAGCAGCGCGAAAGTATCATTCATGCCTGGGCCGGCATCGACCCGGAGCTGGTGCTGCGTCACGCCCGCGAGCGCGACCGCAGTGCCGCGCGCGGCCCGTTGCATGGCGTTCCGATCGGCGTGAAGGACATCATCGATACCGCCGATCTGCCGACCGAAATGGGTTCGCCGATCTACCGCGGCCACCGGCCGACGACCGACGCCGCCTGTGTGGCACTGGTGCGCGCGGCCGGCGCGGTGATCCTGGGCAAGACCGTCACCTGCGAATTTGCCGGCATGGCGCCGGGCGCGACCGCCAATCCGCATGATGTCGCGCACACGCCCGGCGGCTCGTCGAGCGGATCAGGCGCGGCGGTCGCAGATTTCATGGTTCCGGCGGCATTCGGCACGCAGACCGGCGGCTCGGTGCTGCGCCCGGCCTCCTATTGCGGCGTATTCGGCTTCAAGCCGACCTTCGGCGCCTTCAACCGCAACGGCGTGTACCCGGCGGCCGAAAGCCTCGATACGCTCGGGCTGATCGCCCGTTCGCTCGATGACATCGAGCTGCTGAGCGCCGTGCTGGAATTGCGCACGCCGTCGCCGCCACGCTCCGCTCGACCGTCCGCTGCGCATCGGGTTGTGCCGTACTCCGCTGTGGAGCGCGGCGCAGCCGGAGACGGTGGCCGCCATCGAGGACGCGGCACAGCGACTAGACAAGGCCGGCGCACGGGTGCGGGAGATCGTCCTGCCCGATCAATTCGCGGGGCTGCGCAACGCCGCGCGCGAAACCATCAACAATTACGAGCGCGCGGCGGCGATGGCGCACGAATGGAACGACCATCGCGATCAGATCAGCGACAAATTGCGCAAACGCATCGAGCTCGGGCGCACCATGCCGCACGCCGACTATGTCGCGGCCTTGCGCCTCGGGGAAGACTGCCGCGCAAGGCTGCCAGTCGTTTTTGAAGAGGTGGATGTGCTGCTGACGCCCAGCGTCAATGGCGAGGCCCCGCGCGGGCTCGACGAGACCGGCGACCCCGGCTTCCAGGCGATCTGGACCATTCTCCACACGCCCGCGCTCACATTGCCGACGCATCGCGGCCCACGCGGGGTTGCCCGTCGGCATCCAGCTCGTAGCGCCGCGTTTCGCCGACCGCCGGCTGCTCGCCTGCGCCAGCTGGATTTGGCAGGAACTCGGCTCGCCTGACATGGTTGGCTATCGGGGCTAGAGAAACATCATGGAATTCGACAATACATTCGAAGTGCCCCTGCCTCCGGCCCAGGCTTGGAAACTGTTGCTCGACATCGAGCGCATCGCGCCCTGCATGCCGGGGGCGGAGCTGACCGAGGTGGTCAGCAAGAACATCTACAAGGGCAAGATCGGCGTGCGGCTCGGGCCGGTCGCGCTTGACCTTCGCCGGCGTCGTCAAGTTGGAGGATATCGACGATTCCGCGCATACCGCGCGAGTGGCGGCGCAAGGCACCGATGCGAAAGGCCGCGGCGGCGCCAATGCGGCCTCCGTTTTCCGTCTCGAGCCGGCCGGCAGCGGATCGAAGGTCGTGGTGCACACCAATCTCACGCTGTCGGGGGCGGTGGCGCAATACGGGCGCGGCGTCGGCATCATCCAGGCAACCGCCGCGCAGCTCATGAATCAGTTCGCCAAGTGCCTGGAGGAAAAGCTCGCGCAGGACCATCCGGCTGCGCCCGCTTCCGCCCCCGCTGCAGCCCTCGCCCTCCATCGTCCCGCCGGGCGCGCCGCCCACTGCTCCGCAGCCGCCACCTGCGTCACCACCGCGAGCTGCCGCAGCACCGCCCCGGGTTGCGCCGGCGGCGAAGCCGATTTCAGGCTTTGCGTTGATGGCGAAGGTGATCTGGGGCTCGATCGTCGGCATGTTCAAGCGATCGATAGCGGCCAGCCCAGACAGCACGTTCCTGCTTGGGGCGCTGCGCCGGGCCTCATTCCTTGAGCGCTTCCTCGCGCCTGACCCGGATGGCGGGCGCCGCAAGCACCAGCAAGAGGCCCGCCGCCACCAGCAGGAAGGCCAGGCTGATCGGCTCCTGCAAGAAAACCATGGGATCGCCACGCGAGATCAGCAGCGCACGGCGGAGATTCTCCTCCATCATCGGTCCCAGCACGAAGCCGAGAATGAGCGGCGCCGGCTCGCAGTCGAGCTTGAGCGCCACGTAGCCGAAGACTGCGAAAAACGCCATCACGAACGCATCGAATGGCTTGCTGTTGATGATGTAGACGCCGATGCAGCAGAACACGATGATGGCGGGAAAGAGCAGCCGGTACGGCACCCGCAGCAACCTGCACCCACACGCCGACCATCGGCAGGTTGAGGACCACCAGCATGAGATTGCCGAGCCACATGCTGGCGATGAGGCCCCAGAACAGCTCGGGCCGATCCGTCATCACCCGCGGCCCCGGCGCGATGCCGTGGATCATCAGCGCGCCGATCATCATCGCCATGGTCGGGTTGCCGGGAATGCCCAGCGTCAGCATCGGGATGAACGACGTCTGCGCGCCGGCATTGTTGGCGGCTTCCGGCGCCGCCACGCCTCGGATGTCGCCGCTGGCCGAACTGGCGCGGCGGCTTGGCGACGTTCTTCTCGAGCGTATAGGCCGCGAACGATGCCAGCAGCGCGCCGCCGCCCGGCAGCACGCCGAGAATCGGCGCCAAGCGCGGTGCCGCGCAGGATCGAGCCGGCGCAGTACTTGAGATCGACGAGGCTCGGCCAGACCCGGCCGACCGCGTCGGAGACGACGCTGCGTGGCCTGCTTCTTCTCGAGATTGTAGACGACCTCGGCGATGCCGTAGATCGCCATCGACAGCGCCACGAACTCGATGCCGTCGGCGAGCCCGGTCATGCCGAAGTTGAAGCGCCGCGCGCCCGGAATTCACGTCGGTGCCGACGAGACCGAGCAGCAGGCCGAGCACCACCATGCGCGATCGCCTTGACGAGCGAGCCGTGCGCAAGCACGACGGCCGCGATCAGGCCGCAGCACCATCAGCGAGAAATATTCCGCCGGCGCCGAATTGCAGCGCGATCGCGGCGAGCGGCGGCGCCGCGAACGCGATCAGCAACGTCGACGACGCAGCCGGCGAAGAACGAGCCGATCGCCGCGATGCCGAGCGCCGGCCCGGCGCGTCCCTTGCAGCGCCATCTGGTGGCCGTCGATGGTGGTCACGACCGACGAGGCCTCGCCCGGGATGTTGACCAGGATGGCCGTGGTCGAGCCGCCATATTGGGCGCCGTAGTAGATGCCGGCGAGCAGGATGAGCGCGGATTCCGGCTGCAGCGTGAACGAGATCGGCAGCAGCATCGCGACCGTGGTGACCGGACCGATGCCGGGCAGCACGCCGATGACGGTGCCGAGCAAGACGCCGATGAAGCAATAGGCGACGTTCTGGAGCGTCAGCGCGACCGCAAATCCGAGTCCGAGGTTGGAAATCACGTCCATCTACAAGCTCGGCCAGATGGCGAGCGGAAGGCCCAGCGCATAGACGAACACGCCGATGGAAAATGCGATGAGCACGGCCGCCAACGCGACCGTTTCCAGCAAGCGGAACTGCGGGCCGGCCCATGCCGACAATCCCGTCAACACGGCAATCGAAACGACGAGACCGAGCGGTTCGATCAGAAGACCGAACAGGCACACCGCCGTCGCGATGATGATCAACGGCAGGATGTGAAAGGGCGATATCGGTTCGTCGTCGACGACGACAGACCTGAGCGACCAAAATTGCGCCCATGGCTGCGAGCACGATGCCGAGCAACAATGGGAAATAACCCGCCCCCATCTTGCCGGCGCTTCCCAGCGAATATCCCCGCGCGGCCAGGATGGCGATCGCGGCGAAACCGCAGAACATCACGCCCGACCAGAAATCCTTCGGCGCGCGAATCTTCATGTGCCCCTCACGCACGATGTGCCGGCATCATGCCCGCCGTCGTCGGGACGAGCCACGATCAGTTTTCTTTGATCTTTCCGTCGGTGATGACCTGCCTCCATTTGTCGAACTCTGCGCGCAGGAAGGTGGCGCCCTCCTCCGGACTGGTCCCGCGCGGCTCGACCCCGACCTTGGCCAACGCCGCTTTGAGGTCGGCAGCCTCCAACGCTTTTGTCAGCTCGCCGTTCAAACGCGCCAGGATCGGCACAGGCAGTTTGGCCGGTGCGAACACGCCCAGCCACAAGTCGACTTCGAATCCCGCAAGGCCCGCCTCGGCGACGGTCGGCAGATCGGGATAGACGCTACTCCGTTTCGTGCCCGTGGTGGCGATTGCCCGCACGCCGATTGTCGGTGGTGAACGGCAGCGCGCCGGCGATGCTGGAGAACGCCATCTGCACCTTGCCGCTCATCATATCGGTGTAGGACGCACCGATGCCCTTGTACGGAATATGCGTCGCGTCGATGCCGGTGCGGAGCTTGAACATCTCGCCGGCGAGATGCGGCGTCGTGCCGATGCCGGCCGAAGCGAAATTGAGCTTTCCGGGGTTGGCCCTGCCGTACGCCACCAGTTCGGGAAAGGTCTTCACCGGCAAGATGGGACTGATAACCAGCACCTCCGGCGAGGAGCTTATGATCGACACCGTCTGCAGGTTTCTGAAGACGTCGTAGGGAACGTCCGCTTGCAGCGTCGGATTGATGATGATCGCCGGATCCATCAGTACCAGCGTGTAGCCATCGGGCGCCGACCGCGCGACCGAGTCCGTCCCAGAACTCCACCGCCGCCAGGCCGGTTCTCCGCAACCACCGGCTGGCCGAGATTCTCGCTCAGCTTTTGCGCGAGCGTGCGGCCGACGTAATCGATGATGCCCCCGGGCGCATACGGAAGCACCAGCCGAACCGGCTTGCTGGGATAGTTTTGCGCCTGGGCGCCGGTGAGGACGCCGAAAGCGAGTGCCGCGGCAACAGCCAGGGCCGAAGAAAGAGCGAGCCGCAACCACATCGTACGGTTCGTCATGTCCGCTCCTCTAATCCCGGCGCGTCGGCAGATAAGCCGTCGTTTGTAACAAAATCAATATTTCTTCCAATTTCTGAACGAACAGGTATGTTCACACCCTTCGGTGGTCGGCCTCTGACGACACACTTTCAGCCCATCAGCGGCGCCGCGCGCGCGGCCCGCTTCGCGAAATCTCGGAGTATGGGATGCCGGCTCGGCAATCTGGATCGCGTCTTTGCCATCATCTACATTCCCGGCCGCGATCGCGCATGGAATGGTGCAGGTGACAAAGTCGCTCCGGATTTATTGCAAGACACGGCCTCTGGACCGACGAGCAGAGACGACAAGCCGAGGACCTCAAGCGCAGGATCGAGACCGACAATCTGCATCTCGTTCGCCTTGCATGGGCCGATCCGCACGGCGCGTCGCGCGCGAAGGCGCTGACGGCGCCGGGCTTCATGGCTGCGCTCAGCAACGGCCACAACATCAACGTCGCGACCAGCACGCTCGATTCCGCCAACGCCCGGACCTTCGACTCCTTTACTCGCGGCGGCGGGATGGGCCTCGACGAGATGACCGGCTCGCCGAATCTCACCGTCGTCCCCGACCCGTCCACGTTTCGCGTGCTGCCCTGGGCGCCCGGTGTCGGCTGGGTGCTGGGCGACGAGTATTTCAACAGCGGCGTGCCCTTTCACTTCTCTCCCCGGCAGTTGTTGCGCAAGCAGCTGAAGCGGCTGGCGGAGCAAGGCATGGAGCTCGCTCGTGGGGCTCGAAATCGAATGGTATCTGCTGCGCGTCGCGGACGATCATCTGACCGCATGAGCATACCGGCGTGCCGGGCGTGCGCGGGCGCCCGATCGGCACCTGGCCGGTAGAGCCCGGGCTTTTCCTACCATTCCGAATCCAACATGGATTTGATGCAGCCCGTGCTCTCCGCGCTCGCCACGCGCTTCGACGAAATCGGGCTGCCGCTGCGATCGATCGAGAACGAATTTGGGCCGGGCCAGGTGGAGTGCACCTTCGCGCCGCGCGCCGGCGCTGGAAGCGGCCGATCAGGCGCTGCTGTTTCGCACGGCGACCCGGCAGATTTGCCGCCGGATGGGCTTTTTCGCCACTTTCATGTGCCGGCCGGCGCTGAAAGGCTTCTATTCGAGCGGCTGGCATCTCCACCAGTCACTGGTCGACGGCAAGAGCGGCCGCAACCTGTTCATGCCGAGCGCGCGAGCGCGAATATCTGTCGCCGCTGGGTCATGCCTTTCTCGGCGGCTTGATGACGCATGCCGGGCCCTGCACGCCCTTTGCGACCCCAACGGTCAATGGCTACCGACGATATCGGCCGAACTCGCTCGCGCCCGACCGGGCCACCTGGTGCTACGATCATCGCGGCGTAATGATCCGCGTGCTGGGCGGCCCCGACGATCCGGCGACGCGGATGGAGAACCGGATCGGCGAGCCGTCCGCGAATCCCTACCTCTATATCCTGTCGCAGATCGTGGCCGGGCTCGACGGCATCGAGAACAAGCTCGAGCCGGGCCCGCCGGACGATGATCCCTACAATGCCAACCGGCCCATGCTGCCCGCAAGCTTGCCGGCCGCGTTGGATGCGCTCGAGCGCGAGCCGCTCTTTCGTGCGCAACTCGGAGAGGTGTTCGTCGATTATTTCCTCAAGCTCAAGCGCAATGAGGCCGGCAGGTTCGCGCAGTGGCGCAAGGATGCCGGCAGGCAGGAGGGCGACGAGCCGACCGAGTGGGAGCAGAACGAGTATTTCGATTTTTTCTAACGGATGCATTATAGCGTCATGTGACAAGCGCGGAGCTGGAGCGGCAACCCGCAGCGGTGAAGGAGTGGAACCCATGCTGGAGAAGCTCACCACAGCGCGGATCGAGAGCGCGGCGGAACTCTATGACTGGGACGAACTCGTCCAGGAGGATCGCGTCCACCGTCTGATCTATACCGACCCCGCTATCTTCCAGGCCGAGATGACCAATATCTTCGGCGCGGTCTGGGTCTATCTCGGCCACGAGAGCCAAATTCCCAGGAACGACGACTACATCACCGTACGACTGGGGCTGCGCCCGATCATCCTGTTGCGGGATTCGCAGGGCAAATTCCGCGCGCTGTTCAATCGCTGCACCCACCGCGGCACGACGCTGTGCCGCAAGGACAAGGGCTCGGCGCGCATCTTCACCTGTCCGTATCACGGCTGGAGCTATCTCAACACCGGCAAGCTGCGCGCCGTGCCGTGGCCGGACGGCTATGCCTGCGACTTCAAGGACTCCAAGTTCAACGTCGCGCAGGTGCCGCGCGTGGACAGCTATCGCGGATTCATCTTCGCCACGCTCAATCCCGATGCGCCGTCGCTGCTCGACTACCTCGGCGCGATCACCAAGCCGATCGACGAATGGCTGGACCGGCAGCCCAAGGGAAAGATCGCGGTCTGCGAGGCGAACCGGCTCAAATACAAGGGCAACTGGAAGCTGGCCTACGACAACTCCGGGGACGGCTATCACGTGGTGTTCTCTCACCGCTCGCTGCTGGAGATGGAGAACCGCCAAGCCGACGTCGCCAACAAGGGCATGTCGTACTACAAGGGCTCGCCGGACACCGCGCCGATGTACATGGCCTATATGGGCAACGGCCATCACTTCAAGGACAAGCGGCCGAACATCCAGAAACGCGCCGGCGGATTGTGGGCGGTGGAAGGCCCCGCACCGGGTTCCGAGCATTACGCCGAGGAACTGCGCCGCCGCTTCGGCGCCAGGGCGGAGGAAATCCTCGACCTCGCCTCATCGGAGCCGGTCAACATCAACGTATTCCCTAACTTCTCGCTGCTCGGCAATCATATCCAGGTATTCGAACCGGTCTCGGTCGACGAGACCAACGTCACCTGGTACGGCACGGCGGTGGTCGACGAAGACGGCACGCTTGGCGGCGCGGTCGACGAGGTCAACGCGTTGCGCATGCGCACGCAGGAGCAATTCCCGAACTTCGGCGAAGTCGACGATCTCGCCAATTTCGAGGAGATCCAGCGCGGGCTCGCGTGTCAGGAGGACGAGTGGATCTACATGCATCGCGGCCTCGACATTCCCGGCCGCGTGAAGACCGACGAGAACAGGCATCATCACGGCACCCGCCACCGATGAAGCGTTCATGCGCGAATACATCAAGGAATGGAAACGTTTGATGAAGGCGACGCCCCACCTCGTGGTCCAGCGCGAGCCGTGAGCGCAACCATGCAGACCGTGCACGATCCGTCGACCAGCTCCTACTACGTCAACGAGCAACTCTATCGGGACTTGGTGGCGAGCTTCACCGATTGGCAGCGGGACGACTTGGCCGTCCACGATCCGTCCGAGCGCGATCAATTCCGCATGTTGGTGGAAAGGAAGCTCGCCTGCTCGACCAGCTTGCTTCGACGAATGGCTGGCGATGTATTCGCCCGAATGCATCTACTGGGTGCCGGGAACGCCGGCCGCGGAGATCCCCGCCGCGAGATCGCCATTTCCTTCGATGACCGTCGGCGCATGGAGGACCGGATTTACCGGCTGCGCACGGGCTACGCCTGGTCGCAAGCGCCGAAATCCCGCACCGTCCGGATGATCTCGAATGTCGAGACGTTCGCCACCGACCAAAGCACAATCCGCATGGTCCGTTCCAATTTCCTGATCAGCGAGTTTCGCGTGGACGGCACGCGCTTTCTGTCGGGCTGGTGCGGGCATCGCCTGGTACGAGCCGCGCATGCGCTGGGACATCCAGGTCCGACAGGTCAACCTGATCGACTGCGACCAGAACCTGCGCAATCCCAGCATTGTGCTCTGACGCCACGGTCGATGTCGCGACCCCCGCCCCGGATGATTTCAGCAAGAATGTGCGGATGGAGTTCTCCGCCGCGTCCATGAGGGCAGGCACCCAGTAACCGCCGGCGCGCGTGGAGGCATGGCTTGCATACTTCAGCGCCGGTGATTACTGGGATCGTCCGCCTTCGGCCTTCGCAAACGATGCGCATATCGACGGCCCGGCGCTTGGGCGCAAAGCGGCCTGAGTGGGAGAAAGAACATGACGGCGACTGCGCTCGATTCCGTGATCTTCCGTGACATCTTCACCACGCCGGAGATGCGGGAGGTTTTCTCCGATGAGAGAAGGACCAGCTATTATCTGGAGATCGAGGCGGCGCTCGCCCGTGCGCAGGGCCGCCTCGGCATCATCCCCGACAAGGCCGCACGCGAGATCGAGCGCCAGTGCCGGATCGAAAACATCGATCTCGCCCGCCTGAAGCAGCAGACCGAGCGCGTCGGCTATCCGATCCTCGGCGTGGTGCAGCAGATCGTCGGATCTGTGCGCCGAGGGTCTCGGCGAGTGGTGCCATTGGGGCGCCACCACGCAGGATATCACCGACACCGCCGCGATCATGCAGATCCGCGCCGCGCTCGAACTGGTGGAAAGGACATGGAGGCGATCGCTGCGGCGCTCGCCGACCTTTCGCGGCGCTACCGCGACACGCCGATGGCGGGACGCAGCAACTTGCAGCAGGCCGTGCCGCTGACGTTCGGCTTCAAGACCGCGGCGCTGCTCGCCGCGATGCAGCGCCACCGCGAACGATTGGCGCAGTTGCGCCCGCGCGTGCTGGTCGGCGAGTTCGGCGGCGCGGTCGGAACGCTGGCCTCGCTCGGCGCCGATGGCCTCAAGGTGCAAGCCGCGATGATGGAGGAGCTCGGCCTCGGCCAGCCCGACATCGCCTGGCACACGGTGCGCGACCGCATCGGCGAGGTCGCCTGCTTTCTCGGACTCCTCACCGGCACGCTCGGCAAGATATCCATGGACGTGAAGCTCCTGATGCAGACCGAGGTCGCCGAGGTCTACGAGCCTTTCCACGAGGCGCGCGGATCGTCGAGCACGATGCCGCAGAAGCGCAATCCCGATCTCCTGCCTCTATATCCATTCCACCGTCGCGCTGGTTCGCCAGCACGTCGCCGCCCTGCTCGAAGCCGCGGTCGCCGACCACGAGCGCTCGACCGGACCGTGGGAGATCGAATGGATCTCGCTGCCCGAGATCTTTCTGCTGGCGTCGGGCGCGCTGGCGCAGACCAAGCTGCTGGTCTGCGGCCTCGAGGTCGACGCCGATCGCATGCGGGCCAATCTCGATCTCACCCGCGGCATGATCGTTTCGGAAGCGGTCATGATGGGACTGGGCCCGCATCTCGGACGCCAACGCGCCCACGACCTCGTCTACGACATCTGCCGCAAGGTCTCCGCGACCGGCGTGCCGCTGGTCGAGCTTCTGGCGCAGAATGCCGATATCTCCAGGCATCTCACACGGGCGGAGCTCGACAAGATGTGCGATCCCGCAGCCTATCTCGGCCTCGCGGGTGAGATGGTCGACAAGGTGCTGGCGCGCGAGCCTCGTAGCGTCGGTTGAGCCCAGCGATCCGCGTCATAGTGATGTGAGGGACCAGTGGCGACCATGTGGCGATTGCCAAGGAGCTCGGCATCAAGCCAACGCAGTGACGCGTGCGGCGTAACGACCGGGTCTCGGCAGGCCTGCCCGCGCGATCCCCTCGATGCTGCCTTCTGCGTCTTGACGTCAGCCGGCCGCGCGATTGCAAGGAGAGCAACATGAACATCGAGGGAAAGGTCATCGTCATCACCGGTGCCGCGCGCGGGATCGGGCAGGAATACGCGCGCTATCTCGGTGGTCTCGGCGCTCGGATCGTAGCTGCCGACATCAACGACTGCTCGAACACGCTCGACCTCGTCAAGTCAGAAAGGGGCACCGCCGTCGGCGCCAAGCTCGACGTCGCGAGCGCCGCGTCGGCGATGGAGGTGGCGCAGGCTGCGCTCGACGCATTCTGGACGCATTGACGCGCTCATCAACAACGCCGCGCTCTATGGTGGCCTCAAGGGCGGCCGCTTCGACACCATCAGCGAATCCGATTGGGACGCGGCGATGGCGGTCAATGTCAAAGGCATCTGGAACTGCTGCAAGGCCGTCGTCCCGGCCATTCGCCGCGCCGGCGGCGGCAGCATCGTCAATATCGCCTCGCTGGCGGCGACCTATGGGATGCCGTACGGCTTGCACTACACGACCTCGAAGGCGGCCGTGATCGGTCTTACCCGCGGCCTCGCGCGGGAGCTTGGCCGCGACAATATCCGGGTGAATGCCGTGGCGCCGAGCGCGGTCTTGACCGAGGGCACCCGCGAGTTCTTCGCGGAGAAAACCGACAAGGCGCTCGATACCATCAAGATGAACCAGGCGATTGCCAGAAACCTGGAGCCGGCGGACCTGGTCGGCACCGTTCATTGGCTGGTGTCCGACGCCAGCCGGCTGGTCACCGGCCAAACCATCGCCGTCGACGGCGGAACGGTCATGCATTGAGCGGTTGCGGCCCGCGCACGTTCCCGCACGACGTGCCACCTATTGATCATCCAGCGCCCGACGGATTTGATGCCCGCGCGCGGCGCCGGAATGAGCGTGTGCCGAGGGAGGATACCGATGGATTTGGGACTGAAGGGCAAGCGCGCGCTCGTCACCGGGGGAAGCAAGGGTATCGGCCTGGCGGTGGCGCAATCGCTCGCGGCCGAAGGCTGCCGCCTTGATCTTGCTGGTCGCGGCAGCGCCGCGCTCGAGCAGGCGCGCGACGCGCTTCGACGGGCTGCGCCGGACATCGATGTCCGTATCCACGCCGTCGACCTCTCAAAGCTCGAGGATCAGGAACGCCTCGCGCAGGCGTGCGCCGAGGTGGACATTCTCGTGAACAACGCGGGCGCCAACCCGGCGGGAGATCTTGACGATACCAGCGATGAAATCTGGCGCCGCGCCTGGGACCTCAAGGTGTTCGGCTACATCAACTCTCTGCCGATCGATCTGCCGTGCGATGAAGCAGCGGCGCGACGGCGTGATCGCAAACATCATCGGCTACGCCGGAGAGCGATTCTTCTCGCGTTATATCATCGGCTCCGCCGGAAACGCCGCCCTGATGGCATTCAGTTGTTCGGTCGGCAGTCAATCACCGGACTTCGGTGTGCGTGTCGTCGGGATCAACCCGGGCTACACCGCAACCGACAGGGCCGAAAGTGTGCTGCGCAAGATCGCCGAGAACAAGTTCGGCTCTGCCGAACGCTGGCGCGACGTCGAGGGCGAACTTGACCTTCCGTTCGGGAGGATGGGCAAACCGAAGGAGGTCGCGGACGTCGTGACCTTCCTGGTATCGCCGCGCGCCTCCTATGTCAGCGGAACGGTGGTGACCGTGGATGGCGGAGCGGCGCATCGAAACGGCTAGTGGGCTTAGACTTCCGGCGCTCCGCTATCGTCACGCTGATCGACCAGCAACCCGATATCTCAACGAGCTGCGTGGCGACGATGACGTGGTTCAGCCCACGCCGTCGCGTGAAAAGTTGGGCGGGCGTTTTTCGCGCAGCGCGGCGGCGCCCTCCGGCAGTTCATGTCCGCTGAAGCCGAGAAATTCCATGCCGAGCGAGGCGTCGAAGATGGGACCGGCCGCGCGCAGCCAGTTGTTGAGCGCGTATTTCGTCCACCGAATGGCGTTCGGCGCGCCCTCCGCCAGCCGCACGGCGACGTCCAGGGCGCGGGTCTGCACCTCCGCGTCGGGCACCGCCAGCGAGACCAGGCCGATGCGCTCGGCCTCCTCGCCGCTGACCGGCTCGCACAGCAGCAGGTGGTACTTGGCTTTGGCCATGCCGCACAGCAGCGGCCAGATGATCGCAGCATGGTCGCCGGCGGCGACGCCGAGCTGGTGTGGCCATCGATCAGCGCGCGCGGATTTCGCCGCGACGGAAATATCGGCGAGGATGGCCAGCACCAAACCGGCGCCGACCGCCGCGCCGTTGATGGCGGACACGACCGGCTTGCTGCAGTTGATGAGGTTGTAGACCATGTCGCGCGCTTCCTTCCACACGCGCATGCGGGTGTCGAAATCGCGCGATCATCTTGTCCACCAGGTCGAGATCGCCGCCGGCCGAAAAGGCCTTGCCGGCTCCCGTCAACAGGACCGCGTTCACACTCGGATCGGTGTCGATCACGCGCCAGATCTCGGTAAGGTCGGCGTGCATCTCGCCGTCGGCGGCATTGAGCTTTTCCGGCCTGTTCATCACCACCCGGAGCACGCGCGGATGCGGCCGGTCGATCAGCAGGCGCGAAAAGCGGGCATAGCGTTCGTCCATGTCGTCGTTCTCCAAATCATTGTCGATCAGTTGGCGGCCGAAATCCGCGCCACGACATCGCGCACGAGCGCATGGCGTTGGATCTTGCCGGTCGGGGTGAACGGGAATTGCGTGAACAGCTCCAGCCGCTCGGGCAACTTGTAGGTGGCTACGCTGTCGCCGATGAAGGCGATGAGGCTTTCGATCGTCGGCGCCTCGCCGGCGCGCGGCACCAGGCAGAGGCAATTGCGCTCGCCCAGCCGCGGATCCGGAATGCCGACGATGGCCGCGTAGAGCACTTGCGGATGGGTGTACAGGATCTCCTCGATCTCGCGCGGAAAGAACTTCTTGCCGCCGCGATTGATCATCTCCTTGAGGCGGCCGACGATGCGCAGGCGCCCGTCCGAATCGATCACGCCGAGATCGCCGCTGCGGAACCAGCCGTCGGGGAGGAAAGCGTCCGCGTTGGCGCCGGGATTGTTGTGGTAGCCGAGATGCACGGAGGGGCCGTCACAGCAGATCTCGCCCTCCTGGCCTGCGGCGACGTCACGGCCTTCGGCGTCGATCAACCGCAGCCCCATGTGGCTGGCTGGGACGCCCACCGATCCTGCGACGCGTTCGGGATCGTCGGTGGGGCGGGTATAGGCCTGATATCCGGTTTCCAACATTCCCAGCAGCTCGAGCAGGACGCCGGGAGCGGCGCGGCGCCAGGCGCGGATGGTCTCGACCGGAGCCGAGGCGCCCCGCTCACCACGAATCTCAGGCTGGTGAGATCGCGGCGCGCGAGATCGCCCTGCTGCAGGATGGCGGTGAGCGATGCCGGCGCGGTCGGGATATAGGTGACCCGCTCGCGCGCGATGAGGTCGAGCGCCGCGGCCGGCGTGAAGCGGTCGAGCAGCACCGCCTTGGCGCCGGCCAGGAGCGACTGGATCAGCGTGAGATAACCCCAATTGAGACCGAGCGGCAGCCAGGCCATCATCACGTCGTCGGCGCAAAGCCCGAGATCGCCGTTGAGAATGCGGGCCGCCGCCAAGTGTGGTGTTGTGGCTGTGCATCACCCCCTTCGGGTTCCCGGTGGTCCCCGACGTGAAGGCCATCCGCATCACGGCATCGGCATCCATGGCGACCGGCACGAAGCCCGCCGGTTCGCCGCGCGCCGCGGCGACGTCGTCGAGACCGACCATGCCCGCGCGCGCGGCACCGCGGACGATGCCGATGATAGCAAGCGCGGGCAGCCGCGGCTTGAGCTCCGCCGCCATGGCGGCGTGATCGGAAATCGCGGAACGTGCGCGCAGCAGACCAGCATTTTGCTGTCGGCGAAGCGCATGATGTATTCCAGCTCGCGGCTGCGGAAATCCACGCTGACCGTGACCGCCACCGCGCCCAGGCGCTCCAGGGCGAAGAACACCGAATGCAAACTCGACCCAGTTCGGCAGCTGGATCGTCACCACGTCCCCGGCTCCAATGCCGAGCGCGCGCAGCCGCGCCGCCATGCGATCGATGCCGTGCGCGAGCTCGCGATAGCTGAGCCGGCGCGTTCCATCGGTCAGCGCCTCGCGATCGGGCGTCGCCCGAACCCTCCGCGCCAGCACGGTCGCGAAGGTCTCGTCGCTCCACAGGCCCGCGCCGCGCCAGCGCGCCGCCATCGCCGGCGTCAGACGAGTTGCGAACGCCACGAGCTCCTCCCGACTAGGACGGCAGACGCCATCACCCGCTCTTCCTCATGGCCACGCCTGTTCACGCCGCGATGATCTGCCCACCATCGACCTGCAGCACCTTGCCGGTGATGTAGGCGGCGTCAGGCCCGGCCAGAAAGCAGACGACGCGCGCGACCTCCTCGGGCGTGCCGATCCGGCGCAGCGGGATGCCGCGCACCACGCGGTCGGTCGATCTCCGCGCCCCATTCCGGCGAAAGCGGTACGCGCCATCTCGGTGTCGGTGAGGCCGACGGCCACGGCATTCGCGCGAATGCCGCGCCGCCCTCCTCGCGCGCGACGACGCGCACGATCGCCTCCAGCCCGGCCTTGGCAGCGGCGCCCTGCACGTTACGCGCCTGGCACATTTGCGCGGCGATCGACGAGATGGCCAACGATCGCGCCGCCGCCGGCCTTGCGCAGATGCGGCAGCGCCGCACGAATGACGTAGAACGCTCCCGACAGGTCGACCGCCACGTAGCGATCCCAATCATCGGTCGAAAGCTCGGCGGTCTCGTGCCAGCTGCCCATGGCGCCGGCCGCCTGCACCAGAATATCGAGCCGCCCGAATTCGCGCCGCGGCGCGGTCGATGGCCGCGCCGACACCGTGGGCATCGGCGAGATCGGTCTTGAGCGCCAGCGCGACCCGACCAAGCGCGCGAATGTCTCCCGCCGTGGTCCCGGCTTCGACATCCCGGCTGTGATAGATGAAAGCCACGTCAGCGCCCCTGCGCGCAAGCTCCAGGCACACCGCGCGTCCGATCCCGCGGCTGCCGCCGGTCACCAGAGCCTTCTTGTCCGCGAACTCGCGCCTGGTCTCACCGTCGATCATCGCTCTGTCACGCCCTTCCGGCAAAACGCCAGTGTCATCGTCGCAGCTGTCACAGCGTCAGGTACCTGGCCTTGACCTCCTCGCGCTCGGCCCGGAACCGCTCGAGCGGCGCATGATAGACCATCTGTCCCTTGACCATGACGTAGACCACGTCGGCCACGGCTTCGGCGAGATTGAGGTTCTGCTCCACCAGCAGGGAGACTCACGCCTTCGTCCCGCAGTCGCATGATCAGGCGGGTGAGTTCCTCCACCACGAGGGGAGCGAGGCCCTGCGAGGGTTCGTCGAGCAGGATGACGCGGGGTCGGTGACCAGCGCGCGCGCAACCGCGAGCATCTGCTGCTCGCCGCCGGAGAGCTGCGAGCCCTTGCTGCGCCTGCGCTCGGCAAGCGCGGGAAATAACCCGAACAGGCGCTCCATGGTCCAAAGGCGCGCCGGGACGCGCTGGGCAACCTGGATGTTCTCGACCACGGTCAAATCCGGAAAGATCATCCGCCCTTCCGGAACATAGCCCAGGCCGACGCGCACGATGCGGTGCGGCAGGCCAGCCGGCGACATCCCGGCCGGCAAGCAGGACGTGGCCGCGCCGCGCGGCGTGAGCCCACGATCGAGCGCAAGGTCGTGGTCTTGCCGACACCGTTGCGGCCGAGCACGGCCGCAATGCGGCCGGCCGGCACTTCGAGGTTCACGCCCTGCAGGACGTGACCTTGACCGTAATAGGTATGCAGGTCCTCGACGCGCAGCATCACTGCGCTCCTCCGAGATAGGCGCTGCGGACCTCCGCGCTGGCGCGCACGGCGGCTGGCGACCCGTCGGCGATCACGCGGCCTCGATGCAGGACCGTGATGTTGTCGGCGAGCTTGAACACCACTTCCATGTCGTGCTCGACCAGCAGCACGCTCAGATCTCCTTCCGTCAGCATGTCCTTGAGGATCTGCACGGCCCGGCCGGTCTCCTCGATCGACAAGCCCTGGGTGGGCTCATCCAGCATCAGCAGACGCGGCTTCTGCGCGATTGCCATCGCGATTTCGAGCAGGCGTTGGTCGCCATGCGAGAGCATGGCGGCGGTCGCATCGGCCATACGGGTGAGCCGCATGCGTGCAATCGCCTCGTCGGCGGCCGTAGGCCGACCGGTTCAACACGCGGCCGCCGCCGAGGAACTGCCAGCGCCGGCCATCCGCGCGCCTGGGCCGCAATGCGCACGTTCTCGCGCACGGTCAGGGCGGGAAAGATGTGGCAGAGCTGGAAGGTGCGCGCGATTCCCTTTGCGCCACCTCATGCACCGGCAGTCCGGTGATGTCTTCGCCGGCGAAGATCGACCTGCCCGGCGCTCGGCCTGAGCACGCTGGTAATCAGGTTGAAGACGGTGGACTTGCCGGCGCCGTTGGGCCCGATCACGGCGCGGATCTCGCCGGGCTCCACCGCCAGGTCGATGCCATCGACGGCCACCAGGGCACCGAAGCGGCGGACCAGGCCCCTGCATTCAAGTAGCGGCACCGGGTGCCTCCTTGCCGCTGTCGGAGCCCGGGACCGCGCGCCTGGACCTGAAACGGCTCGTCAGGATGCCCCAGATGCCCTGCGGCGCGAACATGACGAAGGCCATGAAAATGGTGCCGAAAATCAGCGGCCACAGGTCGGTGACCTGCGACAGCTGATGCTCGAGGAAGACGAAGGACACGCCGCCGAGGATCGGGCCGATCAGCGTGCCGGCGCCGCCCACGATCACCATGATGAGGACCCGGCCCGACGTCAGCCAGAAGAACAGTTCGGGCGACGCGAAGCCGGCGAACGCGGCGTAAAGCGCGCCGGCCAGCCCGCCGAAGCCGTAGGCGAGCACGACGGTCGTGATCTTGTACGCGCGCGTGTTGTAGCCGAGCGCGATGGTCTTGGCCTCGTTCTCGCGGATGCCTGCGAGCACGGCGCCGAACGGCGAGCGCACGATGGCGCGGCACAGAAGATAGCGAGCCGAACAGGCAGGCGAGCACGAGGTAGTAATAGCCCAGCTTGCTCTGGAACCAGTCGATGCCGAAGGGACCGGGATGGCGCGGGATGCCGACGAGGCCGTCGGAGCCGCCGGTGACGTCGCGGAAGCGGAACAGCATGGCATAGCCGAGTTGCGCGAAGGCGAGCGTGAGCATGGCGAAGGACACGCCGGTCGAGCGGGTGCATATCCACGCAATCGGAATTGCGATCACGATCGTGACAGCCACCGCGAGCAGGATGGCCGCCGGCAGCGGCAGCGGCACGTATGTCAGAATGAGCGCGTAGGAATAGGCGCCGAGACCATAGGCGGCGGCGTGCCCGAACGAGTAGAGCCGGCAATAGCCCACGAGCAGATCGAGGCTCATCGCGAACAGGCCGAGGATCAGCGCCTCGACTAAAATCGTCAGCGAGTGCTGCGGCACCGCGAACGGCAGCACCGCGCAGGCGGCCGCGGTGACGAGGAAACCAAGCCTCCAATTCACTCAGTCCTCCTTGCCGAGCAGGCCGCCCGGCCGAATGATCAGGACGAGCAGCATGAGGAGGTACATCAATGCCAGCGCAAGATCCTGGAAGTAGTAGGCGCCCATCACCTGCACGAACGCCACCAGCACGCTGCCGATAATGGAGCCGAGGAACGAGCCCATCCCGCCGATGATGACGATGACGAAGGCATCGATGACGACGCTCGTGCCCATGCCGAGGAATGCGGTGACCAGCGGCGCGGCGAGCACGCCGCCGAGCGCGGCCAATGCGCAGCCGAAGCCGAACACCGCGGTGCGCACCATGTCGACGTCGGTGCCGAGCGCATGGACCATTTCGGAATTCTGCGACACCGCGCGGATCAGCAAGCCGGGGCGCGCGCGCTCGAGGAATTGCCAGATGGCGATGGCGGCGGCGACGCCGAGCCCGATGAGGAACAATCGATAGAGCGGAAACGGCTGGTCGAGGATGATCACGACGCCGCGCAGGAAATCCGGAATGCCGGCGCCGAGCGGCTGCACGCCCCAGATCAGCCGGATCAGTTCGCTCAGCACCACGGCGAGGCCGAAGGTGAGCAGCAGATAGGCCCCGCCGTCCCGGCGCCCGTAGAGGTGGCGCAGCAGCGTCCGCTCGAACGCCATGCCGACCAGCCCGACGACGACCGGCGCGACAACGAGCGACACGCAGGAAGCTTCCGGTGACGACGTTCGCGGTGTAGCCGACATAGGCGCCGAGCATGAAAATGACGCCATGGGCGAAATTGACGATGCGCATGATGCCGAAGATCAGCGTCAGTCCGCATGCGATGAAAAACAGGATCGACGCCTGCGAGAGCGCGTTGAGGCACTGGGCCAGGATGAAGCCGAACCAATTCATCGGATGTCTTGATGGATCACGCCGGCCGCGGGCGGCCCGGCCAGGCCGCCCGCGAGCCTGCGGTCACCGGCCGCGAAAGCTGGCGCTTCGGCAGTCCGGTGTCGTCATCTCGCGCGGATAGGTCTTGATGATCTCGCCGACCGGTTCGGCGAACTTGTCGCTCTTGACGACCTTCACCACGAAGCCCTGGTTCTCGCCCTGGTGGTCGCACTTGCGCATGAGCACCGGGCCCTTGACGCTGGTGACGTCCAGGCCTTCCATCGCCGCGACGATTTTCATCGGCTCGGCCGAGCCCGCCTTCTCGATGGCGGCGAACAGGATCATCAGCGCCTGATACATCTCGCCGTCCGTCCAGTCCGGGATCTCGTTCTTGTATTCGGCCTGGAAGGCGGCGAGGAAAGCGCGATTCTCCGGAATGTCGTAGGTGACGGGATAGCGCGAGGAGCCGACCAGGCCGAGCGAATCCTTGCCGAGCACCTTGATGTCGGCCTGCGCCACGATCTCGGTGAAGAACTGCACGCGCTGAGCGAGGCCGTACTGGGCGGCTTGCGAATAGAACGCCCGCGCCTCGTCGCCCTGCAGCGCCACGTAGCAGCCCTGCGCGCCGGACTGCAGGATCTTGGTGATGTAGGTGGAATAGTCCTTGTTGGCGACCGGCGCGTAGATCTTGTCGACCAGGTCCTTGCCGACCGCCTTGATCTGCTCCTCGAAGGCGGCGTTGCTGGACCGGCCCCAGGCGGCATCGGACGCAATGGCGATGAACTTCTTCTCGGGCGCATCCTTGAGATAGAGCGCGAGCGTGCGCGCACCCATCGGCGCCGACGTGTTGGCGCGGAAGAACCGCGGCACGAACAGCTCGGCCGTGAGCCGGCCGTCGCCGTTGCCGTGCGAGAGGAAGACGGCATTCCACTCTTCGAGTTTCGGCAGCATGGCGGCGGCCTCGGACGAGACGATCACGCCGGTCAGGATCCGGCAGTTGTCGCGCTCGACCAGTTCCTGCGACTTGCGCACGCACATCGCGGGATCGCCTTGCGTGTCCTGGAACAGGAACTCGATCGGACGCCCGATCACGCCGCCCTTGGCGTCGGTCATCTTCTTGACCAGCCGGCAGGTCGCGCTGCACCTGGCTCCCGAGAATGGCGTAGCCGCCGGTGATCACCGTCGGGATGCCGATCTTGATCGGGTCCGCCGCCAACGCGCGGCGCAGGAACGGCGGCGCGGCCACCAGGGCGGAGCCGGCCACGGTCGCTTCGAGCACCCGGCGCCGCGTGATTGCCTTCACCCGGTACTTGTCCTTCCTGGTCATTGAATTCCTCCCACATTGTGTTACTTTTATGGCGGCCGCCTGTCTCGGCAGGCTGAACGGATCAGATCGACGATCACAGCTCCACGGTCTCGAACTCCGCCGGCAAGATGATCTCGAGCAGCTCGCAGTCGTCGGAATAATCCAGCACCGTGTGCTTGATGCGCGGCGGCTGCAGCCAGGCAGCGCCCGCGCGCATCGTCACCTCGCCCTGCCCCTCGAATTCCGACCTGATCCACCCCTTCAAGACATAGATCATCTGCACATGCACGTCGTGATAATGCCGCTTCGAGACCACCGCCGGGTCGCAGGGCGGGATCAGGCGGATGACATGCGCCTGCAGCAAGCCATTGGTGGCCTTGCTCATGCCGAGATCGCGGTATTGCGCGTAGCTTCGCAAGCCATCGGTCCGGAAGTCTTCAGCCCGGAAGTGATTGACGTTGAACGTCTGCTTCGGCTCTGCCGTCACCTTCGATTTCAGCGCGTGAAGCGACGGCGCCCTTCTTGGGACTCGTTTTCCTCGCGCGCGGCTGCAGCTTCGCCATTGTCTTCGCCATTGTTTTCGCCATGGCTGGGTTCCTCCGTGTTGCTTTGTGTTAGGCGGCGCCTTGCGGTCGCAGCTCGATGAAATCCGGGCAGCAGTTCGGGGCGCTCTCCGCCGCATACACGACCGCCTCCGCCACCTCTGCCGGCGTGAGCGCTTCGAATTTCCTGACTTTCAGTGCTTCCAGCACGCGAGGATGGTCGCTCGTGGCGCGGATCTCGGTATCGACCATGCCGGGCGCGATCTCGGTCACCTTGATGCCGTGGCCCTGCAACTCGACGCGCAGGCCGCGGGTGATTGCCGAAAGCGCATGCTTGGTCGCGCAGTAGATGACGCCCAACGGGTAGACCTCGCGGGCGGCAATCGACGTCATGACGATGATGTGGCCGCGGCGCCGCTCCATCATCGACCTTGCCACCGCGTGCGTGACCCGGAATGCGGCGAGCACGTTGGTGCGGAACATCGCCTCGACGTCACCGTCGGTCATGTCCATCAGCGGCGCGTATTTCAAGATGCCGGCATTGTTGACCAGAATGTCGACGCCATGCGCGCGCTTGGCGAGGTCCGTCGACAAAGTGCGCGTCGTTCAGGTCGCCGGCGATCGCTTCGGTGACCGCTCCGCCGCATTGCCTCACCAGCGCGTCCAGTTCCTGCTTGCGGCGCCCGGTGGCGATGACCTTCGCCCCCGCTTCGGCGAGCGCGATCGCCGCGGCCCTGCCGATGCCGGCGCTCGCCCCTGTCACGAGTACAGTCTTGCCGGACAACGCCCCGCCCATTTCCTCCAGCCTCTTATTATTATGGACTATAACTATACACGACGCGACGATCGGGCAAAGCGCGGAAGGCGAGTGGCCGGCAACCTGCCGTCGCGCTCTGGTCCCGGTCCGGAATGAAACGCCAGCGCTCCATGTCGCACGTCGCCAAGCGCCGATGTTCGGCCGCATCATTAGCGAGTCTGCACGATACCGATCGAAGGCATCAGGTCGTTGGAGGATGAGATGAGCAGCGTTCCGGCATCGCGACTTGGAAACGTGTGGGCGCGCTCGTAGAGCGCAGCCCGCCGTCGGCAAGACTTCGTCGCCGGTCATGATCGGTGCAGGGGCGGTCAGTGCAGCGGCATGAGCGGTCTCAGCCGCCGATACCGTCCCCGATCCCGCGAGCGAGCGCTCGGCTGCCTCGATTGACGGCCTTCGGCCGATGCGAATACTCTCGAATCCAAGCGACGCTTTCCCACGGACATGGATCATGCCGTTCATTTCACACGAAGAATTTCCGGATAGCGATCAGCGACACCGGTGGCGGTCCTGGTTGCACTCTGCGCCGCCAGCGCGCGTGAGTTCCGCGTCGCCGATACCCAGGCGGAAGACTATCCGACCGTGCTGGCTCTGCAGTTCATGGCCCGCGTGGTCGAGGAGCGGACCGCGGGCCGTCACCGCATCCGCGTGTTCCACTCGCGTCAGCTCGGGTGAGGAGAAGGACACCATCGAGCAGACCCGGGTCGGCGCCATCGATCTCAATCGCACCAATGTGGCGCCGATCGGGTCCCTGATCCCGGCGGCCAACGTGCTCGCGCTGCCGTTTCTGTTTCGCTCGTTCAATCATCTCCACAAGGTGCTCGATCACGCGATCGGGGACGAGATCCTGGCCGGTTCCCAGCGTCATGGTTTCGTCGGCCTGACCTTCTACGACTCCGGATCGCGCTCGATCTACAACAGCGTGAGGCCGGTTCGCAGCCTTGCGGACATGAAAGGGCTGCGGATCCGGGTTCAGCAATCCGAGCTGATGTTCGACATGATCAAGGCGCTCGGCGCCGAGCCGGTCGAACTTCCTTATGGCCAGGTGCTGACCGGGCTCTCGACCCGGTTGATCGACGGCGCCGAGAACAACTGGCCTTCCTATGTCACCACCAGCCACTACAAGCTCGCACCCTACTACACCTTGACCGAGCACACGATGGGGCCCGAGGTACTTGTCATGTCGCTGCGCGCGTGGGAAAGCCTTTCGACCGAGGACCGGGAGATCTTCCGGGACGCGGCGCGGAAGTCGAGCATGTTCATGCGCGAGCTGTGGAGTGGGCTGGAAGAGCGCTCACGGCAGCAGGCGCGCGCCGCCGGGAACACGATCATTGCGGATTTCGACCGCAAGCCGTTCGAGACCGCGATGGGCACAATTTATGCAAAGGCAGTGACGGATCCGGATTTGCGCCAGTTGATCGAGCGTATTCGCCAGGTTCAATGACTTTCGATCTGGTCGCCCTCAAGGATGAACAAGCCGCAGCGCGAAGTGCGCGGCCGCGGCGAAGCCTTGACCTGGAGACCGAGAGCTTCGTCCGGGTGCTGCCGATCCGGTGGCGCCTGCTGTCGATCGCGGCGCTCAACGCGACCGTCGCCGTGATCCTCGCCACGCTTGATCTGGAACGGCGCCAACGTTCTGAGCCGCGCCTGGGACGACGTGCGCAGGGTGCGTGAGTCCGACAAGCTTCTGGTCCAGCTGGAAAGCGAGGCAAGCCGCCTGCAGAACCTGATCCATCGCTACATCAATCAGCCCAGCCAGGAGGTGCTGACGGAAATTCTGGGATTGCACGGCGAGGTTCTGAGCACGTTGCGCAACCGCGGCGCCGCGGATCCGGTTCTGTCGGGCTCCGCCGACGAATTGCGCACGGTCACCGAACGGTTCCTTCAAGGCTTCGGCGAGGTCCGCGCGGTCCAGACCATGATCTCGCACACCTACGAGAACGACGTGATCAAGCCCGCAAAGGAGATGGCGGGACTTTATGCCATCATTGAGGGCGCCATCGGCAAGCGCGAGGCCCTGCTGCTGCCTTCGCTCGGAAAGTCGCGCGAGGCGTTCACCACGAGCCTCGTCGCCGCCAACGCCTTCTACCTGTCGCTCGCTTCGGACGCCGCCGACGAAGCCGAGCGAAGCATCGCCACCGTCGAGCAGACGATCCCGGTGATGATCGATCTCGCCGAGAACAATCTGCAGCGCACGCGCGCTGACTGCGCTGGCGCAGCGCGCCGCCGCGTTCCGCGACGGATTGAAGACGCTGTCCGAGCAGTTCGCGACGCGGACGAACCTGTTGAAGACGGCGATCGACGACAACCAGGCCGCCATGATTGCGGTGATCAACAAGCTCTCCGCGCAGATGACGCTGCGCGAGCTGCAGGCGCAGGGAAGCTTCGACCACACCCTTGCCGATATCTATCAAAACGTCGCGCTCGTCGCGGTGATCTTCCTGACGTTGATCGTCGGCATCGGCGTGCTGATCGCACGCAGCATCATCCAGCCGCTCAAGGAGATCATGGCGGCGATGCACGCCGTCGTCTCGGAGAAATACGACGATCCCATTCACGGAACGCACGCGCGCGACGAGATCGGCGAGATGGCGCGAGCGGTCGCGGTGTTTCGCGAAAATGCCATCGCCAAGCGCAAGGCCGAGAACGAGTTGCGGGCCTCGAAGGAGCGCGCCGAGCAGGCGCTCGAGGACCTGCGCGAGGCGCAGCAGAACCTGATCGCCGCGGAGAAGCTCGCCGCGCTCGGCGGCCTGGTCGCCGGCGTGGCCCATGAGGTGAACAATCCCATCGGCATCAGCCTGACCGTGGCCTCGAGCTTCGCGCGGCCGGTGCGACGATTTCGCCAAGGAGTTCCATTCCGGTCCGCTGCGGCGCTCGCGGCTGGAGGAATTCCTCGAGGGCGGCCGGGACGCCGCCACTCAGCTGGTGGCCAATCTCCAGCGCGCGCGGCGAACTGGTGCAATCGTTCAAGCAGGTCGCGGTCGACCGCAGCCACGCGGAGCGGCGCCCGTTCGATCTGCGGGAATCGACCGATCAGATCGTCGCCAGCTTGCGCCCTGTGCTGAAGAAATCGCAGATCGCGCTCACCGTCGATGTGCCGCCGGGCATCATCATGGACAGCTATCCCGGCTCCTATGGTCAGGTCTTGACCAACCTGTTTCTCAACAGCGTCGTCCACGCTTTTCCCGAGGGCCGCGCCGGAAGCGTCATCGTCGAGGCGCGCGCCAGGTCCGCGACGACGTGGATATCTTCGTATCCGACGACGGCGTGGGCATGAGCGAGGAGATCCAGCGCCGCGCGCTCGACCCGTTCTTCACCACGCGCCGCAACGAGGGCGGCACCGGCCTCGGCCTTCACATCATCTTCAATCTCGTAACCCAGCAGCTGGGCGGCCGCCTGACCTTCGAATCCAGGTTGGGCTGGGGCACGCGATTTCGTATCACCATCCCGCGCGTAGCGCCGGGCGAACCGCCGACGCGGGCCGCACCAATCATGGACAAAGCTCATGGCTGACGACGACATCGTCCACCTGATCGACGGACCCGGCGACGAGCCGCCGGAACAGGGTCCGCGCTGGAAGATCGCGGTGATCGACGACGAGCCGGCCGTGCACGACGGCACGCGTTTCGCGCTGCACGACTACCGTTTGAACGGGCAAGGGCTCGAAATTCTCTCGGCCTATTCGGCGGCCGAGGGCCGCGAGCTCATGCGCAAGCCATCCGGACGTCGCCGTTGTGCTGCTCGACGTCATCATGGAGAGCGACACCGCCGGACTCGGCCTGGTCGAATTCATCCGCAAGGAGCTCAAGAACGAGACGGTGCGCATCATCCTGCGCACCGGCCAGCCGGGCCAGGCGCCGGAGCGGCGCGTCATCGTCGATTACGACATCAACGACTACAAGGCGAAGACCGAGCTCACCGCCGACAAGCTGTTCACCGCTTTGACCGCGGCGCTGCGCAGCCACCAGCAGCTCGAGCGCATGGTTCAGACCCGGCGCGGGCTCGAAATCATCATCGAGGCGGCGTCCGCTCTGTTCGACTTCAAGTCGATGCAACGGTTGGCGGAGGGCGTCCTCACCCAGATCGCGTCGCTGCTCAACGTCGATTGCGCGGGAATTCTGGTGCTGCGTGAAGGTCAAAACGCGCACGAGACCTTCTCGGTGCTCGCGGGCTCGGGCTGCTACAGCCGCTTCATCGGCAGCGAAGTTTCCGAAATAATCGAGCACGACCTGCGGCATCTGGTCGAGGAGGCATTCACCCGCCGCCATCACGAGTTTTCGCCGCGTCGGTCGGTGCTCTACATCAAGACGCTGAGCGGCCGCGAAGTCGTGGTCGTGCTGGAGGCGGCGCGGCATCTCTCCGGCACCGACCGCGCGCTGGTCGAGATTTTCTGCAGCCGGCTTTCCATCGCATTCGACAACGTCATCCTGTACGAGCAACTCCAGCGCGCGAACGCCCGGCTCGAGGACCGCGTCGCTGCGCGCACTCAGGATCTCACCACCGCCAACCGCCGACTCGCCGCGCAATGGGCGCGGCTGCGACAGGCCAATACCTTCAAGAGCGAGATCCTCGGCACCGTCGCCCACGATCTGAAAAATCCGCTCGGCGTGATCCTCGGCCGCACCGAGATATTGCAAGAGATGATCGCCGCCGCCGGCCCGCTCGACGACAACGTGCAGGGGCAGATCGGCTACATCCGGGACGCCGCCAATCGGCTCACCGAGATGGTCGACGATCTGGTGGCGGACGCCATGGCGGACGCGCTCGACATCACGATCCGGCGCGAGCCGGTCGACATCTCGGTCCTGGTTCAGGAGGTCGCGGAGGCGAACCGGCCGCTGGCCGCCCGCAAGGAGCAGACGATCGACCGTTGTCGCACCGCCCAATCATGCCGCCATGTGCGATGCCGACCGGATCCGCGAGGCCATCGACAATCTCGTGAGCAACGCCGTCAAATACAGCCCGATCGGCGGTGCGATCGACCTCTGGTGGCGCGGCAGGACGACGGTATAGTGGTCGAAGTCAGGGATCAGGGCGCTGGTCTTTCGCCGGAAGATATCTCCCGACTGTTCGGCCGCTTCCAGCGGCTTTCGGCAAAACCGACCGCAGGCGAAACCTCGACCGGCCTCGGGCTGTCGATCGTCAAGCGTATTGTCGATCTGCACGGCGGGCGGATCACGGTTGAAAGCGCGGGTCCCGGAAAGGGCGCGACCTTCAAGATGACCTTGCCGGTGACATGAGCCAGGTTCAGCACATCGTCGTGGTCGATGACGAGCAGCCGGCGCGCGAGATGGTCGGCGACTATCTGCGCATGCACGGCTTCAGCGTCAGCCTGTGCGACGGCGGCGCGAGCCCTGCGCAAGGTCATCGCCCAGCAGGTGCCCGACCTCATCGTCCTCGATCTCAATATGCCGGAGGAGGACGGGCTTTCGATCATTCGCGATCTCAAGCAGCGCACCAGCGTGCCGATCATCATGCTCACCGCAACCGCGAGCGCGATCGACCGGGTCGTCGGTCTCGAGCTCGGCGCGGACGACTATCTGGCCAAACCGTGCGAGCTGCGCGGAACTCCTGGCCCGGATCCGTTCGGTCCTGCGCCGCAGCAGCGCCGGTCAGCAACCGGCGGTCCAGCCCGCGGCGCAGTCCGCCGCCGGCGCCCGAACGCGCCCGGGTGCGCTTCGGGACCAAGTGGCTCGACCACGAGACCCAGGCGTTGCGCGACGATCAGGGCAATGAGCATCCCCTGACGGCTTCGGAATACGGACTGCTGAAGGTGTTCGCCGCCAATCCCAAGCGGGTGCTGTCCCGCGATCGCCTGCTGGAACTGGCCAATGCCCGCGACGCCGAGGCATTCGACCGGGCCATCGACCTGCGTATCATGCGAATCCGCCGCAAGATCGAACCGGACCCCGCCCATCCCTCGGTTATCCGTACCGTGCGGGGCGGCGGCTACCTGTTCTCCCCGGCGGCGAAACATCTTCGCTGGATTGAGCAAAAATGTCGTTCATCACGAAACAAATATGGTAATTTTATTACCGTTTGTTTCGTCGCGGCTGTCGGCCACGAAACAATTCCCGCTACTGACGAAACCATTTTTCCCCGGCGACGTAACATCGAAGCAACAGGCGCCTGTTAGTTAGTTTGCTTAAGGGCAGACTAAAGGGGATCGTCATGCAAAACCAATATGTGCTGCGCGATGTCGCGTCGCCGCATTTTCGGCCGGCTGTCCAGGAGACATCCGACGAGGCACTGATTGGCCTCATCGCCGACGGCGACAAGCGCGCGATGCAGGTGCTCTACGCTCGGCACAATGTGCGGGTGTACCGCTTCATCGTTCGCCTGACCGGGAACCAGTCGCTGGCCGAGGACCTCGTGAGCGAGGTGTTCCTCGACGTGTGGCGGCAGGCCGAGGGCTTCGAGTCCAAGTCCCAGGTCTCCACCTGGCTGCTCGCGATCGCTCGCTACAAGGCGCTGTCCGCGCTGCGTCGCCGCACCGACGAGCATCTGACGACAACATGGCGGCGACGATCGAGGATACCGCTGACAATCCGGAGATCGTGGCCCACACCAAGGACCGCAACACCATCGTCCAGAAGTGTCTGACCCAGCTTTCGCCGGCGCACCGCGAAGTCATCGACCTGGTCTACTATCACGAGAAGTCGGTCGACGAAGTCGCGCAGATCGTCGGGGTGCCGGCCGCGACCGTGAAGACCCGCATGTTCTACGCGCGGAGCAAGATGGCTGACCTTCTCAAGCAGTCTGGAGTGAGTGCTCTCTGATACCCGTCCGTTCCCCTCGGACGATCTGCCCTTCAGTCTCAATGTCCATGAGTAGGCCCGACGGGCTGGTACCCAGTACCAGCCCGTCGATAATTTTGGGCCTCGAGATCGACGACGTCGCCCCGGCTCGCAGTGCGCTCATTATCCGGATTGGACGACGCTCAGTACCTTCGCCGAAATACGCTCCGGAACAGGGTGAGGAGCACCGCGGCCGCCAACAGGGCGCCGGCCAGCGGGATGAAGATCACGAACGCGCCCAGCACCAGCAGGAAAACCAGGGCGAGGACGATCGCGACCACGAGCGCCACCATGGCGAAGCCGAAGGGGCCCACCTGAGCGACGTAGATTCGCTGGGTGCCGCGGCCATCGGAGGACGCGGCCCCGGCGCGAACGCGGGTCCGCCTGGCCCGGAGGGATGATTTCCGGCTCGACGCGGGGGCGGTTGGCGTCTGGTACGGGTCGCTCCATCACCGTCTCCCGATAGTGTCCGCAGCGGAACTCTATGTAGGGATGGCGGCAGGCAGCCACAACGGGAGGGCTCGAGCGAGCCGTGGCCAACCGCACCGATCTGCGTACGAACGGTTTCAATTATCTCGTGCGGCGCCGGATATGCCGCCATGCCATGAAGGGTGACAGTCCGTAGTCGGGCGCCATCATTCCCCGGATCCATCCGGCCACAGCTCGCGCGCATAGGAAATCAGCGCCGCACTGACCGCGTCCGGCTGCTCCGCGATCACCGCGTGACTCGACCGCTCGATCACAACGATGGTCACGCGCTCCGCGAATCGCTCCTTGTAGGCGCGTGGCGTCCTCGACATGCGCCAGCGGATCGTGGTCGGCTGCAGGTAAAGGATCGGCACCCTGCCGGCCGCGAAATCCTCCTCCCGCGAGGTGCGATCGCCGGCAATTCGTTGCGCCTGCAAAACCTCGGGATGCCAACCCTCAAGCCAGCCGCGCGGATCATTGCCGGGAGCAAAGAAGGCAAATTGCAGCGCCTCGATGCGCTCCGCATCGGACAGCGACGGGTCGGCGCTGTTGCGAATCGCCTGGCGGACCCGCGGCGGGCTCGGCGCCTTGCCGATATTCGCAGCCACGAGTGCGACCGCGCGCACCAGATCAGGACGGTCGGTTGCCAGCATGCGGGCCACCCGGTTGCCGAAGGCGTGCCCCACGACGAAAGCCGGGCCCATGGCCTTCGTGCGCGATGACCGCCGCCACGTCCGCACGCGTAGTCGTGCAGATCAATTCCTGTAAGCGGCCCCCGGCTTTGCCCGATGCCGCGCGGTTGCGGGCGCAGCACGCGGTAGCCGGCAGCCGGCAAGCCGTTCCGCGATCGGCATCGAAGTCGGACGCGCCGCGGCCGAGCGAGGGAAGCAGAACGATGACGCGGCCTCGCCCTCGCCCTGCGCCAGGACCTCGATGCGCACGTCATGGTTCGCAATGACGTTTCGGGTCGGCGGCTGCGGTGATGCGTCCACGTTTTCCTTCCTCGCGCGACTGGCTGATGGCGGTGATTACAGCAAGCCGGGGCGGTGCGACCAATATCCGCATTCTGCCGGCACGCAGCGGAACGGCCGTAGGCAGGGGCGCCCAATGCGCTATGCTTCCCAAGGGCCTGGGAGGTGTTTTCAACTCCTTCTAACTCACTCCGCCCGGCATCATCGACAAGACAGCAACAATAAGAATTCCCGTCGAAGGCAGCTCGCAAGAGGAAGCTCATGGCAAAGCTCAATATCAACGGCAATATCCGCGACGTGGAGGTAGAGGCGGATACCCCGCTCCTGTGGGTCATCCGCGAGCAGGTCGGCCTCACCGGCACGAAATACGGCTGCGGCGTCGCCCAATGCGGCGCCTGCTCCGTGCACATCAACGACGCAGGTGCAGCGCTCCTGCTCGATTCGCGTCGGAGACGTGAAGCGCCACCGACCGGATCGTCACCATCGAAGGCCTCTCTCCCAACAGCTCGCATCCGGTGCAGAAGGCATGGGCGGCGGTCGACGTGCCGCAGTGCGGCTATTGCCAGTCCGGCCAGATCATGGCGGCCGCGGCGCTGCTCAAGAAGAATGCCCAAGCCGACCGACAAGGACATCGACGAGGCGATGACCAACATCTGTCGCTGCGGCACCTATCAGCGCGTACGCACCGCCGTCCACATGGCGGCCAACGATACGTCCAGAACCTGAGGGGGTCCGCCGTGAACAAGATCATCCGCGACAAATCCGCGAAGCTTTCGCGCCGCAAATTCGTCGTCGGCTCCGCCGCCGCAGGCGGCGGACTCGCGCTGGGGTTCAACCTGCCGTCGGGCTTCGGCGCGGCATGGCGCAGGGCGCCGCCAATGACGGCACCGAAGTCAATGTATGGGTCGCCATCAAGCCCGACGACACCTGCGTGATCCGCATCGCGCGCTCGGAGATGGGCCAGGGCACGATCACCGGCCTCGCCCAGCTCGTCGCCGAGGAGCTCGAGTGCGACTGGAAGAAGGTGACGACCGAGCAGATCACGCCCGGCACCAATCTCGCGCGCAAGCGCGCCTGGGGCGAGATGGGGACCGGCGGCAGCCGCGGCATCCGCACCTCGCAGGACTACGTCCGCCGCGGCGGTGCTGCCGCGCGCATCATGCTGCTCCAGGCCGCGGCCGACGAGTGGAAGGTGCCGGTCGGCGAGCTTGAAGGTCGCGAACGGCGTCATCACCCACGCCGCATCGCAACGTTCGGTGAGCTACGGCAAGATCGCCACGGCCGCCGCCAAGATCGAGCCGCCGGATCCCAAGAGCATCAAGCTCAAGGATCCGAAGGACTGGACGATCGCGGGCAAGCCGCTGAAGCGGCTCGATACCGCGGACAAGCTCAACGGCAGCAAGGTCTACGCCATCGACGTCAAGCTGCCGGGCATGCTGTGCGCCGCGATCAAGGATTGCCCGGTGTTCGGCGGCAAGCTGAAGAGCTACGACGAGGCGAAGATCGCCGGCATGCCCGGCGTGCGCAAGGTCGTGAAGGTGAAGGACACCGGCATCGCCGTCGTCGCCGATACCTGGTGGCGCGCGAAGACCGCGCTCGATGCGCTGCCGATCGTCTGGGACGAGGGCGCGGGCGCAACGCAATCGGACGCGACCATCGCCGAGCACCTCAAGGAGGGCTTGACCGCGACCGCGACCAACGGCACGCGGCAGAACGGCGACGCGCCCAAGGCGATCGAGGGCGCGGCGAAAAAGGTCGAGGCGGTCTACTAGCACGCCGTTCCTGGCCCATGCCTGCATGGAGCCCATGAATGCCACCGTGAAGCTCTCGGCCGACAAGGCCGAGGTCTGGGTCGCCGAGCCAGAACGTCGAGGCCTCGCTTGCCGCACTGTCGGAAGCCTCCGGCGTTCCGCTCGCCAAATGCGATGTCCACCGGCTCGACCTCGGCGGCGGCTTCGGCCGGCGCGGCGGCACGCAGGACTTCGTCCATCAGGCCGTGGCCATCGCCAAGGAATTCCCGGACGTCCCGGTCAAGCTGATCTGGAGCCGCGAGGAGGACCAGGCGCACGACTTCTACCGCCCGATCTCGCAGTGCCAGCTCTCGGCCGGCCTCGATGCCGACGGCAAGCTCACCGGCCTGCACGTTCGCGTGTCCGGGCAGTCGATCAACGCCACCTTGAACCAGGCGGCGATCGTCGGCGGCAAGGACATGCGTCAGCTGCAGGGATACTATGAGGAGCCGGGCGACGCGCAGCTCGGTTACACCGTGCCGAACCTGCTCATCGAATACGTGATGCGCAACACGCACGTGCCGGTCGGCCCCTGGCGTGGCGTCAACACCAACCAGAACGGCGTCTACATGGAATGCTTCATGGACGAGGTGGCGCGGGCGGCCGGCAAGGACCCGCTCGAGTTCCGCCGCGCGCTCATGAGCCAGCATCCCAAGCATCTCGCCGTGCTCAATGCCGCGGCCGAGAAGGGCGACTGGGGCAAGCCGCTTCCTCCCGGCGTCCATCGCGGCATCGCGCAGTTCATGGGCTACGGCAGCTACTCGGCCGCCGTCGCCGAGGTCTCGGTGAGCGACCGAAGGCAAGCTCAAGGTTCACCGCATGGTGCTGGCGCTCAATTGCGGCCATGCGGTCAATCCGGACCAGATCGCCGCGCAGGTCGAAGGCTCGGTGGCCTACGGGCTCACCGCGACGCTCTACGGCGAGTGCAAGGTCAAGGACGGCCGCATGGTGGACCTGAACTTCGACACCTACGAGATCATGCGACTGGCCGAAATGCCGAAAGTGGAAACGGTCATCGTGCCGACCCACGACTTCTGGGGCGGCGTCGGCGAGCCGACGATCTGCGTCGTCGCGCCCGCCGTGCTCAACGCCATCTACGCGGCGACCGGCAAGCCGGTGCGCAGCCTGCCGCTGAAGAACGTCAGGCTCGTCTTAAGTCGAAAGCCGCTCTCGAGCATCACCCCCGGATGACATCCGGGGTGTATCTTTTCCCGCCCAAGATAGACTCGCGACGAGTCCCAGGCGCCGCGGGGCTGCTGGCTTCGTCGTTCGGCGCGCCGGCATCCCGCCAGCGATCTTGCGTACCGGGCCGCGCCCATGAGTGCCCGCGGGCCTCTTCGGTTCCGCAGGCTGATCCGGAAGTGTCGCCACCATGCCCGCCACCCTGTTCGACAAGATCTGGGACTCGCATCTGGTGGCGCGCCGCGCCGACGGCCGCGATCTGATCTACATCGACCGGCACGTGCTGCACGAGCTGCACGCGCCCCACGCCTTCGAGCAGTTGCAGAAGCAGCAACGGCCGGTGCGCCGGCCGGACCTCACCTTCTCGATGCAGGATCACACCGTCGCCACCAAGCCGGGCCGCGACGACAGCACCAACCCATCGGGCGCGGCGTTTCTCAAGGCGATGCGCGAGGGCAGCCGCCGCAACGCCATCAGGCTTTTCGACATCGATGACCCGGAGCAGGGCATCTCCCACGTCGTCGCGCCGGAGCTCGGCATGGTGCTGCCGGGCGCGACCCACGCCGTTCCCGACAGCCATGCCAGCACCGTCGGCGGCCTCGGCGCGCTCGCCTTCGGCTGCGGCACGCACCGAGCTCGCGCACATCCTGGCGACGCAGGTGATGGCGCTGCGGCGTCCGAAGCGCATGCTGATACGCCTCGACGGCCGGCTCGGGCCGCATGTGACTGCCAAGGACGTGGCGCTGCGCATCATCGCCGAGCTCGGCGTCGCCGGCGCGCGCGGTCACGTGGTGGAATATGCCGGCGCGGCGGTGCGCGCGATGCCGATCGAAAGCCGCATGACGCTGTGCAATCTCAACATCGAGATGGGCGGCCGCTCGGGCTTCGTGGCGCCCGACGACAGTACGTTTTCCTGGATTGCCGGGCGTCCATTTGCTCCGCAAGGCGCGCATGTGGGAGCGCGCGCTCGCGCATTGGCGCACGCTCAGATCGGACGAGGGCGCCGCGTTCGACCGCGAGCATGTGCTCGACTGCAGCAGCCTCGAGCCGCAGATCACCTGGGGCACGGATCCGAGCCAGGTGCTCGGCATTTCCGGCCGCGTGCCCGATCCGTCGGCCGCCGACCAGAGCCGGCGCGCCGCGATCGAAAGCGCGCTCGCCTACATGGGGCTCGAGCCCGGCATGGCGCTCGCCGGCCTGCCGGTCGACCGCGTGTTCATCGGCTCGTGCACCAACAGCCGCCTGCCGGACCTCGCAAGCCGCGGCCGACGTGGTGCGCGGCCGCCACGTCGCGGAGGGCGTCATCGCGATGGTCGTGCCCGGCTCGACGAGCGTGAAACGCGCGGCCGAAGCCGCCGGCCTCGACCGCGTCTTCCGCGATGCCGGATTTCTGTGGGGCGAATCCGGGTGCTCGATGTGCGCCGGCGGCAACGGCGATCGCGGCGAGCCGGGAGAGCGCTGCGTCTCGACCACCAACCGCAATTTCGAACACCGCCAGGGACCGAAAGTGCGCACCCATCTCGTCAGCCCGGCGACCGCCGCCGCGACCGCCGCTCGCCGGGCGCATCGCCGACGTGCGGCAGCGTGCCTGCCAGGACGGACCTGATGCAGCCGTTCACGCGTCACACCGGCATCGCCGTCCCGCTCATCAAGGACGACATCAACACCGACCAGATCGCGCCGGTGCAGTCGATGCGCAAGCCTCAAGCCGGACTATCAGGCGCTGCTGTTCATGCGCGCGCGGCGGCGCGACGACGGCAGCGAGGATCCCGATTTCGTGCTCAACCAGCCGCAGTTCAGGCAGCCCGGCATTCTGGTTACCGGCCACAATTTCGGCGCCGGCTCGTCGCGCGAAGCGGCGGTATGGGGAATGCTGGCGAACAACATCCGCGTCATCGTGGCGCGGAGCTTTGCCGACATCTATCGCGAGAACTGCCTGCAGAACGGCTTGCTCCCGATCGTGCTGGCGGCGGAGACGGCGGACGCCTTTGAGAAGCGCGTCGTGGCGGTGAACGGCGCGGCGCCGTTCACGGTCGATCTGCAGAGCCAGCTCATCACCGGTCCCGGCGGTCCCGATATCGCCTTCGACATTCCCGCCGCCGACCGCATGCGCCTGCTCGAAGGCCTCGACGATATCGGCCTCACCCTCAAGCACGCTGACGAGATCGTAGGCTGGGAAAGGCGCATCGCCGCTGACCAGCCGTGGCTGCAGAACGCGGCGGACAGCCGGACCTGACGCTGCAGTCTTGATCTTTGGAGCAACGACATGAACGAACGCAAGAAACTCAGAGCGATCATGGCGGGCAAGCGGCTGGTGCTGATGCCGGGCGCCTATGACGCGCTCTCGGCCCGCATCATCGAGGCCGAGGGCTTCCAGGCGCTGGTCGCCGGCGGCTATGCCGGCGTCGGCAGCATGCTGGCGCAGGCCGACATGGGGCAATCCAACATGCGCGACTATGCCGACCACTACGCGCGCATCTGCGCCGCGGTCGAGCTGCCGGTCTACGTCGACGCCGACACCGGCTTCGGCGGCGTCAACAATGTGCGGCAGATGGTGCGCGCCTTCGAGGCGGCGGGCGTCGCCGGCCTGTTCATCAGCGACCAGGTGTTTCCCAACCGCTGCGGCTATCTGCCGGGCAAGCAGATCGTGCCGGTCGAGCAGATGCTGGCCAAGGTCAAGGCCGCGCTCGATGCGCGGCGCGATCCCGACCTGTTCATCGCCGCCCGCACCGACGCCGCGGGCGTCGAGGGCATCGAATCCGCCATCGCGCGCTGCCAGTTGTTCATGGACGCCGGCGCCGACATGGCCAAGCCCATGGGCGTCGATACCATCGCGGACATCAAGCGGGTTCTGCGCGAGGTCGGCGGACCGCACATGGCGACGCTCTCGCAGGCGGCCGGCCCGAAGGCGCGCAGCCTCGAGGAGCTGGAAGCGGCCGGCGTCTGTTCCGCGACATTCCCGTCGGTTGCGCTGTTCGCGGCCGCGCAGGCGGTGCGCAACGTGCTGCGCACGCTCAAGCGCGGCAACTCGCTCGCGCCCTGCCAGGAGCAGCTCATCCCGCTCGACGACTATTACGAGCTCGTCGGCCTGAAGCCGCTGCTGGAGCGCGAGGAGAGCTACGACTAGCGCAGCCGCGGCGCTCGTTCGCAAGCATGCGGCGGAATAGGCAAGCTGCTATCAATGGCGCCCTGCAAGTCGATCGTCACGTTCTGTCTCGCCTTCGGCGTCTCCTTCGGCGCGCGTGGCTCAGGGAGCGCAAGAGTTCTACAAGAACAAGCAAATCCGCATGATCATCGGGCATCCGGTCGGCAACGACTACGACCTTGCCGGACGCTTCCTCGCGCGATACCTCGGCAAGCACATTCCCGGGGAGCCCACCATCATCGTGCAGAACATGCCGGCGGCGGCGAGCATCGCCGCGGCTAATTTCTCTACGCACAGGCGCCGCGCGACGGCACGGTGTTCGGATCGTTTTCGCGCAACGTGCCGAGCCAGGCGCTGATGGGCCAGATGAACGTCGAGGCCGATCCGCGGCGCTTCAACTGGCTGGGCGCGACATCGCTGCCGGCACGCGTATGCGTGCGTTGGGTCACCGCCCCGGTCAAAACCCCAGCGGATCTCTTTACGCAGGAGTTCATCGTTGGCGGCGCCGGGGCCGGCTCGTCGCTCAGCATCCTGCCGACCGTGTTCAATCACGTGCTCGGCACCAGGTTTCGCATCATCCAGGGCTACAAGGGCACGACCGACACCGTCCTTGCCATGGAGCGCGGCGAGGTGCAGGGCGCCTGCGCCTCGTACGGTCAGTTCCGCATCTACGAGCAGCTGATCCGCGACGGCAAGCTGTTGTATCTGCTGCGCGCGGAGGAAACGCCGATCCCCGAAATTCCCGACGTGCCGTCGATCTTCGACTACGCAAAGACCAGCGAACAGCGTCAGCTCATGCAGTTCATCTTTTCGAGCACGGAGTTCGGACGGCCCTACGTTCTGCCGCCCGACGTACCGAAAGATCGCGTCGAGACGATGCGCAAGGCGTTTGCCGAAGCGCTGCAGGATCCGGCGCTCATCGCCGAGGCGGCCCGGATGAAGATGGACATGACCTATCGTCAGCCCGATCGCCTGGAACAGCTCGTCGCCAGCCTCTATTCGACGACGCCGGCCATGATCGAAACCGTCAAGAAGCTGGTTCCCAATCTGCAGTAGGTGGACGATAGAGTGCGAGCCTCATCAGAGCGCATGCTTGCCCGAGCAATTTCGCCCGTGACACGGCGCTTGCGGCTCCGGCGTCTTTCCCCGTTTGCGGGGAGGGAGCGCACCGAGATCGCCGCGCCGACGGCGGCTCGCTCGCGACGCTCGTTGCAGCCAATGACAATCGCGACGATTGACCCATGACGCATCCTGACCGCTTCCTGCTGGCCGGCCTGATGGGCTTCCCGGTGATGCATTCCCGCTCGCCGAAGCTGCACAACTATTGGCTGGCGCAACACGGCCTGGCCGGGACCTACCTGCCGCTTGCGATCAAGGCTGACGGCCTGCGCGCCGCACTGCGGGCGCTTCCGGCGCTCGGCTTCGCCGGCTGCAACCTGACCATTCCGCACAAGGTCGCCGCGCTCGACATGGTCGACCGGGTCGATCCGCTGGCGCGACGCATCGGCGCGATGAATTGCGTCGTCGTCGCTCCCGATGGATCGCTCGAGGGCCAGAACCACGACGCTTTCGGCTATATCGAAAGCATTCGCGAGGCACAGCCGGGCTGGCGCGCCGATGCCGGCCCGATCGTGGTGATCGGCGCCGGCGGCGGCGCCCGCGCCGTGCTGGTGAGCCTGGTCGATCAAGGCGCTCGCGAGATTCGGCTGGTCAATCGCACGCCGGCGCGCGCACAGTCACTGGAGCGGGAATTAGGCGGTCCGATCCGCGCCCTGGCTTGGAAGGATCGCGAGGCCGCACTCGAGGACGCGGTCATGCTGATCAACACCACCAGCCAGGGCATGGTCGGCGAGCGGCCGCTGGAGCTTGCGCTCGATGCCCTGCCCGTGACCGCGCTCGTCTCCGACATCATCTATATTCCGCGCGAAACGCCGCTGCTGGCTGCCGCGCGCAAGCGCGGCAACCCGACCGTCAATGGGCTCGGCATGTTATTGCATCAGGCGCGCCCGGCATTCCGCGCCTGGTTCGGGATCATGCCTGAGGTGACGCCGGAACTGCGTGCCATGATCGAGGCGACGACGTGAGCGGCGATGGACAACAGCAACGGTCTGGCCCGGACAAGCCCGGCCATGACGCAAGTGGAAAGGTAGTGCATGGCCCGCGTTCCCTGATTCAAGAGCAAGACCATCCCGAATTCGCCGAGGTCGTCGAGAAATATCGCGCCGGACGGCGCGGCAAGCTGATCAACATCTATCGCATGCTGCTCAACGCGCCACCGCTGGCGGAGAGCTGGTTCAACCACTCCAATACGGTGCGATGGAAAACGAGCCTCGACGGCCGGCTGCGCGAGATCGTGATCATCCGCATGGGCCATCTCACCGGCGCGCAATACGTGCTGCGCCAGCATGTCCCCTCGCTGGCGGTCGCCGAGGGGCTCACGCGCGAGGAATGCGATGCGCTCGCCGACTGGCGGCCGTCGAAATTCTTCACCGAGCGCGAGCGCGCCGCCCTCGCCTATGCCGATACGATGACCCGCGACATCACGGTGCCGGATGACGTCTTTGCCGAGGTGAAGCGCCATTTCAATACGCGGGAGATCGTGGAATTGACCGTGCTCGTCGGCAGCTACAATATGAACGCGCGCGTGGTGCAGGCGCTGCAACTCGACCTCGAGCCGCTCACGCCCTGATTTTCCGGAGCTTTCCCTTGCCCGCAAACAACAGCCTGGTCGCCGAAGACGACCGCTTCCTGCGCGTGGTCGGCATCGTGCTCGACGCGCGGCCCCGCTTCAATGCGCTCGACGATCTTGCAGACATGATGGAGCGGCTGTCGAAGGAGCTGGCGTTGTGAGCAAGGCGCTTTCGCTTCCACCGCCATGGCGGGCCCGAGGTGCTGGGCATCGAGGACGTCGAGGTCGGCGCGCCCGGCCCCGGCCAGGTGCGCATGCGCAACACGGCGGTCGCGGTCAACTATCGCGACATCCTGATGCGCCGCGGCGTGCACGCGGTGAAATCGCTGCCCTCCGGCATCGGGCTCGAGAGCGCGGGCGTGATCGAGGCCGTCGGGCCCGAGGTGGAGGGATTTTCAGTCGGCGACCGCGTCGCTTTTGCCGGCATGCCGGAGGGCTCCTACGCCGAGCTCCGCATCGTCCCCGCAGCGCGCCTCATCGCGTTGCCCGCCGGCATCGATGAGCGCACGGCGGCATCGATGATGATCCGCGGCATGACCGCGCGCTCGCCTGCTGTTCACGACGCCTACAAGGTCCAGCCCGGCGATACCATCGTCATCCATGCCGCCGCTGGCGGCGTCGGCCTCATCATGTGCCAATGGGCGAAGCATCTCGGCGCAACCGTGATCGGCACCGTGAGCAGCGATGACAAGGCCGCAGTCGCCCGCGCGCACGGCTGCGATCATGCCATCGTCTACACCCGGGAAGACTTTGCCGAGCGCGTCCGCGAGATCACCGGCGGCGAAGGCGTGCCCGTGGTCTACGATTCGGTCGGCAAGGCGACATTCGAGGGATCGCTGCGATGCCTTCGCCGCGCGCGGCGTGATGGCATCGTTCGGCGAGATCGTCGGGCGATCCCGATCCGATGCCGCCGCGACGCCTGGGCGCGCTGGGCTCGATCTATCTCACCCATCCGAGCGTCTCGAACTACACCGTCACCCGCGCCGAGCTGCTCGCCACCGCGAATGATCTGTTCGCCGATGGTCGCGAGCGGCAAGATCAAGATCGAGATCAGCAAGACCTATGACTTGCGGGACGCGCCGCGCGCGCACGCCGACATGGAAGCGCGCCAGACGACCGGGTCGATCGTGCTTGGTCGTGTAGGCAGCAGAGGCGTATTGCTGGCGCCGCAGGCTCAGATGGCGAGCGGTGCCCCGCCCAAATCCTCCGCCCGCTCCACCTTGACCAGCACGCCGAAGCCTTTCTTGTCCGGATCGCTTTTCTTCTCGGGCTCGATGAGACGCTTCCAGATTTCCTCGTAGATCGGACCCGACTTGTAGATCTTGGCGGTGCCGTAGAAGCGCGCGATGCCGCCCCGCGGCAGAAGTCCCAACTCGCGCAACGGCGGCTTGCGGAAATAGATCGTGACCTTGGTGCCGTCCGCGAGATGGCTCGTGGTCGATCCTTTGCCGCGTTCCCACAGCGCGAAATGCTCGTCGTCGTAGACCATCGTGCTGCCGCGCGGAGTGATTTGCGCGTAGCCGTCGGGCAGCGCCGTGCCGATGAGGCAGACATGCGCGGGATAGGCCGTGTTGATGTGCTCCTGCAATACTTTCGGAATGGCCGCCAAGGCATCCTCCCCTCTGTTGGTCATCTCGCTCTTTGATCGGTTGGGACAGTCGCGCTTTGATTCAATATCCGGTCGCCAGCGCCGCCAGCTTGTCCGGCTCCCGGGGAGCATCATTGCCCCGCCAGACCACGTGCATGTCGGGCCGCAGCAGCAGCAGATCATACCCGTAGACGTCGCGCGCGCGCTCGTCGGGGACGTCGAGCACCTGCAACGGCGCGCCGATGGCGGCGAACGCCCGTTGCAGCGAACCAGGATCGGCGCCCGTGCCGCCCAGTCGCAGCAGCGTATAGCCGTAGCCGTAGCCGATGCGGTCCTGCATCGCGCTGTCCGTCGCTGCAACCACACATGCGGCAGCCGCGCTCCCGGCCAGGTCGTGGGCACGTACGTCATGAAATCGTGCTCGGGCCCGTCGCCCGGCTCCGCCGCGATCAACGGCGAGCCGGCGTAGCGATAGCCGAGCTCGGCGCCGATCATTTCGCTGGCCTTGTGCTGCTCGACATCGGCAACGCGCGCGAGCTCCTCGCGCAGCGCGGCGCCGGCGGGCGTCCGCTCGCGGATTTCCGGCCGATAAGCATGTGCGCCAGGTCCTGCGCCGCCCTTGGCTGCAAAGCCGCGACGCCGCGACGTTGCGCTCCCCGACCTGCCGGCGCTCGATCTCGTAGGAGGCGAGCAGGTTGGGTCCGCCCCAGCCCTGCGAGCGTCGCCGCGAGCTTCCACGACAGGTCGATGGCATCGCCGACGCCGGTATTCATCCCGAGGCCGCCGGTCGGAATGACCAGGTGCACGGCGTCGCCCGCCAGAAATACCCGGCCTTCGCCGTAGCGGTCGGCCAGCAGCAGGTTCATCTTCCATTGCCCGACATAGAGCATCTCGTACTCGACGCGGCATCGCGACCACGCGCTCGAACATCGTCGCCATGTCCTCGTCCTTGTCGACGACGGAATGCAGGGTGAAATGCCGGGTCGAGATCCTGGACGATCAGAAAGCTCGCTTCGGCGTCGGCGACGTGATAGTGACGCCCCTTGCCGATCGGAATGCGCTCGTAGAGATCGTCGCAATAGTAGAGCGCTTGCCGCAGCTGCTGGATGTTGGCCTTCGCCGTTGAGCGTGATGCCGAGCTGCCGGCGCACCGAGGCTGCTGCCGCCGTCGCAACCGACCATGTAGTGCGGCGCGCACCGTGGACGGCGCGCCGTCGCTGGTCTTGACCTGCGCCGTGACCGAGTTCTGATCCTGCGCGAACGACACGAGCTCGCAGCCGTAGCGCACCGTGACGCTCGGCAGCGTCTCCGCGATCGACTTCAACAGCGGCTCGAGCGTGTATTGCGAGATGAGCTGATAGGGCTCGAGCGGCTAGCGTGCCGTCTTCGGACTTGGCGATCCGCGCCTTCGCCTCCGCCACGGACGGATGCACATGGTGCACCAGCGGCGGCTCGACCAGCGACAGCACGATGAAGATGTCCATCGGGCAATGAGCGGGAAGGCCGGCGGCGCGAACCCGCTCCGCGATGCCCATGCGGCGGTAGATCTCCATGGTGCGGGCGTTGCAGCGCTCCATCTTCGGGAAGGAACTGCGGCGCCTCCTTCTGCTCGATCACCATGCAGCGCACGCCGCGCCGCCCGAGATCGATGGCGAGCGTCAAGCCGGTCGGGCCCGCCCCGACAATGAGAACCTGTGTGTCCATGCGTAGCCTTGTGACTCCTCAGTCCGCAGCCGGCTCGAAATCGGCGAGTTCCGTTCCTTCCTGCACGACGTCGCCGACGGCGCATTTCAGCGCCTTCAGGCGACCATCGCTCGGGAGCGCGCAGCGTGTGCTCCATCTTCATCGCTTCGAGCACGATGAGCGGCGCGCCGCGCGGCAAATCGGCGCCCGGCTCGGCCAGAATCCGGGTCACCGTGCCCGGCATCGGCGCGACGATGCGGCTGGCCGCCGCGAGCATCGGCGACCTTTCGCTGCAAAGGGATCGATCCATTGCAGCTTGAGATGGCCGCGCGGCGTCGTCACATCGAGATCGCGGCCCGACCAGGCGACGGATGCCCGCTCCGGCGCGTCGCCCAGGCACATGTCGAACACACCGCCGTCGCGCGGCACGAATTGCAAGCGAGCATTCAGTGCCGGCGAATTCCATGGTGAATCCGTCGCGGCCGTACCACAGCACCGTATCGTACTGCTCGGCGCCGTGCCGAAAGCGCACGCGGCGGCTGCGGCGGCCCGTGAGCGTCCAACCGTCGGTCCGGTTCCAGGGCGAGGTGTCATGGGATGGCGGCTTGCGCATGCTCGTCGCTGTTCGCGGACAAGGACCGCGACGCAAGCGGCCGCCAGGTCGAGCGCCGCGACCGCGGGCGTGGTCCGGGTCAGCGCGGAGATTTCCCGCTCGATGAAGCCGGTATCGATCTCGCCGCGGGCCACCAGCGGATGCGTCAGCAATGCCTTGAGGAAAGCGAGATTGGTCGTCACGCCGGCGATCTCGAATCCGCCCAGAGCGCCTCGACCATGCGGCCGAGCGCCTGCGGGCGATCGGCGCCCCACGCGATCAGCTTCGCCAGCAGCGCATCGTAGTAGGGCGTGACCACATCGCCGGCCCGAAAGCCGGTATCGACGCGAATGCCGTCGCCCGCCGGCTCGCGCCACTCGCGGATGGTCCCGGTCGCCGGCAGGAAGCCCTTGTCGGCGTCCTCGGCATAGATCCGTGCCTCGATCGCATGGCCCTGCGCCGTGATCTCGTCCTGCGCGCAGCGGCAGCGATTCGCCGAATGCGACGCGCAACTGCCACTCCACGAGATCGAGACCGGTGATCATCTCGGTGACGGGATGCTCGACCTGCAGGCGCGTGTTCATCTCGATGAAATAAAACCCGTTCCCATCGGCGATGAACTCGACGGTGCCGGCGCCGACATAGCCGGCGGCCTGGGCGGCGGCGCGCGCCGCAGCCGCCATCTCGGCGCGCCGCTCGGGCGTGATGCCGATCGGCGAGCGCCTCCTCCACCACCTTCTGATGGCGACGCTGCAGCGTGCATTCGCGCTCGAACAGCGACACCACGTTGCCGTGGGTGTCGCCGAACACCTGCACTTCGATGTGGCGCGGGCTTGGCGACGTATCTTCTCGATCAGGACCTGGTCGTTGCCGAATGCCGCACCCGCTTCGCGCTTGGCGCTCGCGACTGCTTCGGCGAGTTCATCGGCGGTGCCGACGACCCGCATGCCCCTGCCTCCGCCGCCGGCCGACGCCTTGACCAGCACCGGATAGCCGACCGCATCGGCGGCCGACTGCAGCGTTTGCGAGGCTCTGATCCTCGCCGTGATAGCCGGGCACGACCGGGACGCCGGCGGATTCCATCAGCGCCTTGGCCGCCGATTTCGAGCCCATCAGGCGGATGGTCGCGGCCGAAGGGCCGACGAAAACCAAGCCGGCATCGGCGCAGGCCTGCGCGAAATCGGCATTCTCGGACAGAAAGCCGTAGCCCGGATGGATCGCCTCGGCGCCGGTCGTGCGCGCCGCATCGATGATGGCCTCGATATGGAGATAGCTGTCCTTCGCCGGCGCCGGGCCGATGAGCACCGCCTCGTCGGCGAGGTCGACATGCATCGCATCGCGATCGGCCTCCGAAAGCACCACGACCGTGGTCAGGCCCATGCGCCTTGGCCGTGCGGATGATCCGGCACGCGATCTCGCCGCGGTTGGCGATCAGCAGCTTGTGGAAGCGCCGGACCAGCGACACCATCACATCCTGAAGATGCCGAAGCGCGTGGGCTCGGGCGGCGGCGCATTGAGCCCGGCGGCGAGCGCGAGGCTCAGCACCGTGCGCGTATCCGCGGGATCGATGACGCCATCGTCCCACAGCCGCGCGGTGGCGTAATAGGGATGGCCCTGCTGCTCGTATTGCTCGCGGATCGGCGCCTTGAATGCCTCGTCGTCGGCCGCGCTCCAGGTCGCCGCCCTTGGCCTCGATCGCCTCCTGGCGCAGCAGCCCGAGCACCGATCGCCGCCTGCTCGCCGCCCATGACCGAGATGCGCGCGTTCGGCCACATCCAGACGAAGCGCGGGCCGTAGGCGCGCCCGCACATGCCGTAATTGCCGGCGCCGTAGCTGCCGCCGATGATGACGGTGTATTTCGGCACGTTGGTGGTGGCGACCGCGGTCACCATCTTGGCGCCGTCCTTGGCGATGCCGCCGGCCTCGTATTTGCGCCCGACCATGAAGCCGGTGATGTTCTGCAGGAACACCAGCGGGATGTTGCGCTGGCTCGCCAGCTCGATGAAATGCGTGCCCTTGAGCGCGCTCTCGCTGAACAGGATGCCGTTGTTGGCGAGGATGCCGACGGGAAAGCCGTGGATGTGGGCGAAGCCGCAGATGAGCGTCTGGCCGTAGAGCTCCTTGAACTCCTCGAATTCGGAGCCATCGACGAGGCGCGCGATCACGTCGCGGACGTCGTAGGGCGTGCGCGGGTCCGCGGGCACGATGCCGTAGAGCTCCTCCGCCGGATAACAGCGGGTCGCGCGCGGCGCGCAGCTTCCAGATACGAGCGCTTCACCTGATTGAGGTTGGCGATGATGCGCCGCGCGATGCCGATGGCGTGACTGTCGTCGATCGGCATAATAGTCGGTCACGCCGGACTGGCGGCTGTGCACGTCGGCGCCGCCCAGGTCCTCCGCGCTCACCTCCTCGCCGGTCGCCGCCTTCACCAGCGGCGGCCCGCCGAGGAAGATCGTGCCCTGATTGCGCACGATGATGCTCTCGTCCGACATCGCCGGCACATAGGCGCCGCCGGCGGTGCAGGAGCCCATCACGATCGCGATCTGCGGAATGCCCGCAGCCGACATGCGCGCCTGGTTGTAGAAGATGCGGCCGAAGTGGCGCTCGTCGGGGAAGATTTCGTCCTGCAGCGGCAGGAAGGCGCCGCCGGAATCGACCATGTAGACGCAGGGCAGATGGTTCTCGCGCGCGATCTCCTGCGCGCGCAGATGCTTCTTCACCGTCATCGGATAGTAGGTGCCGCCCTTGATGGTGGCATCGTTGGCGATGATCACGCATTCGCGGCCGCTGACGCGGCCGATGCCGGTGATCAGGCTCGCGGAATGAACGTCGCCGCCGTACATGCCGTGCGCGGCCAGCGCCGACAGTTCGAGAAACGGCGTTCCCGGATCGAGCAACAGGTTGATGCGCTCGCGCGCCAGCAATTTCCCGCGCGTCACGTGCCGCGCTCTCGCCTCTTCGCTGCCGCCTTGCATCGCGACGTCGAGCTTGGCGCGCAGGTCCGCGACCAGGCCTTTCATCGCCTCGGCGTTGTCGCGCGAATTCGCGCGATCCGTGTCGAGCGTGGTTTGGATGTCGGTCATGCTGCACGCCAATATGATCTGGCCTGCTCCCCAACCTTCCGGAATGGCGTCACGATCGCTCATGCTGCCGGATCGCATCAGCGCGTCTTGTCGAACAATTGCCGGCCGATCAACATGCGCCGGATCTCGCTTGTGCCCGCGCCGATCTCGTAGAGCTTGGCGTCGCGCAGATACCGCCCGGTGGGATAGTCGTTGATGTAGCCGTTGCCGCCGAGAAGCTGAACCGCATCGAGCGCAATCTTGGTGGCGTTCTCGGCCGCGTAGAGAATAGCGCCGGCGGCGTCCTCGCGCGTCGTCTCGCCGCGATCGCACGCCTTCGCGACGGAATAGACATAGGCCTTGCACGCATTCATTGCGACATACATGTCGGCGACCTTGCCCTGCACGAGCTGAAACTCGCCGATCGGTTGGCCGAACTGCTGGCGCTCGTGGATATAGGGCATGACCACGTCGATGCAGGCCTGCATGATGCCGAGCGGTCCCGCCGCCAAGCACCACCCGCTCATAGTCGAGGCCGGACATCAGGATGGTGACGCCGTCGCCGACGCCGCCGAGCACGTTCTCTTCGGGCACCTCGCAATCCTCGAACACCAGCTCGCTGGTATCGGAGCCGCGCATGCCGAGCTTGTCGAGCTTCTGGGCGGTGGAAAAGCCCTTGAAGCCTTTCTCGATCAGAAAGGCGGTGATGCCGCGCGCGCCGGCGGCCGGATCGGTCTTGGCGTAGACCACCAGCGTCTCGGCCTGCGGGCCGTTGGTGATCCACATCTTGCTGCCGTTGAGGACGTAGCGGTCGCCCTTCTTTTCGCGCGCGCGTCTTCATCGAGACGACGTCGGAGCCGGCGCCCGGCTCGGACATGGCGAGCCCGCCCACATGCTCGCCGGAGATCAGCTTGCCGAGATAGCGGCGCTTCTGATCGTCGCTGCCGTTGCGGCGGATCTGGTTGACGCACAGGTTCGAATGCGCGCCGTAGGAAAGCCCGACCGAGGCGGAGGCGCGCGAGATTTCCTCCATCGCGACGCAGTGCTCGAGATAGCCGAGCCCCGCGCCGCCCCATTCCTCCTCGACCGTGATGCCGTGCACGCCGAGCTTGCCGAGCTCCGGCCACAGGTCGCGCGGGAAGGTGTTGCTGCGGTCGATCTCGTCCGCGCGCGGCGAAATCTTGTCGGCGGCGAAGCCGCGCACGCTGTCGCGCAGCATGTCGGCGGTCTCGCCGAGGCCGAAATCAAAGCCGCTGATATCGTTCACGCGCATCTACGCCGGTCTCGGATGTGGCCGCGAAGGCTGCAATCGAAGGTCGATCATCGGATTAATGCACGTCCTTCGGCGCGCAGGCAATATTGCAGCCTGCCGAGCCATTTAGGAGGTTCCACAGCACCATGGGAATATGCGATATCAGCTGACGCGTTGATCCGGAGCGGATTGTGGAGTTGATCATCATCGGCGGCGGCATCGGCGGTTTGACGCTGGCGCTTGCCGCTCACGCCGCGACGCCCGCCGCCCGCATCCGGGTGTTCGAGGCCGCCGCCGGATATCCGCCCGCTCGGGGTCGGGATCAATCTCGGACCGCATGCGGTGAAGGAGCTGAGCCAGCTCGGGCTCCAGGATGCGCTGGCGGCGGTCGCCTGCCAGCCGCAGGACTATGCCTTCTTCACCAGCCACGGCCAGCTCGTCTACCGCGAGCCGTGGGGCCTCGCGGCCGGGCATCAGTGGCCGCATTTTTCCATCCACCGCGCCGACCTGCATCAGGTTCTGCTTGGATGCGGTGCGCGACCGGCTCGGGGCGCAAGAACTTCATCACCGGCCACCGCTGCATCGGCATCGAGCAGAGCGATGCGCGGCGTTACCGCGCGCTTCGTCGCCGGCGGACGGCGCTGCGCTGGAGCCGCAGACAGGGCGACGTGCTGGTGGCGTGCGACGGCATCCATTCCGCGGTGCGGGCGCAGTTCTATCCGGACGAGGGCCCGTTCGCCTATCGCGGCATCAATATGTGGCGCGGCGTGACGCGGCAAAAGCCGTACCTCACCGGCCGCAGCATCGCCCGCATCGGGGCGCGCCATTCGACCCTGATCATCTATCCCATCCGCGACAATATCGATGCCGCCGGCAACCAGTTGGTCAACTGGGTCGCGGAGATCGAGCGCGACGTCGCCGTGCCGGTCGACTGGAACAAGCCGGGGCGGCTCGAAGACTTCTACCCGGTCTACCAGGACTGGAGCTTCGACTGGCTCGACGTGCCGGCCATGATGCGCAACGCCGATGCGATCTTCTCCTACCCGATGGTCGACCGCGATCCGCTCGCGCGCTGGACGCTTCGGCCGCGTCACGCTGCTGGGCGATGCCGCCCATCCCATGTATCCGCAGGGCGGCAACGGCGGCGCGCAGGCGATCCTCGATGCCGCCACGCTGGCGCGGCTGCTCGCCGAGCGAGCCCGACGCCGCGGCGGCGCTCAAGGCCTATGAAGCCGCGCGGCTGCCGCCGACCAGCCGCATCGTGCTGCAGAACCGCTCGGCGCCGCCGAACGTCATCGTCGACACGGTGGAGCAGCGCACCGGCGGCAAGCGCTTCGACAAGCTCGAAGACGTCATCAGCCAGGACGAGCTGCAGGACGATCTTCGAGCGCTATCAGAAGGTCGCCGGCTATCATGTTCAACAAGTCGGACGTGCACAGGGGTGAATCATGGCAGATACGTTACCTTCGCTGAAGCTGACATCGGACGGCGCGAATGAAGCTGCTCAATGCCGCGATGGCGAAGGCGAAAGAGATGGGCGTGCCGCAATGCATTTCCATCGTCGATAGCGGCGGTCACCTGCTGGCGTTCGGCCGCATGGACGGCGCCTTCTCGCAATCCATCGATACGTCGCTGATGAAGGCGATGACCGCCGCCTCGTATGGGATCCCGACCGGCGATATCGCGGCCGGCATCGACCTCAAGCTCGCCATCGCCACGCAGGGCAAGCGCATCAACCTGCCGGGCGGCCTGCCGATCATCGTCGACGGCCACGTCATCGGCGGCATCGGCGTCGGGTCCGGCACCGGCGAGCAGGACAAACAGGTGGCGAACGCCGCGCTCGGCGCGCTGTCCGGCGCACGCACGTTCTGAACGCGAAGACACGCCGTTCATCGCGCGGCTCGCCTTCATCGCGCGCTCGACCTGCGCCAACAGCGGCGCGACGTCATGATCGAGATAATAGGACGCCCCGACCCGCACCGGGTCACCGGCATAGTAGCGCTCGTATTGCAGCATGCGCTGGCCGAACTGCGTGCCGGTGGCGTCCCAGGCGAGCTTGGAGAGCTGGATGCGCTTGTCGGCATCGACGCCGGCGCCCCGATAGTAGCGCGCGATATCGGGCCCGATCTCGGAGCGAAGGTCGGCCTCCGTCGGGTTGATCAGCAGGCCGCCGGCAGCTCAGCACCTGCGTCACCTGCACCATGCGCTCGTACATCTTCGGCAGGTGGTAGCGCAGCGCCTGCAGCGGCGCATAGGCGGGGCGTAGCGCGCCGCGGCCGGTCGGCTCCGCCTTCTGCTCGGCCATCAGGATCGCAGCCTCGATGAGCTGCAGATAGCCCGAGCAGCTCTCCGAGCTGCTCCTGCACGTGCAGGAACACGTCGCTCTTGACCGTTCGCGTCATCGCGATGGCGATGCCGGTCATCAATTGGCATTTCGCCAGGCCGCGGATCGCGGTCTGGTGACCGGTGTGGTTGCGGATGCTTGCCTGCGCGAACAGCGCGTTGCCCATCTTGACGTCGTTGTAGAGAAAGACCCGATCCCAGGGGATCAGCACGTCGTCGAACACGCAGACCGCGTCAGGCTCCTCGAAACGCGCGCCGAGCGGATGATCCCATTCCGATTGCGCACCGGTCGTCGAACGGCTCGCGGCAAATGAAGCGAAGACCCGGCGTCGAGGTGGGAATGCCGAAGGCCAGGACGTAGCGCTCCTCGCCCTCGCGAATGCCGGGGAGCGGATAAACCAGAAGTTCGTCGGCCGTGGGGCCGTGGGTCGCCAGCATCTTGGCGCCGCGCACGATCAAGCCGTCGGGCGTCTCGTCGACGACGCCGAGGTGAACAAAGGCATTGTCCTGCTGATGCGAACCCTTCGAGCGGTCGCTCTGCGGATTGACGATGGCATGGGTGAGGAACAGGTCGCGGTCGCGGCAATAGCCGTAATAATTCCTGACGTTCTGCGCGAACTGCTCGCCGCGCTGTCCGAAGAAGTCGGCGCCTTCGGCCCAGGTCATCAGCACCGTGTTGAGATAATCGGGCGAGCGGCCGACCATGCCGAAGGTGGCATCGGCCCAGACTTTCATGGACTCGCGCCGCTTGACGAGATCGGCGTGGGTGCGCGGGATCATGAACGAGGTTCCGGCGAGCCCGCCGTCACCGGCATAGGTCATCACCTCGCGGCGCTCCGGCTGCGACTGAAGGTCGGTAGAGTTGCGCAATCGATTGAATGGGCCGCCGAAAGACCGGATCGGTTGTGATGTCGCCGACGCGCCGGCCAGAGATCCAAACCTCTCTCGGTGCCCGGCGCAGGCCTTCGATGAATTCTTGTCCGTTTCGCGCTGCCATCAACAAATCTCCCCTGCTTCGCGGCACGCTAGCACGTCTCATTTGTCCGGCTCGCCACACGCCAAAATTGCTCTGGCGCGTTGTTCGACGGGCGAACGCAAGAATGCCGCCGCCGATGCGGACAGGCTCTTGTGCGACAGCCGCCACAAGACAAGAATGCGGCGGCGACCCTCCCGGCGCTCGCGGAGAAACGCATGAAACTTGGTTATTTCACGATGCCGGTCCATCCGCCGGCGAGAAGCTACGTCGAGACGCTCAAGGAGGATCGCGAAGCCTTTATTCTCGCCGACCGGCTCGGATACAGCGAAGGCTATTGCGGCGAGCACCTCACCGACGCCGCCGAGAACATCCCCAACAGCATGATGTTCATCGCAACGCTGCTCGGCGTGACCTCCCAGATCAAAGTCGGGACCGCGGTGGTCAATCTTCCGCACACCCATCCGGTCGTGGTGGCCTCGAATGCGGCGATGCTCGACAACCTGTTCGAAGGGCGATTCATCCTGGGCATCGGCGCAGGCGTTCTCCGCTCCGACGCCGAGGCACTCGGACTGCTGGATGCCGACCGCAACGACATGTTCGCGGAAGCGATCGATCATATTCTGGCGCTGTGGGCCGGAACGGCGCCGATCGACCTGAAGGGAAAATACTGGACCATTTCGACGGTGAAGACGCTGTGGCCCGAGGTCGGCATCGGCGATGTGGTCAAGCCCTATCAAAAACCCCATCCGCCGATTGCCGGCACGGCGACCGATCCGGACTCCAAAGGCCTCATTGCGCTCGGCCGACGCGGCTGGTGGCCGATCTCCTCGCATTTCCTGCATCTCAATTGTCTGAAGAGCCAATGGGCCAATTACGCCAAAGGGTGTGTCGAGGGCGGACACAAGCCCGATCGCGCGAACTGGCGGGTGGCCCGTTCGATCTTCGTCGCCGAGGACGACAAGATGGCGACGGGCCTATGGCGGCGACGATCCCGATAGCCCGTACCGCTTCTACATGAGCCAGCTCACGGCGAAGCTGAAGAAGGCGCGGCGCATGATCGCCTTCAAGGCGCATCCCGAAATGCCCGACGAGGACATTACCTTCGACTATATCTTCGACAAGATCGTCATCCGCGGCAGCGTGAACCGGGTCGTCGATCGCATCCTGGAGCTGCATGAACAGGTCGGCGACTTCGGAACGCTGCTGTACTGCGGCAAGGACTGGGCCGATCCGCAGCTCGGCCGCAAGTCCATGGAGCTGATGGCGGAGAAGGTCATGCCGGCCGTCAACGCCGCGCTGGGAAAATCCATCGCGGCGGAATAACGCCGCCAGTCGAAAAATCCAAACGCAAGGGGAGTGACCGTGTCGCCCAGATCGCAAGACATCAAGCAGTCCGGCCTTGCCGGCTTTCTCGCGCAACCGGACGCGCCCACCAATGGCGGCGTCGTCATCCTGCCGACGATCTTCGGCGTCAACGCGTTCGTTCGTGGTTACGCCGAGACGCTCGCGCGCGCCGGCCTCGCCGCCGCGGTGTGGGATCTCTATGAAGGTCTGCCGCTGACGACCGATTACGAGGAATCGAAGTCGCGCGCACGCAAGCTCTCCGATGCCGGGATGCAAGCCGCGGTCAAGAAGTGGCTCGACTATATGCTTGATGACCTGCAAGCTCACCTCGGTCGGCGTGCTCGGCTTCTGTCTCGGCGGCCGCTATGCGCTCATGACCGCCGCGCAGCGACACGCGGATCAAGGCCTGCGCCGCCGCCTACCCGTCGATCGAAAGCCCGCGCCTCCCCAACCAGGAGCAGGACGCGATCGCGCTCGCCGCCGACATCCGCTGCCCCGTGCACATCGTCCAGCCCGGCCACGATCACGTCGCCAGCGTGGAGACCTACGCAGCGCTCAAGGAGGCGCTGCACAAGCGCGCGGCGCCCACCATCTGGCAATACTATCCGGACGCCGAGCACGGCTTCATGCATCGCAAGGAACCGGCGGCCAACCCGGCGGCGACCGTGATCGCCTCTCCGCAACTCGTCGCCTTCCTCAAGGCCTGCCTGCTGTGACGGCGGATCGGGCCACCGGCCCGGCAGGGGCAGCCCGATGAAGCCAGCATGAGCGCGGAAGACTCGTTCCGGTTCAAGCTCACCGACGAGCAGCGACGCATCGTCGCGACCGTGCGCGACCTCACCCAGAGCGAGTTCAAGCCGCGCGGCCTGCAATACATGAATGGCGCGTTTCCCTGGGAGAACATCGCAAGCCTGGCGAAAGTCGGCGTGCTCGGCATGGCGGTACCGCAGGCCTATGGCGGCGCCGAGTTCGGCGTCTTCGACACCGCGCTGGTGCTCGAGGAAATCGCCAAGGGCTGCTATGTCACGGCCATGGCGGTGCTGGGCGAAGTCGGCGTCCAGACCCGCATCATCGCGACCTACGCGCCGGAGGCGATCAAGCGGCGCCTGCTGCCTGCGGTCTGCACGGGCGACTGCATTCTCGCCATCTGCATGACCGAGCCGCAGGCCGGAACCGACGTCGCCAGCTACACCACCAACACGACCGTGCGCGGCGACACGCTGCGTCTCAAGGGCGTGAAGACGCTGGTCAGCCGCGCCGAGGAAGCGGGCGCCTTCGTCGTGTTCACGCGGCGTCAACGGTCAGCCGGGACGCGACGGCATCGGCTGCGTCCTGGTCGAGAAGGGCACGCCCGGCCTCGTCCTCGCCGGCAAGTTCCACACCATGGGCGGCGAGTACCTGCAGGAAGTGCGGTTCGAGGATTGCGAATTGCCGGCGGAGAACCTTCTGCTCGGCGAAGGCGGCTTCAAGAAGCTTCTGTCGGCGTTCAACACCCAGCGCTGCCTCAATCCTTCGATCTCGCTCGGGCTCGCCGAAGGCGCATTCGACGAGGCGCTGCGCTATGCCCGCGAGCGCGTGGCGTTCGGCCGGCCGATCGGCGAATTCCAGGGCATGCGGTGGAAGCTCGCGACCATGTACCACGATATCGAAGCCGGCCGCGGCCTGCTCTATCGCGCCTGCGCCACCGCCGATCCTTTCCCGGATCCGCTGCTCGCGGCGACCGCCAAGGTCTATTGCAACGAGATGTCGGTACGCGTCACCAGCGACGCCATCGCAGGTCTTCGGCGGCTACGGCTTCACCGACGAGTACCTGGTGTCGCGGCTCTATCGCGGCGCGCGCTACGGCAGCCTCGGCGGCGGCACCTCCGAAACGTTGCGCGATCTGATCGGAAAGCGGTTGATGGAAGCCGATGTCCCGGACGGAATATTCGGGCTGTCCGATTTCTAGAGTGGACGAGGTGTTCATGGACGACGAGACGACATTGCGGCGCAAGACGGCAACCCTGACGCGGATGCTCAATCACCAGGGCACGATCGGGATGTTCGGACACGTGTCCGTGCGCGTGCCCGGCACCAACCGCGTCCTGCTCAGCCCCGGCGGCGGCACCGACAAGGCGACGGTGCAGCCGGACGAGATCTTCGTGTTCGATATCGACGGCAACATCGTTCATCATCCCGGCGGTCTCATCCCGCTGGAATGGCGGATCCATACCCGCATTCACCGCGATCGCCCGGAATGCATGTGCATCGCACACCTGCATGCCCGGCACGCGACCGTCCTCGGCATCGCCGGTCACGACGTGGTGCCGGTGTTCCTGCACGGCTCGTTCCTGCACGGCGGCGTGCCGACCTGGAACAATCCGCGGCTCGTGGTCAACGACGCGCAGGCGGCCGATCTCTCGCGCGCGCTCGGCGACAAGATCGCCGTGCAGATGCGCGGCCATGGCAGCGTCGTGGTCGGCGAGAGCGCCGAAGCCGCGTTCTTCGGCTGCACCTTCCTGGAGGAAAACGCCTCAAGCAGCTGGAGGCCGAGATCATCGGCGGCGCCATCGCGCTGTCCGCCGACGAGGCCCGCGACTGCTCCGAGAGCACACTACAATCCGCGCCTCTTCAAGTTGCTGTGGACGTACTATGAGAGCAAGGTCGCGCTTCCGGCCGCGAATCGGCGACAGGCTAGAGCCGCACCCACGGGAAGGATCCACCAACAGGGCAAGATCAAACTTGCCGGCCGCAACGACGGCCACACCAAGGAGAGTTGCGATGCGTTTCGTTTCGCTTCCGCCGCGTTCGCCGCCGGGCCTGTCGGCTGCGCTCTCCATCGCAGCCCCGGCCGCGTCGGCGCAGACCGCGCCGCTCAATCCGCGCGTGGCGCTCAAGGTCGGCGCCATCGGCGCGGTCTCCGATGCCGGCATCTTCATCGCGCAGGAGAAGGGGTACTTCACCGACGAAGGGCTCGACGTCGAGATCGTCGGATTCAAGGCCGCGCCCCAGATTCTGCCCGGCGATCGCGACCGGCGAGGTGCAGGTCAGCGGCTCGGCGGTCACGCCCGCTCTGTTCAACGCGCTTCGCGCGCGGCATCGTCATGAAGCTGGTGGCGGACAAGGGCCAGGTCGCCCAGGGATTCGGCTTTGCCGCCATCGTCATTCGCAGCGACCTCGCGGGCACCGTCCGGGACTTCAAGGATCTGAAGGGCCGCAAGTTCGCCGTCATGGGCAAAGGCGTCTCCAGCACCACCCAGCTCGGAAAGGCGCTCGAACTCGGGGAATCGAGCCCAACGAGGTCGAGCTCATCGAGCTCGGATTGCCTGAGATGGTTGCCGCGCTCGGCAACAAGGCGATCGACGGCGCCACGCTGCTGGAGCCGTTCATCACCTTCGCGACCGCCCGCAATGTCGGCGTCCGCTGGAAGGGGATGGAGGATTTCCTCCCGTTCACCGGCCAGAACGGAGTGATCATCTATTCCCAGAAATTCGCCCAGGAGCAGCCGGAGGCCGCCAAGCGATGGATGGCGGCATATCTCAAAGGGACGCGCGCCTATCTCGACGTCCGTCACCAACGGGACCGACCGCGACGGCATCAACGCGATCCTCGCCAAGCACTACCGCGGTCAAGGATCTCGCCCTGCTTGCCAAGATGGCGCCCACCGGCTTCGATCCCAACGGACGAATGGAGATCAAGAGCCTCGAAGCCGATCAGGACTGGTTCCTCAAGCTCGGCCTGCAGCAGGGACGCGCCGACCTCGGCAAGGTCATCGACTATCAATACGTGGATTACGCGGTGGCGCGGCTGGGCAAGCGCTGAGCGCACCCGCGCAAGCCTGATCGGGCCGCTGGGGCCAGCCTTAGCCCTCACCGACGTCCGCGGCGGCCTATCGAGCCGCGATAGCCCTTGGCGGTCCACACTTTACAAAACTTTACGTAGTCCACACGGACGAGCAAACACCGTCCCCTAACTTGCCGCTCCCAGGCATACCGGCCAGAGGAGCTCACGATGGTTGACCAAAGCGATACCAAGCCGCCGAACCCGGACCAGACCGCGTCCCCGCGCCAAAGAAACGGTCGACGAGGCACGTTCTTGATCGCCTTGCTCGCGGTGGCGGTCTTGGCCGGCCTCGGCGGAAGCATGCTGTCGAGCGCGTTCGGCCAAGGCGCCAGCTGGCATCGGATCAGCTGGCACAGCGGCGGCATGTTCGGCGGCCCGCTCACCCCGGCGCAGATCGACGACCGGATCGACCGCATGACCAAACACATGGCGATCGAGCTCGACGCAACCCAGGACCAACAGGTCAAGCTGGCGCAACATCGCCAAGGCCGCCGTCGCCGATCTGCGGCCGCTGAAGGAGAAGGCGCAGGCGCGCGCGCGCAGGCGGTCACGCTCTTGACCGCGCCCACCATCGATCGTACTGCAATCGAGCGTCTGCGCGCCGAGCAGATCGGGCTTGCGGAGACCGCGAGCAAACGCATCGCGCAGGCGCTGGCCGATGCCGCCGAAGTGCTGAACCCCGAGCAGCGCCGGAAAGTCGCGGACTGGATGGCGCGCCGTGGTCGATGGATGCCCTGGCATCATGGTTGATGGGACACCCGGATTGATGGATCATCGTGGGCGACCGTGTCCTCCTGATCGAAGATGATTCCCGTCTTGCCGAGATGGTCAGCGAGTACCTCGGCAAGGCGGGCTTTCACGTCGTTCATGCCGAGACCGGGACCCGCGGACTGGCGCTGCACGGGCGAGAGCCGGCAGATGTCGTGATCCTGATCTCATGCTGCCGGACGCCGACGGCCTGGACATCTGTCGGCAGATCCGCGCACGCTCCGACAGCCCCATCCTGATGCTGACCGCCCGTGGCGACCCGATGGATCGCGTCGTCGGGCTCGAAATGGGCGCGGATGACTACCTGCCCAAACCATTCGAGCCACGCGAACTGCTGGCCCGCCTGCGCGCGATCCTGCGCCGCCGCCACGCCGCGCCCAGAACCGACGTGCTGCGCTATGGCCGCATCGAGATCGATAGGGGATCACGCGAGGTGCGCCTCGACGGCTCGCCGCGTCCGCTCACCGGGTATCAATTCGCTTTGTTGCTGGCGCTTGCCGAACACGCCGGTCGCGTCATGTCGCGTGACGCCCTGATGGACCTGATCAAAGGCGAACAGATGGATGCGTTCGACCGGTCGATCGACGTTCACGTGTCGCGCATTCGCGCCGCGATCGAGGACGATCCAAAAAAGCCGCGGCGCGTCATCACGGTCCGCGGCGCGGGCTATGTTTTCGCCAAGGCCCAGGACTGAGGGCGCCGGCATTTTGTCGCGCCTGCGCCGGGAGGATGCAGACTTGGATGAGACGGCTTTACCTTCAAGTCTATTTCACGATCGTGGCAAGCCTGGTCCTCGTGGTCATCACGGCAGGTTTGCTTTGGCATTTCAGCACGTCGTTTCCTCCGTTCGGTCAGCAGTTCGAGGTTGCGGGTGAGATCATCGCCGAGCTTGTTCCCGCCGTAGAAGCGTCCCCACAGGCTCAGCAGGAGGCGATCGAACGGCTGGCCGAGCGCATCGGCACCGACCTCGCGCTGTTCAGCCGCACCAACGAGCCTTTGGCATCGGCGGGACGGCCGCTTCCGGCTCCTGGTCGCAGCGGCCGCACCGGCGGGTGGCTGCGCACGGCTGGCGGACCGGCGGTCGCGATCCCGCTTCCGGACGGCCGGCGGCTGGTTGCACGCATACCGTCGCGGCAGCGCCCGGCGCGCTGATGCTCGCGGCATTCCTTGGCGCCATCGCGCTCGTGGTCGCGCTCGGCGCCCGTCCCGTGGTCCGACGGCTCACCGGACGGCTCGAGCGACTCCAGCGCGGCGTCGAGTCGCTCGGAGCCGGCGACCTGCGCGCGCGGGTCAAGGTCGAAGGCCGCGACGAGGTCGCCCGGCTCGCGCAAAGCTTCAACCAGGCCGCCGCTCGCATCGAGAGCCTGGTCGACGCGCACAAGATGCTGCTCGCCAATGCGTCGCATGAGTTGAGGACGCCGCTGACACGCATCAGGCTCGGTCTCGAGCTCGCCGGGGTTCTCCCGAACGCAGAGCGGAGCTCGAAAAGGACATCGCCGAGCTCGACCAGCTCGTCGATGAAATCCTTCTGCTCAGCCGCCTCGATGCGACCGAGCAGACCTGGACGTTCGTGAGAACGTCGACCTGCACCGCACTCGCGGCCGAGGAATGCGCGCGCTACGACGATTGCACCGTGGAAGCACGGCCGGTGACCGTACTACGGGGACCCGGCGCTGCTGCGCCGCATGATCCGCAACCTCGTCGACAATGCGCAGCTTCACGGCCAGCCTCCCATCGAAGTTACCGTCGACCGGCAGAACGATCAGGCCATCCTGCGCGTATCCGACCACGGACCGGTCATCGCCGAAAGCGCGCGCGAACGGCTGTTCTCGATGTTCTATCGCATTCCAGGCCGATCCGGCCCGAAGGGCAGCGGGCTTGGCCTGGCGCTGGTGAAGCAGATCGCCCGGCGACATGGCGGGGATGTCGTCTATGACGCTGCGCGCGGCAGCTGCTTCACCGTCACCCTACCGGCGGCTTGACCCACGTCGTTTCATCGGGACGTCGCGCTCATTTCGGCCAGCACATCCAGCAGCAGGTCGAGTGCCGCGGCGCTGAAGGCGCGCATGTTGGCGACGCGGTCGCGCTCCCGGTTTCGAGCGTGATCGACCGCTCGGTCGGTCCGGCCACGGCGATGCAGCTGTGGCCGGCGCGCATCGCCATATCGATTGCCGCTCGGCCCGGTCGCTCCGCTCTCGGCCAAGCGCCCAGCTCGCCGCGAAGCGTTGCCGCGCCGTTTGCGCCAACAGCCGCGCATAGGGCTCGGTCGAGGCGCGCATGCCGAGCGCAGCGATATCCGGAAGGTCCAGCAGCGCCCGCCGGGCAACCTGGGTATAGACGACGGCGCCACCGAGAAAGTAGGCGGACGCGCCGGGCAGGCGCAGCAGCGCCGCCGACACCAGGCCGCCGGTCGAGGATTCCGCCACCACGATGGTCTCGCCCCGGTCCTTCAGGCGACGCGCGACCTTCTCGGCGCGTGCGATCAGATCCTGCATTGCACTCATCTCCTTCGTTCGCCGTGACTGGCCGGTGCGCGAACTTGCCCGTACCGACGCGCCGCGCCTATGATGCCAGAAAGCGCGCTCGGGCGAGATCCCCCGCCGATGAGAGCAACACGGTGAGGAAACATGGCGAAGAAGCCCGCGGCCAAGAAACGCAGCGCGACCAAGCGGCAATACAACGATATTCTCTACGAGGTGAAGGACCAGGTCGCGTGGGTGACCATCAACCGGCCGCGCGTGCTCAACGCGTTTCGCGAGCAGACGCTCGACGAGCTGATCGACGCGCTGAAATCGACCCGCGAGGATCCCTCCATCGCCTGCGCGGTGGTGACCGGCGCCGGCGACAAGGCGTTTTCCGCCGGCGGCGACTTCTACGCCATGAAGCGGCTCACCTTCGATCAACGGCGCCATGTGGAACGACCGCATGCAGGGTCTCGCCATGACCATCCGCGGCCTGCCGATCCCGGTCATCGCCATGGTCAACGGCTGGTGCATGGGCGGCGGCCACGAGCTCGCCCTGTGGTGCGATCTGGTCATCGCCTCCGAGAACGCGGTGCTCGGCCAGACCGGCGCACGCGTCGGCGCCTGCCCGACCGTGGGCGCGACGCCAATATCTGCCGCGCATCATCGGCGAGCGGCTCGCGCGCGAGATGATCTTCTGCGCCCGCCGCTTCAGCGCGAAGGAAGCGGTGGAGATCGGCCTCATCAACAAATGCGTGCCGCAGAGCGAGCTGCTCAAGGAGACGCTTGACCTGGTGCGAGACCATCAAGGGTCACAGCCCGCAGACCCTGCGCATGACCAAGAAGAGCCTGAACTTCGAGATCCGACCTGCTCTATGCGTCCTGGCAGCACGGCATGGAGCTGCTCGCCCATGTCTGGGGCTCGGAGGAAAGTCTCGAAGGCATGGACGCCTTCCTCGCAGGCCGCAAACCCGACTTCCAGAAATTCCGCATGCGCAACAAGCGCGAGCTCGAAGACTATCTCGACGGCTGCGCCCAGGATCTCAACGCGCCGCCCTCGATGCGCAGGAAATAGCCCGGGAGCAATCCATGAACCGATGCCGCCAATGGCCCGCTCGCCGGGATCCGCGTGGTCGATCTGACCCGCATCCTGGCGGGTCCGCTCTGCACCATGATGCTCGGCGACATGGGCGCCGATGTGATCAAGGTCGAGCCGCCCGACAAGGGCGACGACACCCGCGGCTGGGGCCGCCCTTCATCGCCGGCGAGGCGCGCGTATTTCCTCGGCGTCAATCGCAACAAGCGCTCGCTCACGCTCAACATGGCGGTGCCGGCCGGGCAGAAGATCCTCGCCGGCCTGATCGAGAAGGCCGACGTGCTGATCGACAATTTCAGGCTCGGCACGCTGGAGAAGTGGGGCTTCACCGACGCCTGGTTCGAGCAGCATGCGCCGCGCCTCGTGCGCTGCTCCATCACCGGCTACGGCTCGACCGGACCGAAGGCGGCGCTGCCCGGCTACGACTTCATCCTGCAGGCCGAGTCCGGGCTGATGAGCATCTGCGGCGAGCCCGACGGCGGCCCGACCAAGTACGGCGTCGCGATCGTCGACGTCGTGCACCGGAATGCTCGCCAGCAACTCCATCCTCGCGGCGCTCAACGCGCGCCATCGCACCGGCAAGGGCCAGAAGGTCGAGCTCTCGCTGTACGAGACCTCGCTCGCGATGCTCATCAACGTCGCCTCCAACTACCTGACCGCGGGCCGCAATGGCGGCCGCTTCGGCAACGGCCATCCCAGCATCGTGCCCTACACGACCTACCGGACCGCCGACGCCATGGTCGCGCATCGGGATCGGCAACGAGCGCCAGTTCGCCCGCATCGCCGAGGTGCTGGGCCATCCGGAATGGGCACAGGACGCGCGCTTCACCAGCAACCGCGCCCGGGTCGAGAACCGCGACCTGATCGACGGCCTGATCAACGAGGCGCTCTCGCACGACGGCGCCGACGCCTGGCTCGACAAGCTCAAGGCGGTGGGGGTCCCCTGCGGAAGGATCAACTCGGTGGCCGACGCACTCGACGATCCGCACACCGTCGCGCGCGACATGATCGAGACGGTCGAGCATTCCACCATCGGCGCCCTCAAGATGCTCGGGATCCCGTTCAAGTTCTCCGACACCGCCTGCTCGGTGCGGCGCGCACCGCCGACGCTCGGCCAGCACAGCGATGAAATCCTCGACGGGCGAGCTGGGACTGGACGACAAGGCGATCGCCGAGTTGCGCCAGACGAAAGTCATCTAAGGGACAGTGCTGGCCCCGCCGCAAGGTAACGCCATGATCACCGGTTTGAACCACGTTTCCATCGTCGTGCCCGATATCGAGACGGCCGCGCGGCGGCTTCGTGAGACCTACGGACTCGCGGTCGGACCGCGCATGGAGAACGCCGAGCAGGGCGTGCGGCTCGCCTATGTCGAGCTCGGCACCGCCAAGATCGAGCTGATCGAGCCGTCGCGGCCGGATTCACCGGTCGCCAAGTTCCTCGAGCGCAATCCGAAGGGCGGCATTCACCACTTCTGCCTCGGCGTCGACGACGTCGAGGACACCGTGCGCGGCCTGGCGCAGGATGGCGTGCGCGTGCTGGGCGGCGGCAAGCCGCAGCACAACGTCGCCGGCGAGCGCATCGCGTTCATCCATCCCGGCGATTTTCTCGGCGCGCTGGTCGAGCTCGAGGAGCACGCCGGCTGACGCCAAAGTGGGTTACGCCTGCGCGCGCCGCTCCACATTGGCGATTCGTTCAGGCACGCCGAACTCGCGCCGGCAGACCTCCGCGAGCACCGGCGACGCCCTGGCGGATCTCGTCGTGGGAGGGACTGGCGAAGCAGAGCCGCATCCGGCTCCTGCTGTAGCCCTTGTCGGTCGACCATTCCGGGCCGGGATTGATGGCGACGCCGGCTCGCCAGCGACGCCTGCGCCAGCTTCTGCGTGTCGACGACGTCGGGCAGCTTGACCCACAGGAAGATGCCGCCCTTGGGGTCCTCGAACTCGGCCGCGGTGCCGAACTGCTCGGCGAGCGCGTCCATCAGCGTCTCGAGCTTGGCGCGCAGGCCGCGCGTGAGCTTCGGCACGTGCTCGTCGAAATGGCTGGCGCAGAATTCGGCCAGCACCATCTGCTCCAGCGCGCCGGAGCCGGCGTCGGTCTTGAGCGGCAGCATGCGCGAGAGCACCTCCCACGGCGCCACGATGTAGCCGACCCGCAGCGCCGGCGCGATCGACTTGGAGAACGAGCCGATATGGATGACGCCGCCGCGCTTGCTCATGGCGTAGAGCGCCGGCGGGCGGCGTCCGTCCCAGATCAGGTCGGCGTAGCAGTCGTCCTCGAAGATCGGCACGCCGTACTCTTCCGACAGGCGCAGCAGCTCGAGCCGGCGCTGCTCGCCCATGATGGTGCCGGTCGGGTTCTGCACCGTCGGGATGGTGTAGATGTATTTCGGCCGGATGCCGCGGCGCTTGAGATCGGCGAGCGCGGCCGCCACGCGCATCCATGCGCATGCCCGTCGCCGTCGAGCGGAATGCCGACGGCCTTGACGCCGAGCCGCGCCAGCCGGTTGAGCGAGCCCTGATAGGATTCCTGCTCGATCAGGACGGTGTCGCCGCGCGCCAGCAGCAGGCCGTTGACCAGATCGATGCGCCTGCAGCGAGCCCGACGTGATCAGGATTTCGTCGCTGCTGCAGGCGATGCCCGCCGTCCGCTTGAGCTTGGCGGCGAGGAACTCGCGCAACGGACGATAGCCGAGCGGGCCGCTGTTGAGGCCGTAGGTCGCGAGCGTCGTGCCCTCGCGCTCGAGCACCGCCGTCGACCGCCGCGATCAGACGATCGACCGGAACCTGGTCGGCGTCGTTGTTGCCGCCGACGAAGCTGTATTTCGGCAAGCCCCGTCCACTTGGCCGCCGGCGCCGGCAGTCCGGGCGCCAGCACGGGCGCGAAGTCGAACGATGCGGACGTCATGAACGCTTTTTCCTCAGGTCTTGCGGGAACCGGCTCCCGCAACCCCGCGCATGCTAGGCTGCGGCGATGCGGGAGGCTAGTGTCGGTTTCCGACGGTTCCGACGTTTCGTATCCCCGTGCAGCACGCGCTCGTACGAACGTCGGAACCAAAGGGGCACTAGCAACTATGTGATCTCTAGTGTGTGGCTTTTGGATTTGACGCTCCTACGGAAATGAACTCGCGGCGATGCTGATAGGAACGTCAAATCCGCCACACCAGTGTCCCGGTTCCGGCGTTCGCATCCGCTTGCAGCTCGCGCTGGTACGAACGCCGGAGCCAAGGGACACCAGCAACTAGCGATCTCTGAAGTGTGGCTTTCGGATTTGACGTTCCTACGAATGACTTGCGGCAATGCTGGGATAGGAACGTCCGATCCGCCACACTCGTCCAGCGCCCTTTGGGGGCCGAACCCTCGCCAGGATCAGCAACACGCCGGAGCGAAACGCATGGATACGCGCGACCTTGACGAAAAGGGCCTGAAGCTTCGCAGAGAGATGTTCGGCGACGACGCCGTCGACAAGCGCATGAAAGCATTCGGCGCATTCGGCGAGCCGCTGCAGCACATCATCAACGCCTATGCCTACGGCGACGTGTGGAGCCGGCCGGCGCTGCCGCTGGCGACGAAATCGCTCGCAATGGTCGCGATGATGGCGGGCGCCGGGCGCACCAACGAACTGCGCGTCCACGTCAAGGGCGCGCTCACCAACGGCTGCACAGCCGAGCAGATTCAGGACATCCTCCTTCTGGTCGCGATGTATTGCGGGATCCCCGCAGCCAACGAGGCCCATCGCATTGCGGTCGATGTGCTGCGCGAGACCGGAGCGACGTAACGTTCACGACCGCCCCTGCTACGGTCGCGCCGATCTGTGGCGCTTGCGCAACAGGGGGAGTTCGTTTCGCCAAAATGAAATAACGGCCGCTTTGACGCTCGGCTCACCCCGGGGGACTGCACCTCGGGCAGCGCGGCCCTGTAAACAACAGGAAAAATACAGGAGGACCTGCCGTCGTTGGCGCAAGCGCGCGTACTGCGCTGACCCCTTGGAGTCGGCGCAACGCACGTCGGGACAAGTCCAGGATCTCAGCGGCGGATCCGTCGGTTTGCGATCGGAACAACAGCGCCGCGCCATGGAACCCCGTCCCCGCAGGGGACGGGCACCGGAACAATGAACCGCTCAATCGGCGCCTGATGAAGGCGCGCCAATGGATGATTCGTTATTTGTACCACTATTACGTTACGAAGTCAATGGCGAATTCATCCCGTGCCTGCTCCTTCTGCCGCCGGGCGCGGTGCTCGCGGGGCGTGTTTTGCGCCGGACCGCGAACTCGTCCGTCGTTGATCGGCGCGCATGATCCCGGCTCTTGCCAACACCAACCCGTCTCACGATCATGCCGGCAACTCGTTCAAACCGGCGAGGCGTTGATGCGGTTGCGCGCTTTGTGACCGCAGATGCGCCAGCAATACCGCCGGGTGCGGACACAGGCGGACATCGCCCGATGCAACGGAGGAAGCCCATGACCATCGACCGTCGTACTTTCGTTCAAACCGCGACCGTGCTCGCCGTTGCCGCTACCGGCACCCAGGCCGCGCAGGCGCAGCCGTCGGCCCTCTCGCAAGCGACGGCCGCGGCCTCGGCGGGCGCGACGGATCCGAATGCCTTGCCCGATCTTTCCGCGCTCGATCCCAATGCACCGCCGGCGCCCAGACCCGATGGCGTGGCGGCACCGTCCATGAAGCGCTTCGACGAGCAGCGATGGATCCTCGACAACATCATACGTGCGAACGGCATCGATTGGGATCAGCCGCGCCTTCCGGGACTGGCAGCGGCGCTGGGCCCCGAGGCCACAACCGACATCGCGGCGATCCGCACGCGCGTGCAGAAATTCGCCGACATCACGCCGGCCTTTGAATCGGTGGCGCGGCGGCGGGAAGCGCGGGCGGTCGAAGCGGCGAAGATCGACGACAAGATCGGCGCGCGCGACAACTTCTTCATGGCCGCCAATTTCTGGGGCGGAGCGCAGTGGCCGATCGACGAGAACAACGCCAAGAACATCTTCTTCAATCAGAAGAAGCGGGAGTGCTATCTCAAGTATGCGAAGCTGGCGGACCATCGGGTCGAGCCGGCCTGGATCGCGCTCGACGGCAAGTCCCTGCCGGGCTGGTTTCACCTGCCGTACGGATATCGGACCGGTCAGCGGGTGCCGTGCGTCGTCTCGATTCCAGGCATGGACGGCTACAGGGAGCGCAGCGTCGCGCTCACCGGGGACCGCTTTCTGTCGCGGGGGATTGCGGTTCTTGTCGTCGAAGGCCCGGGCCAATACGAAGTGCTGTGCTGGGCGTGCGCGTCAGCATCCCGGCCTGGCAAGCCGCAGGTCCGGCGATGTTCAACTGGCTGGCGAACCGCGCGGAAATCGATGCAAGCAGAATAGGCATCATCGGCTCGAGCTTCGGATCGCTGTTTTCCACGATCGCAGCCTCGGCCGAGCCGCGCTACGTCGCAGTGGCGGTGGCGAGCACGTGCCTCGAGCCGGGATGCCATACGATCTTCCAGGAGGCGTCGCCGACATTCAAAAAGCGCTTCATGTACATGTCGGGAATTCCAAACGAGGACGCGTTCGACAAATTCCGGCAGACGCTGACGTGGGAAGGTCACATCGACAGGATCAAGGTGCCCTATTCTGTGCCTCGCCGGCGAGGCCGACGAGTTGTCGCCCCTCGACCACACCGAACGGATGTTCCGCGTGATGAAGACGCCACGGCAACTCGTGATCTATGCCGACTCGCGTCACTCGGTGGGCGGCGTTCCCGCGGCCAATCTGGGACCGGTCCCGGGCAGCTATACCGCGGAATGGATGGCGGCCCGTCTGGCCGGCACGCCGTTCGCAAGCGAACGCTGGTTCGTGGAGTCCACCGGCCGCGTCGCGAAGACCCCGCTGGCTTGAGGGCTGCTCGTCTGGGTGTGGCGACGCAGCGCGAAGCCGCGACGAGCGGGTTACGTCGTGGCCCGGAACAACCGGAGCGAGACGGACAACGGGCCGGGCCGCCGCGGTGACTGCAGCCTATCGCCGCGAATGCCGCCTTATGATCCCCGCCAGGCCACGCAGACCTTCATCGATCTGTTTTTCGCCAATCATGCCATATCCGAACACCAATCCGTTCGGAGCCGGCGAGCTTTTCGCGAACGCGTCGAGCGGCGTTACCTCGATGCCGATTTCCGCAGCGCTTGCGGCAACGACGCGAGCGCCGACAGGCGTCAGCAGCGTCGCCGCCAGATGCAGGCCCGACGTCGCCTCCCATGGGCTGCAGCTGTTTGCCGCAGTGGTTCGCCAGGGCGCGAAGCAGCTCGCCGCGGCGGCGACCGTAGACCGTTCGCGCCTTTCGAACGTGGCGGGCCATGTGACCTTCGTCGATGAATATTGCGAGTGCCTCCTGTGCGAGCACGGTCCCATGCCAGTCGGCGATCCGCTTGGCTTCGACGAGGGCCGGCTGCGCCCATTTGGGGACAACGACAAAGCCGAGCCTGATCTCGGGAAACAGACTTTTTGAGAATGTACCCACGTAGAAGACGAGGTCCGTTTGATCGAGCGTCTTCAGCGCATCAAGGGACCGGCCGTCATACCGGAACTCAGGAATCGTAGTCGTCCTCGATAACAGCCGCGTCGTGCGATTGGGCAAAATCGAGCAAAGCCATACGGCGGCGAGGAGACATGACGATGCCCAGGGGAACTGGTGGCTGGGCGTCACGCAGATGACGCGCGTCGTAGATGGCAGTTGATCGACGACAAGGCCTTCCCGAGTCGACGGCGACGGTGACCAGCTTCGCGCCGGCCGCGGCGAAAGCCGCCCGCAGCGGCGGATAGCCCGGTTCTTCAACGGCTACCGTGGTCTTCCCGGGCGTCACCAGTATCCGCGCAATCAGGTCGAAGGCCTGCTGGGCGCCGGCGGTGACGACAATATCGTCGGCCCGGCAGGCCACCAGCCTTGCAAATGAAACGTGCTTCGAGATGGCGTCGCGAAGCACCTGCCGGCCTTCAGGTTCGGCGTAGGCTGTCGGAGACTTCGACAGCGTCCTGAGCGCTCGCGCGGTCACGCGCCGCCAGACCTGAAGGGGAAGCAACGACCGGTCGGGAAGACCGACCCGGAAATCAAAGCGCGGTGTTGCGGCTGGCCTTGGGCGTGGCGATCTTGCCGACCCGCGCCAGAATGCGGCCAAGCGCCCGTCTCCGCCGGCTTCCGTGGCGCGGCTCTTTCGCGGGTTTTGGCGCGGACGCATGTCGGCCACAAAGGTACCGGCGCCCGGACGCGAGGTTAGGTAGCCCTCGCTGAGCAAGAGGTCGTAGCTCGCAATGGCCGTGTTGCGCGACACGCCCAGATGCATCGCAAATGCGCGCGTGGACGGCATGCGAAGGCCGGGCTGCAGCCGCCCGTCAAGGATCGCGGCCCTTAGCTGCTGATGCAAATTCCGAAGCAGGCGTCGCGATCCCTTGCCAGGAAGGCGGATCGAGGCTCCAGAACTGGCTCCATGCTTTTTCCAAGATTGGTACTTTTTAGTACCACTTGTCTCGGCATGGTTCAATGCATCCAGGGATCGCTGGGCAGCGCCCGACGACCCGCGCATTCGCGAGGACGCAAGGATGCACACGCACATCGACCAACATCACGTCGCCGCTCTCGATTCGACCATGGCTTACAGGGAAGTGGGAGCGAGCGGCCGAGCCGTCGTGCGCTCTTCCTGCACGGCAATCCGACCTCGTCGTTCATCTGGCGTAACATCATGCCGCAGGTGGCACCCGTGGCGCGCTGCATTGCGCCCGACTTGATCGGCTTTGGGCAGTCGGGAAAGCCAGACATCGAGTATCGCTTCTTCGATCACGCGCGATACCTCGACGCATTCATCGAAGCTCTCCACATCGATCAGTTCTTTCTCGTGGCCCAGGACTGGGGAACGGCATTGGCTTTTCACTTCGCGGCGCGGCGCGCGCAGGTGTGCGGCCTCGCCTTCATGGAGTTCATTCGGCCGATGCCGAGCTGGGAGGATTTTTCACCAGTCACCCGTGGCGCGCGAGACGTTCCGCAAGTTCCGAACGCCGGGCGAGGGCGAAGCGATGATTCTGGAAGGCAATGCATTCATCGAGCGCGTGCTTCCCGGCTCGATCAAGCGCAAGCTCAGCGATGAGGAGATGGCCGCCTATCGCAACCCGTTTCTCACGCCAGACTTCGGCGGCCGATATGGCGGCTCCCAAACGAGCTGCCGATCGAGGGCGAGCCGGCCGACGTCCATGCCGCCCTTGAAGCTGCGCATGCCGCGCTGGCCGTCGCGGATTATCCCAAACTGCTGTTCGTTGGTGATCCGGGCGCGCTGGTCTCGCCAGCCTTTGCCGAACGCTTCGCCGCTTCGATCAAGAACTGCCAGGTCGTGCCGCTTGGACCCGGTTTGCACTATTTGCAGGAAGATCACGCCGAGGCAATCGGCCGGTCGATCGCTGAATGGATTTCCGAGAGATCGAAACCAAGCGAGGGCCGACCCGAGAATGAGCGGCCCGAGACGGCTCGGATTCAGCCATCGGCTCTTTCGCCATCGCTCAATCGGCCGCGACCTTGGTTGCCTTGCGCCTGACCCTGCCGCCTGCCGGTGATTTCGCATGGAGGAGCCGGGGGTCAAGCGGGTCGTCGCGGCGGCCGGCGCCACGACGCATGCAGCTTCGCGGTGAGCGTCACGTGAGTCGTTCACTTGGGCGCCGCCTTGAAGGTGCTGATCTGCTCGATCACCGGCTTCCACAGCGCCTGCTCGGTTCGGATGTAGGCCAGCAACTCGGCGCCGGCGACATCGGATTGATGTAGCTGGCGATGTCCTCGAAGCGCTTCTTCGTGCGCCGGCTCGCTCAGCACCGCGCGCAGATCGTCGCTGATCTTCGCGGCGATCGGCGCGGGCGTGCCGGGCGGTCCCATCAGCGCGAAGAAGCCGAGCGCGCGCGGGATCGCGGGCAGCGTTTCGGCGATGGTCGGCGTGTCCGGCCGGTTCGGCAGGCGCTTGCGCGGAGCCGACTGCGAGGAGCTTGAGCTGTGCCGCCGTTGATCGAGCCGGCGAGGCTCGGCAGGCCGTCCATGATCACCTGCACGCGCCCGCCCATGACGTCGCTCAGGCCGGCCGGCGTGCCGGGATAGTTGATCGACGTCCAATCCAGCCCGGCGGCGAGCTTGATCCATTCGGAGGTCAGATGCGGAATGCCGCCGCGGCTGAGCACCGCGACATTGATCTCGCCGGGCCGCTTCTTCACGTAGTCGATCAGCTCGCCGAGCGTGTTGACGCCGAGCGAGGGCGGCACCGCGATCGCCATCGGCTGCTCGCACACGAAGCCGATCGACACGAAGTCGCGCACCAGGTCGTACGGATAGTCCTTCGCGATCTCGGGCAGCGCGACGAAGCTCGACGACAGCGCGAACAGGAGCGTGTAGCCGTCCGGCGGCGCCGAGCCGGCGACCTTCATGCCGATCGAGCCGGCCGCGCCCGGATGATTGGCGACGAAGACCTGCTGGCCCCAGCGGTGCGACAGGCCTTCCGCCACGATGCGCGCGATCACGTCAGGCGCGCCGCCGGCGCCGGTGGTGACGATCAGCTTGACCGGAGCCGTGGGGTAGCTTTGGGCGATCGCACTGGAACGCCCGCCGGATGCAAAGCGCGAGGATGACCGCGACCATGACCCCGATCGAGCTGATCCTGAGAGCGTGGCCGAGGGCCAGCGTCGCGAAGTGGGAAAAAGGCGGCGCGCCGACACCCTGGCGCCATCCCGTTCGCCCCGAACTACCAAGGCCTGCTTCCTTTGTTCATCCCCGTCACCTGTTGTTCCGGCGCTGTCGTTATTTTTCTGATGCGCTTGTGAGGAAACGTCAGCGCTTTGACCTGCCCGACGGAAAGTCGACCCCCGGCTATTGCTGCGGGATGCCGGCCGCCTCGCGCACCTTGTTCCAGCGCGCGACCTCGGCCGCCATGTGCTTGCCGAACGCCTCGGGCGTCGAGCCGCTGCACGACCACGCCGGCCTTGGTCAAGCGCTCGCTGCACCGCCGCTTCGGTCGAGGCTTTCGTTGATCACCTTGTTGAGCCTGGCGACGATCGCGGGCGGCATGTCGCGCGGCGCGAAGAACGCCGTACCAGGTGGTGACGTCGTAGCCGGGGAGCACGCCGGATTCGATCGCCGCGGGCACGTCCGGCACCGCCGGAAACCGGTCCTTGCCGGTGACCGCGAGCGCCTTGAGCTGGCCGGACTGGACCTGCCCCAGCACGGCCGAAATCGTATCGAACAGCACGTCGACCTGCTTGCCGAGCACCGCGGAGATCGCCTCCGGCGAGGTGCGGAACGGCACGTGCAGGATGTCGATGCCGGCGGTCTGCCGGAACAGCTCGCCGGTGAAATGCTGGGTGGCGCCGAAGCCGGGGCTCGCGAACGAGATCTTGCCGGGATTGGCCTTGGCGGCCGCGATCAGCTCCTTCACGTCGCTGGCCGGAAAGTCCGGTCGCGTGACGATGATCAGGCCGGCGGTCGCCACCAGCGACACCGGATCGAACGCGGTCGAGCGTGTCGTAGCGCAGCGACTTGTTCATCACGGCCGCGATGATCTGGCCGGCGGTCATGATGCCGAGCGTGTAGCCGTCCTTGTCGGCGCGGGCGACCGCCTCGTTGCCGAGCGTGCCGGCGGCGCCGGGCCGGTTCTCGATCACGACCGGCTGGCCGAGCTTCTCCTGCAGCGACTGCGCGACGATGCGGCCGATGATGTCGGCGCCGCCGCCGGGCCCGAACGGCACGACGATGCGGATCGGACGCTGCGGCCATTCACTGTGCCGGTGCCTCGCGCGTCCCGGCCAGCAATGCGGCAGTGGAGGCAGCAAGCATCGCGCGTCGCGTGAGCATCGGTTCCCTCCCGGCGTCAAGGCTGACGCTTTGGACATGCGGCCATCATCAATGCGCGGCCGCTGGTTGTTGTTGTCATTGTCGTTGTATCGACTTCCGCGCGCAACAGCTACCCGGCAGCGCGAATGCCGCACCGGCATGCGCTCGTCTCGCCGCGGCCGGGGCGGGCGCGGATCCGTGCCACTGGTTTGCAGGGCGGCACGCGATCGAGAAGAACAGCCCTTGCCCTCGTCGGCAACGCGCGCAAAATCCCGCCGGCCGCCGCCGCTCGACCTCATGGTCATCACGCCTGGGCTCGCGCGCAAGGCTGATCGACAGGAGCAGGGAAGTGAAGCCAGCGTATCTGGAAGACCTCGCGCCGGGGCAGGTGTTCACGTCGGACGCGCGCGCCGTCGTCGATGTCGCATCCATCAAAGAGATTTTCAGGCGGGAGTTCGACCGGCAACCCTTCCACTCTGGACGAGGCGGCCGCAAAGCCGACGTTCTTCAGGAGCTTGTCGCCAGCGGGTGGCACACGACCGCGGTGACCATGCAGCTCATCGTCGAGACCTTGCCGCTGTCCCACGGCATCATCAGGAGCGGCGTCGACGGATTGCGGTGGCCGCGGCCGGTCAGGCCGGGAGACACGCTCCATCTTCATTGCGAGATCCTTGCGGTGACGCCGTCGAAACTGCACCCGTCGCGCGGCATCGTGCGGGTGCGGATGACGACGTTCAACCAGAAGGATCAGCCGGTGCAGACGATGGTTGCAGATCTGCTCGCGTTTCGCCGACCCGAGCACGCGGCCTGAAGCAGACTGGGCGCCGGATCACCTGCGCGCGACCGCCGCGGGCTCGCATGTGTGAATCGAAGCGGGCTATGCTCGCGCAGCAAGCGCTTCATCGCAAGGGCGCGCGCAAAATATCCGGGACGAGGAGGACGCAATGGGTTTTCCGCGCCAGCAATACGTAACTGAACGAAGTACAA
>ERZ1370068.2077-contig-1239_pt1 | contig 86354 bp, 107 predicted proteins | sample MGYA00561227_ERZ1370068 | MGnify/ENA primary metagenome ERZ1370068 (study PRJEB38410, sample SAMEA6850437) | metagenome | study: Metagenomic assessment of the ecological functions of the soil: analysis of the soil microbiota associated with the...
TTACGTATTGTTTGCATCGCCAGGGCGCCCGCGTGCACGATGGACGTCTATCAGCAACCAGTACCTGCCGTCGATCAAGAGCGCCCGCATCAAGAACTTCGCGCTCTTCACGCTGACCGACAAGGCCGAGCGCGACGACACGTGCGCGAACATCTACCACAAGTCGCTGCTGTACCTCGTGTCGAACGCGTTCGAGGCAGGGCTGCAGAAGGCGCCGTTCCTCAGGGAGCGCGAGGGCGAGCCGATTCTCGGCATGGCGAAGTTCAGTCTCGCGACTGCCCGCGGCGCAGCGCGGCTGGGACTGGGTGCTGGCGCCGAATGGCGAACGCCGCGGCCATCGCTCGAGGCGTCGACGTCGAAGTCGCACGGCGGCTTCGACGACGACCGCGCGACGCTTGCCTCGACGCTCGGCCGCATCGTCGGGAAGGCGACAGAATCAAGAACACGCGATTGCGCATCACGCGTCGGCGGCCGCCAATCGCGCCGTCGGCGCGCCGCTGAACGCGACGCCGCGATCGTTCGAGGCCGACCGAGTCGTTCACGCCAACGATCCGAGCGGTCTCGAAGTGAGCGATTCCAGCGTTCAGCGATCATCTTTCTCGAGGATCGCGATGAGCGCGTCGGCGCGCGCGAGCGGCGTCGGCTGCTTCGAGCAGCCGCTCGCGATCGAGCTCGTCGATGTGGGCGAGCTGCGAAATGCCGTTCACCAGCGCGCTCGTCCGAGAATGCCTTGCGGAACGCGCGCTGAGCCCGGTGCGTCCGCCGGATTCCTGCACGAGCGCTTCGAGCCGCTGCCGCCGCGTGCGCAGCGCCGCCGTGTCGCCGTCGGCAGTCGTGGTCGGCAATCGGCGTGACGTGCGCGATGCGGTAGGGCTTGCTCGCCTCCTCGCGCGTGATGCGATGCTTCGTCAGCGCGCCGAGCGCGATGTTGTACTCGCCGTTCGGCAGTTCCTCGACTTCGTTGATCACGCCCGGCGCAGCCGACCTGGAACACCGACGGCGAGCGCTCGTAATCCTTCTCGTACCCGGCCGGAGCAGCACCATCCCGATGATGCGATTGCCTTTCAGCGCATCCGCCACCATCGCCTTGTAGCGCGGTTCGAAGATGTGCAGCGGCACCGACATGTCCGGGAAGAGCATCACGTCTTCGAGCGGAAAAATCGGGATCGTTTCGGGCAGCGTGCGTCTGTGCCGCGGCCGCGGAGGGGATGGCGAACAGGGCCAGAATGAGGCAAAAGCCCGCGTAACGACCGAACCGACCAACCACTAACCTGGAGCTACGCATGCGCAAAGTCGCCATGACGCTTCTGACCTTCGCTCTCGGCGCCGCCTTTGCCGTGTTTTCCTGAACGGCAGGGACACCGTCGAGGGACAGGCGCAACCAGCCGCGGCAGCCGGCGGCTTCTCCGCCGTGGCCAACGCCGTCGGCACGCAGGATGTCACGGGACCCTACGAGGTCGTCAAGGGCTGGCCGAAGGACATCAGCACGCTGCCCGGCAACGCGAAGTGGACCTACGGCGCCGGCGAGAGCGTGTTCGCCGAAAGCCCGAACCGCGTCTTACGGCCTGTTCCGCGGCGAGCTGCCGAACATGCACGCCGCCCAAGGCCGCGCTGCTGCCGCAGCTCGGTCCGAGCATCAGCTTCCCGGTCGCGGGCCTCTGGCGCGATGCGACGACCGCGTCGCTGCCCGGCGTCGGCGGCACCGACCAGGACACGCGGAAATGGCTGACCGCGTGGGAAGGCAAGGACGACGAGATCGGCATCAAGGGCCCGCCGTACCGCAAGCTCGGTGTCGACGCGCAGTGGGAGAACTGCCTCGTCGTCTACGACGGCGCCGGCAACATCATCGAGACGTGGAAGCAGTGGGACAAGATCTTCCGCCGCCCGCACTCGGTCTACATCAGCCCGTACGACATGCAGAAGCGCGTCTGGGTCGTCGACGACAACATGCAGGCGATCTACATCTTCACGCACGACGGCAAGCAGCTCGCTGCAGACGATCGGCACGCCGGAGCAGGAAGGCGCCGATGCGACGCACTTCAACCGGCCGACGTATCATCGACTGGCTGCCCGACGGCACGTTCTTCGTCTCCGACGGCTACACGGGCACGCGCGTCGCGAAGTTCGACAAGAACGGCAAGTTCGTGCTCGCAGTGGGGCATCAAGGGCGTGCCGCCCAACGAGAAGCGGCCCGGCTACATGAACAACGTCCACGGCGTCGCGGTCGATCCGGTCAACCGCCACGTGTTCGTCAACGATCGCAACAACCACCGCATCCAGGTGTTCGACGAGAACGGCAAGTTCCTCTCCGAGTGGCGCATCAACGCGGATCCGTCGAGCCTGCACCTGCTCTACATCGGGCAGGATCGCAACGTGTGGACCTTCGATCGCAGCACGAACAAGATGGTGAAGTACGACCAGCAGGGACACCTGCTCTACGCCTGGGGCGCAATGGGCAACTTCCCGGGCGGTCTGTGGGGCGTGCACGGCATGAGCGTCGACTCCGGACGGCAACCTGTACGTCGCCGAAGTCGACAGCGGGCGCGTCCAGAAGTTCAAGCCGCGGCCGGGCGCGAATCCGGCATACCTCGTCGCCAAGCCGGTCAAGCCGGTCTGGACGAATTACGACGCGAAGTAGTGGTCGAGCACACACGGGCAGCTGGTCTCCGGTCGGCTGCCCGCTCCCGTCGTCAGTCTGACGTGGCAATTCGGTCTTCCCGGCCTTGCTCCCGCTCTTCTTCGCGTATCGTGACCGCTGCTGACGGGAAACCTCCACGTCATCCCCTGGTTCCTGTTCTGCTGTTATCGTTGGGGCCGCGTGGACAGCGCCCTCCTGATTTCCCCAGCCGCGCGACATCGCCTGCTTCCACTTCGCGATTCCGATGTGGGTGTGGCCGTGGCTGGCGCTCGCCGGGGTGCCGTTGCATACCGGGGGTGACAGCGGCTGGTAGGAGCCGCGACGCCGCCGCGCCGCCGGCGGCGCGTCTGCGCGCTCCACGCGCTCGCCTCGCATTGAAGCGGCGACGATCATCGCCCGGGACCTCACCGCGCCTCCCTGCAATCGGCGGTCGTGCTGGCACTCGTCCGCGCTCGTGCTGCGAGTTCCGACGTGGCGCCGCGCGGCGTGCGCGCATCCGCGCGACCGTTGCGGGCACTCTGTTGTCTCGGGCATCAGCGATGACGGCGTTGCCCCTCGACCACCAGTTCTGCGGGCAACGGGTCCATGGGCGACGGCTACGACTACCTGGCGGACCGCAACAAGTTCGAGCGCAACGTCCCGGCAAGCGGGCGCGCACCAGGAGCTGCATTTCAAGAGTCACCTTGGCGACCTGATGCTGGCCGTCATCGACCGCGCGAGCGGCGCACCGGAGACCTCGCCGGAAACGGCGCGCGCTGCCTGTCGCGCATCGGCGGCCTGCTGTTCCGTGCGAGCTCGTGTTGATCCTGGCCGTAGTCTCCGCGGCTCGCGCCGCGCCTGCCGATACGTGGCGCTGGCGCTCGCGGCGCCCGTTGCGCTGACGGCCTTCGGCTACTACGCCGAGGTCGGTTACCTGGCCGTCAGCGTGGTCGTCTTCCCGTTGTTGCTTCACGCGATCGCGACGCGCGGAGACAGCCACACGCCTGACATCGCTGGGAAGCCTCCAGGGCTTGCACACCGCGCTTCATGGATCTCGGTCCTGCTGGGATTGCCGGCGGCGGCGCTGGCGCGCGTCTCACGCGGCGCCGCGGCCTGTTTGTCGGCATTCCGCTTTTCGCCGCGCTCGCGCTCTGCGGCGTTTTATCTCGGCTATGATTCGTCATCTACATCGTCGGACTGGGGATGTCCATCGTCTCGGATCCGCACTCGAACCATATCGCTTACCGAGAAGTCTGTTCCAGCTCTATTACTTGATCGTCGGCTGGTGCATCCGCTGTTTTCGTGGAACGGCATCGCCGAGGTCGGGATGGCAAGCCTGGCGAATCGGCGTGCCGCTGTCTATGATGTGCGGCGTCAGACACGTGCGCGCCGAGACGCTCGAACGCCGTAGGCAGCGCTTGATCTTCTGCGCTGCCGGCGCTGCGTCTTTCATCGCGTGGTGGCCGAGTGGCGGGTTCAGCACGACATGGACTCTGCTGTTCGCGGCGTTCACCGCGATCGGCGCGGCGATCTGGCTGGCGGCGCGCACGCCGCGCGCCGCGTTCCAGGGGCTGGATCGTGCTGGGCGATCAGCTACACGTCGATGTTCTGGGCCGTCGTCGCCAACCGGTCGATGGATCGAATCTGGCTGAACTCAGTGACGGTGCCGCGGAGCACACTGCCAGGCTCCGGCCCGTCTTACGGTGGGGGCGTCACCGGAGACGCTGATCGATCAGCCGCTTGATGAACTTCTGACCGGCTTGACCGTCAGCGTGGCCGGCTGATAGAGTCCACTTCTTCGCCGCCGCAATGACCATCTGGTCGTAGCGACGGATCGATGCTGACCTGCATCATCGGCCCCTGCACCGCGCCGTTTTCGTCGACGACGAACTCCAGGACGCCGCTCAGCGGGCGGATGACATTGGCCGGATACTTCGGCACGCGCTGCTGCATCGCGACCGGCGCGATGACGTCGCGGTCGTCGACGCCATAGACGGCTGCGAACCGGCCGCACGGGCTTCGGCTCGACCTTCGGGCGGCGGAGGCGGTATCAACTTCACGCTGAGGTCGCGGAAGCTCGATGCGAGCGTGCGGATGTCCGCGAGCGGCGGCGCGCCGGCGCAGAGATGCGATGTCGGGGTCTGCAATGCTCTTCAGGACCGTCTGCGAACCCGGCGGAGGCGACTGACGAAATTCCTGCTTGTCGAAGGCATTCTTCGCGTCCGCGTATTCCTTCTGAATGATCGCCGGCAGAATCCGCTTGCGCGCGCGCTCTCGAACGCCGACGTCACACGCGGGCGACAGTTCCTCGCTCGACGCGCGATAGAGCGGCTCGCGCATCAGCATCCCTTCGATGATGCGGTCCGCATCGCTGCTGCGCCCGAGCGCGCACGAGGCAGAGCGTTCGATACAGGTCGATTGACTGGCAGCTCCTCCGTCGTCGGGGATGCCGTCGATAGCCCGCTCAACATCGCGAGCGCGTCGTCATATGACGCGGAGACGTAGAGGTCGCGCGCGGCGGCCAGCGTTCCGTCGGCGGCCTGGGCCGATGCCGAAAACGCGACCGACATCAGCAGAACGACGGCGCATAGGGTGTTTCTCATTTCTTCCTCATGTCGACGCTCAGGCGTGCAGGCGTCGAAGCCGTGACCGTTGCCGTGAAGCGCTGTTCACCGAGCTGCGGGTGGCGGAAGACCACCTCATGCGTGCCGATCGGCAACCGTGGTGTTGCCGACCGGCGTCTCGCCGAGGTCCCGTCCGTCGAGCGTGACCGTCGCCCAGGGCGTCGCGTTGATCGCGATCGTGCCCTGTGGCCAGTCCGGCTCGCAGCTTTCGCGACCTGGCCGGGCCCGACCTGAATCGTCTGCGATCGAGCGATACCCGAGCGCTGTCGTTCGAGAATTCGATCTCGTGGCGGCCGGCCGTAACCATGATGCGATCCGTGCGGCTGCTGCCGAGCAGGCGCTCGTTCTCGAAGATCTGCAGTTCGGCGGGCGCCGCGATCGAAATCCATCCCGAGACCAGCGCGCCCTGCGGCGTCTTCATCGGAACGACGAGCGACGCGGTCGCGCCCGGCTGGATCGTCACATCCTCGTTCACCGAACCGAGCTCGTTCTCGAGCACGACCATGTGATTCCCGGGCGTCAGCCCCTGGATGGTCAGCGGCGAGACGCCGCGCGACTGGCCGTCCACGGAAACCTTCGCGCCCGCCGGATCCGTTCGCACCTGGAGATCGCCCGTGCCGGCTACCGCCTTCGGCATCTCGATGAACTGCGAGAGCTGCGCGTTCGGCCGTCACGTTGACCGTCATCGTCGGCGCACGCCGCCGCTCGACAGGTCGATCGTGTGCGCGCCGCACTCCAGCGTGGCGGTCGCCGGCGTCATGCCGTGCGCCCGGCCATCGATGACGACGGTCAGCGCCCGCGGGCTCGGTGTTGACGACGACCGTGCCGGTTGCTGGCGTCACGTTCAGCAGGCGCGGCCAGGAACCGGCGCGCCGCCATGACGCCGCCGGACGTCAGCGCGATCACGACCACGGCTGCCGCAATCAGGCGCGGCCGGTAAGTTCCGACTCGCGTGGGTGTTCCCGTCGGGACGCGTGTGTCTGCGGCATCTCAGCTCTCCAGGATGCGGCTCGGTTTCGGAAAATCGATCTGGGCCACGGGTGGAACGAAGGGATGTATCGCCGCAGGTGCGGGTGCCACTTGAAAGGCTTAGGCGCCGGCGCGACCGCAACAGGCGTCGGGGCCGGCATCACCGCCGACGGGCTGAGGCGCTGGTACGGGTCTGGCCACCGCCGCAACCGCGGCGACAGGCGCAGTCGCGGCGACGGTGCAGTCACGGCGACGGGCGCGGCCTTGGTGCGGCGCGGCATTGGCACGGGCACGTGCGCGCAGGTGCAGGTGCAGCCTCGGCCGGTGCCGGCGCGGCCACAACCCGGTGCCGGCGGGCGCGGCTGCAGCCTTGGTGCAGGCGCCGGCGCGACAGCGACGGGATCGGGGTCGAGCGACCTCGATGGCATCGAAGCGCGCATACTCGCGCTGGAACGCCTGCGAGCCGTTCGTCCGGACGCCACGTGTCCGCCGGTCTTCAGCCCGATCTCGAACGCATGGCGCGCCTCGATGGCGGACGCGAACCAGCGGGTCGGCTCGAGCGAGAGCGCCTGCGAGAGCCAAGGCGCGCAGCCACTCCGGAAACGGCTCGAACCCGCCGCCGAGGCCGAAGCTGCCGTTGGCGAGCGCCGCGACGTCGGTCGGGATACTCGTCGTCCGCGATCGGACGGCCAAGCAGCCAGCGCCAGCGCAATCATGCCGACCTGCGCCACGTCAGCGCGGCGATCGAGCAGCGGCGCGAATTGACCGCGATCGGCAGCGCGATGCGAAGCTCCTTCCAGTACCGCTCCAGGCGAATGCCGCAGCTGCGCGAGCGCGGCGCCGAGAACGTGTTCGACGATAACGATGCGTCCGGTTGACGTGACCACCACGCGCTCGGCCGCCAGCGTGCCGTGGCACGCGTCGGGCGCGTCGATCGTGCAGCTCCGACATCGCCGTGACGAGTTTCGATGAATCGAGGCCAGAGCGCGGATTCGACGTCGAGCGGCAGCAGGTTCTGCTCCGCGACGGCGAGCATGCGCGACAGCCTGCACGCCGGCGCACCGCCCGCGACACGATCGCGAGCTTGGCGCCGTCCGGCACGTGCTCGACGTCATAGACGCGCGCGATGTGACTCGCTGCGCACGTGCGCCAGCCGGTTGAGCGCGTTCCCGGAGCAGGAACTCGAACGACGGGATCGTGCGCGAAGGCGTCGCGGCAGGACGAGGACCTCGACCGGTCCCTCAGCTGCCGTCACGGCGATGATCGAGTACCGAGTCCGTCCTTGAAGCGTCGCCTGCCGCGGATCGTGAACACGCGTGGCGTTTGATTCCATACGCGCGCGCATGGACCAAGCGGCGTGCCAGCGCCGGGAACACGCCAGAAATCGCGTGTGTCCGACGAAAACGACGCCGCGTTATTTCAGAATTGTATGCGCGATTCCGAATTCCGTCGATCGTGCGCCGCAAATTCAGGGTGTCGTTCGAGTCTTACTGCGTTGCTTCCATTCCCTTCGCTTGGTACGCCGCGGCGGCCGCGTATCCACGGAGAAACGTGATGCATCTTCAGCGCGCCCGGCGTGACGTTGCCGCCTTCGCGGACGGCGCCGCGGAGAATGCCGAGATAGGTCTGGAAGTCGGAGGGCAGCGGTCCCGCAAGCTCGACGCCGGGCTCGGGCAGGATTTCGCTGATAAGCGTCAGCACCAGGTCGGATTCTCCCTTCCCGACCGACGCCGGCGCGGAGCCCGCCGCCGGTGAGGTGCGACTTCGCGCGCATCTCTTTCGCGATGCCGAGCCGCTCGATCATCCTGTCGATTGCCGGGCGACTCGCGCCGTTGCCGGTATAGGCGATCGTCTTCGCGTTCAGCAGCGACTGCTTGATGCCCGCCGCGGTCCGGACGTCGGGCTTCGCGGCGCCGTGCCGGAAGCCGACGCCGATGCCGACGCGCGCAGCTTCGTCCGGCGCCGGCGAGAGCTTGCCCGCCTTGATCGAGCGCGTCCATCGCATCGTCGGTCAGGATGGCCACGTCGAAGGCCTCACCCTTCTCGATGCGCTCGCGCAGGTTTGCCGCCGTGCTGAACTCGATCGACAGCGTGCCGCCGCTCGCCTGTTCGAGCTGCGGCTTCAGCTCCTCGACGGCGGCCTTGACGCCGTTCGAGGCGAGCACACGGAGTTGGGCGGCCTCCGCCTGAGGGCCCGGCGAACAACATCGCGGACAACACGGCGAGGGTCGCGGAGAGGTTTCGCATCGCCACAGCCTCCTTCGGCCAGTGCCCACCGCACGATTCGCGCTTGATGCGTGCGTTCGGCACGCCGAGCGACTTCAGATCCGCCAGGACCGATTCGAGAAAACGGGGCGTCGGCTCTCGCCCTTGCTTTCGCGACATCGCGATCCCACTTCGAGATGCCGGGCCCGCACACGTAGATGATGCTGGTGTCGAGGTCGGGAATCAGCTCCCTGATCAGCGCCGCGCTGACGCGGCCTTTCCGGACCAACGGACCGCAGAGGGCCACGTCCGGCTCACGCGTCAGCGTATGGATGACCCGCAGCCGCTCCGGATGCTTCCGCTCGAGATCGGTGCAAGGCGTCGCGGAAGATGACATCCCGCCACGTCTTGTTCGAGTAAAGGAGGGTGTGGCGGAGCCGTGGGATGAAACTCGAGCGCGTACTTCACCATCGAAAAGTTGGGGACGCTTCCCGAGCCGGCACAGATGTGCACGATGTGATCGGTCTGCGATTCGATGTCCGGTGGCAGCGTACGGCCCCGTGAACCCGGTCACCGTGAGCCGCATGCCGCGCACCGTCCATTTCACGAGCATCGGCGAGCAGCGTGGCGGATATTTCGTCGAGCCGGACACGTACTGCTCTTCCTTCACGGTCACGGCGAGGTAGCGCGCTCTGCGGAGCCGAGCACTATGGAGTAGGCACGCGGCAGCTCCTTCTTCCCTTTCAGGTCCTCGAGGAACGCCGTGAACCGTTCGAGCGCTTCGAACTGGTGGGGATCGATTGTCAGGAAGTGGCCGGCACGTGCATTCAGGTGGTCGTTTCCCGTGAAAAACACCAGCGTGCTGGTATCCGGCGTCTCGACCACGACGTCGGCGACCATCACCTCCAACTCTTTGATTCGTCTCGACGGCGGGGCGTCGACGACAGCAGCCATGAGCGAAATCCTACACGAGCTTGACTGCCGGCGCCGGACCGTCTATTTGGGCTTCCTCGAACTGCGAGATGCGAACGGAGCCGTCGGGGAACCTCGCGACGATGTCGAGCTCGCCGCCGAGGGCGCGGATGTAGTTCTGAAGCGTGCTGATGCATGCGTCCGTGCGCTGTTCGAGCTTCGAGACCTCGGACTGCGAGGTGCGCATCGCCGTGGCCAGCGTCCCCTGCGACGCAGCGCGCCCGGCGCAGCTCGTTGAGCGACATGACCCGAGTGAGTTCTTCGGCACGTCGTCGCGATCGAGAGCGTGCCCTGGCCGGCATCTTCGCCCGCAACACACTGAACCTTTTCGTCATCCCTCGCTCCTCGGACATGCAAACGTGCGGCCTTCCTGCCTCACTTCAATGCGGGTTCTCGCGGCGCGACGAGTACGAACTGTAGATGCGGTCGGCCTGCTGCACGAGATCGGGCGGACACGGCGCATCTTCGTCGGCCAGCACCGCGCCGATCAGCAGGACGATGGCGGCTCGCGTCGGATCGGACACGTAGAGGACGCAGATCGCGTCGGCGCCGTGCGGCACCCGCAGCTCCCGGAGCTCTGGATAGCACGAGCCTCCGCCGACGGCGCTGAACGGCGGCGCCAGCGTCGGCCCGTGCGATTCGAGCACGCGAATCATGCCACGTCGATGGATACCGTCTCGTCCTCGCTGAGCGCGTCCCACCATTGTCTCGAACTGTTCCGTGACCTCGACCGTCCACACCACAGCGCGTGAGTATGCCCTCGACTGGAATATGTGGTCAATGGCATACTGCACGCGCTCGTGATCACGCCTCCGCCAATTTCTTCATTCCTTCCTGACCATGTCGGTACGGGGCCCGGCTGCGAGCGTCACGCACGCTGATGGCGATCGTCGACGCCGTCATCCTGCTCGTCGACGACGTCGAGGACGGGCGCGACATCTACTCGATATCACTTGACATTCAAGGGATACCACGTCGTCTGCGCCGCCAGCGGTGACGAGGCGCTGGCTCGCGCGCACGAGCATCGGCCCGACCTGATCCTGATGGACCTGTCGATGCCCGGCCCGACAGGGACACAGGCGATGCGCGCGCTCCGCGCCGAGCGACCGGTTCCGCTCGGTCCCCATCGTCCGCGCTGACAGCGCACGCCCTCGACGACGAACGGCGGGAGGCGCTGCAGGCCGGCTTCGACGCGGTGATCACGAAGCCCTGCCTGCCCGACGAGCTCCTGGCGGCGATCGAGGCGCTCTTCCGCACACGCCAAACGCCCTGAAGGTGCCTAGCCGGCTGCAGGCCGCAAACTGAGAGGCCGCGAAAGTTCGCGGCGATTGCGGGAAATTTCCCGGTGCGCGTGCCCGCGCGCGAATCGTTCCCGCGGTGCTCGGGACTTCTGCTGATCTCCGTGGCACGGACGCTGCTCGTCTGCGACTCGGAGACCCCATATGTTCAGCCGAATCCTCGTTCCCATGGACTTCAGCGCGCCGTCGGACGCGGCGCTGGACTACGCGCGTGGCGTCGCCATGCGGTTCGACGCATCGCTCCACCTGCTCCACGTGGCTGACGATCCGTATCCCGCACTCTATTCAGGCGACGTGTTCGTCCCTGAGGTCGAGCCGACTGCGCCGCCAGATCGTCAGCAACGCCACTGGCGGGCTGAAGGCATGCCTCACCGCGTCGGACGTCACCGGCTTCGAGGCCACGGTTGACGCCATCATCGGCACCCCTGCGGGCATCGATCGTCGAGTACGCCGGAGGGCACGGGATCGATCTGATTGTCATGGGCACTCACGGCCGCAGCGGCAGGTCGCACATGCTGATGGGCAGCATCACCGAGCGGGTCATCAGGACCGCGCCATGCCGGTGCTGACCGTCCACGAAGCGCCGACGCCCGTCGCCAGGGCGGCCTGATGATTTGCGAATCTACGTAGTGACGAATTGACGAAGTGAACTCGTGAGAATTCGAAAGTTCGTAGATTCGTAACTACGTCAATCCGAGAAACGCTCTCTAGGACTTGACGGTCAGGCCGAACTTCTCGACGCGGTAGCGGACCTGGTCGCGATTGAGGCCGAGCAGCTGGCCCGCCTGCGTCTGATTGCCGCCCGACCGCTCGAGCGCCTGGACGAGCAGCTGCCGCTCGACTTCGTCGAGGGTGATGCCTTCGGCTGGCAGCTTGAACTCCGCCGGCGTGACCGAACGCGTCAGCGTCGTGAAGTCCCGGGCTCGAGCCATTCGTGCTCGACGAGCAGCATCGCGCGCTCGATGGCGTTGCGCAGCTCGCGGATGTTGCCCGGCCACTGAGTAGTGCTCGAGCATCTTCAACGCGTCCGGTGCGACGCCGAGCACATGGCGCTTGAATTCACGGTTGAAGAGGTCGACGTAATACGACGCGAGGAGCGGAATATCGCCCGGGCGCTCGCGCAGCGGGGCAGCGCGATGGGCATGACCTGCAGGCGGTAGAAGAGGTCCTCGCGGAACTTCTCGTGCGAGACTTCCTCCTCGAGATTGCGGTTGCTCGCCGCGATGACCCGAACGTCCACGCGGATGTCCGTCAGGCCGCCGACGCGCTTGAAGGTCTTCTCCTCGAGGAAGCGGAGGAGCTTGGCCTGGAGGCCCGCCGTCATCTCCCCGATTTCGTCGAGGAAGACGGTGCCGCCGTCGGCGGTTTCGAACAGGCCCCGTTTCTGCTGCCGTGCGTCGGTGAAGGCGCCGCGCTCGTGGCCGAACAGCTCGCTTTCGAGCAGCTGCTCGGGGAGCGCCGGACATGGTGATGGTGACGAACGAGCTGCCGCGCGCGATCGCTGTTGTAATGAATGCCTTGGCCGCGAGGTCTTTGCCGGTGCCGGTTTCGCCGGTGAGCAGCACCGTGGACGCCGGGCTCGTGGCGACGCGCGCGAGCAGCGCCTTGACCGCCTGCATCGCCGGGCGACAACCCGATGATGGCGTCGAAGGCGTACTCGCGTCCCTGGCTCGATCGCAGCGCCCGCACCTCACGCCGCAGCTGGCTGTGTCTCGAGCGCCTTCTCGACGAGCATGGCCACTTCGTCGAGGTTGAACGGCTTGTTGACGTAGTGATACGCGCCGAGCTTCATCGCCTCGACGGCGGTGTCGACGGAGCGAGAACGCGGTCATCAGAACGACCTGCGATCTCCGGCGACTGCCTCCTTGATCCGCCTGAGGACCGTGAGGCCATCGCCGTCCGGCAGCTTGTAAGTCGAGCAGGACGAGATCGACGCTGTCGATCGCCGCCAGCCGCTCGAGCGCCTCGGACGAGAGGCCGGCCTCGACGATGTCGTGGCCCTCGGCCGTGAGCCGCTCCCGGAGCGACCACCGGACCTGGGCCTCGTCGTCAACGATGAGAATGACGGCGGACCTCACGTCCCAGTATGGCGACGGGAAACATCGAGACCGCAACCCGCTGCACGGCACTTTGCCTCAGGCGGTTTGAAAGCGGAGGATATCAGCGCCGATCGCATACGGCGAAGCGGCCGGGAGCGGTTCATGACTATGGACTTGACAACGACGAACGTGCTGCTCGGGATTCTCGCGACCGTCAGCGTGCTCGAGGTGCTCGCGGTCGTCGGGCTCTTCGCGGGCGAGATTCATCGTGTTCCGCCGCCTGATGAAAGCCATCGAGGAGATCGAGCAGCGCCGCCTCCACCCGCGGCCGCACGCCTCAATGGCATTCTCGACGACGTGAAGGCGATGACAGATGTCGCCAGGCACGCTGCTGAAAGTGCCGAGCGCGCGGCCGGATGGTTGAACATTTTCCGCCGCGCCTGACGACTGCTGGCGCGACGTGGCGCCGGGCGGCAGGCAGCGCTCACGACTGGTCGTCGCTGCCGCCGCGCTCATCGAACACCCGCTCCATCAGCGGCAGCAGTGCCAGAACCACGAGCGTCAACGTCGCGCCGGCCGCCGCGACCGTGTACAACCGAGGCCCGAGGCCATGCCAATGGCGGCGTTGACCCAGATTGTCGCCGCCGTCGTCAGGCCTATCACGCTGTGACCGCTGCGGAGGATCGCGCCCGCACCCAGGAATCCAATTCCGGTCACCGCTTGCGCGGCGATGCGATCCGGCGATCCCGCGGCGGTGCCGACTTCGACCGACAGGATCGCAAACAGGGCGGACCCCAGGCCGATCAGCATGTTGGTCCTGATCCCCGCCGGCTTCTGACGGTATTCCCGCTCGAGCCCGATGGCGCCGCCAAGTCCCGCCGCGAGCGCAAGACGCAGGAACACGTCGAGGAATGACGTCGGAATCATCCGATTAGAGTAGCCGCTCGGAGCCCCTCGCGCGCCACGTCGCCAGGATGTCGGCACGATCGACGTCCGGCGCAATCAGGCTTACATGCAGTCTCACGCCCGCGCTGGCACACGGGGTGCAGTTCGACCATCAGATCGGCTGTCGTGACAACTTCCAAGTTCGGCCGGGCAGCGCAGGCAATCGCTGCACTACTGATCCTGGCGGCGGGCGCCGGCTCCGCCAGCGCGCAATCGGTTCATGCGCTGACACTTCGCGATCACGAGCTAATTGCTGGCACCTGTATGGGCCTGCCGACGGCACGCCCGTGATCGTCTCGAGCGGCGACGGAGGCTGGCTCCATCTTGGACCACATGTGGCGGAATGGCTCGCGGCCCGCGGATTCTTCGTGGTCGGGTTCGATGCGAAAGCCTACCTGGAAGGGTTTACGACTCGAACGCTCCGCCCTGCAGATGTCGGAGGCGCCAGGAGACTACGGGGCGCTTGCCGCGTTTGCCGCGTCGGCGACGGGCCGCAGGCCCATTCTGATCGGCGTGTCGGAGGGCGCGGGCCTGTCGGTGCTCGCCGCGACCGATCCGGCTACACAGGCGGCGATCGGCGGCGTCATCGCCATCGGTCTTCCGGACGTGAACGAGCTGGGATGGCGCTGGAAGGATTCGCTGACCTACCTGACCCACCGCCCGCCGAACGAACCGGTGTTCAGCGCGATCGCCGTGGTCGGCGGCGTGGCGCCGGTGCCGCTCGCGCTCGTGCAATCGACGCACGACGACTTCGTGCCGCTCGCCGACACGCGGCGCATCTTCGACAAGGCATCGGCGCCGAAGCGGCTCTGGATCGTCGATGCCGCCAATCACCGTTTCAGCAACAGCCTGCCGGAATTCGACGCCCGTCTGCTGGAGGCGATCGAGTGGGTGCAGACACAACCGGCCGCGGTAAGCGATGCGGCCCGCCGGATGGCTCCGGAGAGCCGCGCCGGCGGTCATCAGCCTCGCCCTGTTCTCCGCTGCGCTCTACGTGCTGCGGGCGGAGCTGCGGCAGGTCACGTGGCTGCAGCTCACGCGCGACGTCGCCGCGATGCCGCCATGGCGCCTGGCGATCGCGCTCGCGTTGACCGGTTCTCAACTACGCGCTGCTCACCGGGTACGACCTGCTGGCGTTCGTATATATCGGCAAACACGTCGCGCGAGCGCGCATTGGCGCTTGACCTCGTTTGTCGCGTGCGCGGTGGCGAACAACGTCGGCTTCGCGATGCTGTCGGGCGCGTCGGTCAGGTACCGCTTCTACACGCGCTGGGGCGTCACGGCGGAGGAACTGTCGCGCATCGTCTTCTTCTACGCCACGACGTTCTGGCTGGGCCTGCTGCTGATCCGGCGGGCTCAGCCTCGCGACCAGTCAGCTCCCGAACGACCTGCGGCTTCCGGGACGGCCGTTTGTCGTAGCCATCAGGGTGGCTGCTCGTGCTGCTCGTGGTCGTCTATCTCGCGGTGACCTGGATTCGAACCACGCCGGTGCGGCTATCGCGTCTCGAGTACCGCTGCCGCCGCCGCGGCTCGCGTTCGCGCAGGTCGCGATCTCGACGTGCGACTGGGTCCCTGCCGGCTGCGTCCTCTACGCTGCTGCCACCGGAGCGCTCGCCGCTGCTCACGTTCCTCGGCGCGTTTCTCGTCGCGCAGCTGCTCGGGCTCGCTAGTCACGTGCCCGGCGGCGTCGGTGTGTTCGAGGGCCTGATGATCCTGCTGCTGCAAGCCCTACGTCGCGTCCGGCGCGCTGCTGCCGTCGCTCGTCGTGTATCGCGCGATCTATTACCTCCTGCCGTTCGGCGTCGCGCTCGTCGTCCTCGTCGCCGACGAGGTCTCGCAGCGCCGGGCGCAGGCCGCGCGCGTGGGCGCGGCGTTCGACTGGCTGACGGAGGAGCTGACACCACGCGCGCTGGCGATTTTCACGTTCCTCGCGGGCATCGTGCTGCTGTTCTCCGGGGCGACGCCCGCGGCGGAAGGTCGCCTGGCGCGTGCTCGACCGTCTCGTTCCCGCTCGGGATCATCGAAGCATCACATTTTCTCGGCAGCATCGCGGGCGCCGCGCTGCTCCTGCTGTCACAGGGGCTCGCCCGTCGCCTCGACGGCGCCTGAGCGCTGACGGTCGGCGCGGTCGCCGCAGGCATCGTCGCGTCGCTGCTCAAGGGCGCGGATTACGAGGAGGCGGCCATGCTTGGTTTCGTGCTCCTCGTCCTGTGGCGCGCACGGCCCGCGTTCGATCGCCGCGCCGCGTTCTTCGATACGCGGTTCACGGCTCCATGGAGTCTGGCGGTCGCCGGCGCGCGCTCGGCGCCTCCATCTGGCTCGGCCTCTTCGCATTCAAGCACGTGGCCTATTCGAGCGAGCTGTGGTGGCAGTTCGAGCTGCACGGCGAGGCGTCGCGATTCCTTCGTGCGTCCGTCGGATCGGCGGTGGCCGTGCTGCTGTTCGCGGTCTCGCGCATCGTCTCGCCCGCACGCCACGAGGCCGACGACCCGACGGACGCCGATCATCGAGGCCGCCGGCGCCATCGTCGCGTCGCAGACGAGCGCGTCGGCGTATCTCGTGTATCTGCGCGACAAGGCGTTGCTCTTCGACGAGCAGAGGCGCGGCTTCGTCATGACGGCGTCGAGGGAGGGACCTGGGTCGCGCTCGGCGATCCCGTCGGCCCGCCCGACGCGCATACGAACCTGATTCGCCTGTTTCTCGAACGCTGCGACGACTACGGCGGCGACGCCCGTCTTCTACGAAGTCGGAAGGAGTCGCTGCACCAGCTACGCCGACTTCGGGCTGGCGTTCGTCAAGCTCGGCGAAGAAGCGCTGGTCGATTTGTCGCAAGTTCTCGCATTGAGAGGATCGCGCGGCAAGCCGCTGCGCCACGCGCTGCGGCACCTGGAGAACCCACGGTGCGTCGTGCCGGGTGCTCGACGCAGCCGAGGTTCCAGTCCGTCATCGACGAACTGCGCGATGTGTCCGACGACTGGCTCGGACAAAGGCTGGAGCGGAGAAAGGCTTTTCGCTCGGCTTCTTCCGGCGGGACTACGTGCAGCGCTTTCCGGTGGCCGTCGTCGAGCAAGGTGGACGGATTGTCGCGTTCGCGAACCTGTGGCCGGGGCCCGGCTCGATCGAGCTGTCGGTGGACTTGATGCGGTATCGCCGCGAGGCACCAACGGCGTCATGGAAGGCTTGATGGTCTACGTGATGCGATGGGGAAAGGAGCAGGGATACCGTTCGTTCTCGCTCGGCATGGCGCCGCTCTCCGGCTTCGAGAACTCGCCGGTCGCACCTCTCTGTGGACACGACTCGGTTCATTCCTGTACGCGCACGGAGAAGCCTTCTACAACTTCCAGGGCCTGCGGGCATACAAGGAGAAGTTCCACCCGGTATGGCAGTCGCGCTACCTCGCCTATCCCGGCGGGCTGACGCTGCCGCGGACGCTGGCGGATGTCGCGGCGCTGATCGCCGGCGGTTACGTGAGAATTCTGCGGAAGTGACCGCCGCCATGGCTATATCTACACGCACCGGAAATATTTTCACGGGTCAGCGCGTTAGTGCGCGGCGATGCGCTCGAGATACGTCCGCAAACGCAGAGCGCATCGCGCGAAGAACCGTGGCATCAACGTTGCCTCCCGGACGGCAACATGCGCGGCCAGAGAGACGCGGCGACGGTTCCCATCGTCCGCTGGATCTTCGAGCGAAACGGCAACGCGATCACCTGCGAAATCGACATGAGCGACGGGCACACGTGCGACGTCGCTCTCATCCCGCACTGGGATGCGGCCGCATCCGTCATCGAACACTTCGACGGCCCGCTGGAGGGCCATCGAGCGACACGCGGAACTGGCGGTGGCGCTGCTCGACGAAGGATGGACGGTCACGGATCGCGTGTGAGGAGGCGAGCGCGAGGGAGAACTCCCCGCGCTCGCGGCGCGTGTCGGATCTGGATGAGGCAGAACAGGTCGCGTCGCCGGCCTTCAGGCCACAACCTCCACGGTGTTCGCCTGCGACTCCCCTTCAAACCGGCACCTTATGCGCCGCTTTCGCGGCCGCAGCCGGGTATGGGAACCGAGATCTCGAGCACGCCGTTCCTGAACGTCGCTCATACCTCCTTGAAGTCCACGCCCTCAGGCAGCGGCACGACCCTGTAGAACCGGCCGTAGGTCCGCTCGGTCGTGAACCATTCATCGTTGCTCTTCGCGACGTCGTGTGTCCCGCTCGCCTTCGATGACGAGCCCCTCGTCGGTGAGGTTGACCGCGATGTCCTCTTTCTTCAACCCGGGGAGCTCGAGGCGTGACCACCAGGCGGGTGATCGCGTTCGCTCATCTCGAGGGGCGGCATCCACGGCACGTCCGCGAGCGTCGGGCCCGCAGCCCCGCAAGCGGGAAAGCGCGGCTCGGACCAGCGCGTCGAAATCGCTGGAACACGCGGCGCAGCAGCGCGCCCGGCTCAGTGAGCATCCTGTCCCTGGTGCGTGTCATCACACACCTCCTACTACTGTTTGGAAACCACTACCAGCTAGAGCGATTTACGAATCTACGTAGTGACGAGATTGACGAATTGGACTCGTGAGAATTCGAAAATTCGTAGATTCGTAACTACGTCAATCCGAGAAACGCTCTAGCCAGGGCTGAACACAGCAACGGGCGTACTCGCCAGGCACGCGCGGTTGCGAAGCGATCTCGACGCGCTGCGTGCGCGACGCGGGCGCCGCCAGAATTCCCGCGGCACGGCGCGAACTATTCATCACGTCCTCTCCTTCTTACTCGCTTGCGCCGGTAGACGGACGCGCTACGCAGGGCATCGGGCACGAAGTCGACGACGGCGCCACGGCGTAGATGTCCCACAACACCAGGTCGCGGGCGCAATCCGGTGGTCGAGCTCCGGCGGGATCGGCGGCGAGGCCCAGCCGTGCTCCCGGCGGAATCCTGTACGAGGCGGCGTCACCGTGCACGGCTCGTTTACGTCCGGATGCATGCCGCGCGGCATCGGCTCGCCGCCATTGAGCCCGGTGAGAACGTCTCGCGCCGTACGCTCTCGCCGATTGAATCCGCGAGCTTCCACCGGAACAACGTGGCGACCTCCGGCGTGAAGATCTCGCCCTGCCGGGCGTAGCGCCGTCCGCCACGGATAGCGGCCGCCAGGTAATTTCAGCGTGAGCAGCCTCGAGATGGAGTCGGTGCTCGTGACCGCCGCGGATGGGTGGGGCAGCCGCTGGCGCATCGACGCGTAGCTCTCGACCCGTTCCTGGAACTGCCACAGCGCCGCGTCGGCGTCGAAGACCGCATACTGCGCGCGGGCGTGCTCCAGCGGTGCCGCCCACGAGTGCCGCGACGAGCGCGAGAAGGCCCGTCATGATTCTGAACAAGGTGCCGGCCGTCTCATCCGGACACCTCCCTCACGCCGCGTTGCCCTCTTCGAGCGCAACGGGTATGCCGCACGAGACACGCGCGTCCCCGTGCGGATTTGCGAGATGTTTCAAACGGATGTGCTCGGAGGCCGGCCAATCGGCAGGGAAAATTCCGCCGCGCCGGGAACTCTTCGACGCCTCGCCAGGCTCTACAACGTTTTCTTCTTGTGCGTGGGACGCCGCCAGCGCACTTCTCGTACGAAGTTTTGCCACGAAGAACACGAAGACCACGAAGAGTCGAGGCGGTCGCCGGTCGGCCTGCGTAGCAGGCGCGTGCCGCCTTCGGCGGACGGCGACCGCACCGTCCCTTGTGGCCTTTGTGCGCTTTGTGGCAAAGAACGTCTTACGATGTTCGTCGAGCCTGGCGGCTACCGCGTCGCTGCGGGGCTATGAAAAGCGCTGTGGGCGACGCGCTTCTGGTTCGTGGGCGTTAGGCGGTTGTGCGTTGATTCTCAGGCTGTCGTGACGACGCGGCATCTGCAGGAAGCTGCGCATCACGTGCCAGAGCTGATCGCGATTGAGGCCCAGCACCACCGAGTGGGCCATCCCGGGCAGGCACGATCCGGCTGCCGATCGCGATTCGGCAGCTTCCGGAAGAAGCTGACGAGATCGTCCTCCGGTCGCGATGCCGTCGTACTCGCCGCGCACGAGCAGCACCGGCGCGTGCACCTTGAGCGGGTCCACGACCGGCAGGTTGGCGGTACATGTCGAGATAGGTGCCTGTCGGTACGCTGTCGCCGAACGGCATCTCGGCGTCGGCAAAGCGCCTCGGCGACGGCGGAGTCGGCGGTACCCCGCCTTGTCGCGCGCGTGAAGATGCTGCGGATCATGTCGCGGTCGCGCGGGCGCCGGTTGTGCGTCTTGTAGAAGTCGAGCTGCTTGGCGCGATCGGTCAACGTCGGTGAGCCCTCGCCGGTATAGGTGAACGCCGCCAGCACGAGACGATCGACGCGAGTCCGAGTACGCCATCGCGAACGCGCCCGCACGCAAGCCGCCGGACGACTCGCCGAAGAAATGCACGCGGCGCTGCCCGGTTTCCTTGATCACGAGATCCGTCGCGACCTTCAGATCCTGAACGCCTTCCGCGATGTCCGAGTTCCCCGCCGTCCGCGACGACTTCCCGTAGCCCTCGAAATCCATCGTCCAGACGTCGAAGCCGTCGCCGGCGAACGTCTCCATCAGCAATGCTCGCCGCCGCCGGGCACGGTCAGATCGAAGGTGGGACGGCCCGACAGCGACGACGCCGTGCACGAGGAAGAGGACGGGAAGCGGCCGCTCGCCCGCCTTCGGCGCGGCGCGCCGCTTGCGGAACATGTAGAGCTTCACGTCGCCCTTCTGAGGCCCAGTATCGTGGCTCCAGGAAGGCGGACCTGCCGCCTTCGCGCCTTCGGCGCTTCGGCGAGCCGTGGTCTGCGCCAGCGCCGACGGCGCGACGAGCGCCGCAGGCTGCCCATTCCGACGGACGTGAAGAACGAGCGGCGCGACTTACTTCCATGGGAATGGATGTAGTTCAGCGCGAACGGCCTGAAGCGATCGTTGAGGCCGAGCGCGTTGGCTTCCGTGAGCGCCCGCTGTTCGTCCCAGCCATCCGCGAGCACACGCTTCACCATCCAGAGCGATGCGGCGCGGCCGCCGGCGGCGCAGTGCACGTGCGCAGGCTGATTGCCCGGCGCGGTGACCGCGGCGATGAAGTTGTCGATCAGGTGCGCGTCGGGGTTCTGCGCGTCGAAGGGCAGGTGCACGTAGTTCATGCCGGCCGCCTTCACCGCCGTGCCTTCCTCTCGACCTGTGCGCCCTGCTCGCTCGCAAGCCGCAGGTTGATCACCGACTTGAAGCCCATGTTCGCGATCTCGCGGGATCGCCTCTGGCTTGGTCGACCCGCCGCACGCGATGGTCGTCTCCACCTGCGCGAACGTCGAGATGCCGGGGATGTCTTTCTTCGTCACCTGCTGCGCCAACGCCGCGCGTTGGCAACGAACAGAACGACGACTGCAAGAGCGGTTTGTATTTTCGCATCAGCGCCTCAACTCCCAACTCCCAACGCCCAACTCCCAACGACGAACTACCAACTACCAACTACCAACGACCAACTAATGGGTCAGAGCATATAAGAGAACGTCAATACCGACCGAATACGCATCCGGCGAAGAGTTGAGGGAAATATTCCTTCTCCTCACCCTCGCGCTCCCACCCGTCAGGGATGTCGTCGTTGTGGATCATCACGACCATGATCCGTCCCTTCGCGTCCACCACGGCGCGCGCGGTCTGCGTCCCCGGCGCGACGCCACGCTCCGTCGTCCCGCCGCCGGACCGCCGCCACGACTGGATCGACGACATCTGCGGAAGGTGTTTGAGCTCGAACTGCGTGTGCCAGATGGGATGGTCCATCGGCAGGTCGACGATCGGGTAACTCTCGCGCGGCAGCACGCGACCGATCTGCTCGTCGAACTGATCTTTCGCCAGCGGTCCCCAGTAATCGGAGACGAACGCGAAGCCGCCCTTCAGGAAGCTACTCGCGGAACTGCTTCACTTCCTGATCGTTGAAGATCGCGGTGCCCGCGTCCTCCATCAGCACGAACGGGCACTGGAAGAGCGCCTGGTCCGTCAGACGAACGACGACGTACTCCGGGTCGCTGTGGTTCGGCTGCTTCGTGACGCGCGTCCGCGTCAGCTCCGCCGAGACGGACGCTGAAGTTGATGTCGGCGCCAGGATAATCGGTATCCCAGCCGCGCTTTTCACGGCGATTGCTCGTGAACATGACGCGGCACATGTTGAAGGCGCCCTTGAAGCTGTTGGCGGTCGGAAACCTGGGCGGGGTATACCCGTAGTAGCCGCTGAAGATCTGCTGCGCGTGCGCGACCCCGCCGCAACGCGCTATCCCGAGGGCGAGAACCGCGACGACGACCGCAACTGCGGACCTGCGGTGCATTGGGAGGCTCCTATGGTAGTGCCGAAGGTCCTTGACTGCACAGACTGGCGGGGAGCACACTCACGGCGCCCGCTCTCGCGCCAGGGAAGACGTCCGCGCGCCGGCGGGGCACGCTAGGAGGCTGGATATGAGGATGACGCGCCTGATCGTCTTGCTCTGCTTCGTCCTGGGATTGGCGATCTCGCTGACCACGCTCCGGGCTCAACAGGGAGGCGGAGCGGTCGCCATCGATAACGACGACATCGGCGGCGTCGTCACCGGCGCCCGCGGGCCGGAAGCCGGCGTCTGGGTCATCGCGGAAACGCGCGACCTGCCGACGCGCCTGATCAAGATCGTCGTCACCAACGACCAGGGACGGTATGTCCTGCCCGACCTGCCGAAGGCGACCTACGACGTGTGGGTGCGGGGCTATGGCCTCGTCGATTCACCGAAGACCAAGGCGACGCCCGGCAAGGCGGTCAATTTGACGGCCGTCACCGCGCCGAATCCGGCGGCCGCCGCGCAGATCACCCGCACAGTACTGGTGGTCGATGATGCAGCTGCCGCCGAAGAGCGACTTCCCCGGCACCGGCCCCTCCGGCAACGGCATCGCGCCGAACATCAAGAGCCAGGGTGAATGGGTCCGCAACATCGTCGCCACCGACGCGTGCACCGCGTGCCACCAGATTGGCGGCAAGGCGACCCGCGAAATCCCGAAGGCGCTCGGCTCGTTCGAGGACTCGGTCGCCGCGTGGGATCGACGCATTCAGTCCGGCCAGGCGGGCGGCGCGATGAGCGCGCGCTTCACGCAGGTCGGCCGCACGCGCGCGCTGCAGATGCTGCCGACTGGACCGACCGCGTCGCGCGCGGCGAGCTGCCGGCGACAGCGCCCTCGCGGCCCACGGGCCGGGAACGCAACGTCGTGATCACGATGTGGGACTACGGCACGGAGAAGACGTATCTGCACGACGAGATCTCGAGCGACAAGCGCAATCCCGACCGTCAACGCCAACGGTCCGATCTACGGCGCGACCGAGGAAAGCACGCAGTTCCTCCCCGTCGTGAACCCGGCGGACAACTCCGCCACGCAGGTCGCGCTCGTGGTCCGAGATCCGAAGACGCCAAGCGCGGCCGATCAGCCGCCGGCGGCGCCCTCGGCGTGCTGGGGCGACGAAGTGATCTGGAACAGCCAGTCGGTCTCGCACAGCTTCGCGATGGACAAGCAGGCGCGTGTCTGGGTCGCGGCGCGCATCCGGCCCGGTGAGACGGCCGCGTTCTGCCGCGAAGGCTCGAGCCATCCGTCCGCGAAACTGGTCCCGATCGCGCAGAGCAACCGCCAGATGCAGATGTGGGATCCGAAGACGAAGAAGATGACGACTGAGTCGATACGTGCTTCGGCACGCATCACCTGAACTTCGACGACAACGACAAGCTGTGGTTCACGGGCAGCGGTCCGGTCATCGCGTGGTTCGACACACGCATCTACGACCGGACGCACGACGAAGCGCAGGCCCAGGGCTGGTCGCCGTTCGTGCTCGACACCAACGGCAACGGCAAGCGCGATGCGTATGTCGGCATCATGGAGGCGATCGATCCGGCCAAGGACAAGCGGATCCAGGGCGGCTTCTACGGCGTCGCGCCGGCTCCAGACGGATCCGATGTGGGGCTCAGTCCTCGGCATGCCGGGGTCGCTCGTCCGCGTGGTGCCGGGACCGGATCCCGCCAACACCGCGCTGTCGGAAATCTACGAGATCCCGTGGAACAACCCGAAGGCGTCGGCGCAGGGCTTCGCGCCGCGCGGCATGGACGTCGATTCCAAGGGCGTCGTCTGGACGACGCTGTCGAGCGGACAACTGGCGAGCTTCGATCGCCGGAAGTGCAAGGGACCGCTGAACGGTCCGACCGCGACCGGCCAGCACTGCCCCGAAGGATGGACGCTGTTCGCCTACCCGGGTCCGAACTTCAAGGGCGCGGTTGACGTGGCGAGCGCCGACTCGGCGTACTGCAACTTCGTCGACCGGTTCGACATGTTCGGCCTCGGCAAGGACATCCCGCTGGCGACCGGCAACGAGTCTGCAGCGTTGAACGCGCTGGTCGACGGCAAGTTCATGACGTTCCGCATCCCGTATCCGATGGGGTACTACGGCAAGGGATTCGACGGCCGCATCGACGATCCGAACGGCGGCTGGAAAGGCAAGGCCGTCTACAGCACGTTCGCGACCCGCGCGCCGTTCCACATGGAAGGCGGCAAGGGCACGACGGCGAAGATCATCAAGTTCCAGATGCGCCCGGACGCGCTCGCGAAGTAAACCCCAAATCCCAAACCCCAACCCCAAATCCCAACGTTTCGGCGTTGGGGTTTGGGGTTTGTTTGGAATTGAGAGTTGGGACTTGAGACTTGGCGATCTGGGATTTGGGATTTGGGACTTTACCGCCCTCTGATAGCCGGGGCGGCACGTCGGCTCGTTGTGATTGATGTTGTTGTAGCGGATGCGCACGCCCTTGTCGTCGAGCCAGCTGAGTGACTGCCCGAAGATCGTGGGCGGCGGGTAATTCTTCGGCACCGTCGCTTCCAGGATCACCAGCCGGTTGTCGTGCATGTAGATCGAGGCGAACAGCCGCGACTGGTCCTGTTGTTCGTCAGCTGCAGCTCCTGCCCCGCCACCAGGTCGGCGAAGTTGGCCATCACGTTGACGACCTTCACGTCGCGCTCGAGCAGCTTGAGGCGGCGTAGGTCACCGCGCCGCGCACGTCGTTCTTCCAGTACCCGAGACCCCAGTCGTGGATCCCCTGGCAGGTCTCCGCGCCCGGCGTACACGACATGGATCGCTCCGAGAGCAGCCGCTGGATCGGGCGGTAGTCGACGACCGTGATTACGAAGCGGCCGGTCCCCTGTGTGCCGGTGTAGACGCGCGCCGGGAGGATCGCGCCGAACTGCGACGTCCAGGTTGTTTCCGTGATCGTCGGCTGGCCCGGAAAATTGCAGCTGAAGCGCTCTTCCGTTGCTGACGAACTCGTCCCACTCCTGCGCGAACGCGGAGCCGGAGAGAGCCAGGACCAAAGCCGACGAGATGAGCGGATCAGGCGCATCACGGAATCCTCGTCTTCAGGGAGTTGCTGTCGATCCGCTGGGCGTCGCTCGCGCGCAGTTCGAGGTCGCACGGGGCCGCGGCGGACGTGGAATCGATGCCCGCACGGTGCCGCCTGTCGGCTTCCCTTGACGACGCCGACCGACGGCTCTCCGCCACACGTGATCGTGAACCAGACGTGCCGGGAGATCGCCGAGGTCGGCCTTTCTCGTCGGCCGCAGCAAACTGCACGTCGACTGCCGAGGGCGTCGCGGAGACGACCCTCACGTCGGAAATCGCCGGGACATGGTCCGGAATCATCAGGCCCGTCGGGGTGGAACGGCCCGCGGCGGTCACCAGCACCAGCGAGCGGCTGCCCGGCGCCGCATCGCGTGCGACGGTGACGGTGACGTCCCACCACGCGACGTTCTGCGACAGTTCCGACCTCTTGGAGTTGGCGACGCTGGCGATCGTGACGCCGGCCGCCGGCGAAATCTCGGCGCCCTGGAACATCTCCCGGCTCGGGATCGCGATGTGAATCACGCTGGTCTGGCCTCGAACCAGCTGATTTGGAAAGCAAACTCGATAGCCGGCGTCTGCTGGCGCCTCGGCCACGCGCGCCCACGATCCGAGGGCGGCAAGGATGGTCAACCCGATGACGAACGAACGCGAGGGTCGTGTATGCATCGTGGCGGCGCCGAATCTACCACATTTGTTGCAGGCGCGACTCTTCAGACCCGCCCGGACGTCTAGTGTTTGCGCAAGGTCTGCCGATAAAGAGGGCATGGAACCCGTGCTGCTGGTCGCGACGCTGGCACTCAGCCTGGGGCCGAGTCTCGCCATTTCGCGCGCGTTTCTCGCTTGCGTCTTCCACGTGATGACGCATGGCCGCCTGCCGTTCGTCTTCTACTGGCGTCGCGTGGTCTTCGCGACCGCGCTCTTCTGGCTCTGGCATTTCCGACGCCGATGGTCGCGTCCAGCCAGGCCGCGACGACGGTGATGCGTTTCCTGATCCCTGAGCGCGAAAATGCGCTAGCCTGTGCAGCCATGTACGGCGCAGGCAAAGTCATCAGTCTCCGCGCTTCTCCTTACATACGGCTTGTCGCTGGCACCGACGTACTGCCGCCCGCTTCGAACCGCCCGGAATGGGCCTACCCGCAAACCCCGCGCCCCTTCACGCCTCGACCCCGACGACGGCGGCGCAGAAGCATCTGGCCGGCAGCACCCGCGCCTACACGTATCAGCAGATAGAAGATTCGTTCGCGCCGGCGGATTGGTATCCGAACGAACATCCGCGGATGCCGGACATTCCGGTCGCGAAAGGACGGAAGCCTGACGCGCGCGTGGCTCGTGGTGCCATCTGCCGAACGGGCTCGGTCATCCACAGTCCGGTAGCCTCGCCGGGCTGTCGGCCGAATACTCACGCAGCAACTGGCCGACTTCAAGAGCGGCGCGCGTCATGCGTCGGTCGGCAACTCGATCATGGCGACGATCTCGAGGGGGCTGACACCGGACGAAGCGAAAGCGGCGATCACCTACTTCGCCCGCCTGCCGCGAACGCCGTGGATTACGGTCATCGAGGCCGAGATGGTGCCCAGACGCGCATCATCGAAGGCAACCTGCGGATTCCGTGGAACCGCCGCAGATGGAGCCGCTTGGACTACGGATCGTCGAGGTGCCGAAGTTTCCCGCGCGGTCCCGCGCCTACGACGTGCATGCGCCGTTTGTGGCGCACGTGCCGATGGGTGGCATCCGGCGCGGGCGCGCGCTGGTCTCCAACGGCGGCGCGGTGATGCGCGGCACCACGGTCGTCGTGCCTGGCAAGACCCCGCCAGGTACGGACTGTCAGCGGACCGACCCTGCGAGGGATGACCCACGCGCCCGACACCAACATCGCGGTGCCCGCCCCTCGGGACGCTCGCCCCTGTACATGGTGCGGCAGCTCTACGACATTCAGAGCGGCGCGCGTTCCGGCCCGACGACCGAGATGATGAAGCCGATTGCCGCGCAGCTCACCCTGCAGGAGATGATCGACATCGCCGCGTATATCGGCTCGAAAGCGCCGTAAGCAGGAGCGACCCGAATGCCACACCTCGCGGCCGATCTCGCGGTGACCCTCGAAGCCGATCGCCCGGGCATGCTCGCCAGAGCCATCAGCTGCGTGAGCGCCGCCGGCATCAACATCGATGGCTACCTGAGATGAACGGCGTCGTCCACGTGCTGACCACGATCTGTCCCTCACGCGGCAATGCCTCAGCGACGCGGGATTCAGGATCGTGCAGGAACAGCAGGTGGCGCTCGTGCCCGTGGCTGACGAGGCGGGCGCGGCGGCGCGCGTCTTCCAGAAGATCGCCGAAGCGCACATCAACGTGCGCTACAGCTACCTGGCGACCCGCAACCGCCTGGTGATTGCGTCGGACAACCCGGAGGCCGTCATTGCCGCGGTGAGGTAGGACAAATCCTAAAACCCAAAATCCAAAACCCAAAACCCAAATCGCACCGCGTTGGGATTTTGTGATTTGGATCTTGGGATTTGGGATTTGGGATTTATTTCAACGCCGCGGCTCCCGGATAAGTACTGGCGCGTGTGCATGACGTTGGAAGGTCCTCCTGATCCCTTCCCAGCACGCGTTCTCCCAGATTTCGAGCGGCGGCTCCACGTTCCGCCTCCACCCCGACACGATCGTCCAGGGGCGCGTGTAGACATTCGGGTCGTTGATGGTCGCCTCGTAGTGCAGCACGTTGGGGTCGATCATCGTGAAGCGCTCGACGACGTGGACCGGTTCGCTGAAGAAGTTGCCGACGGCGTCGAGCCAGACCTTGTCCCGCTGGTTCGTGACGTCAATCACGAGCGTGTTGCCCTCCCACCGGCCACGCGAGTCTCCGCCGGACAGGCGAATCGCCGGGCCCGACGTGAGGGCGTCCATCGGTCGGGATCACGCGATACGTGTGGCGAAGTCGATGATCATGAACACGGTGCCAGGGGTCTGCACCAGCGAAACGTGCCCGGGCCGTATGCCTGCTTCGGCGATCCCAGCGGCATGCAGAGCGCCATCGGGTTCACGTAGGCGGAGAATATCTCGTCGCGCTTCGCGGCGGCCCACGGTTGATACGGAATCTTCCCGTCCGCCGGATCGATGATGGCGCTCCTGCCACCCGAGGTGTCCATCGTCTCGGGGTGCTCCTCGATGTTCTCCATGTTGCGGATGACGATGCGGTTCCAGAAGCCGCTGAAATCGGGCTTCCCGTCGGCCAGTGCGCGGCGGGTTGAAGGTCTTCAGCTTCTCGAGCGCGCACCGATGGAACGCCGTGGGCTCTTCGGAGCAGCCGGCGACCTGTCCGGCACGGACGCATCTGCGTTGACCGGCGCCTGGCGGAGGCGACGCGAACGGCGCCTTCTGGCCGGCCGTGGGCTGCTGAAGGACGAAGACGAGGGCGAATGCGAACGCGGCGGCCGGGAGTGAACGCATATGTGGCGTGGACTATACTCCCCGTCCCCGGATTTGTTAACAGGGTGAACATCCGTCCAGAAACGAGGGAAGCCGATATGCGACTTATCGCGACGCTGACCCGGTTGGCCTGCTGGATCCTCCCTCATCTCGTCCATACCTGCAACCGCATTCGCCCAGGCAAGCATCGCGGGCGTCGTGAAAGACGCGTCGGGCGCGGTCCTGCCCGGCGTCGACGGTCGAGGCGGCGAGCGCGGCGCTCATCGAGAAGGTGCGCTCCGTGGTCAGCGACGGCACGGGTCAGTACCAGATCGTCAACCTCGTGCCCGGCACGTACACGGTGACGTTCACGCTGCCCGGCTTCAACACGGTCAAGCGGGAAGGCGTCGTGCTGGCGGGCTCGTTCACCGCGAAGATCGACGCCGACCTGCGCGTCGGCGCGCTCGAGGAGACGATCACCGTCACCGGCGAGACGCCGCTCGTCGACGTGCAGAACACCAGGCGCGAGCGCGTCATCGACCGCGAGATCATCGACAACATCCCGACCAGCCGCACCGGCCTACGACATGGCGTCGCTCATTCCGGGCGTGTCGCGCAGCGGTCTGACCAACCAGGACGTCGGCGGCACCGCCTCGTCAGGCAACCCGATCGGCAGCGTCTCGATCCATGGTGGCCGGACCGGCGACCAGGTGCTGCTGCGCAACGGCATCGAGACGGTTGGCCAATCGAGCACGGGCTTCTCGACGCCGGTCAACATCAACCCGATCGGCACACAGGAAGTCGCCGTCGACACGGCGTCAGCCGGCGCCGAGTACACGACGGGCGGCGTGCGCATCAACGTGATCCCGCGCGACGGCGGCAACATCTTCAGCGGCGCGCTGTTCGCGAGCTACGCGAACCCGTCATGGCAGGCCGGCAACATCACACCGGCGCTCAAGGCGCGCGGCGTCAGCTCCGGCGATCGCCTCAAGGACAACGCCGACTTCAACCCGGGCTTCGGCGGCCCGATCAAGAAGGACAAGATCTGGTTCTTCCTCTCGGCGCGCTACAAGAAGTCCGGGAACTATGCGACCGGGATGTACTACGACAAGAACTTCAACAACCCGAACGTCTGGGTGTTCGAGCCGGATCCGGCAAGCCGGCGGCGAATCCATCGGTGTGGAAGGGCGGGCAGCTGCGCCTGACGTGGCAGGTGGCGGCCAAGCACAAGATCGGCGTCAACTGGAACGACGACGTCGTCAACTACTCGCCGTCGGCCGTCAGCCTGACGACCGCACCCGAGGCGGCGGAACACCGCCTCTATCCGCTGCAGCGGCAGGTGCAGGTGGACTGGACCTCGCCGATCACCAACCGCATCCTCCTCGAAGCCGGCTTCAACCGCTACCGCGCGGCGAGCAACCTGCTGCCGATGAGCGGCCTCAATCCCGCGATGGTGCCGACCACCGAGCAATCAACGGGATTGAAGTTCCGCTCGCTGGAGACCAATCGCCTGCAGCCCGCCAAGACACTGCACCTCCGCTTCGCCGCGTCGCATCACGGGCGCGCACAACGTGAAGGTCGGCATCAATCACACGAGCGGGTGGAACGGGTTCACCTATGGAAATCTGAATTCCTCAGCTACCGTCTGAACAACGCCATTCCGAACCAGTTGAGCGAGCGCGCGTTCCCGATCGTCACGGACACGAACATGGAGCACAGCATGGGCGTGTTCGCGCAGGACAAGTGGACGATTCATCAGCTCACCGCGTCCTACGGCATCAGATACAGCTACGCCGCGATCGGCTGGCCGGAGCAGCATCTTGGACCGTCGCCGCTGACGCCGGCGCGCGACCTCACGTTCCCGGCGCAGCACGGCTTCATCTCGTGGCACGACCTGACACCGCATCTCGGCGCGGCGCATGATGTGTTCGGCAACGGCAAGACCGCCGTCAAAGTGAGCTTCAACCGGTATCTCGAGAGCCTCTCCGCCGGCGCGCCCATCGCGCAGGATCCGAATCCGCTCAGCAGCCTCATCACGCAGACGACGAGGTCGTGGAGCGACGCCAATCGCGACTACGTGCCGGACTGCAACCTGCATGAGCCCGGTCGCCAACGGTGAATGCGGCGCGATGGCGAACGCCAACTTCGGTCAGCCAGTGCCCGGCGCCGGTCTATGACACCGCGACTGACGCACGGCTGGTTCAAGCGCGGCTTCAACTGGGAGTTCTCGACGGGCGTGCAGCACGAGGTGCTGCCGCGCACGTCGGTCGACGTCAGCTACTTCCGGCGCACCTACGGCAACGCGCGCATCACCGACAACCGTGTGCTGTCGCCGCTCGGACTTCGACAAGTTCGACGTAACCGCACCGTCCAATCCAGGTCTCCCGGCGGCGGCGGATACTGTCGCACGGGATGCAACCTCAATCCGCGAAGTTCGGCCTCGCGTCCGACAACTTCGTCACGCTGGCGAGCAACTACGGCGATCAGATCGAGTACTGGCACGGCGTGGACGTCAACCTCGCGACACGCTATTCTGCGCGGCGTGCTGCTGTAGGGAGGCACGAGCACCGGCCGCACCGTGACCGACAACTGCGCGCTGCTCTCGAAGGTGCCCGAGCCCGCGGAAACGCGCGCGAACACCGGCCTGATTACGACGGCCGCGCGTCCGGCCGCTGGAGTTCTGCCACAACGTGACGAGCTGGCTGACGCAGGTGAAGTTCCTCGGCTCTGCACACGATCCCGCGCATCGAGGTGCTCGTCAGCGTACGCTTCAGAACCTGCCGGGGCCGCCGATGCTGGCGAACTACAACCTGCCGACAGCCGAGGCCGCAAAGACGCTCGGCCGTCCGCTTTCGGGCGGCGCCGCGAGCATGTGTCGGTCGGCTTGATCAATCCGGAACACCGTGTTCGGCGATCGTCTCAATCAGGTGGACTTCCGCGTCGAGCAAGGTCCTGCGCTACGGGAAGATCCGGCAGCACGGTCAGCCTTGACCTGCATAACGCACTCAACGTGAGCACGATCCTGGCGCAGAACAACACCTTCGGCCCCGCGTGGCTGCAGCCGACGACCGTCATGCCGGCGCGCTTCGCCAAGGTCAGCCTGCAGTTTGACTTAGCGGGCAGGTGGCCGGGGGCAGGTGGCAGCAGGGGCAGCGAACAATCGAACGTTATTTGTAGAACTCGATCCCGCGCTTCGCGGAAGAACACCGGGTTCGGCGGTGCGCCAGCGAGATCGGTCCGTTGATGCCCGAGGATCGCAATCTGGAATCTGTCGCCCGCCTTCACCGACTCCGACAGCACGACGCGGTTGGGCATGTTGAAGCCCTGGATGGTCGCCGGGCTCGGCCGCGCCGGCACGGCGCGGCATCGCGCCGTTCACCCAGGCTTCCGCGTAAGTCGTCGATGGTGAACGTCAACACCGCCATCGCGCCCGCCGGATCGAACTCGCCGATCTTCGCCGGGATGGTGAGGTTGGTGCGGAACCACGTCATGAACGAGGCGCCCGCCGCCACGACGGTCGGCGAGGGACTTCGCGTCGATCACCGGCCAGGGCGGCATCGTCATAGCCGGGTTCGCCGGCGTGGGGCTGGATGTCATAGGGAGGACCTTCCACGCCGCGCCCGCATTCGGCATCGGCGGCGCGTCGACGATCTTCACATCCATGTTCTTCCATTGCGCGCTCAACGTCGCGACGCCCTCCGGCGTCATGAGGTTCACGACATTGGCCGCCGGAATCGACGGTGGCATGATGGGCGCGGGTTCGTGCCGCGGGTGCGGGTGCGGGGCATAGATGCCGATTGAGCGATCACACCGGTGACCGCGGCGACGCTCAGGGCCGCGGATGCGAACAGCAGGCTGATATTCAACGCGCGCATGATGTCCTCCCTTGTAGAACTTACCCGCCCTACCCGCCTTACCCGCCCTACCCCGCCTTCTCAGAAATCGAACTGCACGCCGAGCTTCGCGAAGCGTCCCAGGATGACGGCCTGCGGACGCAACCATGACGGCGTAGCTGCTGTTGACGCCCGTCACGGCGTCAACGTTCAGCGCGTTGTAGAGATCGAGCTGGAACGTCGACCTGGTGCGGCCGGCGCGGACCGGCCGGGCGAACCGGACGTCCAGCTGATTGAGCCGCTCGCCGCATATCTGTCCCGGGCTCCACGAGATTGATCGAGACATTGGCCGCACCGCCCGACAGCGGCCGCCCGAGCGACGGCGTGATCACGGCGTTGGTCGCGGTGTAATACGCCGCGATTTCAGGCCCTGGAAGATTCTGCAGTGTCGAGCTCACCTGGAGCTCGATCTTCGGAACGGTATAGGAACCGAGCAGCTTCGAGCTGCGTCTGCGGCCTGCTCGGTGTGGCAGTGCCACGCCAGCGGCCCGGCCAGCTGCAGCGTCGATGCTGGTCCCGCCGCGGCCACCGGAGCTGGCAGTACGGATCCGCGACCGAATACTCCGGCACCTTTGTGCGGATGTCGCAGACGTCCTGCGTCGATCGTCCCCATGTCGATCCCGCCCTGCAGGATGATCCCGTTTCCCAGGCGCGCGTTCGCCGTGAACGCCACCCCGTTCCACATCTGCACCTGCTTGCCAAGTTCTTGGCGAAGGTCGTGATGTTGTCGGTCTGGCCCGAACGTGACGGGGTTGACGTCGTAGAGCCCGGAGATCGGTGTAGCCGCCGCCGTCGGGCAGGCGCGAATCGGTCGGGTGCCGTGATGCTGAACGATGTGAAGTCGGCCGCCGTCACCGCGCGGTTGTCGACGATGGGTGAAGTTGCCGTACCAACGGCGGAAGTAGGTCGCGTCCACGGAGAGCCCTCGTCAGGACCTGACGCTGCAACGCCGGCCGAGAATTCCAGTTGTGAGAGACGCTTGCCCCACCCGCGCAGGACGTCGGGGTCGAAGTTTGCCTGCGCGCCGGCGCTCCGAAGAGCGCATTCGCCACCGCGCCGCACTCGCCGTTGGCGGTCAGGACCACCAGGTTGCAATCGGGCACGTAGTTGCCGTTGGCGTCGGTCCACGACCGGTTGGTCGTGCGTCGCCAGTCTGACGATCGGGTTATTCGGCGCCGGCGATGCCGCCCACCGTGACGGCTCGACGTTGCGGTTGAGGCTCACCTTCAGCGCCGATCCTGCCGTTGCCCGTGAGGTCGTAGGCGGCGCTCAGTTTCGGGCTGAGATCCTTCGAGGTTGAGTCCCTGCGGTGTCTGGGAACTGGATATTCCGGGTCGGCGCGAGCTGGGCGGGCCCGATCGATTGCGCCGGGAAGCTGTTCTTGAACCAGTCGAGCCTCAGAGCCGGCGTTCGACGGTCAGCCGATTGATCGTCCACCGGTCCTGCACGTAGGCGCCGAACTGGTGATTGACGTCGACCGCGAACGTCGAGCGGATACGGCACGCATGGTGATCGATTGGATGCCGTTGTTGAACCGGTAGCTCACCGGGTTGATGTCCCAGTCGCGCTCGACGGTGCTGCCCGACGATGTCGCCGGCGCCGAACTTGAACGAGTGCGCGCCGGTGATGTACGAGATCGCGGCGCGATAGTAGAATGACGTCGCTCGTGCGGTTGATGAAGAACTGGCGGGCGCGGTACACGCCGCCCGGTTGACTGCTCCAGCACGCTGATCATCGCCGGGCTCACGTTCCGGATCGGATCGCGAATCGCGCGCTCGAACGGTGGTCTTGACGGCGCCGTCGATCAGCAGCCGAGTTCGTCAGCGGCATGGTGACGTCCGCCGGTCACCTGCCGCTCGACCGGGAAGTAGTGGTACGGGCCGGCCTCGGCGCGCCAGCAGCGTGCCGCCCGGAGCGCCGGTGACGTCGAGAATCGACGGCCAGTTGCGCGCGGTCTGCTGCACATAGAAGCACGCCGACCTTCACCTTCGGCGCGGCCTGCACCGTCGACGCGCAGACGGCGCGTCGTTGACGTCGGAATCGTTCGACACCGGGCTTGGCTCAGGTCGGGCTGATAGGTCCAGACGTTCGGGTTGTTGGCGTTGCTTGTCGTAGAACTCGTCGGCCATCCACTTGCAGGAGGTGGCGCGCCGGCCCGAGAAGTAGAACCACGCCTTGTCCCGCCGCAGCGGTCCGCCAAATCCCGGATTGACGTCGAACATGTTGGTTGATGCGGTTCGGCGTGCGGAGACCGGCGTCCTGCAGCCGCTGGCGTGAAGTTGCTGCTGCCCAGCCCTTCGGTCGTGCCGTTCATGAAGAGCGACGCCGTTGAACGTGTTGCCGCCTTCGCGCGGGATCACGTTCATCCTCACGCCACCGGCGGCCGTGTCGGCGCCGGCGCCGGAATAGTCGACGGCGATTTCCTGCGACGCCGCCATGTTGAACGTGATCTGCGAATTGGCCGGCGAGATCAGCGCGGCGGTCGACAGCGCCGTTTTCCATGCAGCGATTGCGAGCGCGCCCGTGGAGCCGTGGACCTGCAGCGTGATCGCGCCTGGACAGCTGCGTCGCGCCTCCGACGTCCTGGTTGGCGGCGCGGCGACGGATGACGCCCGGGAATCAGCGCCATCTGCGCGAACGGCGATCGGCCGGCGGGCAGCTTGTCGATCAGCTCGCGGTCGATGACGCGCTGCTCGCGTGGCGCTCTGCACGTCCACGATCGGCGTCTCACCGGTCGACCGTGATCGTTTCCTCGACGTCGCCGACGCGCAGCTCGGCGTCGATGGTGGCGGTGAAGGTGCCGGTCAACTGATGCCTTCGCGCTTCACCGTGCTGAAGCCCGGGCAACGCGAACGTCACGGCGTAGGTCCCGGGCGGCAGCAGCTCGATCCGGCATTGGCCGGTGCCGGCGGTGACAACCGACCGCACTCTTCTCGATGAGCGCCGGGCTCGACGCCTCGACCGTCACGCCCGGCAGCACGGCGCCGGATGCGTCCTTGACCTGCCCGGCGATCGACGCCTGGGCCTTGACGATTGCGAGAACGCCGAGAAGAACAATGAATGCGACGATGACTCGCGAGACACGCATGAGTGAATCCTCCCTGAACGTCGCCAGGTATGCGGGGCCCGCTGCCGCCTGCCACCTGCCCACCGCCGTCTAGAAATCGAACTGCACTCCAATCTTCGCGAACCGCGCGAGCAGGATCGACGTCGGCCGCAGCCACGTCGCGTATGCGTAGTTCACCGTCAGACACGGTGTTCACGTTGAAGACGTTGTAGACGTCGAAGCTGACGACCGTCTTCACGCGTCCGAGGCAGGATGAATCTTGCTGCGAACCGCATATCGACCTGGTTCAGGCGTTCGCCATACGTCGTTCCCGGCTCGACGATCGTCACCGGCAGGTTCGCGACGCCGCCCGACAGGGTCCGTCCGAGCGACGGCGCGACGACCGCGTTGGTGGCCGTGTAGTTGGCGTAGATCTCGGGGCCCGGCACGCTGCGGAAGGTGCCGCTGACCAGCACGCTCGGCTCGCGGAATCGTATAGCTGCCGGCGAACTTGACGTTCGGTGAGGAACGGCGACCGCTGTCGGCAATACTGCCCGGGATCCACTGGTTCGGCAATCGCCGCGGCATTGCCGGTCGGAGACGCGCCAGCACCTGCGGCGTCGTGGCATTCGACAGCGATCGTCACGCCGAGCAGCATTTCCGGCACCTTCTCGGCGACGTCGCAGATATCGGTCAAGCGTGCGGCTCCGTGCTGACGCCTCCTGCAGCCTCACGCCCGCCTGCGGCCGCATGCTGAGGTTCACGTCGACACCCTGCCAGCGTTCGATCTGGCTGCCGCAATTGCTCGCGAGGGTGACGAAGTTGTCCGCCGGCTGGCCGAAGCTCAGCGGGCTGGAGATCGCAGCAGACCAGACACCGTATAGCCGCCGCCGCCGGGCAGGCGCGATCGATGGCGCGCTGATGCTGAACCGATCTGAAGTCCGACGCGCGCTCACCGCACGGTTGTCGGTGACGACGAAGTTCTGGCAGCTGCGCGGCGGAAATACGCGACGTCAACCGAGGTGCGCGCGAACAGCCTCGCGCTGAAGACCCGCCGGAGAACTCCCAGTTCGCGGTGCGCTTGTCCCATCCGCGCAGCAGATCGGGATCGTAGACTGGCGCCTGGCCGTGCGCTGCCGAACGCCGGATTTCGCCATCGCGCCGCACTCGCCGCTGGCCAGCGGGCTCACGGATTGCAATCTCGGCACGAGCTGCGACTTCGCGTCGGCCCACGAGCGCGTCGTGCGTCACGAGCGCGTTGAGGCGGGCTGGATCGGCGGCGAGCGGCGAGCCGGCCGCTTCGCTCTGCAGGTAGCGGTTCAGGCTCACCTTCACCGCGGTCTTCCCGTTGCCGGTCGGGTCGCAGCTGAGGCGTAGCCGCGGCTCAGGTCGTGCCACGCCGTGTTCTTCTGCGCGTGGAACGTGATGATCGCGCGCCGGCGCGAGCATCGGCTCAGTCCCGCATGCTGCTCCGGATAGCTGCTGGCGAAATAGTCGTAGCGCAGGCCATGGCGGCTGGCTCGGCAGGCGCCGCCACGCTCCACTCTGTCCTGGCTGTAGCACGGCGAGATTGTGATCGACGTTCGACCTGGCCGTCAGAGCGGCGCGCGCGCTGGTGATCAGGTTCGGGACGCCGCCGTTGAACCGGTAGGTCAGCGACTGGCCGCCGTCGTTGGTGTCGCGCGCCTCGAATCCGTGGCTGTGCGTCACGCCTGGCTTTGTAGGCGTGCGCGCCCGTGATGGACGACGCGCCAAACCGGAGGTGGATCGCGTGACTCGGTCCGTTGCGGAAGTTGTCCGCCGCCCGGGCATCGCAGGCCGGAGGACTGCTCGTTCACCGTGATCATCTGCGGGCTCGAATCGGTCGCGCCAGGGCGAACGCTCCGGCCGAAATGGTTCGCGACGCCCGCCTCAGGCAGCGGAGGCGGTTCGTCACCGGTGACGTCCAGTCGATCACCTGCCGGCCGCTGGATGGGAAAGCGTTCCCGGATGTCGGCTTCAGGAGCCACGGTTGCGGAGACAACGCCGACGCACGTGCAGCCCATCTGGTCCGCCGCGAGAATCCCGATCTTGTTGCGCGGGCTCACCTGCCACGTCAATCGCGCGTCGCCGCCTTCGTAGTGGGTGTCCTTGAACGCCGGACTGATTCAAATCGGGCTCACAGGTCCAGGCGTTCGGGTTGTTCGCGTTCTTGTTGAAGAACATGTCGGCCACGTCGAGCTGGGAGCCCGAATAGAGTCCCGAGACACGTAGAACCAGATCTTTGTTCTGCCGGATCGGACCTCCGAATCCGGGATTGATGTCCACAGCTTTCTTGACGGCGTCCGGCGTGCGAAGCCCTGAGCGCCTCAGGTCGTCGGTCAAATTGCCCGCCTGCATCGCGTGCGTCGCGATGGCTGGAGAATGAAGGTGCCGTTGAACGTGCTGCCGCCTTCGCGCGGAACGATGTTGATGCGATCTGCCGCCGGTCGGCACCTCCGCCGTGTTGCCGGAGTAGTCCAGCGTGACCTCCTGACGCTGGCCATGCTGTAGATCAACCGCGTCGTGAAGCCGGTCGACGCTATCGCGTTCATCGTGATGCCGTCCATCGACGTCCACCCGTCGTTGCTCCGGCCGCCGTGCGACGACATCCCCTGCTCGCCGCGTTGATCACGCGCGCCGCCGACGTCCTGCGGCACGTTCGTGGTGATGCCGGGACTGAGCGCGCCGAGCGCCCAGATGTTGCGTCCCGCGGGAATGTTTTCGATGATGTCGCGGTCGACGATGCGCTGGCGGGCGGTGTTCTGACGTCCACGGTCGGCGCTTCGCCGGTCACCGTCACCGCTCTCTCGAGCGCGCCGACGCGGAGGTTCCCGCTGACCGTCGCGGTGAAGTTGCCCGTCAGCTCGATGCCTTCGCGCTTCAGCGTGTTGAAGCCGGCGAGCATGAACGTCACGGTGTAGCCGCCGGGCGGCAGGTTGACGATCTGAATGCTGGCCCGTCCCGTCGGTCACGGCGGAGCGGACGCGTTCGATGAGTGCGGCGCTTGCGACTTCAACCGTGACGCCTGGCAGCACGGCACCGGAGCTGTCCGTGACGGTGCCGGCGATTGAGCCTTCGCGCGGAAGGAAGCAACGGGAACCAGGGCGGCGAGAACCAGCAACGCGAGGGATCGTCGCAAGTCTTCCCATGGGGACTCCTTGTGCTGGGTTGCAGAACGGAACCGGCGAGGTGGGCGAGACACTACATCATTGGTTCAATGGGTGGGTTGCAATGGGTTCAGTCGGTTCATTGGGTTCAGCAGGTTCAATGGTTCAATAGGCTCGAGCAGCCATCGCCGAGGAGGCATTCGTGATCGACTATCGTTCGCTCGAGCAACGGCTCACGTCGGACCTGGGCCTGACGCGCAGACCCATCGCCATCGCCCTACAGGACTCGCCGCCGCCTGGTGTCCAGAAATTTGTCGGCTCCGTGCCCTCCGGTTGCACCTTCTGGAGCCTCGCTGGAGGGATGTTACCTTCTTCACGGTGCCGAGCGATCACTACAACTGCCCGATTGGCGTCGCATATTGCATAACATCCCGCTGCCTCCGGAACGATCCGGTGAGCTTGGGACACGCTCGGATTCATGACGAGCATCGCAGTGCTCTACGGATGGAAGAGGTTCCGGGCATCCCAGTGCTGCCGAAGACGCCGGCCGTGGTCGTCTACGCGCCGCTCGGCGACACGCCGGTCGAACCCGACGTCGTCATGTTCTGGGGACCAGCCGCGCGCGTGATGCTGCTTGCACGAAGCCGCACTGTCCGCCGGATCCACATGAGCATGATGACGCTGGGACGGCCGACGTGCATGGCGCTACCACGCGGCGCTCGCGCACGGCCTGGCGATCAGCATCGGCTGCGTCGGCAACCGCGTCTACACGGGTGTCGAGGAGGGCGAACTCTACGCCGCGGTCCCTGGACAGGAGCTCGCGAAGCTGGCCGACGCCGGCCGCACGATCAGCGCCGCGAACGCGAAGCTGCAGGATACTTCACGAGGCGCGACGGCAGGAGCTGACGACTGGATTGACGTGATCGCGTCAGCGCGCCGTCGCCGGTTTCGCGAACACCTTCGCATCAACCGGCACGTTCGCCTGATGCTGCTCAGCTTGATCGTCATCTGCATGTAGGTCTGGCTCACCGTCCACGTGAACGGCATCTTGACGCCGGCGACGTCGCGATAGTCGTCGTAGTTGATCTCGGTCGGAACCGGACCGACCGGCGTGGCGTTCCAGCGCACGCAACCGCACCAGCAGGCCCGACTTGGTGTCGAAATAGCAGGTTCACGGGAAGCAGCCCGGCGGTTGGTGCCCTGAACGATCTGGACGGGCATCGATCGTCGATCGCCGTTGCGGCCAACCTTCCATCCGTTGAACGCCTGCTTGAGTGCCCGCGGGAAACGCGACGAGCGCTTCCGAGCCGGTAGCGATCGAGGTTGCCGCTCGTCAGCGTCTCGAGCGGCGCCGGCGCCGTCGGGCCCGCCCACCAGCCGCTGCGTGCCGTCGAAGACCGCGATGAGCTGTCGCCATCGGGCATGTGGATGATCCACGTCCGCTGGTTCGGCGCCTTCGCGTAGATGTCGACCGGCACTTCCTTGTGGTCGGTGTCGAACCCGGAGTATGTGCCCCTTCGCGGTGAAGCTCGTGAGCTTCGCGAGCTGCGCGGTGCCGCCGAGCGCCTGCAAGGTACTTGTCGAGGATCTGCTCGCGGCGCTCATGCGCGGTCTGTCGCCGGGAAAGTTGATCACGTTCGGATCGTCATCCGGCTCGCCGTATTGCAGCGACAGGCGCGGCGAGTTGACCGGGCGTGTTGCTGCCCCGGTGACACGTGAAGCAGGTCACCATCGGCCGGCCGACCGAAGTTGCTCTCGTTGATCGCCGTTCATCATCGCGATCATCTGGCGCGCGCGCGCGGATGCGCGGCGTCCAGTCGCCAAACGCTTCGTGCGCTCGAGGACGGCCTCCTTCGAGTGGCAGAACGTGCAGTCCTCGCCCATCGACGAGGCGAACATCCCCATCACGTCGAAGAACGTGTCGATCGGAATGCCTTTGAGCACCTGGATGTTGCGGAACAACTGTTCGCGTCAGTCGGCGGCTGGGCGGGTGCCGGCTGCTGCTGCGCGACACCGCAGGCAACCGTATCGATCGCGCTGCCAGCCAGGCCAAGCATCGCCGCCAACGGCCGCCCACGACGACGCGCGTATCTGCATCCCGGGTTGTCATGGCGCGCGCATATACCGCATCCGGTTCATAGTGGAAAAGTGGAAGACTGGAGGACGCGGAAGAAGTACAGTTTGAAGTCGGCAAGTCGCTAGGCGGCAACGAGCTGCGCTGAAGTCCCAACTAGTCCGTTCGGGATGTCCTTGCTGCGGCGTGTGTTCTTCGCCGTGGAGTGAACTGGATTTCCGCAAAGATGCATCGCCAGCCCGCGCGCTTCCTGAATCAACGCCTGGTCGGTCCTGATGTCGGTATCGCGGAGTGCCTCCAGGCAATCCACGCAGTTCGTCGGCCTCTTCGAACACGCGTTCGCCTTCCCTCCTGAGCCTCCGGCGGTAGACGCAGCGCGCGTGACACGCAGCTGGAGGCCGACTGCCATCGCAAAGAGTCGTGTCGTTCCTGAACGTCTCGTGGCGTGCATGCGTCGCGAGTAGTGCAGGGCATAGTGCACGCTCGAATTTTCGAAGGAACTGAAGGACCGCGAGTCACACTCTCGTCGGCGACTTTCTCCTTACTTTTCCACGTTCTCCAACTTTTCCAATTTTTCCACTTTCTTCAGGGACATCTGGTAGCATCCGCATCATCCTGAGGCGGCCGAATTCGCACTCGAGATAGAAGGAGGCGAAATGCGCGGCATCCTGGCGTTCGCAACGATCTCCCTGGGCCTACTGCTCGCCACCGCATCGCTCCAGGCACATCATTTCGTTTTCCGCGACCTACGACGGCAACAAGCCCATCACCCTGCGCAGGCACCATCGTCGAGATGGGGTGGCGGAACCAGCACGCGCACCTCTACGTGGACGTCAAGAAACGCGAGACGGCAAGGTGCGTGACGTGGGAAGTCGAGAGCGCGGGGCCGACCACGCTGATGAAGCAGGGGCTGCGGGAAGGAAGATTTCGTCGGCGCGGAAGTCGTCATCAGGGCTTCCTCGCGAAGGACGGCAACGCCGACCGTCAACGCCAGCACGCTTCACGCTCGTGGAGTCGAAGAAAGAGTTCGTCAACGACGAAAAGACCCCGTAGGTCTGGAGCCCCGACCATGACGCGCTTGCACGATCGCCTCGGCGTCGCGCTGGCGCTGGGCGCACAGTCGGCGCGCGCCCGCGCAGGCGCGGCCCGACTTTCCGGCACGTGGAGGCTCAACCAGGCGAAGAGCAGCCGCAGCGCACGTCGGCAACACGCCGGACATCCCCTTCCCGGAGCCAGATTGAGGTCAAGCAGTCGCGCGAACCCGACATCTCCGGTCCTGAGCACCAGCGTCGCGGCGGCAGCCGATCTCCGCCGTCTACAAGCTCGATGGCGGCAAGGTGACCGTGCAGGCGCCCGAGGGATCTCCGAGGACCGGCGACGCCAGGGTGGACGGCGGAAAGCTGGTCGTCACGTCGCGCCGTTCGTTCTCCTCGCCGCCGGAGATATCGTGGTCGAGTTCAAGGAAATCTGGAGCCTCGACGGCAACGCCCTGACGATCGAGAAACGCGCACGCAGAGCGGAGAATCGAGCACGCAGAAAGCCGTCTACGACAAGGTCTAGTTGGAGCCCAGGGGCCGCTATCGCATGCGTCGTCGCGTGCCTGGACGTGGCCGATCGCTGCGGCTGCTGTCTGCCGCCACCACCCATTCCATCCCGCCAACCGCGACGGCGCAAACGTCCCGCGCGCGTCGTCCGCCGGATCTGCAAGGCGTCTGGCGCGCTGGAACCTGGCGAAATACGACCTCGAGGATCACGGCGCCAAACCCGGGCGTCCCGGCCGGCAGAGGCTTCGTCGTCGATCCCGCTGACGGGAGGATTCCACTATCGGCCCGAGGCGCTCGAGAAGCGCCGAGCAACTTACGAGAGCGCCAAGAACCGGATCCCATGGAAGAACGCGGATCCGTTCGTGAAGTGCTATCTGCCGGGCATTCCGCGCATGACCGTATCTCGGATGGCCGTTTCAGATCATCCAGACGCCCAGAGTATCGTCTGACCTTCGTACTGAGTGGGCGCACAAGAAGCGCATCGTCCCGATCAACAGCAAGGCCGCGCCGCCGGTCGAGGACGACACCGCGTGGATGGGCATGGCCCGCGGCCGTTACGACGGCAACTCGCTGGTCGATCAACCTGACGAAGTTCAACGGCTACACGTGGTTCGACATGGCCGGCAATCTACCAGCAGCGACGCGCTGCAGGTCGTCGAGCGCTACACGCCAGATCAACGCCGACACGCTGCAGTACGAAGCGACGATGACCGATCCGAAGGTGTTTACGCGCCCGTGGACGACTCGGATGATCCATCCAGCGCCAGAAAGACATCGGCACTTCTCGATTACGAGTCGCACCGCGATGCTGGACGAGATGGGCGTTCACCACACGTGGCCGAGAGACTTCTGACGTCAGTAACTGACGAGGACCTGAGCATGACGCACGCGAGACACGTCATCCTGTTGTCGATGGCGGCGTCATCGCGTCGTGCTCGCTGTGACGTCTCGTTCCCGTCAGCGGCCAGCTGGGACGCCCCGGCGGCCTGGCGGGCGTGGACGGCGGCGAGTCGCTCCAATGCGACCGCGCCGGGGCCGATTCCCGCGGCGGCCGGATGGCCATCCCGACCTCAGGCGGCGACCTTCAACGGATCGCTCGGCGGCGTCGACGCACCGTCATTCTCGAGGAACATCCGGCAGGGTTCGGCGTGCTGGGCGGGACAAGAGCCTCGATCATCGACTCCGCCGGACGGAGTCATTCCGTATCAGCCATGGGCGCCTGACGGAGCGGGACCGGCCGCGGGGAAGACGCCAACGGCTACGAGGACCAGGTCGGCCACTGCGAGTTCTACGACATCGGCCGCATCCAGCTTCACGCAGGATACATGTTCTTCGAGGGCAACAACTTCATCATCAACGCAACACGCAGCACATCACGCGCATCGTTGCCCGCTGGACCGGCGCGAGCACCTTCCTTCGGGCATCCGGCTCTGGCTGGGAGACCCGATTGGCTCATTGGGAAGGCGACACGCTCGTCGTCGACAGCACGAATTTCAACGAGAGGCCGCGCATGTCGCTCGGCGGCGACTTTCACGGCGCCGACGTGCCCGCGTCGTCGAGCGCTTCACGATGCTCGACGCCGAACACCATCAAGTGGACGATGACGCTCGACAACTCGAAGGTGTTCACGCGGCCCTGGACGATGACGTCGCCGGCCCCGATGAAACCGGCATGCAGCCGGCTGCCGACCTGACATCGAGGACACCTGCCACGAGGGCAACGTTGACCTCGTGCATCTGAAGAACAGCGCGCCGAGGAAGGCTGCACGGGCCGGCTTGGCCAACCAACGGTGTGTGCGATAGGAGATTGAACATGAGCACGAGCAATTCGCTGCGCTGGCGCTCTTCACCGCGACGGTTGTCGCAGCGATTGTCAACCGGCCAGTTGCCGGTGCTCGGCCAGGGAAGGCCGCGGCGGACGCGGCGGCGAGGGGCGTCAGGGCGGTCAGGCCCAGAACTTGCCGGAAGCACCGCCGATCGGATTCTTCGGCAGCTACCGCGTCGCCGGCGACAAGACGGGATCCGATCGAAGCTGCCGATCCTCGGCGCGTGGCGGATCAATTTCGACCCGGTCAGACCCGGCGCTGAAGCTCGCGAATCGCTTCAAGGACACCGGCACGGTGATCTATACGGCGGAGAACGGCGGCATCAAGCGGGAGGTGTTTCATGCTGGCCGCCGACCAAGGCCGACTACAAAGAACGTCTTCACCGACGATGCGCGCGAGTTCTTCTTCAAGCTCGACGGCAAGAACATCTATCCAAACCCGCAGGGACCGAACGGGCTGGGCCAGACCGTGGCCATGTGGCTGGTCGATCGCAACACGCTGTATCGCGAACGCGCGACCAAGGGCGTCGTCGGACGAGCGCGTGATGTATCGCGTCTCGCCCGACGGCAAGACGCTCGTCTCGGACCAACCTCAACGCGGACGGCGAACAGCGGTCATCAGGTCTGGGATCGGATCCCGATGCCGCAGCGTTAGCGCTTGGCCGTGCAGGGCCGACCTCAAGGTCGGCCCCTACTTCGGCGAGCCCCTGTCGCACGTTCGCGCGGGCGCGCTCCAGCACTCGAACCAGGCGGTGCGTAATGCGAGCCCCGCCAGTAGATGCGATCGCATCCCGGGCACCGGTGGAACTCGCGGAAACAGGCGCGCGTGTCGGGCAGCAGCCGATCCGCCACCGCGTCCACCTCCACCGGGACGCAGCGTGGCGTGTTGCAGCGCATGCAGCGTGGTAAATGGCGCCATGCTGGCCGGCGAGATCGCATCTGCTCGAGGATTTCCGCGAACTGCCATTCGATCCGTGTCGCACCCAGTAGCCGTGGCGCACGACGGCTCCGCTTGCGAGGAGGCCGACGTCACGCGCGTCAGCGCGACGCGCCCTCGTCCGCCGCCACGCTCGGCGACTTCGCGCGTCGTCGGTGAGCAACAGCCGTCAACGCTCGGCGAGACGCAGCAGCGAGGCGAGCTTCCGCAGGTGGACGTCCAGCACGAACCGCACGGGCTGACGGCGGATCGCTGCCCGTGCGCCGGAGGCCGCCGACATCGATGGAACGAAACGCCGGATAGACCGCCACCGCCTCACGTCCCTGCAACCGGTGCGTGAAATCCACGGCTCCTCGCCGTTGACGAGAACGACGTCGACTTCCGGATGCGGGACCCCAAGCGCCTGATGACGTCTTCTACGGACGAAGGGGCGATAGGGCATGCCTGAAGCGCGCCCCACGGTAGCGGGCGGGCAGAAAGTCGTTGAGCTGCGCGCAGAAGCGGAACGACAGTTCGGTCAACGGAGAAAGCTCCAGCGCTATATTCGCGCCATTCGCCGCACCAAGGAGGGCCATCGTGAAATACACTGGTTCCCGCGGCTGGCGTCATCCTGTTCGCGTGGCTCGGCGCCGCGTCACTCCAGGCCCACCATTCGCCGTCGGCAATCTCTCGACATGTCGAAGCACCTCTCCGTCACCGGCACGCTGATGCGAGTCGATTGATCAATCCGCATCATCGTGCTCGCCGTCGACGGCGAAGCGGCGAGGCCGGGCAAGGTCGAGCAGTGGACGTTCCAGAGCAATCCGCCGTCCTGGCATCAAGAGCGTCGTGGCTCGCGCGCGCCGACTTCGCGAAGGCCATCGGACAGCAAATCACCATCCAGGCCGTGAAAGCGAGGGACGGCTCCCTCTACGGCTACATGGACCGGATCAAGCTGCCCGACGGGCATGTCGCACGAACTCCTCAACAGCGCTGACCCGAAGTGAGTGCAGTAGGATATGACAACGAGCAGTTCTCGGCCTCGTTGCGTCCTCTCGTTCTCGTGCAGGGGTCGCCGTCCTCGCGCAGCAGGCACGCCATCCCGACCTGAGCGGGCGTCTGGAGCTACGCGATCGACCGCGCCCCCGCCGCGCTGAAAAAGAAGTACATTATGGCTGGGCTGGTCACGATTCAGAAGATCGATCAGAGCGCGCGCGTCACGGCGACGCGAGCACGGTGAAAGGCGTCCAGCCGTCCACGCCACGCCTGACATTCAAGCCCGAGTTCCAGGCAAAGGTGAGGGACCTCGCGGGATCACGGAGAGCCGCACCGACTCCGGTGTTCGCCTGCGGCAAGCCAGGCGTGCCGCGCATCGGCCCGCCGCGGAAGATCGTCCAGTCGCTCAGGCGAGACGATCTTCCTACGAGGACATCTCCGGCGATCCGGGCACCGCGTCATTCCGACGGACGGCGCGTCCGCATCGCCAGTATCCAAACCCGTCCGCCTACGGCGACTCGATCGGCAAGTGGGACGGCGACGTGTTCGTCGTCGACGTCACCGGCTTCGGCGATGACACGTGGTTTGGCGAAGACGGCTACTTGCCGACACCGACGCGATGCACGTCGTCGAGCGGATCTGGAAGGACGGCGACAACATGGTCTGGCAGGCAACGGTCGAGGAGCCGAACGCCGCTGCCGTGGGTCGCGTCAGCGCGCGGCTGACTCAAGGCGTCAACGGACTCGTGCTCGAAGAGTTCACCGAGGTGCGTGGAAAGCGACAGGCCGCGGCTGCTGAACGACGACCATCATCTGCAGCGGTAACACCCGATTTATCTCGGTCCCCACTCCTGATCGCTTCGCGAACGGCCTCGCGCGACGAGGCGCTTGAACGCCTCGTCGTGCAGCGCGTCGTTGTCGGGCGACGGCGTGTCCATGTAGGCGATTTCGACGATGACCGCCGGACGCGACGCGAGCCGGTTCTCTCCCTTGCAGCCATTGCAGGTGCGCAGCCCGCGATCGACCCAGTTCGGCGTTGCATCGCGCGCGGATAGCCGAGACGCACGTGGCGGTTGACGATCCTCGGCGAGCGCGCAGGCTTTCCTCCTGCTGACCGTTTGTCCCGTCGAACCACGGTTTCCGTCCCCGGTCTCCTGCCCGCCGTTGTTGTGAATCGCGATCACGAGCGAGGCGTCGATCCAGTTGGCATAGCAACGGCTCCGGCGTTGATGCTCTTCGCGCGCATAGTCATCAACGCCGACGTTCCATATCCCGCGGGCGTGCCGAGCCGCCTGGGTGAAATACCTGGCCGCCTCCTGCCAGCGTCGGACGTCCGACGGACCCGCGGCCCGTCGCTGTTCCTGGTAGCGCGCCATCTGCGCATTGATGGCTTTGCCGCGAGGAGCTCGTCGCGGAGGTACTTGCGATGTCCCAGCTGACGTTAGGTCCTCGACGATGCCGTCGGATGGGCGACGCTGGAGGTGCCAGGTCCCCAGGACTTCGTCCCAGCACCATCCGTGACCCGGGGCTGACGGAGAACCGTCCCCCCTCCGCAAGCGGACCGTCGCTTCCCCGACCGTGCCCGGGGCGCGCGGGGACATCGCGTGCCGCGGCATCGCGGCAGGAACTTGCCCGACTGGCAGCCCGTCGATCGTGAACCTGTATTCCACGACGCGCATAGCGCCGACAGACGCTGTGGTCCTGAATAATCTGATCGAGCAACGGCTCGATGTTGCCGGACGGCTCGTAGGTCAACGCCCGCTGGCTGAGATCGATGGCAATCGTTCCCGATGCCGGGGACGTCGATCGAACCTGCCACGCCGAGCACGCGAACCGCCGGCCTGTCGCGGCGACAGCAGCCGCTCGTAGTTGCGGCGGCGCAATGCCAGCGCGCGCGCTCGATTTGCGTGGCACCGCGTCCGGCCGTCGGCGGTACGCGGGCTGCTGCGCGTGCGGAGACGGCAACAACAGTGCGAACGCACCCGACGACTGAGCAGCAGCGGCGACTGAACGAGACGCACGCGATCGCGGGTGCAACGGATGCTACCGGGCGGACTGATGTTCTCTAAAAGCGCAGCTCTGCGAATAGAATTCTCGTTTCGCACCGATCAATTCCACATCTAGAGGACAAAGACAACATGGGCAAAGCCCCGGAGGGGGTCCGCATCCTGGACATGACACATCGTCCACGTCGGGACCGACCTGCACCCAGATTCTGGCGTGGTTCGGCGCCGACGTCATCAAGATCGAGCGGCCGGGTGAGGGCGACCCGACGCGCGGCCAGCTGCGCGACATTCCCGGCGTCGACAGCCTCGTATTTCACGATGCTGAACAGCAACAAGCGCGGCATCACGCTGAATCCGAAGACCGAGGCCGGGCAAGAAGATCTTCACGAAGCTGATCGAGAAGTGCGACGTCATGGTGGAGAACTACGCGCCCGGCGCGATCGATCGCATGGGCTTTCCGTGGGAGAAGATCCAGCAGATCAATCCGCGGATGATCTACGCCTCGGTGAAGGGCTTCGGTCCCGGTCCTTTCGAAGACTGCAAGGTCTACGAGAACGTCGCGCAGTGCACCGGCGGCGCCGCCTCGACCACCGGCGAGATCGATCGCGTCCCGCTCGGTGACCGGCGCCCAGATCGGCGACTCCGGCACCGGCATCCACCTGGTCGCCGGAATCCTCGCAGCGCTCTTCCAGCGCGAAAAGAGCGGACGCGGCCAGCGCGTGCACCTGCGCGATGCAGGATGCGGTGCTGAACCTCTGCCGCGTGAAGCTGCGCGATCAGCAGCGCCTGGCGCACGGTCCGCTCAAAGAGTATCCGCAGTATCCCAACGGAACGTTCGGCGACGCCGTGCCGCGCGCCGGCAACGCCTCCGGCGGCGGCCACCCGGGCTGGATCGTCAAGTGCAAGGGCTGGGAGACCGATCCCGACGCCTATATCTACGTGATCGCGCAGGCGCAGGCGTTTCCCGACGCCTGGCCAAGGTCATCGGCCACGCCGATTGGCTCGAGGATCCGAACTTCAACACGCCTGACGCACGCCTTCCCAGCCTGGCTTACGTCTTCTCCGAAATCGAGAAGTGGACGATGACCATGACGCAAGATGGAGATCATGGCCATCGCTCAATCCGCTGAACGTGCCGTGCGGGCCGATTCTCTCGATGAAGGAGATCGCCGAGGAGCCCTGCGCTGCGCAAGATCGGGAACCGTCGTCGAAGTCGACCATCCGCAAGCGCGGGAAGTATCTGACGGTCGGCAATCCCATCAAACTGTCGGATTCGCCTGCCGACGTCCGGTCGCTCGCCGCTGCTCGGCGAGCACACGGAAGAAGTGCTCCTGGGGCGTGGTCGGCCCCAATGACGAGGAAATCGCGGCGGCGCGTCAGCAGGGAGCAATCTAGTGGCCGGCCCGAAGTACAACGTCCTGATTCTCGGCGCCTGGTGCCGAAGAGCGAGCTGCACCGCGATGATCGAAGCCTCGCCTCCCCCACGTTGCACCTGCAAGACGGGAAAGAGAGAGTGTGTGATGCCGCTGTTTGCCTTCGACGGGACCTTTAACCTCGACCAGCCGGGGACCGAGCAACGATACCAACGTCATCTCGGTTTCGGTGACGTCACACCGGACCCAAGCATTCACTTCAAGGGCATCGGCACGCGTTTCGGCGCCGTCGGCAGGCTCGCGGTGGTAATCTTCGGCGCTGGCGGACGCGAGCGCGTAGACGGCGCCGTCAGGCGCATGAAGCCGACCTGCGCAACGGCGCCGGCGCGCCTCGTGGATCATCGTCGGCTTAGCCGCGGCGCGGCCCTGGCACTCGCCTTCGCCGCTGAACAAGGTCTGCGACAAGGCACTGACGTGCGCTTCCTCGGTCTGTGGGACTGCGGTGCCCGTCGCCCGGCGTCGCCGCGGTCCCCATCAACATCGGCTGGGATCTCGATCTTCCTGACAACGCGTGCACAGCAGTGCTTCCATGCGGATGTCGCTCGACGAGCGGCGCATCGACTTCGCTGCATCGGCCCGACGCCACGGTTGCGGACGCCAAACCAGGAGGGCCGGCTGTTCGAGGTGTGTTCCGCGCGGCGTGCATTCCGACGTCGGCGGCGGCAAGCGATTGCCCCGGGGCTGTCGAGCATCGCGCTCAACTGGATGTTCACCAAAGCCGCAGCGCGCGGTCTGCTCGATCGATTCGACCGTTGTCAGCGGCGGCAACGCGGCCCAGGTGTGACGCGCGCGCGCCGTGGTCTCTGGTCATGATCGCCCGGCCGTCGAAGCTGGCGCAGCCGCAGCGTCCGCTGGAACGACGTCGTGCACTCGACGGTCCCGTTCCGGCCGAGCGACCCGATGACCCGCTACAACAATCCACCGGCGAACCTCGTCGTCGTTGACGACGCGGGAACGCGACCGGGCACTTCGTGTCCGGCGTGCCCGCAGGAGCCTGTGGAAAGTTCCAAAGCTCCGGGTTCCAAGCTCGCTTTGAAGCTTACTGGAGCTTTAGCAAGCGATACTCCCGCCGCCCCCTTCGCTCTTCGAGCTTCGGCGGGGCAAGCGGGAGGCTTTGGATGCGATTCACGGCTCGCACGTTCGTCCTGACGGGATGCGTGGCGCTCACCTGTTCTTGGCGCGGCTGCGCACCGAAGCGACGCGCAGCAGGTGCCGGGCGTCATGTGGGAGCGTATATCCCACCCAGCTCGTTCCCGGTCAGACCACGGTTCTGCACCTGGCGCTCCCTAGAAACAATCCCGTGCAGTCGATCGAAATCACGCCGCCGGCCGGCGTTGCCGTCACGGGTATGACCGCGCGCGACTCCTCAACCAGGGATCGATCTGGTGGGAATTCACCGTGAACGTCGCCAGGATGCCGCGCCAGGACCGCAGAACGCTCCGTGGCCGTGCAGCAGAGACAGGACGCACGGCGCCGGTCGCGCTGACGATTCCGAACCATGTCCCCGATATTTCAATCTCAAAGTGATGTCCGCGCAGGTGAGATCAGCCGATGGTCGACGTGCAGTTCACCGCCTCGGACCGGGGCGGGTCGTTCAGCGTGGCGCCCTGACGTCTGGTTCCCGCTGTCCTGCGGCCCGGGGTCAGCCCCGAGGCGGGCATCGTCAGGGGCAGAAGTTCGACAGCGGCACGATCCGCGCGAGCATTCCGAATCCGCGCATCTGCTGGCCGGTCCATGCCGGCGCTCCGGCCGCCGGCAATCACTGCGACCTGCAGGTTCCGCGCGACCGACACGAGCGGCACCGACAGCAACACGTCCGCGACGGCATTCGATTTCAAGTGAGGGGACGTCATGCGTGCAGCATCATTCGCGCTTGCGGTGCTGATTGGCCTGCTGTTCGCGGTGCCGTGCGCCCGCGCGCAGGAGTGGATCAGTATCAGAACAACGAAAGATGGCTTCAGGTCGTCTTCCGTACCCAGCCGAAAATCAGCGTATACCGTCTGGACGACTCAACAGGGTTACGTTCTGCCGGCGCGTGGTACAGCGCCGACAGCAACGCGGCAGCTAAGTATCGATGACGGTCGTCGATTACAACGGCATCCGAGCGGCTCGGCATGGAGCGGTCGGAGAAGTGTCCGATTGGCGCCGAGACGTGTCAGGGCCAGCCGGCCGGCGGCCTGCGTGTCTGTCATCGGGCCCGGCTACGCGACGCAGGACATCCGCGACGCGATCGTCTACGCGACGTTCGAAGTACTGCAGAAGGACGTGAAGGTCTCCGAGTATCTGTGGAACTGGCGGGACCTCGTCGAGGGCCATCAGCTCCAGCTGACCAACACCGCCGACCAATCACGCACGCACTGCCATCCTCTGATGCACGAGAACAAGCTGTACATCCAGGACGCCACGGTCCCGAAGGGCTACCCGGAGCCGGGCTTGTTTCAGCGAGTCACTCGGGTACGTGGACAAGGACGGCAAGCGGCATTCGCTACCAGGCTGTTTATTCGAACCAGTTTCACGGGCTGCGCATCGACCCGGTGCCACCGCTCGTGCGGCCGGCTGTTCCCGCTCCGGCTCCGGCCGCCACGCCAACCGGCGGCAGATAATCGGCATAAGCGCAAGAGCATCAATGAGTTGACGTCAGCCTGTTGACAGCTCATATGTCGGTCACCCAGGATAGTGAGTGATTGTTTACTCACTATGCCGCGACACCGATTTACTAACACGCGCGACCGCATCGAAACCGCCGCCGTTCACCTGTTTGTGGACAAGGGGGTCGCCGATACGACGGTCAGGGACATCGCCAGGGCACTGGAGATGTCCGAGGGCGCGCTCTATCGCCACTTTCCCAGCAAGGAGCAGCTGGTCTGGCAGGTGTTCGAGCGCCACTACATCGAGTTCACCGGGCGGCTCCTGAAACTCGCGGAAACCGAATCGAGCACGCGCGGAAAGCTGGCCGCGATGATTCGCGGCTTCTGCCGTGCGTATGACGAAAACCCGAGGCTGTTCCGGTTTCTTCTCTTCGTTCAGCACGATCAGCTCGGCAAGCTGGCGCCCGACACGCCCACACCGGTCGAGGCCGTTCGCATGGTGATTGGCAGCGGCATCGCATCGGGAGAGCTCCCGCCGCAGAACGCGGACCTGGCCACGTCGCTCGTCTTCGGCGTCGTTCTTCAACCGGTCCAATTCGCCGCGTACGGGCGGCTGACCGCGGACATGGGGTCAGTGTCAGAACGGCTCGTCGCCGCCGCGTGGGCCGCGGTGTCCACGGTCTGAAGTGAGATTGTGATGGGTTCGCCACTCGCGCCGGCTCATGACGACACGGCGCTTCGCGCCGCTCTTCGTCACGCAGTTCCTGGGCGCGTTCAACGACAACCTGCTCAAGAGCGCGCTCGGGATCGTGCGTGACCTACCGGCTCGCCGAGCAGGTGCAGCATGGCCGCATCCTCGCTGGTGATGATCGCCGGCGGCATCTTCATCGCGCCGTTCTTCCTGTTCTCCGGTGCGTCGGGCACGCTGGCCGATCGCATGGACAAAGCGGCGATTGCGCGCTGGGTGAAGATCGCGGAGATCGCCATCATGGCGCTTGGCGCGTGGGGACTCTGGCAGCAGAGCGTGCCGGCTGCTCTTCGGGTCGCTGTTCTGCCTCGGTATCCATTCGACCGTATTCGGCCCCATCAAGTACGCCTTACTGCCGCAGCATCTCCGGGACGAGGAGCTCGTCGCGGGCAATGCCCTGATCGAGGCGGGAACCTTTCTCGCGATCCTGCTCGGCACGATCCTCGGCGGCGGCGTCGTCCTGATTGCGAACGGCGCGATGATTGTCGGCGCATGCGGCGTGACGGCCGCCGTCGTCGGATCGATTGCGGCGCGCGGCATCCCTCCGGCACCGCCGGCGCCCGACCTCGATCGCCACGCGGCCGCACCTGATCCGCGACTCTGTGTCCGTCGTGCTTCACGTCGCGCACCGCCGCAGGCTGCTCCTGCCGATCCTGGCCATCTCGTGGTTCTGGCTGTTTGGCGCGACGATCGTGTCGGGCCTGCCGACGCTCGCGAAAGATGTGCTGTTCGCAGACGAGCAGGTCGTGACGCTGATGCTGGCGCTCTTTGCCGTCGGCGTCGGCATCGGCTCGATGCTGGCCGAGCGGCTGCTGCACGGCGACGTGTCGGCGCGCGCTACGTGCCGCTGGCGGCCATCGTGCATGGCGGTGCTGCGCGATCGACCTGCACGTGGCGAGCGCCGGCCGCGCGCCACGGCGGCGCTGACCGGCGTCGATTGCGTTCATCGGCGATCGCAGCACGCTGGCGCATCCTCGCCGACCTGGTCGGCCTGGCGGCCGCGCGGCGGCTTGTTCTGCGTCCCGCTCTATGCGGTGCTGCAGCACGAGAGCGAGCCGGCGCACCGGGCGCGCGTCATCGCCGCGAACAACATCATCAATGCGATTGCCATGACCGTGGCGGCCGTCGGTGCCGCGGCGCTGCTGGCCCAGGGCGTGAGCATCGGGCAGAGTGTTCGTCCTGTGCGGCATCGCGACGATCACGATAGGCGTCGCCGCGGCGTGGATCCTGCGCCGCGACATCACGAAGACCATCGGTGCGCCTCGTTCTGCGCGCTGCTCTACCGCGTCGAGGTCGAAGGCCTCGAGCATGTCCGCGCGGCGCTCTGCCGCACGCGGTCATCGCCGCCAACCATGCGTCGTTCCTCGACGGCCTGCTGCTCGGCGCGTTCCTGCCGGGCGACCCGATCTTCGCGGTCGATACGTTGATCGCACGGAAGTGGTGGGCGCGACCGTTCCTGGCGCTGGTGAATGCGCTGCCGGTCGATCCGACCAACCCGCTGTCGATCCGGGCGATGATTCGCGCCGTCGAAGCACGGGTCGCCGTGCATCATCTTCCCTGAAGGCCGCATCACGACGACCGGCTCGCTGATGAAGGTGTACGACGGGCCGGCCGTGATCGCCGAGCGCGCATCGGCGCCGCTCGTCCTCGTGCGCATCGAGGGCGTCGAGTTCACGCCGTTCTCGCGGCTGGCGGGCAAGGTGCGGCGGCGCCTGTTTCCGCGCATCCGGATCCGCATCCTGCCGCCGCGCCGCGCTGGCGGCGCCGGAAGGCGTGACGGGACGCGCGCGCCGGGCGGCGCTGCGCCGCGCGCTGCGCCGATGAGATGGTGCGGTCGACGTTCGCGACCGCGCGTATCGACACGACGCTCTTCGACGCGCTGCTCGAGGCGCGGCAGACGCACGGCGGCTCGCACATCGATCGCCGACGACCTCGAATCAGCAGCCGATGACGCTATCGCGCGCTCATCACCGCGAGCTTCGCGCTCGGGCGTCGCTCGCGACGCGCTCGAAGGCAACGCGAGCGGGTCGGCGTGCTCCTGCCGACGTCGCGCGCCGCGCTCGTCACGTTCTTCGGCCTGCAGGCGACCGGGCGCGTGCCCGCGATGCTGAACTTCTCGACCGGCCCGGCATCGGTCCAGAGCCGCGTGCCGCGGCTGCCGAGATCTCGCTGCGTCATCACCGCGCGCCGCTTCATCGAGCGCGCGAAGCTCAGGCCGCTCGTCGCCGCGCTCGAGCCGCACGTCACGATCGTCTACCTCGAGGACATCCGCGGCGAGATCGGAGCCGTGGCAGCGCATCGCTGCGGCGGTGCGCGCCGCCGTGAGCCGGCCCGTGCCACCGGCCTGAGCGTGCCAACGACGCCGGCTGTCGTGCTCTTCACGTCGGGGTCGGAGGGTGCGCCGAAGGGCGTCGTCCTCAGCCATCGCAACCTGCTGGCCAATCGCCACCAGCTTGCGTCGGTAGTCGACATCAGCCCGAAGGACGTCGTGCTCAATGCGCTGCCGGTGTTCCACAGCTTCGGACTGACCGGCGGCCTGCTGCTGCCGCTGCTCGTCGGGCGTCCGGACGTTTCTCTATCCATCGCCGCTTCACTACCGCACCGTCCCCGAGCTGGCGTACGGCATCAACGCGACGATCCTCTTCGGCACCGACACGTTCCTCGCCGGCTACGCCCGCGTCGCCGACGAGTACGACTTCTATTCCAGTGCGCTACGTGTTCGCCGGCGCCGAGCGCGTGAAGGCCGGAGACGCGCCGCGTCTGGTTCGACAAGTTCGGCATCCGCATCCTCGAGGGATACGGGACGACGGAGACCGCTCCCGCGATCGCCGTGAACACGCCGATGCACTTCAAGGCCGGCACCGTGGGGCGGCTGCTGCCGGGCATCGATCACCGCATCGATCGCGTCGAGGGCATCGCGGAAGGCGGCCGGCTCGTTCGTCCGCGGGCCGAACGTGATGCTCGGCTACCTGCGCGCCGAGACGCCCGGCGTGCTCGAGCCGCCCGCCGGCGGCTGGTGCTGACACCGGAGACATCGTCGAGATCGACGCGGACGGGCTTCGTCACCATCAAGGGTCGCGCGAAGCGATTCGCCAAGGTGCGCCGGCGAGATGGTGCCGCTCGGCGCCGTCGAGGAACTTCGTCGCCAAGGTGTGGCCGGCCGCGACGCACGCGGTCGTCGACCGTGCCCGATGCCAAGCGTGGTGAACAGATCGTGCTCGTCACCGATCACCAGGAGGCCAACCGCGGCGCGCGCTGCGAGCGCCGCGCGGGCGGCCGGCCTGCTCGAACCGTTCGGTCCCGCGCCGCAGTCGCCTGCGTCGCCAGCGTGCCGGTCCTGGCACGGGCAAGATCGATTACGTCAACGTCGGCCAGCTCGCCTCGCAGCTGGCGTAAGCGCGTCCTAGCCGAAAAGCCCACACGGGTTGACGGACGCGGGCGTAGTATAGCGGCCGTCGATGCCGGGCGAAACGCGAGGTATGCCAATGAGCGATCCGCGAGACAGTCCCGTAGACACGCGCGAGTGGCTGATGTTCACCAGGCAGCAAGCGACGGGCATTCTCCGAAGCGCACCGCCTGCGCCTGGTGGGCAAGCTGTGGTGGGCGAACGTCATCTTCGTCGTCGTGCCGGTTGTCTTCGGGACCGCGGCTCGCGGCGCTGGCGGCGGCCGCCAGTTCCACGAGCAGCGGTGGCCAGCCGGGTGACGCTTGTTGCCGCATTCCTGGCCGGTGGCGCGGCGGTGTTGACCGCAGTGCACAAAAGCCTTGAACTGCGACGAGTATCAGGCCGAGTGTCTCCGCCTCAGCCAGGCCTTTCAAAGCATCCGGATTCTGAAGCTGAGGCCATGCTGGCCGAGTACAAATCCAAGCCCGATCCCAAGGCGAGTCAGTAAGCTCGCGGCCGAATACGCGCGACTCACCGAGAGCGCCAAGGCGGTTCTGCCCGACGTACATCCAGAATGGCGAAGGATCGGACCGGATATGAGAGGTATCCGGATCTTCCGCGGCAGACCCGCACCCCAGGCGGTGGTGGTCTCGCTCCTACCCGAGCCGTCGGCGCGGCTGCACGGCGCAGATAGCGCGCGCCGTGCGTCCTCGTGCACCTGCACGCGCCAGGGATTGCAGCACACCCGCAGTCCTGGACGAAGCTGCCGCGCACGTCCGCTTCGATTGGCACGTCTATCTGTTCCCCGCAAGCACGGGCACTCCACCACGAACTCTTCTTCCATCGGCACGAGCTTATGCGATGAGTGACCACGGCACGGCCTCTTCCGCTGGTGCGAGCTGACATCGCCGACGAAAGACCGCAAGATCCCCGCAGACCCCCGGCAGCTTCAGCGCACATGAACATGCGATCGGCTACGAGATCGCCGTTCGGTCCCCAGTGCCTGCGGCGCCGCCGCCACGCTGATGTGCCCGCTGGCGGCCACCGCCGCCCCACCCGATGTGCCCGCTGCGCCGGCGGCCATCGTCGTGTCGCGACGCGTCGCACCTCCACGTCGTGCCGCCGCTCGGTCTCGCTGCGCTGTCGCAGTGGTCCAGTCAACGCCGAAATCTGCACGGCCTTCCAGGTGAGCGCGAGAGCGGCCGTCGTTTCAGATGTCGCGGTGACGTCGGTCCGGCCTCGGCGCCGCGCAATTCTCGATTGCGGACACGCCGGCGACGCGCTCCTCGGTCCTGCGGCTCGGGACGGTTGACGCCAATGGCAGCCGGCTCGATGATGCCTCGCGGCCGACCTCGTGCCAAATCCGGGCGACACCATCCAGGGCGACATCCTGGTGCTTGGCGGAACGGACACGCCGATGGCGGTGCCGATCAACCTGATCGGCCGGTCACCGATCCGCCGAGCGCCGCCTTCGCCTGGTTCCTGGCGCTCGTGGTTCCCGCATTCATCACGCTTGGCGCGGCGTGGATCACCGCGCGGATCGCCGAACGGCGAAAGCAGAAGGCGCGATTCGAGCGGTTCATCGACCTGGCGCATGGGGACCTGCAGGACTTCTCTCGGCACGCACTTCCGGACGATACGCCGAGACGATCGACGATCGGAGCTTTGCGCAGAAGGTCGAGCACGCACCGCGGGAACAGCGCATCTGGACGAGAATTCCCGACCGCGAGCGCAAGCGGCTCCTGCTGTGCCTCCGCACCGGCACGCGCGCCACCATCAGGCGCGATCTCCAGACGATCTTCGAGCGAGTGGAAGAGCAAGATTGAGGACCCTCGGGAGAATCCCGCCGGTGTCTGACGTCATCCTGACAGACCTCTACAAGCTGAAGGCACACCCCTTCGGCGATGCACAAGGGGCCGCTCGACCCGCGCGCGAATCCCGCCACGCTGTCGGCTACGTTGACGTCTCGCAAGTGGGAGAAGAGCCCGGTGCTCCAGCGCATCTCCTGCGACAACGTGCTGGAGGTGTTTCCGGACGACAAGGCGCTCGACGCGGCCGGATCGATGCTGGTGCTGATTGCCGGCGCGAACCAGACCGGAAAGGAATCGCTGCGCAACCCGATCCTGCACAAGCTGGAGCGCGACGGCGCCGCCGCTGGCGTGCCGCCAATCGTCACGGAACTGGAGCTGCGGCAGCGAAGGCGATCGGGCCGACAGCATCCGGCAGATCGGCACCATGTTCGCCTCACACTGCATGAGGGCGCCGGGCTTGCGCTGCCGGCGCGCGCCGACCTGGAACAGATCCTCGAAAAGGCCACGAACCGTCGTTCAGCGAGCGACAATGGCCTACTACGCGGACGTCTTCCAGCTGTGGCGCCAGTTGATCCGGCCCAAGTGCAAGCGGCCGCTCGTGCTCTCGGTGAGCGGCGTCTACCACAACACGCTTCAGGTCATCTACAACTCGACGCGTCATCTCTTCAAGGTGATCGTGATCCTCACGGAAGACCCGACCAACGCCGGAGAGCCGCCGGAAGCCGCTGGCTGGACGAAAAGCGCAGCGTCGTGCTGATCGAGTCGAGCAAGCTCGGGCACGCGGACGTCGAACGGGCACGTGCGCCGCCGTCTCAACGCGGAGCGCCGTCCCGACTCGGGTTCGACGCGGCGTCGCTGTTTCCCCTTTCGGCGGATGCGCTCGACGCCCTGTACGACAAGGGACCGACGTTCGCGGCCGGGGACGAGATTCGGTGGCACCTGGATTTCGTCAACAGCACGCTTCGCCGCGCCATCGACGATCACGTCTCGGCGCCTCGGCGCAGGTCGCCGCCGGCGGGCCGGCCGTGCTCGAGCACCTGTCGCCAGCGGAGCGCGTCATCGGTCCCGAGTCCATCAAGCAGGCACGCAAGTCCATTCACAAGACCGTCGGCGCGGGCGGGTGAGCATGATGCTGGTCGAGTCCGTCAATCCATTTCCTCGAAGCCGTCGCCGCATACGGCGCACCAGCTTCGCACGTGCGAGCTTGGCTACATGCGCGAGCCGAAGGCGAACCTCGACGACTACCTGGCCAGCTACTTCCGCGAAAGCACGAGTACGGGGCACCACCGCAGCTGCGCGGCTCGCACGGCTCCGGCAAGACGCATCTGCTTGGCTGGCTTCGCGCGGCAGGCCCGCGACGCGGCAGCGGAGCAGCCCCACGGTCGTCTACGGATGGTCGATCGCGCCAGCTTCTTCGATCTGTTCTCGCAGATCATCGGCCAGCTGTCGCAAGAAAAGCTCCGGGACCTGATCGACGCCGCGCTGCAGCAACAGGCGGCTCGAAGAGGTGCAGAAAGCGACCATCACGACGGATCTTCGCGCGCGGCTCGATCTCGCCTGGTGCGCTCGCCGACCTCGCCACCGAGGGCAACAACGTCGATCGCAACGATCTGCTCCGTCAGCTGACCGAGCGGCTGCAGAAGCGAATGGAGGAGAAGAAGGTCCCGCGCGGAAATCCCGCTCGCGCTGATGAAAATCGACAGCCCCGTCTTCGGCGAGCGGCGCCTACCAGTGGCTGCAGGGCAAGCGCGTCGAGGCTCTGAGGAGCTCGGCCTGGCCCACCACCTCGGCGAGCTGGCGCAGGATGCCGAGGGGAGTCTGTTCCGGAACTGGCGGCGATCAACGCCGTCGAAACGATCGCCGCGCTCCACCAGTTCGCCCAGCGCCCGTTCGTCATCCTCATCGACCAGCTCGAGGTGTTCGTCCGCGACATCGACAGGGAGAAGCGGCAGATGCTCGCGTCGCTGATTCGCAAGCTGATGGAGCAGCTCGGACGGCAGAACGCGCTCATCTTCATCGCCGGCGCCGACGATGCCTGGAGCGCGCTGCCCCGCGACGTGACGCCGCGGATGCGTGCGGGAGCCGCTGCAGGTGGGCAACCTGAACTCGACGAGACGCGCATGCTCCTCGAATCGTTCACCGAAGGCGGCCCGCAGCTCTCGCGCGAGTCGATCGACCACATCTACCATCTCTCCGGCGGAAACCCGCGTGAGATCCCGCGCATTGGCTACCAGGCACTACAGCGCCCGGCGGAGCGCTCGACGGAGCGAGAGCCGGACGATCTGATCGCCAGCGCACAGGCATCGGGGACCGTCAGGATCGCAACCAGGGCGGTGCGCTCGGCATCGCCGACCGGTGCTCGGTGCCTACGGCACCGTCTCGCCGCACCTCGCTGTCGGCGAGGGTCTCGTGCCCGGATCGACTCCGCTGCAGATCGACCGCCGTCCGGCGCTCGCGCTGCAGCGCCGTGAAGGCGACGGACCAGATCTCGGAGGCAGCGCTCCGCGCGGCTCGTCCCCGCAATCACTGACTACATCGGCCGCACCTGGCCTGGCGCGTGCCGCTCGTCGCCGTGACCATCGGCTACTCGAGCGCCCCGGTGACAGGAGCAGCTCGAATGCGCGGCCGCCGTGCTCGATTTCGACGAAGAGACGTTCGAGAGCCAGCTTCGCGGCCGCGTCGTCCATCTGCTCGCGGAACGCGCGGCGGCGCCGCCAGCCGCGGAAGCGCCGCCAAGCGCCGTGCTGGACGCACTCCCAGGACATTTCGCGCCGGCTGAAAGAGAGTCCGGTCGGACCCGCGGGGCCGGCTGGACCCATGGGGCCCCCGCTCCATCGAGCGCCCCTGATCCAACACTGATAACGACGCTCTCGCGCATCGTCAACCGCCTCGACGAGCTGGAGAATGCCCGCAAAGGCGATGTCGAGCGTAAGTTCGAGTCGTTCGCCGAACGCACCGCCATCAGCGCCGAACCCGCGCAGCGACAGCGCGAGCTGCGAACCAGGGTGGGATCTTCTCGACGGACTGCAGGAGTTGCGAGAGGCGCTCGAGGTGCCGAGCTGGGAACGCTCACCCCAGGCGCCCGTGCGCGAGCGGGATTCCATCAGAGCCATCCTCGTGGCGAACGAATCGTTCCTCAAGGATCCGCACTTCGACCTCCTCGGCGGAAAGTATCTCGATTTCAATGGACGACCGACATCATGACTTCGAGGAGACGATCGCGGCCCGAAGGCAACTGATCCGCGGATGCGGCGCACCTTGCGGAGCGCACGCCGCTCGATCGCCCTCGGCGCAGCCGCTCAGCTTACTCGAGCATTGCCGGCGTCATGGCGCTCGCAGCCTACTTCGCACTTGAGTGGGTCAGCATGGCGAGTTCCTCGCTGTCGGCGAGTTCCTCCCCGTCGCCGCGGATCCGGGCGCTGCTGGTCGGCGGCGTCGCGGCGGTCTGCACGTTCGGGATAGCGTGGGGATCAATGACCGGCGCGTGCGCGGCGCTGGGCGGCTCTAGTTCAGGAGAGACCGTAGCGGACCCTCATCCGCCCTGCGCGAAGCGAGCGGTTCCAGGCACACCCAGACGTTGTCCGCGACCCGGCGAGCGCCGGCCGCGTTCGGATGCACGCCGTCGGGCCCGTTCATCTCCGGGACGAGCGCCACGCCCGTGAGCAGAAACGGCACGAGCGGAACGTTGTAGCGCCGCGCCAGCCGTGGGAAACACGTCGTGGAACGCGACCGCCAGTTCAGCCCGCGGAGCGGTGGCGTCTCCATCCCGCACAGCACCACCGCGATGCCACGCGACTGGGCCGCCTCGATGATCGTCACGAGGATTCCGTTCCATGGTGTTGACGTCCACGCCTTGAATCCCGTCGTTGGCGCCGAGCTCCAGCACGAGCACCCTGACGTCGTTCTGCAGGAGGGCTCGCGAGTCGCCGAACACCATCCGTCGTCGCATCGCCGTAGACACCGGCATTGGTGACCGTCCATGGCGGGCTTCCGCCCGCCATCCGGCTTTGAAGCACCGCCGGGAAGCTTCGGCCACCGTCGGCGTGATGGACAGGCTGTCGCCAAGCACGACGACGCGGCGAACGAGGGTCGGAGCCGAAGGCGCGGTCGGCGTGGACGAGGATCCGCAGGCGCCGACCAGGCTCGCCGTGACGATGAGGCAGGCGATCGCGTGGATGGTGTTAGATTTCCCGCATGACGCGAACGCCCCTCTGTTCATCGCGGCCGCCCTGCTCGAGGGGACGGCGCTTGCCGGCGTGGCACGCGCGCAGGCCTACCTTCCTGAAGACAATCTCGCCTATCCCGTGCAGGTCGTCGTCGCCGGGGGAGGCGGGACCGGATTCTTCTGTCAGGCGCGAACGCGAGCTCTTCCTGGTCACCGCGCGGCACGTGCTCTTCGATGTTCTCACGGGATGGTTCGCGCCAGCGAGCTGACGCTCCGCGCGCTGAGCAAGGACGTGCACGAAAGAGCCGTGACGGTGATCCACGTGAACGCCGCGCAACTCGAGGATGCGAAGCAGATTCGTGCGGACGAACCGCGCGACGTGGCCGTCGTGCGTCTCGCCACGGTGCGGCCCGATGGCCCAACACGACGCCCGGCGTGGTCGTCACCGAGAAGGCGCGAAGGGTGCCATCGTCGTCGCTCCGTTCGAATACCTGACGCGCTATGGCGACGTGACATCTCGAGCCAGATCTTCATGTTCGGCTATCCATCCGTCGGCGTGGCGGGCCTCGCAGATCGATCACGCGAGGCCGCTGGTCCGGGCGGATTGTCGCGGGGCTGAACCCCGGAGCTCAAGACGATCATCATCGACGCGCCGGTGAATCACGGAACAGCGGCGGCCCCGTCGTGCAGCTGTCCCGGACGAACCGGCTGCGCATCATCGGCATCGCCACGCAGTTCGTGCCGGTGCCGGAGGACGTCCTGCCGCTGAAACCGGAAGATGCGTCCTCCGCGGACCCTCATCCCGGACTATGCTGGCACTCGGCAACTCGGGATACGGGGTCGTCGCGTCGGCGGACTCGATCATCGAGCTGATTTCGGTTTTAGCCCAGGGTCCGCGGCCGGTGGCGGCATCAAATTGTGTGCACCGGGGGTGACGCGATTTCTGGCACGTAATAGGATGAGCGCCCTCTCCCACTCGTGGTCGCGGAGCCGACCTTCTGCTGTTCTAATCCGTTCACGTCATCGTTGTAGCCAGTGGGCCGCAAGGCACTGCTCCGGAGGTTGCTGCGAGAAAGAGTACATCGCGCTTGTCGCCGCCGGCGTCGTCGGCGCAGCGGAATTCTCCGCGTTGTCCAAGCTCGACGAGTTACGGGTCGTCGTCCCCGAGTATCAGCGGCCGGCCGAAGTGATACAGCTCGATCAGCGCTGGACCGACGAACAGCGGCAACAGTTCCATCACACGCCGCAAGGCACGCGCCTGCTTCCGGCGGGCTGGTTCAAAGGCGCTTGAACAGCCGTGCTTTTCGCCGCTCGGGTGCGGCATGTTCGCCGACCCGGCCTACCTGAGTCGATTCGGCTTCATTCCCAGTCATGCCGACGCGCTGAATCCCGACGGGCTGCCGATCGGCTTTGCGCTCGACAAGGATTTCGTCGACCCCATCGAAAGCGCGGCTACGCGGTCGTCGGCCTCGACCTGCGCGGCATGCCACACGGGCGAACTGCACTACGGAAAGCTACGCGGTGCAGGTAGAGGGCGCGCCGGCGATGATCGAAGTCGCCGCGTTCCAGAAGGCGCTCGGCCTGGCGCTGGCGTTCAACACGACATTTCCGATGAGCGTCGGCCGCTACGGGCGCTTCGAGCGAGCGCGTGCTGGGGCCGAACGCGACCGACGAACAGAAAGCCGAGCTCAAGAAGCAGCTCGATGCGACCCTCGCCGCGGCGAAGCACCAGGTCGACGTGACCAACGCCGGTCACATCTACGACAACGGCGCCGGGTTCGCGCGGACCGATGCGCTCGCGCGCATCGGCAACCAGGTGTTTGCCGCCGACGCGAACATCGACGCGAACTACGCCATCGCGAACGCGCCGGTCCGCTTTCCGCAGATCTGGGACGCCTCGTGGTTCAACTGGGTGCGATACGCTCGTCGATCGCCGATCCGCTGGCGCGCAACATCGGTGAGGCGCTCGGCGTTCGCGCGGTCGTCAAGCTGTTCGGGCCCGATGCGGCGAGCTCCGAGAACAGCGTCAACATGCGCGGCCTGCGGACGACTCGAAGACCTGCTCGCCGGTCCACGGCCGCTGCAGGGACTGGCCTCGCCGAAATGGCCGTCGGTGTTCCCGGTGCTCGATCAGGGCAAGGTCAGCGCGCGGCGCAGAGCTCTACGAGCAGCGTTGCCAGCAGTGTCACCTGCCACCGCGCGAGCAACTGCTCATCGGAGCCGAGACCCTCGGCTACGACAAGAGCTACGAGCCGAAATGTACTGGTGGAAGAGCGCGAACGGCAGCTGGGTACTCAAGGTGTCGGATGTCGAGCTGGATTACGTCGGCACCGATCCTCGTCAGGCAACCGACTTCAAGCGCCGCACCGCCAGCACCGGCGACCTCGGGAAGGGCGTCGTATCCGCCGCCGTCGGCCTGATCTCGTGACGAGCGGCATCGCCGATCGGTTCTTCCGCCTAGCAGAACATCCGGCCGGAGGATCGCGCGTCAGTGGGCTGGCGGACGCGATCCACGAGACCGCGCGCGTGCGCGGCGAACTGATCTGACTAAGGCAGCGCCCGCTGAACGGCGTCTGGGCGATCGCGCCGTACCTGCACAACGGGTCGGTCCCCAATCTGCGAGGCGCTGCTGTCGCCAGACGATGCGGCGCGCCCGGCAAACGTTCTGGTTGGGCAGCAAGCAGTTCGATCCGGTGAAGGTCGGATATGACCCGGCGTCGAGATCAAGGGCGCGACGCTGTTCGACACGACGCACCCGGGCAACAGCAATGTAGGTCACCGGTTCAAGGACGGCCCGCGAGGCAACGGCGTCATCGGGCCGGCGTTTTCGGCGGAAGAGCGCGCCGACATCATCGAGTATCTGAAGTCGCCTCTAAGCGGACTGTGGGGTCCGCCTTCAGGCGGACCTTGCGGAGGCAAGTCATGACATACCGCATTCCATCGCCGCGCTTCGTCGTCGCGCTCGCCATGTGTGCCGGGTGCAGCACAGGACCGCGACGTCACGTCCGCCGCGCCGGCGCCGTCGCCCTGGGAAGGTGAAGTGCGCGCGCGCGAGGCGCAGATCGACAAGGTGATTGCCGACAACCGCCAGAGTTTCGACGCGTTCGACTCGGGCCTGCTCGGCGATGCCACGCTGGAGATGATCCCGTTTTGTCGTCTTCCGCGTCCTGCAGGATCTCGAGCCGGCAGTGCTGAGCGACTCCGCGCTCAACAGCGTCGGATTCTTTCCCCGCGCCGACTCGCCGAGCGGGCACAACGGCATCACGTGGACCAGGCCGGTCGCTCCCGACAAGACGTTCGCGATCCGGTCATGACGCGGACGTGCGCCTCCTGTCACACGGGGCGGGTGCGGCTCGACGACGGCACGATGCGTCTGACGCGCGGCGGCGCGAACACCGAGATCAACCTGCACCGGTTCATCGGCAGCCTGACGGCGATGCTCAAGACCAATCTCGCGGCATCATCGGACGCGCCCGATGCCAGGCGTTCCGGAAGCGCATCCTCGACGCGCTCGCCAGCAAGTCGCCGGATTCGTACTTCCTGGACGCACGGAGCGTGTCGCCGGACGAGAGCGGCGAAAGAGGTGGCGACGGTCACGGCCAACATCGACGCCGTCCTCGGCGCGGATGCGCGTGATGAACACCCAGCGGCTCGGCGGCTTCGCGCTGCTGCAGTCGCACAGCTACGCGCACGCGCCGAACGCGCCGAGCCTGACCGACGGCGCCCCCGGTCTCGTCGAAACGTCCGGTCTGGGCAGCACGAGCCTCGTTCGTGTCGTCGGCGCCGACAAGGCCGATGCGGTGCTTCCGCCCGGGCCGTCGAAGGCTGACATCCCCGCGGTCTGGATGATCGATCCGACCGGCTATGCGAACTGGGACGGCACCATCAGGGGGATTCGCGCGTTCGCTCACATCGTCTCTGGCTGTCGTCGGCGACCCGTCGAAGATCGATATTCCGACCAACGCGCTGATTCAGAATTTCCTGGGCAAGCTGCCGCCGGAGCCGTATCCGTTCGCGATCGATGCCGCGGCCCGGGCGCGCGGCGCAGGCGACCTATCGCGCCAACTGCTCCGGCTGTCATGCACGCCCGCGGGGCGCAGCCGCACACGAACTGGTGTTCGACGTCGGAACCGATCCCTTCGCGCCGAGGCGATCCGTCCGCTCGCGGTGGGCGTGATGGGCAAGCTGGTGACGAGCATCTGCCCCGCCTCGCAGCCGGAGTGCACCTTCGACGCGCAAGGCCCGGTGGTCGATCCGTCGGCACATCGCGGGTGCATCGTCGCGAAGCCCGCTGAGCGGTGTGTGGGCCGTGGCGCCGCATCTCCACAATGGTTCCGTGCCGACGCTACGGCAGCTGCTGGTGCCGTCGCTGCGCACGAACTCGCCGTTCCTGCGCGAGCATCACCTACGACCAGAAGGATGGCGGATGGGAGTGGGAGCCGTCGAAGGAAGCGGCGCTCCGCGCCCACGGTGACACGGCGCTCGCGCTCCACGACCCGCGTCAGACCGGGTTCGCGCCCGGCAGCCACGGTGCCACGACCAGCCCGATGATCGTGGACGGTCAAGGAAAGTCGGTGCGCATCGCGTGGTCCGATGGAGCCGGCGACCGCGCGACCGTGGACGATCTGATCGCGTATCTACTGTCGCTCTAGCGACAGAGCCACGCCCTCACAAGGCGTCACGCCTCGCGCAGGCGAGCGGACGAGGGCGCCCAGTGACGAACAGGAAGGCGACGATGAGCAGACCGGCGGCAATCGGGTCCTGGATGAACGTGCGGTAGTCTCCGCTCGAGATCACGAGCGCGCGGCGGTAATTCGATTCGACGACGAAGCCGAGCACGACACCGAGCACCATCGGCAGCACCGGGAGCCTGAAGTGACTTCATCGCGCTGCCGAGCACGCCGAACGCGAGCGTCAGGCCGACGTGAAAGATGCTGTTCTGAATCGCGTAGACGCCCGAGACGACGAGCGCGTAGATGAACGCCATCAGGTACGGCTTCGGCCGGTTCACGAGCCACATGCAGGGCGACATGATCAGGTAGCCGATGATCAGCATCGCGATGTTCCCCGCGAACATCCCCACGTAGAGGCCGTGAACGACGTCCGCGTGGCTGACAAACAGCAGCGGTCCGGGGATGAGCCCGTGCATCAGGAAGCCGCCGAGCAGCACGGCCGATGAATTCGAGCTTGGAATGCCGAGGCTCAGCATCGGCACGAGCGCAGTGCACGCCACGGTGTTGTTGGCCGCTTCCGGCGCCGCGATCCCTTCCGGTGATCCGTGCCCGAACTCCTCCGGTGTGGCGCGACCATCGCTTCGCCTCGTTGTAGGCGAGAAAGCTGGAGACGGCTCCCCGCCGCCGGGCATCATCCCTTCGAACGCGCCGAGCAGGCGATCCGATCGATCTGCGGACGCGCGATCCGCTTCCAGAGCGCCGGACTCGGGAACCTGATCCGCGCGTCTTCGGCCGTCGCCTTGGCCCAGTCCGGCTCGCCGGTCTTCACGAACAGGTCACCGACGGCGCACAGCCCGACCATCACGAGCAGCGGCGGAATCCCCGACAGCAACTCCGGGCTGTCGAACGTGAAACGATTCAGGCCGGTCACCGGATCGGTCCCGACCGTGGAGATCATGAGGCCGAGAACGCCCGCGATGAGTCCGGTGACGAGCGACTCGCCCGCCAGCGTATGCGATCACGCTGAGACCCAGCACGCCGAGGGCGAAGTGACGCGGGCGGGGTGAACGCGAGCGCGACGCTGGACAGCCGCTCGGTCAGCCCACGAGGACGAGCATGCCGAAGAGTCCGCCGACGAAGCCTGAATACAGCGAGATGCCGAGCGCTTCCCCGGCTCTCCCTGCATCTTCATCACGTAGCCGTCTACGACCGTCGCGGCCGCGGCGTTGGTGCCCGGGGTCCTGATGAGAATCGCGGAATGGATCCGCCATATTCGGCGCCGACGTAGGTGCAGGCCAGCATCACGACCGCCGTCGTGGGCGCCATGCTCGTACGTGAACGGCAGCAGCAGCGCCATCGTGATCGACGGCGAGATTCCCGGCAGCGCGCCACCGAGGATGCCCCACGCGACGCCGCGCGAACGCGGCGGGAATGACGGTCAGCGCGAGCAGCGAGGGCCATATCCCGCCGGGTGCGGGATGTGGAGAATCCGGACGAACAGCAGCCAGACAGCAGCAGCGCGCCGCCGACGGCACACAGCCAATGAGCGGCGATTCAGCTCGCCGCCCTGGAAGTAGATCGTGGACGCGATGCGCCACCACGATCGACACCATGTACTCGAGCGTCAGGCACGACGCGCGACGTAGGGCGCCGTTCATCACCATGCCGAACGTGCGCCACCCGACCTGCCGCACCGCCGGAGCGGCATCGGTCGGCTCAGGCGGAACCGGCGCGACCGCTGTCCGGCGCGCGAGCGCCGCGCGTCCGATCAGGAGGATCGACAAGACGGCCAGCATCGCCGCGTAGGTCTTCGGGAGACCCTGCGCGCCAATCACATCGGCGATGTCGCTGGACGGAATGCGGATCGCCATCAGGTAATACCCGGCGGCAATCGCCAGCGTCGCGCAGCCGAGCACGAGCTCGCGGCGAGCGTCCTCTTCGTGACGCCGCCCGGGTCACTGATGACGCCGGTCTGCTTGAGGAAGTCCGCCGTCTGGCGGCCGAAGTCGTCCATGAACAACGACGTACTCGGCGTGGGGAATGAAACCGGCCTCGAGGTTGTCGTCGGTGTACAGCTTCTTGTATTCCGGGTCCTCGAGCAGGGCGCGGATGCCCGACTTCCACGCGGCGATGACGTCGGGCGGCGTACTCTTCGGTCCCGCGAGGCCGCGGAACCTTGCGAACCGCGAGGTCGATCCCCTGCTCCTTCGACGGTCGGCACCTGCGGGAAGTGCGACATGCGTTCCTCGCCGACCACCGCAAGCAGCCGGAGCTTGCCCGCGTCGAGCTGACCGCGCATCTCCTGCAGTTCGCCAATCCCCATGTCGAGCGTGTGGTTCAACACGTTGATCAGCATGCTCGCCGCCGCCCTCGAAGGTCGCGATGGCCGGCGTGACACCGCCTTCTGCTTCAGCCGCTCCATCGTCTGCCGTTCGAGCGAGGCGGGATTGGCCGCGCCCCACTTGCCGCCTCCCGCTTTCGCGTGATCGAGAACGGCCTGCAGCGTCTGGTAGCTTCGAATCGGCCGCGGTGAAGAGCACCTCGGGGTCGAAGAACATGTTCACGAGCGGCTCGAGGTCCTGTAGCTGAGGCCGCGGGCTTGCTCATCAAGGACGTGTAGATGAAGGTCGGCGTCGTCGCGTAGAACATGCCGCCGTCCGGCTTCGCCACGGCGAGCGCCGCCATCGCGCGGGCACCACTACCCCCTGCATGTTCTCGACGACGATGGTTTTGTGCAGGATGCGGGACAGGTGAGGCGCCATCGTGCGCAGGAACACGTCGCTGCCGCCACCGGGGCTCGAATGCGTGACGAGCGCCACGACCGAGGGCTGCCGCCGCCCTCGGCGGGGTTGACCGCTCCGCAGGACACGGAAGCCGCCGCGAGAGACAGAACCGCCGCAGCCGTGAGCAATTTCGACATCTATTCGTGATTCCGGGTGCCCGTGAGTCTCGCACAGGCAGGCGACGTCGCCAAATACCAAATTGCCCGCGTGCGCGCCTCCTCCGTATACTGCCGCCGTTTCGGCTCCACCTCTGAGAGGCAGGTCTATGACGGCAGTGAAAACCCTCGGGCTGACGAGTGTCCTGGCGGCCGCAATGGCGCTCGTCCGTGTCGTCCCCGCATGGTCGCACCACTCCCATGCGATGTTCGATCACGACAAGGAAGTGACCATTACCGGAACCGTGTCGCAGTGGATTTTCCGGAATCCGCACGTGTTCCTCTATGTCGACGCCAGAAACGCCGCGGGCGAGACGATCACCTACACCGTGGAGATGTCGAACATCGCGAACATGCTCAAGGTGGGTTTCACCTCGACGACCTTCAAGGCCGGCGATACGGTGACGGTCACGCTGCATCCGCTGGCTGATGGCCGTCCCGGCGGCAACTACATCGTCGCGACCGCGGCCGATGGCAAACAGTTCGGCAGGATTTGACGCCGTGAACAGGCGATTCACGGCCAGGGGCGTCCGTGGCCGCGCTGCTGGTCGGCATCTCGATGTCGATGCCCGCTGCGCAAACCGCGAAGCCCACGATCTTCACGACCGCCGACTTCCGCCAGGACCGCGACCTCTGGACCGATCCGGCCTACTACCGCAACAACACACCGGGGCAGCTCAGGGGCATGGCGATCAACGTCGAGGGACGCCGCACTGGACAGGAGCTCTCGGCACGGTGTGCATGGCTCGCAGGAGTACGGACGGCTGACGCGGCCAACCTGAAGAGTCCATATCCGTACCGAACGCGTGGGATCACTACCAGGCGCTGCTCAAGCAGGCCAACGGCGGGACGAAACACACCGGGCGACCCTTCCCGACTGGGCGGTCATTGGGGCGGCGGCGCCAATCTCGGCGGAGGCGGCGCTCCGGCCAGCTCGATGGCCGCGATGCTGAAACCGAAGTCGCCAGGAAACCTTCGTCCAGGAAATGAAGGCCGTCACGGAAGGACGGATCTGGTCGGCCAACTCGATCTGTCTTCCGGGTGGTTACTTCGACGCGGTCAGCGCCGAGGAGTTCGTCGTCACGCCGGTCGCGTCTATCCGATGGGCTCCGGCAACGGCTCGTTCACGGCCCGCTGGATCTTCACGGACGGGACGCCGCACAGCCCGAAGGACAGAGGAATTCGTGAAGTGGCACGGAGAGTCGATCGGCTTCTGGAACAACGACGAGCTGATCGTCCACACCAACCAGATTCACGGCTGGAAGGGCGGGCTCTCCAGAGTACAGCGACCAGCTTCGAGACCGTCGAACGGTATCGCCTCGTCGGCGATCGGCTCGAGGGCGAGGATCACGCTGTACGACCCCGAGGTGTGCGTGAGCCCGATCAACGGGCGGCTGCGGTTCCAGCGCGACAAGGAAACCGCGGTCGAGGATCGGATGCAGTTCAACACCTGCACCGACACGAACGGGCCTTCACCCAACGTCTACATGGATGACAAGGGGCTGCTCAACGAGCGCGTCGCCGGCGATCCGCTGTACTGGGAACCGGCCGACCCGCGTCCATGGGCGACGTACCTGACCGAGAGCGACAAACGTTATCAGGCGTCGGGGCTGCAGCCGGCTGCGCGCACCGGCACTCCCATCAAATGGTATCTCCGGAATCCGGCGGCACCGGCAGCTCCAGGCGGAGGGCGGCGAACGTGGGCGGCACGCCGCTGGACCCCCGCCGCTGCGCGCGCCTTGACCCACGGGTCCACGCCATTCGCAGAGCGCGACCCGGTAACGTGGCCTTCGTTGGCCGCCCGTCGGGCGTGACCGGACAGAACGCTTCCGGAGTGCGACAGATGCGCAGGAGTTGGAGGAGACGTCGGCGTCCATGTGGCTGTCGCGGCCATCGGTGGAGTGGATGGCAGGCCGGCGCGCTCGCCGGAGACGACAAAGGGGATGCCCGAGCCCCAGAAGACGCTTGATCACGCACACGCGCTGGTGAAGTAGCCCTGAGAGCGGCAAAGTGGGACGTCAAGACCAGCGGGGACACTCGGCGGTTCGGCCGGCGCCGTCACGTTCCGCGCCGGCGTCGGCAAGACCGTCCTGCTTTCGAGGAGCTACGACTCCAAGGGCGCGATGGGCGAGCGCCACGGCGCGTTCGGCTGGTCTAAGCTGTTATCCGGACGACGCGCACGCGGCCCGAACCTCTGCGCTCTACGGGACTCGAGCTCCCCTTCTCGAAAGAGGCCGAGGAGTTCATGGCGCGCACTGTCTCCGACACGGGCTGCGAGTTCACCGAAGACGAGGGGCCGTTGAGAAATTTGTTGACCATCAAGATGACGAAGAAGGAGAGGCTCGGTGGTCGATGAGCCGGCTCGCTTGGGGAAAGATGACGGCGCCTCTACCGAAGGCCAGCAAGTGGCTCCGCGTTGACATCACCGCGCCCGCGCGCCGGTCTCCGGCGCCAGGCGATCGCCTCGTTTCAGAGAGGGACTCCAGCCCCGCGTTCGACGACGGGTGGCGCCACTGGCGCCGGATGCCCGTCTGCAAGTCCACCTGCGGCGCAGTAGTCGCGACAGGCGGAACGCGCGGTCGATCCGGCCGCCAACTCCGGTCCTCCATGCCGGGGCGCGGGGACGCACGTCGAGCCGCGTCCCTGTGACGCGCTCTGACCGTCGCCGCCGACCTCCGCGAGCGGCGTGGTCCTCCACGCGCGCCGAGGTTGAACGTCTCCCCCACCGGCGCGCGCACGAGCGCCGCGACCGTGCCCTCCGCGACGTCGCCAGACGCGCACGTGGCAGGTCGCGCTCCGCGGCAAGCCGCGGATCCGCCAGGGTCGACCGGGGTCCCGCCCCGCGCGGCCCTGAGGAGCGACGCGACCAGGTTGGTCCAGCCGCTCGCGCGGGCCGTACGCCGTGAAGTAGCGCAGCACCACGGTGGGTACGCCGTGCGCGGAAGCTGGTAGCGGCGCGCGAGGGTGTTCGGCAGAGGAGCGAGCTTCGCGACGCCGTGCGGCGTGTCGCGGCTCCGTGGGGGCGCGTCTTCGTCCACGGAGGCCCCGCGTGCCGCTTAGCAGACGCTCGCGCCGCTCTGGCGCGTGCACGAACGCGGTGAGGGACGGCCTGCGCGGCCTCGGCTAGGCTCGCCTGGTGGCCCTGCACACTGTCCTCCAGGCGCGCGCCGCGAAGGGCGCCACGGCCGTCACGCCGCCGAGCGCGGGCCGAGGTCGGCTCGCGCGCAGGTCTGTTGCTTCCAAGAATCCGCGCGCGCGCGGGCGGGCGGATGCCTGCGAGGTTCGCCCCCCCAGGCTCCCGGTCGTAGTCGGGCGCCATCCTGTCCACGACGGCGATCGTGGTGCCGCTTCGAGGCGAGCAGCCGCTCAGGCCACGGCGGCTGCCGAGGCTTCCGCCCCTCCCGTCGCGGGCACGTGCACGCGGGATTCTCCCGGCGCGCATCGTCCGCACGCCGGCCGATGGACCGCGCCCCCCGCGCCCCTGCACGGATGCTCGGGCGGTGCGGCGCTTCTCGGTCCTGCAAGCCGCGCGTGGAGCGCGTTCGCCCGTGGACTACCTGTGGGGCCGAGAAGCGTCGCGGTCGGCCCGGTAGCAGCGCGGCGCTGCTCCAGCCATGCGTACCGCGCGAGCGGTCGGCCAGGAACGCGGCGACCGCCTGCAATTGCGCCGCGGGCGGCGGGCTGCCGTTGAAGTTGCCGTGATGACGCTCTACGCGCCACCGGGGTTGTTCTTGTTGTTCGCGCGCCGCGCCAGGTGCGCCCCTGCGCGGTCACCGGCCTGGCGCCAGGAGCGCGGCCGTCGCGTGGCCGGCGAAGGTAAGTGGTAGCCGATGTCGGCCCAAGCCGAGCGTGTCGCGGTGAGACAGGTGCCGGATCGGCCTGGACCCGCCTCCAGGTCCGAGCGGCCGTGCGTGCCGTCGTGTATTCGTCGGTGTGGTGAGTGGGACGCGCTCTGCCTTCTGACCGAAGTACCCATCGGGTCGATGGTTGCCACTGTGAGCGGCGCGGCGCCCCAGGCCGCAGCGCGGGACGAAGCGCGTCCACCGGGCCGCCGCTTTCGCGCGATTTCCGGCCCGCAGCGGCGCGGCGGGCGGCGGCGAGGGCGGGTAACGCTGCGCGCCACGGGCGCAGGCGCGTGCACGACGGAGCGACGGCAGGGTGTCGAGGCGGCGGGTCGCGACGACGGAGGCCGGCAGTCTCGGGAGCGGAAGGGCGGGCTCGGCGGGCTCGACCACGGGCCGGCAGCCCACTCGCGCGCCACCTTGCGCGCAGCCGGAGAAGAACAGGGCCCCCGCGCCCCAGCAGTGAACTGCCGCTGCCTGCGCCCATCGTCGCTCCGCGGTCCGCCCGGACCGCCGGCGCAGCGGAAAATCCCGCCGCGCCGGGAGCCTCCCGTAGGCGATCGTTCCCGGGCGCGGGCGCTGTCTTGAGCGCGCGATGGGCCGCGCGTTTGCGTTGTCAGACGTAGACCCGCGGCCCCAGCCGCCCCACCGGCTCGCGGTTTTCGTCCCCTGCCGAGGGCAGGGCGCGTCCTCCCCGGCGTGGAACGACTCCGGTCGCTCTGCCCCGGGAGTGATCCCGTGAAGACGCTCTACGCCGCTGCCTGGCGTCCTGTCCGCCGATCCTGGCGACTGCCGGTGGTGGCGCGGAGGCACAGCGGCGCCGGACCGGTGACGTTCACGCAGGCGGCGGCGGACCAGTGGTGACTGCTGGCGGTTTCAGATCCGCGACCGGAAGCGCGGCGACGCCGGGCGCCTCTGTCGGTTCCATCGAGGCGATCGCAAGGGCCCAGTTCTTCCGCGTCGGTCGCCGACCGGCAGGCCGGGCCCGTCCAGATGCGCGAGTGGCGGGAGAAGGCGCTCGATCCAGCTGGTCGCGGCGCTGAGGTCCGTGGAGGCGAGGCCCGGCCGCGAACGTGCGGCGGCCGAAGTGAACCTCCGGGCCGCGGCGGCGTTGGAGAAGATCTCACCTCGCCGGACCTGGTCCGGTTCCGGTCGAAGGCGGCGACCGCGCTGCTGGGCCGAGCGCGCCCGATCAGCTGATGGCGGCGACCGGTCGACGCGGACTTCTCGGCCGGACGGGCGCAGGGACCACACGACGTGCCGCAGGCCGTGCTCGAGGCCACGTTTGCCGCAGGCTCTGGAGCGCATCGGCTGCGCGCGCGCGTTCGACCGGCAACCGCGGAGGAGCATCGCCCACACGCGCGGCGGCCCGTTCGAGGAACCCGCGTCTGATCGCCGCGCACAGAAGGCCGTGCTCCTCCGCGCGAACGTGCCGCCCGGGGAAGAAGGCGCTACGATCGCCGAGCTGATGACCCGCATCTACTCCGGCACCGAGCGCCAGCGCGAAGCAGCCCACCTCGACGGCCGCGCGAACAAGGCGTGCTGGGATCCGCGTCCGCGCGTCACGACGAGATCGCGGCGATCAACCACTATCGCGCAGCGGCGCCGGGCGGCGGCCCCCCGACCGACGCCAAGGGCCTCGGCCTGACGACCATGGACGAGCTGTCGGAGTGGTGGCGCAAGCACAAGAACCCGATGCAGGCCCCCTGGCTCGACCCGAAGCCCGCCAAATAGCGCCGCCGCGCCGGGTTCCTCCGTCGCACCCTCCCCGGAGCCCCCTCATGAAGCAGGCCCTGTTCTTCGCGTTCGGTCTGGCCGTCGGCGCGCTCGGCTTGCTGCCGATGCTGCGGGCAGAGGCCGCACCTGCTGTCGCCGACAAGTCGAATTCAGCGTGGTGAGCATCAGCCGCGGAGCGCTCTGACACGGGCGTCGAGGGTGCTCTCGGGATACGGCAACCTGGGCTATCAGGTGGCGGGCGTCCTCGGAAACCAAGTCATCTTGCAGAAGAAGCGCTGATCACGGAGGTGCGTTCGTGAGGACGACGAGCACGCGCTGGCCCATCTGGTCGCGGTAGGTCTCGCGGATCGAGGCGAGCGTCGTGGCGAGGTCGGGTTCTCCGGCCGCGCGGGTCTTGACCGCGTCCCACCACGCAGTGGTCGTCACCAAGGCCGCGCGCGGCCGATCCGGACCGAGGAACGCGGCGAGGGCGAGCGCGAGGTGCGGATCCTCCGCCCGGGGAACGGCTCGATCGCCTCGCGCCGAGCGCCCAGAGCAGGTTGGTTCCCTGGTACCAACCTCGCGAGGCGATGGACCTGCCCCGCGGCTCGCCCGCGGCGCGCGCGCCGGCGCCTGCCACGACTGGAAGCGGTCGATGGCGGGCAGGTGACCGACGGCCACGAGCGTCACGGCCGCGAGCCACGGAACGGCCGCGCGCTGGACGGCCACGGCGGGCCGGGCGAAGTGACGCCAGGGCGGCCACGGCGGAAGCGCCATCAGGAACGCGGTGCCGGCACGAGCGCGATCCAGCGCGTCGGATCGAGCGCCTCGCCGTACGCGCTGCTTCGGCTTCACGAATTGCCGTTCGAAGAAGGGCAGGGCCAGCAAGAAGGCGGCCATGCCCCGTGCACGCGAGCGCAAGCATGACGCCGGCGACGCGGCGCGGCCGCGCACACGCCGCGGTGGAGCGCCCACGCCGCGGCGAGCGCCGCGAAGGGGACCCCAGGATGAGGTAATGCTCGCGCTTGGTCCGGACGAGCGAGAGAGCGAGGAACGGGATCGGGCCCGGAGCAGCTGCCGCGCCGAGGCCCGCGCGCGCCTCGCCCTCTCGCGCGCCGCGGCCGGATCGCCACGCCTCCCGCCGAGCACGAGGAAACCCGTCATCGGCAGCAGGGAGGCGTCGCGACCTCGAGGTAGTAGCCCACCCAGCGCAGGTGGTGTCCTTCCTGCCCGCTGATCCGCCCGCTTCGATCTGCCCGAGGGAGCCGATCGCGGTAGCCGCGTCCCCGCCCGCGAGCGCCGGGATCAACCACGCGGGCACGGCAACGCCATCGCGAGCGGCGCGCTCACCAGCCGCCGGTTCCGGGGCGGCGGCGCGCCGCAGCGATCATCGCCGCGGCGAGGATCAGCGGCGGCAGCAGGAAGCCCTCATCGGCCCTTGATCAGGATCGCCGCCGCCCAGCAGAGGCCGCACGCGGCGGCCGCCGCCACGCTGCCCGTGCGGCGCCACGTTTCGCCGCGCTCCACGGACCACAGCACCATGCAGGTGAGCGGCGAGATCCAGGCCCGCGAGCGAGGCGTTCGACGCCACCAGGAAGTTCGCCCCGAAGATCGCGACCGCCGTGGCCCGGACGGCGGGCTCGCGAACCATCGTCGCGCCAGCCGCACGATCGCGGGGCACGCAGAGGGCCGCGAAGAGCGCTCCCACGAGGCGCGCGGTAAACGGGGTGACCCTGTCCGAACGGCCACGAGAACGAACGCGACCAGCCAGAAGCGAGAAGAGCGGCGAAAGCTCTCGGCGGCGTAGAGGCTTGCCGTTGGCGTGCGGCGTGAGCTCCAATGCCGATGCTCGAGCATCTCGCGCGCCACCTGCCCGTAGCGCGCTCTTCGTCCGCGCCCGGGTCCTGGCGGCGAAGAATCGCCCCGACGAGCGCGGCGAACACGACCGCCCACAACGGCGCCAGCGACCATCGCGCTTTGTGTGCGGGAGGCGCGCGCACGGATCGGTCACGGGCGCCGGCAGGTACCTAGGGCGGTACGGCATGGGCGGGACCTTGCCGCGGAGGCGCGCGTAGACGGCGAGCGAGCCGCGGTGGTGCGCCGTGCTGGTCCGCGAGCCCGTCGATGATGCTCAGGCAGCGCGGCGCACCGGCCATGACGCGGTCTGTTCTTGGCGATCGGGCCTCTCCCGAGTCCGCGGCCGACCAGCACTCTTCAAGGCCGCCATCACGCGTCCGCGCGCCTGGTCCAGCCACGTCTCCCGCGCGCGCGAGCGGTGTCCACCTCGCGGACCTGGCGCTCCATCCCGGGGAGATCCGTCGCGAAGCCCGCGGGCCTGGACGCCCTCGAGGGAACCAGTCGAACGTCTGCGCGGCGTGCGCCACCTGCTGCCGCCAGGTGGTGAGAACATCCCGGCGCAGATGAAGCAAAACGATCGTCGGGCGGAGAGCGTCCGGTGCGAAGAACATCTTCGTATTGCGTGAGCGGCGCTGCAGGTGGAGCGCTGCGCGGCTGGCGTCGAGCGCGCCTTCGTGAACTGACAGCCGCCGCCTATTCGAAACTCGCGGCGCCGCTCAACCGCGCCGCTCTTCGCGCTGGACGTGCCGCGGGGACGGGCGCCCTGCGTGCGCGTGGCCATGGGGTTGCCTCTCCTCCGGATCGGGACGCGGCACCCTGCGCGTTCTGGCCCGTGGTCGGCATCCACTCGCGCGAAGTCCGTGAACGCGCCAAACAACCGTGCGGGCCCGACCCGAGCTGATTTTCGCCTTCAGGACGTAGCCGGATGGGCGCGATCTGCGTTTACTTCTCGTCGAGGTCGGTGCCGGCGATGCGCGACCAGGTCCAGCGCTCCTGGTTCGACTCGCCCAGCGCCTCCGACGATGCAGAGCGCGCCTCGGCGACGCCGCGCTGCAAAGATCGGGGCCGTATTAACCCGATTGGAAGAGGAGCGGAGCGCCGGGCCGGATCCGTCGGAGATCGAGAGCAGCGTCGCCACCTACCTGCTCCGGGGTGGGCGGCTGCCTCGGGGATGGGGACGATGCACGAACGCGATGCCGGCCTTCTCGGCGGCACCGCCGCTCATCCTGCCTCCAACCGCGAGGCGAGGCTCTACGGCCCGCAGGTTCACTTCGAAAGGGTCTTGTGCCGTAGCGGCGCGCGGCCAGATCCGCGATTCTCCTGAGTCCGGCTGGCCCTTGCAGATAGACAGCGCCGGCACGATCGTGCGAGTAACCACGGGTAGCGGTCAGATCGCAGCGCCCGCGCCAGCGAAGCAGCACGAGGAGGCGGCCCACGCCGAGGATCAACCGCGGCGCGTGTGAGGAGCGGGCGCATCGCGCGACTCACCGCCCGCTCCTGCCGTCGCTTGCGCGCTCATCCCCCCGCGCCCCTACCTCGCGACATGCCGGCGAACGTCTCGCCCGCGTCGATCGCCAGCGCAGGATCGGCGGGCTGACTCAGCGCAAGCGCTCCAGCGCCATGATCCGTTCTCTCGTGCTCGAGCAGGCCGGCGAGCTGCGCGGGCAGCGCCAACCTCCTGCGCTCTACAGCCGAACGCGCTGCGCGCCTTTCGCGCAGCTTTGGGTTGGACGGCGCCAAACAGCTCCGCTCCGCCGGCGCGCGTCTCACGGCGGCCGGGTGCGCACAGCGCGGGGCCAGCTCGCGCTGGACCTGGCCGCCGAGGGCGCGATGTCGACGCCTCCCACCAGGCCGCGCTGCAGCGGATCCTGGCCAGAGGGGCTGGCGCCGGACGTGCGCTGCGCGCCTCAGGATCGTGCGCCTTGAGCGACCTGACGGGGTGATCGCGGTCACGGCCGACGGGGAGCGCCCCGGGGCTCGTAGGCGCCGACGGGTTACTCGGCCGTGCGTACGGCGCTCCACGGCGGGACCCGCTACGCGCCGGGCTACCACCGCCTCCCTGGCGCGCGGTGTTCGCGACGATCAGGCGGGCCTCGTCCCGACTGGACGGGCGTCCAGGCCTTTGAGGACGGAGCGCGCAGGATCGGGCTGCACGCCGGATCGACGCGCAGCGCGTGCCTGTTCGCCTGCGCGTGAACGCCCCCGCGGGATTCCATAGAGGACCAGTCGCCCACGCTCCGGGCCCGCTTCCGCGGGTGGGCCGCCTTTATTACGATCTCGAGCGATTGACGCCAGGCGCGGTGCTCCGCCACGACATCTTCCGCCCGCCGCGGCGATCCGTCGGGTCGCGGGCGCGTCGCTGCTCGACGACGCAGCGCCTGCGATGACGCCCAACCTGGGGCGGGCGGCTGCTCGGCGTCGGGGCGCGTCTCGCCAGCGACCACCCCTGCCGGACGCAACCGACGCGCCGCGGCGCCGCGCACGAGTCGGCGCGCTGACCACGCGAGCACCTCGTCCGGCGCGCGCGCTGGCTCAGCCGTGGAGGAGGAGTTGCCGTCCTCTGCGCGCTGCGGAACACTCCTCGTGCGTCCATCCGCCGGCTCGACTCCGGCTTTGATTCGCTGTGGTGCCTGCACCGACGTAGCTCGTTGGGGGCCGGGGAGTGACGGCGGCGCGCGGTAGGGTGCCGCTTCGCCGCCCTGCGCTGCCACCGGAAGTCTGCATGCCCGCAGTCCACCGACGCGAGCCTCGCTCCTCTCGTCGCGTCAGCGTCTTCATGACCTTCACTTTGGTACGCGCACTGAACTGGGCGCGAGCCGTGGTGGATCGCCGCGCTCGTCGTCGTCAGGGCATCGCTCTTCAGATACCTGCTGCAGGTGCCCGCCAGCCAGGATCGGCCACGCGTCGAATTAACCTCAGCCAGCTCAAGGATCATCTTCTGCGGGAAGCGTCACCCTCGTGGTGTTCGTCCACGATGCTGCTCTACATGAAGGAGACGCTGAAGTGGGACTTTACCTCACCGGGCCGCGCTCTGCATCAGCGGGGCCGTCTACTATCTTCCCGCTCCCGCTGAACTCGCGCGCTTCCTGCGGGCTCAGGATCGCGTCCTCCAACGGGCCTTCCAGAGGCTCAGGCCCCCCCACCAGCTCCACCTCAGGCGTTCAAAGACCAGCCGGGCGCGCACCTCGGCGCCGCCAATCGTCAGCCGCGCGGCAGCGTTGCCCCGCCGAGTAGAGCACGTCCGGGCTGGAGCGCCGCGCGGAGGATCGCCAGCGCGCGGACGAGCCGCGCGCGCCAGGTGTCACCGCGCGGCGGCATTGCGGCCTCCCCGACGCGCTGAAGGTGCGGCCGCCCGCAGCAGTGGCTAGTTCCAGCAGCCCGCCGTCCACGAACAGCACGGAGCCAGAGACCGGTTCCCAGGCAACGTTCCACGCCCGGCCCCGCAGCGCCAGGCCGTGGCGGAGCGCGCCTGCCGCGTCGTTGGCGACTGGCCGCGCCGGCCGGCGCAACTCAAGATCGCGGCGCAGGTTCCGGCCACCCAGAACTGCGGCGCGAGGTTCGGCGCGTGAACACGATTCCGTCTATACGACCGCGCCCAGGGCCAATAGCGGACCACGCGCCAGGTCGCCACGGCTCATCCGCGCGCGAGTTCGCGGATCACGCGGGGATCTGGGCGTCGCCCTTCAGTGTCAGGACGCGCGACAACGGCGCAGCCGCAGCCGTTACCAAACACTCACCCACGTGCCGCCGACGTCGAAACACAAGCCATGACGGATCCGCTGGGGCGCGCGCACGAATGTCTCCGCCGACGGCGTCAGGCACTGATTCATTCACGATGGACGGCGGTCCGCCAGGCCCATCCGTCGCGCCACTGTCCACCTGGCGACAGTGACACCCAACTCATGTGGCCCACAGGCCTCGCGGATTCCTACCATGGCCCCCGCGCTCACGGCGTCGGCCGCCGGAGCCGGCGTCACGACAGAAGAGGCGAACCGCCGCCGATGCAGTCCGGACTCGAAGTTCGCGTGCGCGCCGGATAGCGCCAGCCCACTCGGCGCGGCTGGTGGTGGTGACCACCTGCCCGTCGCCAGCAGGAGGACCTCCGGTCCGCGCCCTGGGTGCTGCAGCACGGTGGGCGAAGCACCTGGTCAGCGGCGTCAGGCGTTCTGCCGCGCGCGGCGTATCACTCGCCCCCGGTCTGGATCGGCTGGCCGGGTCCGCGGCTGGGGGCCAGACAGCGTGCGGCGCTGGAGCACCGACGCTCGCCACGCAACCGGGGATCGTGCCTGTTTTCCTGACGGACGATCCACCAGCGCTACCACGACAGCTTCGCCAACCGCGTCCTGTGGCCGCTCTGCCACGCATTCCTGGCTCGTCCACCTCGACGGCAGAATTGGGCACCGCGGTGAACAGCGGGCGTTAGCCGCCATCCTGCCCGTGCTGAAATGGCGACGTAGTGTCGTTACCGACCAGCCCCAGATGCTGCTTTCCCGGCTGCTGCGGGAGCGCGCCCGGCCTGGTCGCGTACTTCCACTGCATCGTTCCGTCGCTGACGCGCCGGGTCCTGCCCGACCCGTGGTCGAAGGCACCTGGCCGGCCGTGCTCGGCGCCATTGAGTAGACCTCCCACACCTACGACGACGTCCGCAAGACCCTGTACGCGCAGCCGACACCTGCTCGGCATTGGGATCCACGCCAGCAGCGCGATCCGCACCACCGATAACCACGCGTGATGTTCGGCGCCACCTTCCCGATCCCGGCGTCGACTTCACCGCGCCAGCAGGACAGGGTCGCGGACGGCCCAGGTGAGGCGGAAGCGGCGCTCTCTACCCCGCGCCGCTGGAGGGCCGGCACGTGGTGCTCTCGGTGGACCGCCTCGACTGGGCGTCAGCACCTGCTCGTGGCGTTGGAGACGTTCCTCAGAGCGCGGCCCAAGTGCGGGAAGATCACGCGGTCGCGATCATGGTGCCGAAGTCGCGGCTGGGCGTCAGAACTCTACCGCACGTCACGCGAACATCCGAGAGCCGTCGACGCGCGACCGCGGACGTTACAGCGAGCTCGCGATGGACGCGATCGTTACCTACGCCACCGCGCGCTCGACAACCAGACGGCTGGCGCTCTACCTGCGCGGACGTGAAGGCCCCTCATCACCCCGCTCAGGGGACAGCATGAACCATAATCGCAGAAGGTTCTCGCGTCGCGCCGGCGCGATAGGTTGACGTCTCGCAACATCCAGCACCGCAGGCGCGCGCCGCTCGGCAGGGGCGATCCTGGTGAACCCGTTCCACGTGGACGGCGCTCGCGGACGCGATCGGCGCGCGCTGGATACCCAGGCCGAGCGGCGACGGCGCTGCGCCCACATGCGCGACTTCAGCGCTTCCGACGTGGTCCGCTGGGCAGAGCAGATCCGAGCGGCTCGCTTTGGGGCCGCAGACGGTTGCCGCTGCGCGCCCGCCGGCTCCCCGCCGGCGAGCGCGAGCGCGGCTGATCAGAGGCATGGCGCACGGCCAGAAGCGCCGCCTCCTGATCCTCGACTACGACAGCATCGTGCGTTCGACGCGCACCGACCACAGCCTCCGCAGCGATGGACCGCCCGCTCCGCGCGCTGCTGGCGCCTGGGTAGGCCGTGGTCGACCAAGATCGTCTCGTCAGCGGGCGCGACGCGCTGCTGGAGACGTGGATGCCATGACCTTCCGGTCGAAGCTCGTCGCAAAGCACGGCGCGCGTGCGCGAGCAGCACGTGGACGGCCACCCGATCGCGCCCGCGGTGATTTTCGCCCACGCGTTGGAGGTGGCGTTGTTTCATGGACCGCCTGCCGGCGCGTTCGTGGAGGCGAAGAGAGCACCGCTGGCGGCACTGGCGCGGCGACGGCATCGGCGGCGCGCGAGCGCGCAATGGTGGAGCCGATGGGGAACCTCGGCGGTCGACACTCAGGTGGTCCTGGGCAAGAAGGTCTCAAGCAATTGCTGAGTCCTCGGCGCACAAGGGCCACTCACACGGCGCTGGAGCGGAGGGGCCCGTGGGGACATCACCGTCAGTGACTGCCAGCGACGGCAAGGGCTGGCGGACATTCCGGGCCACTCGGGCCCAGCCTGATTGCCCGCGTCAGGTGGAGCAACCTCAGCGCGAGAAGTACAACCTGGCGGCAATGGCCGACGCTTCGCGCCGCCTGCTGTACCTGATTCGCCGACGCGGGTGAATGCCACGCCGAGATGACCCGTCGCGGGGGCGCCGCCACCCCTCACGCTCGCGGGCCTGGGCTGGTGAAGGCGGCGACGCCCACTCGGCGGCGCTCGCGCCGGCTCCGTGGACTGGCTCTGCTGCGCGTGGCGGCTGAAAGCAGAACATTCGCGCGGCTACTCGACTGGCAGAAGGGCGGCGCTTCCGACTGACCGTGCCGGCACCGTCCCGCGTCACGCCACTCCCGGCTGCAGGCGATACCGGGACCACGTTCGCGGGGCCCAGGCGAGGCCGTGCTCTGTGGACTTCATGTCCCACCGCACGCCACACCAGGCGCCCAGCGAGATGCTGGTCCGCGAGCCTGGTCAGCTCACCTACGCACGCGCAGGCGCCAGTGGCGATCCATGACCACCACCGGCCGCCGGCCCCGGCACGTTCATCACACCGGCGCTGACGGCGCCCGCATCGCGCACGCGCACGGGGCGACGGTCTCCGCTCGCCACGAGCGCGATGGCGCTGGAGGACGGCACAACAGGGGCCGGCGGCACGCTGATCACCAGGCGAGGCGTTCCACGCGGTGCTGCGGCGGCGACCCGCGCCACCTGCCCGCCGCGCGCGTGGCCACGCGGCGGCAGTGGCGTGGCTCACGCCACGCAGCCTTTACTGGAGGACTGGGGCGCCAGCGTCTACGCGAGCGACCGCGACCAGGTCCTGAGAGCGCGCTCGTCACCACCTACGAGCCCTCCGGCGCGTTCCGCCCACCACGTCGCTCCCAAAAAACCACGTCGGCGGCGGCTCAGACTACCGCTTCACGTGGCTGCGACCACACACGCGTCATATCGGTACTGAACACGCTCTTCTCACTTTAGACTGGGAGGAGGCGGAGGCCTTCCTCAGTGGCTCGACTGGACCACCGTCGGCCGCGCGCGCGACCTCCCAGCAATCTACGGCATCGGCGACCAGCGCCGGCTCGTCAGTCAGTACCCGAGCTCCAGGAGCTGGCGGCTCAAACCGGTTTTTATCGACAACCTGCGCCGTACGGCGCAGTTCGAGTTGGACGTCGGCGAGCTCCTCGACGCCATCCGCAGGCCAGTAATCCTGCGCGGGTCGCGAGGAAGCGCATATTCGTTCCGCCAGACGCGTCTCGCGGACGCGTCGCCGCGTTGGAACCCGAACCAGCGAGAGGCATCGGGAGCGCGCACCGGCCGCAAACGCGCGTCCACAGCAAGGTGATGGCCACTGGTGGCGCTGGACCGCACCGTATCCGCCCGCGTCAGCTCGCTGCCTGGCGACGTCGCGCGGTGGGTACAGCAGCGCGCTTCGCTCGCGCCGCGAATTACTGAAGGCTGGAACGAAGCCGCGGGGCGCTAACCGTCCAGTCGTACGGCAGCGACCTGCTCGACGCCGCGGTGCTCCAGATCGATCGCGGGTTCCTGCCCGCCACCGATCACCGGATGCGGTCTCGACCGTGCGCGTGCTCCAGAAAGGAGCTCTCCGCCGAAAGGGCTTCGTGGCAAACGAGATGCACGGCGCGCGCGCGGCTCCGAAAGTCGCCTGCCGGATGGTCGAGAACCTCGCGCGATCGGCGATCTCGACGACGCGCGGCGCCTCTTCACCTTCACCACCTCTGCGCGGCGACCTCGGACTCTTCGCGAGGAGATCAGGCCAGTACGGCGCCCCTGGAGCAGCTTCCCCAGTGCTTCAGCCACCTCGACCTCCTCGCCGCCGTGCGTCGCCTGCGCTCTGGGCTCTCAGCCCACGCTAAGCACCGGAAGTAAGAACCGTCATGGCGCGGAGCAAAGTGGAGGCGCTTGGCGTCTGCTCAGTGGCGCGTCGGTACGCCCACCCACGAAACGAAGCAGTCACTCCGGCGTGAGCAGAGCCAGGGCACGTGCGCGTTCTCACGAACCCACCGCCACGGTGCGCAGCCACGCGACCAGGCGCGCGCTCGGCGAAGAAGCGCCGCGAGCTCAGCCGGGTCGCGGTCTGGAAGCGGCCACTGCCGCCTTCGGGATCAGCTGCCTGACCGCTACTGCCGATTCTCCAGGTCAACCCCGCGCGCGTGTACGAGTGGTCACCTCACTCGCGACGGGTGATTCGCGATCGAGGATCGATAACCAACCGCCGTCGGCAGGGCGCCAGCGCCGATCGCGGCGGCAGCCGTCGAAGCGGGAGGCTTAGCGAAGGCAAAGCCGTTCAGCGTTCGCGATCAAAGGGTGGCAGCAGCGCTCCACGGCGGCTCGGCGCGCCAGCCGGATGCACCCAGCGTACCGTCGGGAGCCGGATGACAAACCCAGCCATGAAGAACGCGCCGAGCGTTGCGCTCACCTCGCTGCGCTGGTCGCCTGGTGGTGTTGGAAGATCGGATCCTGCCGGAGACGCTGCGTCCTCGAAGGTCGGGACAGGCTGACGTCGACCACACCGATCCCAGCCGACGACCTTTACATGGGCCAGCGCCTCTCGCACCCCCAGTGGTTCCTCCCATGATCCGTGTCGCTTCCCTTGCCGCCTGGACGATCCGCGGACGCGTCATCGACGATCAGGGCGTACCCGTGGCGGGCGCGGATCTGGCGCGCTGCGAAATTGTCAACGCCACTGCCCGGGAGCGCAGCGCTGTTGCGGCTGACGCCGCCGGACGCTTCCGGTTCGACGACGTGGCGCGGGAACGTACACGAAGTGCAACTCTGTGGGGGAACGAGGTTCTGTCGCAGGTCGTCCGTCATCGTCGAACACGTCAGTGGGAATCGACTTTGTCGTTCCACATCAGGCCGTTCGCTGGGGTCCTGAATTCAGGCCCGACGTTTGACACCACGTCGGCCTGTGGTGGCCGTCGGGAGCCAGCGGTTCACCCGGCGCCGCGGGGCACCCCAGATGCGCACGGCCGCGCCGCGCTGGGTAGCTTCCCCAGGGACCCGCGCGCGCATGGCTCGAGCGAATACCAGACCGGCTGGATGCGATGGTCGAACACCCCTGCGAATCCATCGAGCAGACGTCCGTCACGCCTCTCGCTGGTCGTGCCGCCTGGATCCTACAGGCTTCGACAGACGTCGAGGACGGACCAGCCCCACTCCCAGAAGCACCGATACATTCATCTCGTTCGCCCGAGCACTGCTTCC